>Ga0302299_10000855_pt1 | contig 17712 bp, 16 predicted proteins | sample III_Fen_N3_4_FD_198795 | JGI IMG/M metagenome (GOLD analysis project Ga0302299, IMG submission 198795) | Peat permafrost microbial communities from Stordalen Mire near Abisko, Sweden - III_Fen_N3_4 | ecosystem: Environmental > Terrestrial > Soil > Wetlands > Permafrost | place: Sweden: Abisko... | reverse complement strand
CCCTGCTTCTCTCATCCGGACTATGACCGTCGGCCCAGGAATCTCACCTGGTCGGCCCCTCTCGGGGTTAGCGGGCTGTACCGCCGGTGGGGACTTTCACCCCGCCCTGAAGCAGCGTTGATGTTGCGCTGAGATTATACGCCGCCGGCCGCGGCTTTCGCCACTGCCGTGAAGCGCTCCTCGATGTCCGGTCCGCCGAACACGCTCGAGCCGGCGACGAGCCAGTTGGCGCCGGCGGCCACGAGCGCGCCGGCGTTGAACTCCGTGACGCCGCCGTCGACCTCGATAGTGACGTTGTCCGGCACGTACGCGCGGGCTCGGGCGATCTTGTCCGTGGACGTCGGGATGAAGCCCTGCCCGCCGAACCCCGGGTTGACCGACATGATCAGCACCATGTCGCAGGAGTACCTGGCCTCGGCCAGCGTCTCGATGGGTGTGGCCGGATTGAGCGCGACGCCGGCCAGGGGGCCCGCCTCGCGGATCTGCGAGAGCACGCGATGGAGGTGCACGCACGCCTCCTGATGGACGACGATCATGTCGGCGCCGACGGCCGCGAACTGCGCCACGTACAGCTCGGGATGCTCGATCATGAGGTGGACGTCGAGGAGGGCTCCGGCACCGTGCACGAGCGGCTGCAGCGCCTTGACCACCAGCGGTCCGATGGTGATGTTGGGCACGAAGTGGCCGTCCATCACGTCGATGTGGATGACGCGTGCGCCGGCGTTGAGGACCGCCTCCACGTCGTCGCCCAGGCGGCTGAAGTCGGCGGACAGGATGGACGGCGCGATGTTGATGCCCCGCAGGATGTCTTCCACCGTTCCTCCGATCCGTGGCTGCGGCTACATGCCGCAGCGGTAGTCTACCCTGCGGCCGGGGCCGGCGGACGCAGGCTGCCGGACGGACCCTTGCGGCGCAGGCGGGCGACGAAGAAGCCGGAAGAGCCGCCGTCCGGCGGCAGGACGAGCAGGAACCCGCCGGAGAGCGGATGCGCGAGACCCGGCCAGGCCGCGCCGAGGTCGTCGGCGGTCCAGCCGCCGACGGCGAGCAGTCCGTCGACCACGTCCAGGGTCTCGGCGCGGGTCACGGTGCAGACGGCGTAGGTCAGCGCGCCGCCGGGCTTGACGGCGGCGGCGGCGCGCGCCAGCAGCCGCGCCTGCAGGTCGGCGAGGCGCGGCACATCCGACGCGTTGCGCCGCCAGCGCAGGTCGGCGCGTGACGCAAGCGTGCCGAGGCCGCTGCAGGGCGCGTCGAGAAGCACGGCGTCGAAGGCGCCCTCCCAGGCGGGATGTGCCTCGAGCGCATCTGCGCGGAGGACGGTCACCCTGTCCGCGCCCAGGCGTGCGAGGTTCGCCTCCAGCTCGCCCACGCGCGCCTCGTCCACCTCGACCGCGGTGATCGCGGCTTCGGGCACGAGGGCCGCCAGTTGGCTGGTCTTCGCGCCGGGGGCCGCGCAGAGGTCGAGGACCGCAGCGCCGGGGCCGGCCACGCCGCCCGCGGCCACCATGCCGGCGATCTGGGAGCCGCGCGACTGGGGCGTGATGAGCCCGTCCCGGAAGGCGCTTGAGCGCTCCAGCGGCGGGCCCTCGTAGAGCAGCGCGTCGGGCAGGCCGTCGAGGCCGCGCGTCTTGAAGCCCTCCGCGGCCATCTTCTCTCTGGCGGCGGGCAAGCCGCCGCGCAGCCGGTTGGCGCGCAGGCAGCGCTCGGGCGCGGCGTTGCCGGCGTCGAGCAGCCGCCGCGCCGCCTCCTCGCCCACGTCGGTTCGGATCCGCTTCACCAGCCACAGCGGATACGACAGGCTCGCGGCCCACGAACGCGCGTCGTCGCCTTCGGCGAGCTCGGCCAGCTTCGCTCTTCCGTCGCTCGCGACCCGCCTCAGAACCGCGTTGACGAACCCCCCGGCGCGGCGGCTCTTGCGGTTCGCGAGCGTCACGGAGTCGTCGACGACGGCGTAAGCGGGCACGCGGTCGAGGAAGAGCAGCTGAAAGGCCGCCAGCCTGAGCGCGTCACGCACGTCGGGGTCGGTGGTCTTGAGCGGCGCCTTGGTGTAGGCGCCCAGTACGTGATCGATCGTGCCGCGCCGCTTGACCGTCCCGTTGATCAGCTCGTTGGCGAGGCCGCGATCGGCGACGCTGAGTGACGACAGCTCCGGCAGCGCCGCCAGCGAGTCGTCCAGGTGCGCGCCGCTGCCGCGCAGGCGGCGGAGAGCGGCAAAGGCCGCCGCCCGCGCCGGGCTGACCACAGAGTCTCGCGCCGGCCCGCCGGCGCTCCTCGAGGCGCTCACGGCGCCAGCAGACTGCGGCCGGCGCCGCGGAGGAACTCGACGGCCGTCATGCGAGTGCGGCCCTCCTGCTGGAGCTCGAGCACGTCCAGCCAGCCCTGTCCGGCCGCGATGACGAGCCGGTCCGGACCGGCGGCGGGCATGGGTCCGTCGCCGGCGGCGGCGCGCCAGATGCGCGTCCTGCGGCCGGCGAGTACCGTGACCGCGCCGATGTGCGGCGACAGCGCGCGGACCTGATCGGCGACCGCGCTCGCGGGCCGGCTCCAGTCGATCTCCTTGTCCGCCGGCCCGATCTTGTCCGCGAACGTGACGTCGCCCGTCTGCGGTCGCCACTCGATAGTCCCGGCGGCGATGGCGTCGAGCGTGGCGACGACCCCGTCGACGGCCGCCGGCGCCAGCAGTTCATATGCCCGTCCGGCATCGGCGTCCCGCGGCACGGAGACCGTCCGCGCATCGCCGACCGGGCCCTCGTCGACGCCGGCGGTCATCTGCAGCGTGCAGACGCCGAGCTCGGTCTCGCCGGCCATGAGCGCCCGCTCGACCGGAGCCGCGCCGCGCCAGTGCGGCACCAGCGACGGGTGCACGACGATGGTCGCGACGGCGTCGAGCACGTCCTGCCTCACGATCTGCCCGTAGGCGCAGACCACGAAGACGTCGGGTCCGCACTCGAGCAGCGCGGCCAGGGACGCCTGGTCCGAGAGTCGCTCGGGCTGCAGCACCGGCACTCCGAGCTCCTGGGCCACGCCCTTGATGCGCGGCGCCTGCGGCGTGCCGTGCCGGCCGCGCGGACGATCGGGATTGGTCACGAGGGCCACGGGCGTCCGGCCCGCCTGCGCGAGCCCCCTGAGGACCAGTTCTGCGAACGGCGCTGTGCCGGCGAAGGCGGCCCGCATGCGGCTCAGAGGCCGCCGCCGGTCGCCCCGACGAGGCCCGCCGCGTCCTGCTCGCGCAGGGCGCGGAGCGCGGCCGCACGTGCGCTCCTGCTCGTGCGGTCGACGATCAGGACGCCGTCCAGGTGATCGGTCTCGTGCTGGATCACGCGCGCCTCGAAGCCCTCCGCGCGGAAGTCGACCGGCTCGCCGGTGGCGTCGAAGCCACGTACGCGCACGCTCACCGCTCGTTCGACCGGCATGGTCACGCCGGGGACACTGAGGCAGCCCTCGTCGGACTCCTCGATCTCGTCCGAGTACTCGTCGAGCACCGGGTTGACCAGCACCTGCGGGTCATCGTCGACGTCGTAGACGAGCAGCCGCTGCAGGACGCCGACCTGAGGCGCCGCCAAGCCGACGCCCGGGGCGTCGTGCATGGTGCGGATCATGCGCTTGGCCAGCTTGCGCAGGCTGCGGTCGAACTCCGTGACCTCGTGCGCGTGCTCGCGCAACACAGGGTCGCCGATGACGCGGATGTCCTTGCGGGCCTCGCGCTGCCGGCGCGAGAGCTCCTGCTCGTCCAGGGTGGTCTGTCTGGTGTCTGTGATCTCACTCATCTCGTCAATCGTACCTCACGTGCGATTCACAGCCACTGCGGCTCGACGTCCGGGACGACCCGGACGCCGCGGGCGGCATACCTGTCGCGGTTCGCCGCCAGCCAGGCCCGCAGGGCATCGAGGGTTTTCCCTGTTTCCGTCGTCTTTATCACGACCCGGCAGGCGTGGCGTCCGCGCTCCCGCCAGAGTGGCCCAGGGCCGAGCACCTGCGCCGTGTCGCCGAGGCGAGCCGCCAGTCGCTCCGCGGTGAAGCGTCCGGCGACGTCGACCTTGTCCCTGGAGGTGCCGCTGAGGTCGAGGCCGACGAGAAAGCCGGCGGGCGGGTAGCCCAGCTCTCGCCGGCGCACCAGCTCGTCGGCGTAGAACTCCTCCTCCTTGCCCGCGGCCGCGAGCGCGATGGGCCGCGCCTCCGGGTCCAGCGTCTGGACGATGACCCTGCCGGGGTGGTCGCCGCGGCCGCTGCGGCCGCCGACCTGCACGAGCAGCGCGAACGTCCGCTCCTCGGCACGGAAGTCCGGGAAGTGCAGCGTGAGGTCGGCGTTCACCACGCCCACCAGCGTCACGTCCGGGAAGTGGTGCCCCTTGGCGATCATCTGCGTGCCCACCAGCACCTTCGGTCCGGGCTCCCCGAAGCGCGCCAGCACGCTCTGCAGGCGCGCGTAGGAGCCGGCGACGTCGGAGTCGAGGCGCAAAAGGTCCACGCCGGGCAGGAGCAGCCTGACCTCGCGCTCGAGGCGCTCGGTCCCGAAGCCGTGCCGCACGAGGTCCGAACGCCCGCACTCGGGGCATGCGGACGGCGCCGGCTCCGAGTGACCACACGTGCGGCAGCGCAGCGTGTGGCTGCCGAACAGCGCCAGCGTGACGTCACAGCGCGGGCACTCCCAGGCGTGGCCGCAGTGCTCGCAGACGAGGTACGACGCGAAGCCGCGCCGGTTCAGGAACAGGATCGCCTTGTCGCCCGCGTCCACGACCGCGGTGAGCGCCTCCGCGAGCGGCGTCGAGAAGACGCCGTGATGGTCGCGCATGTCGACGATCTCGAGCTTGGGCGGCTGCGACCCGTCCACCCGCTGACGCAGGTCGGCGTGCAGCGCGACGCGGGCGAAGCTCTCCACGGACGGTGTGGCCGACCCCAAGAGCACGATCGCGCCGGTGGCGGCGGCGCGCCACTGAGCGACCGTGCGCGCGTCGTAGGCCGGCTCGCTCTCCTGCTTGTATGAGGTGTCGTGCTCCTCGTCGACGACGATGAGCCCCAGTCCGACGAGCGGCGCGAACACCGCCGAGCGCGCGCCGACCACGATGCGCACCTCGCCGCGCGCCACCGCGGAGTAGGCGAGCAGCCTCTCCCCCGCCGAGAGCCCGGAGTGCAGTACCGCGACGCGCTCGCCGGCGAAGCGCCGCTTGACGCGCGCCACCGTCTGGCCGGTCAGCCCGATCTCCGGCACGAGCAGCAGGACCGAGCGGCCACCGTCCAGCGTCGCCTGCGCCGCCTGGAGGTAGACCTCGGTCTTGCCGCTGCCCGTGACGCCGTGCAGCAGCACTTCGTCGCCCGGGTGCGTCTCGCACAGGATGCTGTGCAGCGCGCGGCGCTGCTCGTCGAGGAGGCTGGGGATGTCGGAGAGGACGGCGCAGCCTCGCAGGCGGCCGGCCTGGGCGGCGGCGGGCCCGGCGATCTCCTCGACTGTCCGGACCGACGAACCGGCGGCGTCTCGCTGCGCGCCACCGTCGCCGGCCTCCTCGTCCGCGCCCGGATCCGTCACGAGCACGGCGCCGGCCTCGACCAGCCGCCGCAGGCCGGCGGCAGAGAGGCCGCTGGCAGCGCGCAGGTCGCGCTCCTCGAGGTGCCCGGCGTCGCCCAGGAGCTCGAGCGCCGCGCGCTGCCTCGGCCCAAGTCGCGCCGGCGTCTCCTCGCCACGGCGCACCATGCGCCCCGGCGCCGTGACGCCGACGGCGTGCACGGTGTAGGCGACGCGCAGCCAGCCCTTGCGCCGGTAGCCCTCGGCCTCGGGCGTGCCGGGACCGCTACGGAGCCGGAGGCCGGCGAGCTCGAGGAGCCGGTCCTCGCCGGCGGCCGCGGCCGCCCTCCCGGCGTCGGTCAGGTCGTACTGGCGCACGATCTTGAGCGCGCCGGTGGGCGGGCAGACCAGCGCCAGCGCGGCCGAGAAGGATGTGAGGTAGTGCTCTTCGATGCGGCGCGCGAGGCCGAGAAGCTCGGCCGGGATGGGCGGGACGCGCAAGACGTCGCGCAGCGGCAGGACGCGTCCCTCATGGGCGGTGCGCGCGCGGACCTCGAGGATCACGCCGATGACGGTCTGGGCGCCCAACGGCACGGCGGCCAGGGCGCCCGGGACTGCGCGAGCGGTGAGCTCGCGGGGGATCTCGTAGTCGAAAGCCCCCGAGAAGGCCCGCGTGCGGACGAGCGGGAAGACGGCGGCGTAGCTCACACCGCGCCGCCGTCTTCCCGGCGCCGGCGCCTCAGGCCTTGAGGCCCGCGGCGGCGCGGAGCGCGTCGGCCTTGTCGGTGCGCTCCCACGTGAAGTCGTGGTCGTTGCGGCCGAAGTGACCGTAGGCCGCCGTCTTGCCGTAGATGGGGCGGCGCAGGTCGAGGTCGCGGAGGATGGCGGCGGGACGCAGGTCGAAGTGCTCGCCGATGAGCCGCTCGATGGTGACCAGGTCGATCTTCTCGGTGCCGGCGCAGTCGACCATCACGGAGACCGGGTGGGCGACGCCGATGGCGTAGGCCACCTGGACCTGGCAGCGCTCGGCGAGGCCGGCGGCGACGACGTTCTTGGCGACATAGCGCGCCGCGTAGGCGCCGGAGCGGTCGACCTTGCTCGGGTCCTTGCCTGAGAAGGCGCCGCCGCCGTGCGGAGCGGCGCCGCCGTAGGTGTCCACGACGATCTTGCGGCCGGTGAGGCCGCAGTCGCCCATGGGGCCGCCGACGACGAACTTGCCCGTCGCGTTGATCACGGTGATGTCCTCGAGCTTGGCCGCGTCGTACATGTCTTTGGGCATGATGGGCTCGACCACGTGTTCGAGGAGGTCGGGGTAGATGATGCTCTGCAGGTCGGCGCTCTCGGCGTGCTGCGTGGCGAGCACGATCTTGACGATCTCGACCGGCTTGTTGTCCTCGTAGCGGATCGTGACCTGCGACTTGCCGTCCGGGCGCAGGTACGGGAGGATCTCCGCCTTGCGCACGTCGGCGAGGCGCTTGGAGAGCTTGTGCGCCAGCAGGATCGGCATCGGCATGAGCTCGGCGGTCTCGGTGCACGCGTAGCCGAACATCATGCCTTGGTCGCCGGCGCCCTGCGTGTCGAGGACGTCGTCGTCGTTGACGTCGCTGCGGACCTCAAGGGCCGTGGTGACGCCCTGGCTGATGTCCGGCGACTGCTCGTCGATGGCCACCATGACGCCGCAGGTCTCGTAGTCGTAGCCGAAGTGCGCGCTGGTGTAGCCGACTTCTTTGACCGTCTTGCGGACGATCTTGGGGATGTCGACGTACGTCTCCGTGGTGATCTCGCCGGCGACGAAGGCGAGGCCGGTGGTGACCAGCGTCTCACAGGCGACGCGCCCGTAGGGGTCGTCCTTGAGGATCGCGTCGAGGATGGCGTCTGAGATCTGGTCGGCGAGCTTGTCGGGATGACCCTCGGTGACCGACTCCGAGGTGAAGAGGAAGTTCCGCTTGTCCAATTGAGTCCTCCAGGGACACGCGGCGCGGCCGGAGCCGGCGCGGTTGGATGTGGTGTCGTGCGGGCGCGGCAAGCGTCCCCGCGGCCCGGTGGAGTCTACCAGACGGCCATGACGGCCAGCAACGCGGGTGCGGCCGCAGGCGACGGCACGAGGAGGCCGCGGCGCGCGGGTCTACTCGTGCCGCTCCTTCTTGGGGCTGCGCCCCATGAGGTCGGCGACGCACTCCTGTGGCGTGCGGTTGCCCTCGAGCACCTGATAGACGTTCTCGGTGACCGGCATCTCGATGCCCAGGCGGTCGGCGAGGTCGTGGAGCGCGTAGGCGGTGTGCAGGCCCTCCACGACCTGTCCCACCTGCTGCTCGACCTCGGCCGGCGAGGCGCCCTTGGCCAGCAGCTCGCCGGCCAGCCGGTTGCGGCTGTGCTGCGACGTGCACGTGGCGATGAGGTCGCCGATGCCGGCAAGACCGGTGAAGGTGGCGATGTGCGCCCCCTGGATCATGCCCAGCCGCGTCATCTCGGCAATGCTGCGCGTGATGAGGCTGGCGCGGGAGTTGTCGCCGAACCCGAGGCCGTCGGACATGCCGACGGCCACGGCGATCGGGTTCTTGACCGCGCCGCAGAACTCCACGCCGACGACGTCGTCGTTCGTGTAGACGCGGAACGTGTCGCTCGTGATCGCCGCCTGGAGCGCCAACGCCATGGCCTCGTCGGCGCAGGCGATCACCGTCGCCGAGGGCATGTCCTTGCTGACCTCCTCGGCGTGGTTGGGGCCGGAGAGCGCGGCGGCGCCGGCCCCGGTCTCCTCCTCGATGACCTGCGTCGGCCGCTTGAGCGAGCCGATCTCGTAGCCCTTGGCCAGCGAGAGCTGGAGCGCGCCGTCAGCGCGCAGCGGCGCCACCCAGCGCGCCACCTCGCGGATCGCCTGCGTGGGCACGGCGTACACCAGCAGCCCCGCCGTGCTCAGGTCGGCGTCCTCCACGGCGGCGAAGCGGATCTCGTGGGGCAGGTGCACTCCGGGTAGGAAGTGCGGGTTCTCGTGCGTGGATTGGAGCTGGGCCGCTTCCTCCCGCGTCAGCGCGAGCACCTCGACGTCGTGGCTGTGGCGCGCCAGCAGACGCGCGAAGCCGCTGCCCCAGCTGCCGGAGCCGATGACGGTGACCTTCATCTCAGCCTCCCCCTCCCGTTCCGCCCTCCGACGGGTGCGCGTGCGTCCACGGCAGCGTCACCCGGTTCTCCTCCCCGGCGAGCAGCCGCTGGATGTTGCCGCGGTGCGCCCACCACACGAGGATCGCCACGAGCACGCCGGCGATCTCGTACGGGAGCGGCACGTCGAGGGCGATGGTGAGCACGGGGACCAGAAGCGCCGCTGCCAGCGAAGCCACGCTGACGTACCTCGTCACCAGGATGAGCACGATCCACGTCGTGAAGATGATGACGAAGGCGAGCGGGACGAGAGCCAGCACGACGCCGGCTCCCGTGGCGATGCCCTTGCCTCCCCGGCCTTTCAGGAAGATCGAGTACATGTGGCCGACGACGGGCGCGGCGGCGATGAAGATCGCCGCCCACGGCGTGAAGAGCGCCGCAGCGATCGCCGCCGGGATGTACCCCTTGAGGATGTCGCAGACCATGACCACCGCGCCGGCCTTCTTGCCCAGCACGCGGAACACGTTGGTGGTCCCGACGTTGCCCGACCCGTGCTCGCGCACGTCCACACCGTAGAAGACCTTGCCGACGACCACACCGAACGGGATCGACCCCACGATGTAGGCAAGGAGGAACAGGACGATGAAACCGAGCACCTGGACGACGATCAACGCTTACCTTTGAAGTCGATGACGAGCGGGCAGCCCTCCAGACCGAACTGCGCCCGCAGCCGGTTCTCCACGTAGAAGCCGAAGTCACGAGTGACCAGCGTGCGGTCGTTGATCTCGATGGCGATGCGCGGCGGCGACGTGCCGAACTGGGCGATGTAGTACATCTTCAGCCGCTTGCCGTGCTTCTGCGGCATCGGACGGTCGGCGGCGAGCTCGGCCAGCGCCCGGTTGAGGGCGCGCGTGGAGATGTGTGAGGTGTAGAGCGCGTCGAGCTCGGCGACCTTGCGCAGCACCTCTTTGACGCCGCGGTGCGTCTCTGCTGAGACGGCGATCACCGGCGGCCGCTGACGGAGCTTGCGCTGGGCGATGCCGGCGATCTCCTCCAGGTCGGGCTCGGCGATGTCGCACTTGTTCACGGCGATCACCGTGGCGCAGTTGCGGCGCGTGGCCTCGGTGCAGATGGAGAGGTCGAGCTCGCCGAAACGCATGGTGGCGTCGACGACGATGATCGCGACGTGCGCGCGATCCAGACTCTGGACGCTGCGCAGGTAGGAGTAGTACTCGACGCCGCTCACCTTGGCGGCTTTGCGCATGCCGGCCGTATCGATGAAGCGAAAGCGGCCGGAGTCGGTCTCGATGACGCTGTCGATGGCGTCTCGCGTCGTCCCGGCGATCTCACTCACGATGGTGCGCGTCTCGCCCGCGATCGCGTTGAACAGCGACGACTTGCCGGCGTTCGGCCGGCCGACGATGGCCACCGGCGTCTCGGCCGGCGCGGGCTCCGCTTCGCGGTCGTCGAGCGCGGCGCCGCTGATCTCCACCAGCCGGTCGAGCAGCTCTCCGCTGCCTGTGCCGTGGACGGCCGAGAAGAGCAGCGGCTCGCCGAGCCCGAGCGCGTAGATCTCCGGCGCGGTCGCGGTACTGGCGGGGTCGTCCATCTTGTTGGCCACCACGATGACGGGGACTCGGGCGCGACGCAGCACGTCGGCGATGCCGTGGTCGTCGGCGAGTGGGCCGCTGCGGCCGTCGAGCACGAAGAGCACGACGTCGGCCGTGGCGATCGCATGTTCGACCTGTTCGCGGATGTGGCCGGCGAACGGGGCGTCCTCGGTGGTGTCGTAGCCGCCGGTGTCGACGAGCAGCAGGCGGTGACCCGTCCACTCCACTTCGATCTCTTTGCGGTCGCGCGTGACGCCCGGCGTCTCGTGGACGACGGTGGCGCGCGTGCCGGTGAGGCGGTTCACGAGGGTCGATTTACCGGCGTTCGGTGAGCCGACGACCGCGACGATGGGGAGTTCAGTCATTCGGACAGTCTAGCAAACGCGTCGCTCAGGGTTTCGGCGACGGCCAGACGGCCGCCGGCGGCGGCTTCGAGTTCGTCCTCCGCTACGTCGTCGAGCGTGCACCCGAGGTCGGCGGGCAGCCACGTGCGAGGAGCGAGCAGCCACTCTCCGCCGGCGAGCGGGTCGCGGCGTAGCGCGTCGAGCACTTCGCCGCCGCCGAGGAGACCGGTGACGGTCACGTGCGGGCCGAAGACGCGGTTCTCGACGGCGAAGGGCCGCACCGGCAGCCCGGCCGCCTCGCCGAGCAGTCCCCCGGCGCGCTCGAGCACTGGGCGCGCGAGCGTGCCGGTGAGCAGGCGGACGCCGGTCACGCTCCTGGGCGGAGCCGCCGGCGCGTCTTCGCCTGGGGCCTCCCCGCCCCTCCAGACGCGTGCGAGCGCCTCGGCCTCGGCGTGCAGCGCAGCACAGATGCCGACGCCGTTCTCGTACTGCTCGCAGGCGGCGCCGCCGGGCGGCTGCGCGCCGGCAAGGAGGTAGAACTCGTCGGCGGCGTGCACGAAGGCCGCGCCGCGCCGCGCCACAAAGTCCCGCTGCCAGCCCTCGACCGCCGCGATCGTCGCGCGAGCGTCGTCGGGCGTCACGCGGCGGAGGTCGCCCTCGGCGGCCAGCGAGACGGGGACGACGCCCAGGTCGGCGACGGCGTCGAGCTCGCCGGTGCGGCGCACGGTCTCGGCCAGCACGTCGCCGTCGTTCCACCCCGGACACAGCACGACCTGCAGGTGCACCTCGAGACCCGCCTCCGCGAGCCGCTCGAGCACCGCGCGAGAGCCTGCCGCCGCCCGCCCCATGAGGCGGACGCGGGCGGCGTCGTCCCAGGCGTGCAACGAGACGTACAGTGGTGAGAGCCGCAGGTCCTCGATGCGCTGGAGGTCTTCCTCGCTCAGGTTGGTCAGGGTCATGAAGTTCCCGTGCAGGAACGACAGGCGGTAGTCGTCGTCCTTCACCGAGAGGGCCGCGCGAAGGCCGGCCGGCACCTGGTCGACGAAGCAGAAGCGACAGGCGTTGCGGCAGGTGCGCGGGTCGTCGCCGAGGCCGCCGCGGTCGAGCGAGATGCCGTGCCATTCCCCCGCCTTCGGCGTGACCACCAGGTCGAGCGGATGACCGCCGCGCAGCACTGAGAGCCAGAGCGCGCCGTCGGCAGCGGCGTCCTCCACATCGAGAACATCGAGCGGGACGCCGCCGTTCAGGTTGACGATGCGGTCTCCGGCGCGCAGGCCGCCGCGGGCGGCGGCGTCTCGCGCGTCGGCGACGACGACTCCGCCGCAGGTCTCCCCTGCGACTTCACTCACCGCAGAGGTCCAGCAGCGCGCTCACGGTCGCCTCGATCTCCTCGTCCGGTGTCGAGGCGCCGGCGGTGACGCCGATGCGGGTCGCCCCGGCCAGCCACTCGGGGCGCAGCTCGGCCGCGGACTCGATGTGGTGGGTCCGCGGCTCGATGGTCGCGCAGAGCTGCGCGAGGCGGGCGGTGTTGGCGCTGTTCCGCCCGCCGACCACCACGACCACGTCCACGTCCTCGGCGAGCTCGCAGGCGGCGCTCTGGCGCTTCTCCGTCGCGTCACAGACCGTGTTGAACACCAGCAGCTCGCGCGCGACCGGCGCCAGGGCCGCCGCCAGCGCCGAGAGGTTGGCGCGCGTCTGCGTGGTCTGCACGACGACGCCGACGCGCCGGCCGCGCAGGCGCTCGAGCGGCAGCCCGGCGGCGTCCTCCACCACCGCCGCGTCGTTGCCGGCGAACCCCTGCAGCCCGACGACCTCGGGATGGTCGCGCTCGCCCAGGATCACGACGGCATACCCGGCCTCTCGCAGCGCCGCCGCCTTGCGCTGGGCGACCGAGACGAAGGGACAGGTCGCGTCCACCACGTTCAGGTGGCGCGACCGTGCGTGGGCGATCACGTCGGGTGGGACGCCGTGCGTGCGCACGATGAGCGTGCCCACGGTGGCGTCGTCGACTTCGTCGACCACATCGATGCCGCGGTCTCTGAGGCTGCCGACCACGCTCGGGTTGTGGATGATGGGCCCGAGCGTGGCGACCGGAGCCGGCGCGCCCTCGAGCGCCTCACCGGTGAGGCGCAAGGCGCGCTCCACCCCGTAGCAGTAGCCGGCGTAGCGCGCGACCACGATCTCGCTGTCGCCGGCGCGCACGTGACGCAGTTCGTGGCTGCGTTCGGGCTCCTCGTCGTAGGACGCAGAGCCGCGCGCGGCGTCCGGCGCGTCGTTAGAGCCGGGCATACAGATCCGCCATGGCGTCGTGCATGCGCCGGGCGGCCTCCTGGTACGCCTTGCTGTTCCTGGTCGTGATGTCGCTGAGGTCGATCGGCGGGCCCACCACACCTCGGAGAGCCGGCAGGCCGAGCTTTCCGTCGCGCAGCATGTCCTGCGTGCCGTCCAGGGCAAGCGGTATCACCGGCGCGCCGCTCCGCAGGGCGATCATGCCGACGCCGGGCAGGAACTCGCCCACGCCGTGGTACCGCTGACGGTGCCCCTCCGGGAACATCAGCAGGATCTCCCCGCCTTTGAGCATCTCCAGGGCCGCGGTCAGTGCGGCACGATCCCCGGCGCCACGGTCGATCGGGAACGCGCCGAGGCTCGTGATGAACTTCGCGGCGGCGCTGTTGGCGAACAGTTCCTTCTTCGCCATGAAGCGCAACGGCCGGTCGAAGATCATCCCCGCGATGACGGGGTCCCAGAAGGCCTTGTGCGTCATGATGACCATCACGGGCCCGGTCTGGGGCAGGTTCTCCGCGCCCTCGACCCGGCAGCGATACAGGCCGCCGAAGAACGGGATCGCGAGCCAGCGCAGGAAGGTATAGAGACGAGTGTCGCCGTGGCCGACGAGCCGGTAGCGCCACACACGGATCACGAGCCCACCTTCTCTCCGACGACGGCGACGACCGCGTCGACGACCTCGTTCAGCGTGAGCGCCGACGTGTCGACCTCCACCGCGTCGGCGGCCTTGCGCAGCGGCGCGACCTCGCGCTCAGAGTCGCGCCTGTCACGCTCGATGAGCGCCTCCAGCACCTCGTCCACGTCGACCTCCTCGCCCTTGCCGCAGAGCTCTTCGGCGCGCCGCTCCGCCCGCACGTCCGGGCGCGCCGTCAGGAACACCTTGACCTCGGCATCCGGGAACACGTTGGTGCCGATGTCGCGGCCTTCCATGACGATGTCGGCGCCCCAGCCGAGGGTGCGCTGCCGCTCGACCAGCAGCCGGCGCACGCCGGGTAGCACCGACACGACCGACGCGGCTGTGCCCATCTCCAGGCTGCGGATGAGGCCGCTCACGTCCCGGTCGCCGGCGAACAGGCGGCCTTCTCCGTCGAAGCGCAGGCCGGCGGCTGCGGCGATGGGCACCACGGCCGCCTCGTCCTCAAGCCGCACGCCGGCCTCAGTGGCCAGGAGCCCGACGGCGCGGTACATCGCGCCGGTGTCCAGATACAGGTAGCCGAGCCGGTCCGCGACGCGCCGGGCCACGGTGCTCTTGCCCGAGCCGGTAGGGCCGTCGATGGCGACCACCGTCATTCGGGGTCGGCCTCCGCCCGGGTGCTCACTTCGTAGCCCAGCGCGCCGAGCACGTGGGCGGCGCGCTGGCGCACCTCGTCGCCGAGCACGAACACGGTCAGCGTGCCGCCCAGCTCGGCGCTCATGTGATGGAGCGAGATGTCCTCGACGTTGATGCCGGCGTCGCCCAGCGCGACCATGATCTCGCTGAACACGCCCGGGCGGTCGGTGACAGGGATGATGATGCGATACAGGTCCTCAGCTGCAAGGCTGCCGGCCGCCAGCATGCGATCGCGCTGCTCCTTGGCGCGCGCGATCGTGTCGCTGAGGCGCGTGGCGTCCGCGGAGGCCAGGGCCTCCAGCACTTCCTGCAGGCCCTCCTGGAACTGTGCCAGCGACGCGAGCAGGGCGGCCCGGTTGTCGAGGAAGATGTCCGTCCACACGCGCCGGTTGCTGCCGGCGATGCGCGTGAGGTCGCGGAAGCTGGGGCCCGCGGACAGCAGCGCATCGCGCGCGCCGGCGTGCTGCCCCGCCTGGCTCATGAGCACGTTGGCCAGCACGTGCGGCAGGTGGCTGACCACGGCCATCTGGCGGTCGTGCTCCTCGGGGTCGACCGCGACCGGGCGAGCGCCGATGTCCCCCAGGAACCCGTACAGCAGTTGGTAGGCGTCGGCGTCCACGTGGGCGCCAGGGGTCACGAAGTACGTGGCGCCGTGGTAGAGGGAGGCGCGCGCGTTGGCCACGCCGGCGGTCTCCGACCCGCAGAGGGGGTGACCGCCGATGCAGCGCCCCTGCTCGTCGGGTGAGAGCGCCCGCATGAGCGGCCCCTTGGTGCTCCCGACGTCGCTGATGACGGCGTGCGGCGGAGCGGCTGCGAGCGCCGCCCGCACGTGCCTGATCACGAGCCGGACGGGCGTGCAGACGAAGACCAGGTCGGCGCCCGTGCAGGCCTCCTCAAGGCTCGCACAGGCGGTCGTGATCGCGCAGCGCTCCAGCGCGAGGTCGAGCGTGGCCTGCGTCTGGCTGAAGCCGCGCACCTCGGTGACACCGGCGTGCTCGCGCGCGGCGAGGCCGAGCGATCCTCCCATGAGGCCGACGCCGATGAGGGCGACGGTGCTGACATTGGCCTCGGCCACGGTCTCAGGCCGTCCTGCTGGTCCAGCGGGCAAGGTCGAGGACGCGACCCGCGTACTCACCGAACACGGCCGTGGGACGCGACTGCGGGCTCACGAGGGCATCACCTCGCCGCCTTTTTGAGCGCCGACCTCGAGCGAGGCGAGCTTGTCCAGGAAGAACTCGATCTCATCGTGCGTACCCACGGTCACGCGCGCCCAGCCCGGGCAGCCGAGCGCGTTGCCGTCGCGGACGATGGCGCCGAGGGACAGCAGCGTGCCGCAGACCTTGTCGTGCGGGTCGCACAGGTCGTTCATGGCGACAAGCATGAAGTTGGCCTGCGTGGGCACGGTGGCGCGGCCGCGCGCCGCGAGGCGCGCGACCATGTGGTCGCGCAGCGCGGCGTTGGTCTCGCGCCGCTGCGCCACCTGGTCCTGGTGCTTGAGCGCCTCGATCGCGGCCAGTTGCCCGAGCAGGTTCACGTTGAACGGCTGCCGCACCTTGTCCAAGGCGCCCTTGACCTCCGGCGCGCAGATCCCGAAGCCGGTGCGCAAGCCGCACAGGCCGTAGATCTTGGAGAACGTGCGCAGCACGACGACGTTGTCGTGCTCCTTCTGGATCTCCAGCGATCCCTCGCGGTCCTCGGCGGTCACGAACTCGATGTACGCCTCGTCGATCACGACCATGACGTCGTCCGGGACGCGCTCGACCAGCCGCTTCACGTCGGCCGCCGGCACGTAGGTCCCCGTCGGGTTGTTCGGATTGCAGACGAAGATCATCTTGGTGCGCGGCGTGACCGCCGCGGCCATGGCCTCGAGGTCGTGCGCGTAGTCCACCAGCGGCACCGCCACGGGGACGGCGCCCCGGATGTCGATGACGTCGCGATACGACGTGAACGACGGCTCGGCGAGCACCACCTCGTCGCCGCGCTCCAGGACGGCGTGCGCGAGCAGGTACAGGAGCTCGCAGGTGCCGCAGCCCACGGTGATCTGCTCGGGGCTGCGGTCGTAGTGCGCCGCCAGCGCCTCGCGCAGGTCGGTCGAGAAGCCGTCCGGATACCGCTGCAGGCGGTCCAGAGCCCCCATCACGACCGCTTTCACCTCAGGGAACGGCGGCAGCGGGAACTCGTTGGACGCGAGCTTGACGACCTGCTCGAGCCCGAAGCGCCGCTGCACCACCTCGATCGGAAGCCCGGGCTGGTACGGCACGATGCCAGCGAGCTCCGGGATGAAGCGGACGGTCATGTCGTCACTCCGCGGGTCGGGGCGCGCCTGGTGCGCGCCGTGCATGCACAGCGAGTGCAAGAGTATACACGTCAGTCGCCGGCGTCCCCCGGCTCGTCGTCCGGCTGGCCGGACTGGCCCAGCGGGGTGTCCGGCCCGTCGGACTCGGGTTCGGGAGCGGCAGCCGGGCGCGCGGCGCCCGCGCGGGGCTCCCCGCCCTCGTCGTCCTCCACGCTGTCATCAGCCGCCGGCTCCTCGCCCGAAGCGGCCGAAGCAGGTTCCAGGACGGCGTCCGGCGTGTCCGTCACGACTTCGGCGGCCAGCATCAGCGGCGAGCCCTCTACTTCTTTGCCGACCTCTCCGGCGACCTCCTCCCCGGCCCGGCGCAGCGCCTCGACCTCGTCGCCGCTGAGCTCGCGGAAGCCGCCGGGCTCGAGTCCTTTGTCCGTCAAGGGGCCGTACCTGCGGCGGCTCAGCTCTTCGACCGGCAAGCCGACGGCGACGAACATGCGCCGCACCTGGCGCTTACGGCCCTCGTGGATGGTGATCTCGACGAGGGCCGTCTTGGCGCTCTGCTTGCGGAGCTTCACGTCGGCCGGCGAGGTGAGGCCATCCTCGAGCTCGACGCCGCCGCGCAGCGCGCCGAGCGCGCGGCGGCTGACCTTGCCGCGGACGCGAGCCACGTAGGTCTTGGGCACGCCGTACCGCGGGTGCATGAGGCGGTTGGCCAGCACGCCGTCGTTGGTCAGGATGATCAGACCCGTCGTGTCGACGTCGAGGCGGCCGACCGGGAACAGGGCGCGGCCGCCCGGCACCAGGTCGACGATCACGCGCTCGGCGTGCGGGTCGCTGCGCGTACTGGCGACGCCGCGCGGCTTGTTGACCAGCAGGTATCGCAGCTCAAGCGCCGTGACGGGCTCCCCGCGCACGGCGACGACGTCCTCAGGTGCGACCTTCTGGCGCGGGAACGTGACGACTTCGTCGTTGACGGTGACCACACCCTCGCGGATGAGCTCGTCGCAGGAGCGGCGCGAGCCGATCCCCGAACGAGCGAGGTAGACGACCAGGTTCATGGGCTGGGCAGGGCTCATTGGGCCCTCCTCTCGGCGTTTGCGTGGAGCCGGGAGCGGATCTCGTCGACTTCGTCGGCGCCCAGCGAGAACTCCTCGAGCGGCGGCAGGTCGTCGCGGCTCGCGAGTCCGAACAACTTCAGGAAGCGCCCGGATGTGCCGTAGAGCACGGGCGTGCCGGGCGTGTCGGCGCGGCCCTGCTGC
>Ga0302299_10000854_pt1 | contig 17716 bp, 19 predicted proteins | sample III_Fen_N3_4_FD_198795 | JGI IMG/M metagenome (GOLD analysis project Ga0302299, IMG submission 198795) | Peat permafrost microbial communities from Stordalen Mire near Abisko, Sweden - III_Fen_N3_4 | ecosystem: Environmental > Terrestrial > Soil > Wetlands > Permafrost | place: Sweden: Abisko... | reverse complement strand
GGCCCTCGTACCGCCGGGTCGACTCCTGCGCGGGTGAGGTCGAGGCGGCCTCCAACTACTACTACTCGACCTGGGGCGAGGAGGACGAGACCCTGCCGCCCGCGACGAAGCCGCGCGTCGTCATCATCGGCTCGGGGCCGAACCGGATCGGTCAGGGAATCGAGTTCGACTACTGCTGCGTCCACGCGGTGCAGACGTTCCGCGCGCTCGGCTACGAGGCGGTCATGATCAACTGCAATCCGGAGACGGTCTCGACCGACTACGACACGTCGGACCGGCTCTACTTCGAGCCGCTCTCGCCCGAGGAGGTCCTCGCCGTCCTCGACCGTGAGCAGCCGGAAGGCGTCGTCACGCAGTTCGGCGGCCAGACCCCCTTGCGGCTCGCCCGGCACATCGAGGCGGCTGGCTACCGGATCATGGGCACGCCCCTCTCCGCGATCGATCTCGCCGAGGACCGGGAGCTCTTCGGAGCCCTCGCGGACGAGATCGGCATCCGCTGCCCGCCCTGGGCGACGGTCGAGGGTGCGGACGAGGCGCTCGCCGCCGCCGCGGAGATCGGCTACCCGGTACTCGTCCGGCCGTCGTACGTGCTCGGAGGACGGGCGATGCGGGTGTGTTACGACGACATCCAGCTCCGGCAGGCGATGAGCGCCGTGTCCGGCTCGGTTCTCGTCGACCGCTTCGTCGAGAACGCGGTCGAGATCGACGTCGACGCGCTCTGCGACGGAGAGGACGTCTTCATCGCCGCGGTCATGCAGCACGTCGAGGAGGCGGGCGTGCACTCGGGCGACTCCTCCTGCGTGCTGCCGGCCCAGTCGCTCACGCTCGCGAACGCGCTCGAGGTCGAGCACATCGTCAAGCGCCTCGCGCCGGCGCTCGGAGTGGTCGGCCTCCTGAACATCCAGCTCGCGATCGCCGACTCGACCGTGTTCGTGCTCGAGGCGAACCCGCGGGCGTCCCGCACCGTGCCGTTCGCCTCGAAGGCGATCGGGATCAACCTCGTCGAGGCGGCGTGCAAGCTCGCGGCGGGGCAGAAGCTTCCCGATCTGGCGCTGCCGACGCCACGCCCGCTGCAGGTGAGCGTGAAGGCCGCCGTGCTGCCGTTCGCGCGCTTCCCGGGTGCAGATCCCGTGCTCGGGCCGGAGATGCGCTCCACCGGCGAGGTCATGGCAAGCGCCTCCGACCTGCCGACCGCCTTCGCCAAGGCGGAGCGCGCGGCCGGACGACCCCTGCCCTCGTCGGGGACGGCGTTCATCTCGGTGAACGACTCCGACAAGCCCGGCATCGTCTCGATCGCAGCGGCGCTCGCGGGGCTCGGCTTCGCGCTCGTCGCGACCGACGGCACGGCCATGACCCTGCGCGCCGCGGGGCTCGAGGTGGGGGAGGTGGCGAAGGTCGCAGACGCCGAGTCCGGCGAGCAGACGGTCGTCGACCTCGTTCGCGAGGGCCTCTGCGATCTGATCCTCAACACGCCGCAGGGCTCCGGGGCCCGCGCGGACGGCTACCGGATCCGCGAGGCCGCCCTAGGGGCGCGCGTCCCCTGCATCACAACGCTCTCGGGCGCCGCGGCCGCCGTGCACGCGATCGCGAACGCCCGGGCCGAGACGGCGCTCTCGCTGCAGGAGCGGATCGGGACCGGCGCGTGACCGGAGCGGAGCTCCGCGTCACCGGGACAGAGGCGGTCGGCCCGTACACGCTGCTCCGTGTCGAGGCCGGGCCGATCGAGCCCGGGATCCCCGGCCAATTCTTCATGCTCCGGCCACCGGGCCATGTGCTGCCCCGCCCGATGTCACTCTGCCTCAGCCGGGCCGGTGAGCTCTGCTTTCTGATCGACGCGATCGGCCCCGGCACGCAGGCGCTCTGCGGGCTCACGGCGGGCGACCACCTGCACGTCCTCGGGCCGCTCGGCAACGGCTTCGACCTCACCGTCCCGCGACCGCTGCTCGTCGGGGGCGGGATCGGCGTGGCGCCCTTCCCGTATCTCGCCCAGGCGCTGCGAGACGTGCCGGCAATCCTCGGCTTCAGCACGGCCGCCCACGCCGAGGCGGCGGCGCTCCTCCCGGGAGCTCGGGTCGTGGTCGAGCCGGCCCTCGTCACCTCGCTTCTTCCCGCCGATCCCGGCGACGTGCTCGCGTGCGGCCCCGAGCCGATGCTCGAGGCAGTGCGCAGCCTCGCGCCACGCGCTCAGCTCGCCTGGGAGGCTCCGATGGCGTGTGGCTACGGCGCCTGCTTCGGGTGCGTCGTCGAGCTGGACGGCCACCTCCAGCGGTTGTGCATCGCCGGCCCCGTGCTGCGAGCGGCGTGACGGTCCCCATCCTGAACGCGAGCGGGTGCCTCGACGCGCTCACCGCCCCCGAGGTCGCGCTCGAGCTCGACGCCTTCGTCACCAAGACGATCACGCCGCAGCCGCGCGAGGGCAACCCGCCGGTCCGGATCGCGGAGACCGAGTCCGGCATGCTCAACTCGATCGGGCTCCAGGGACCGGGAATCGAGGGCCTTCTGGCCCAGACGCTGCCGGCGCTCGCCGCGCTCGGGCTCCGCGTCTGGGTCTCCGTCGGCGGCTTCTCCAGCGAGGATTACGCGGGCATCTGCGAGCGCCTCGACGAGCGGGACGACGTCGAGGTGCTCGAGCTCAACCTCTCGTGCCCGAACGTCGAGGAGGCCCCCGAGACAGCGGCTCAGATCGTCGCCGGCTGCCGGTCGCGCACCTCGAAGCCCCTCTACGCGAAGCTCTCGCCCGCGACGTGGGACATCGCCGAGTCGGCCCGGGCCGTCGTCGCGGCGGGCGCGGACGGCCTCTCACTCGTCAATACGATGCGCGGCATGGCACTCGACCCGGCCACGCTGCGGCCGAAGCTGGGGCCTGGGACCGGAGGCTACTCGGGCCCGGCGCTCAGGCCCGTCGCCCTCGCCTGCGTCTCGGCGTGCGCCCGCGCCGTCGACGTTCCGATCGTGGGCATGGGCGGTGTCGCCTCCGGGCTCGACGCGCTCGAGCTCGTCGCGGTGGGCGCTGGCGTTGTCTCCCTGGGCACCGTACTGTTCGCCGATCCGGCCGCGCCGGCCCGCGTCCGCAAGGAGCTCGACGCCGAAGCCACGGCGCGCGGTTTCGCAAATCCGCTGCAGGCGCGTGGAGTTGCCAACGGTTAACTAAATAAAAGACCTGCAAATCAGCGAAAACGGTTCTGCTTGACCCTGACTCCCGGATTGCTAGACTCGTCCCCCATGGTCGCGTCCAAGATTCAGACCCAGGCACCAGCCCGCTCGCTCGACCAGCGGATGGAGGCTCTCAAGCGGGCGAACGATATTCGAGTGCGGCGCGCACAGTTGAAGAAGGACCTGAAGGACGGAACGGTTCAGATCGAGGGGATCCTTCTCGATCCTCCCGAGTACGTCTCGACCGCGAAGGTCTTCGACATGCTCATGGCCGTCCCCAAGTTCGGCCGCGTCAAGGCGGCCCGCCTGCTGAACCAGTGTCGGATCAGCCAGTCGAAGACGGTCGGCGGGCTCTCCGAGCGGCAGCGCGCGGAGCTCGTGTCGCTGTTCAACCGGTAGAGCGGACATCGAGCCGGCCCGCGTGCGCAACGCTCCCGTGTTCGTCATCACCGGCCCGTCGGGCGCCGGCAAGGGGACGTTGATTAGGGCGCTCGTCGAGCGAGTGCCGGTGCTCGAGGTCGCAATCTCCGCGACGACCCGGCCTCTCCGGCCGGGCGAGACCGACGGGGTCGAGTACCACTTCCTCACCGAGAGCGAATTCGTGGCGCGGATCGAGGAGGGCGCATTTCTCGAGCACGTCAAGTACGTCTCGGGCAAGCGCTACGGCACGCTGCGTTCCGAGATGCAGCGTGTGGCCGAGGAGGGAAGGGTCTGCGTGCTCGAGCTCGAGCTCGACGGGGCCCTGGCCGTACAGGAGGACGTGCCCGGAAGCATCACGCTCTTCATCGCGGCGCCGGTCGAGGAGCTCGAGCGGCGCCTGCGCGAGCGGGCGACCGAGTCGACCGGGGAGATCGGCGACCGGATCGAGCTCGCTCGTAACCAGCTCGAGCAGGCACACCGGTTCCGGTACATGGTCCGCAACGACGACGTCGCACGGGCGACCGGGTCGCTGTGCGCCATCGTCGAGCAGGAGCTCGAGTTCGCAGCTACCATGGCCACCTCATGATCGAACCTCGCATCGACGACCTGCTGGATCACGTGGACTCGCGCTATGCCCTCGTGATCGTGGCCGCCAAGCGCGCCCGCCAGATCAACAGCTACCACCACCAGCTCGGTGAGGGGATCGGCTTCGACGTGGCACCGCCGCCGCTGATCGAGTCGCGGTCGAAGAACTACTTGACGATGGCGATGGAAGAGATCGCGCAGGGCAAGATCGCCTACGCGTATCCCAAGCAGTAACCCGCCGCCTCTCGATCTTCGACCCGGAACGGGCACACTATGGCGGTGGCGCGCATCGTCCTCGGCATCACCGGTGGCATCGCCGCCTACAAGGCGTGCGAGATCATCCGCCTGCTCGTCAGGGCCGGGCACGACGTCCTGCCGCTGCCGACGCGCGGAGCCGAGCGGTTCGTCGCTGCCGACACGTTCTACGCGCTGGCGCGGACGACCGCCCCGGCCGGCCCCTATCCGCACCTGCAGCGTGCCGACCTGATCATCGTCGCTCCACTGACGGCCCACACCATGGCGCGCCTTGCCCACGGGCTCGCCGACGACACGCTCACCGAGGCGCTCCTCGCCCACGATGGCCCGACCCTCGTCGCGCCGGCCATGAACACGCGGATGTGGGAGCATCCGGCCACGAGAGCCAATCACGAGCTGCTGCTCTCCCGCGGCGTCGAGATCGTGGGTCCCGCGAGCGGTGAGCTCGCCGAGGGCGAGGTCGGCCCGGGTCGGATGGCCGAGCCGGCGGAGATCGTGGCGAGGGCCGAGGCGCTGCTCCGGCAGTCCCGCTCGCTGCAGGGGAAGCACGTCGTCGTGACGGCCGGCGGAACACGCGAGCCGATCGACGCCGTCCGCTTCGTCGGCAACCGCTCGTCGGGCCGGATGGGTGTCGCCCTCGCCGAGGAAGCGCGCCGCCGGGGGGCACGCGTTACGCTGCTCGCGGCCAATCTCGCCGTCGCCGCACCCGCGGGCGTTGAGGTCGTGCCGACGCCGACGGCGGCCGATCTCGAGCGCGAGGCCCTGGCGCGCGGGGATGCAGACGTGTTCCTGATGGCCGCCGCCGTCGCCGACTACCGCACGGCCGCGCCGATCGACGGCAAGCGCGAGAAGAACGGGGCACCCTGGCAGATCGAGCTCGTGCCGACGACCGACGTGGCCCGCGCGCTCGGCGAGCGCCGGCGGCCCGGGCAGGTGCTCGTTGCCTTCGGGGCCGAGCAGGGTGCCGCAGGGCTCGAGCGCAAGCGCGGGATGCTCGCCGACAAGAACGTCGATCTCGTCGTCTACAACGACGTGGGACGCACCGACATCGGCTTCGACAGTCAGGAGAACGAGGTCACCCTGATCACGGCTGACGGCGATCGTCTCGTCGCGCGCGCGCCGAAGCCCGTCGTCGCGGTGGCCGTGCTCGACGAGATCGAGCGGCTCTTCGAGGGCCGCTGATGGAGGGCTCGGCGGCGCGAGAGGCATCGTCGCCGGTCGCCGCCGCCGATCTCGCCGATCGGGTCGTCGCCGGCCTGGCGACGGTCATGCACGCGCCCGTCGAGACCCTGCGGCTGCCGCTCCTCTGCCTGCTCGCCGAAGGTCACGTCCTCGTCGAGGACGTTCCGGGTGTCGGCAAGACTGTGCTTGCAAAGGCGCTCGCCCGCACGCTCGAGCTCCGATTCTCGCGCCTTCAGTTCACGCCCGACCTGCTGCCGTCGGACGTCACGGGGGTCAACGTCTACGACCAGCAGGAGGGGCGATTCCGGTTCCGGCCGGGGCCGGTGTTCGCGAACGTGCTCCTCGTGGACGAGGTCAACCGTGCCTCGCCCAAGACGCAGTCGGCACTCCTCGAGGCCATGCAGGAGACGCAGGTCACGGTCGACGGAGAGACCTACCGGCTCGACAGGCCCTTTCTCGCCATCGCAACGCAGAACCCCGTCGAGTACGAGGGCACATACCCGCTGCCCGAGGCGCAGCTCGACCGGTTCGCGGTGAAGATGTCGATCGGCTACCCGCCGCTCTCCGAGGAGGCCCGGATGCTCGCCGAGCAGACGGGCGAGCCGCCGCTCGAGCTGCTCGAGCCCGTCGCCGGTCGTGAAGAGCTGATCGACGCCATCGCCGCTGCCCGTGAGATCTTCGTGGAGGAGAGCGTGACCCGCTACGTCGTGGCGCTCCTCCGGCACACGCGGGGGAACCGGCACCTGGCCCTCGGCGCCAGCCCGCGGTCGGGCATCGCCCTCCTGCGCCTCGCCAAGGCGCGGGCACTCGTCGAACGGCGTGCCTACGTGACGCCCGACGATATCCGTGAGATGGCCGAGCCGGTGCTCTCTCACCGGCTCCTGCTCGCCCCCGAGGCCCGATCCGCCGGGCTCGGCCCGGCCGACGTCGTCCGCGCAGCGCTCGAGGGCACGCCAGTACCGGTGTGAGACGGAGGAGCTCCGGTGCCGTTGCGCTCGGGCTCGGAGCCCTCGTGGCGTCGTGGGCGTTCGGCTCGACCCCGCTCGCCGTCGTCGGGCTCGGGTTCGCCCTCGTCGGGCTGTTCTCCCGCCTCTGGGCGCGGGCGGCGCGTGGCTCGATCGCGCTCGAGCGCCGGCTCCTGCCCGGCGATCGGGTCGAGGGGAGCGATCTCGTGGTCGAGATCCGGGCACGGCACCACCGGCGCCTCCTCGGAGGCTCCGTCGTGCTGCGGCAGGGGCTGGGCGAGAGCCGGCAGTCGGTGCGGATGCGCCGCTCGCACACGGTGATCGTCTTCGCCGGGCTGCCGCGCGGGCGCCACGCGCTCGAGCCGCTCGAGGCCGTGCTTGCCGACCCGCTCGGGCTCGAGCACGTGGAGCAGCGACTCGGGGAGCGCTCGGACGTGCTGATCCGGCCGCGCATCCCGGTCCTCGCCTCGGTGTTCTCGACCCACGGAGCCCGCGACGCGGGAGCGGCCCGCTCGCGGTACCGCAGGCCGACGGGCTTCGAGATCCACGCCGTGCGGGACTATGCGCCCGGCGAGCCGCTGCGAGCGGTGCACTGGCCGAGCACGGCCCGCCGCGGCCGCCTGATGGTGAAGGAGCTCGACGACGCGCCGCGAGACGATCTCGCCGTGATCCTCGACCAGGACGTGGACGGCGTGGCCGGGCCTCGCGGGCGCTCGAGCTTCGACGCCGCGGTCCGGACCGCGGGCGCGCTCGCGCTCGCACACGTTCTCTGGAACCGGAGGGTCGTGCTCGTCGGCACCGCGACCTCCGGTGAGGCCGTGCGCGTCCGCTCTCCGGGCCACGACTGCGGGGTTGCTCTCGATGCTCTCGCAACGGTCATGCCCATGGCGGGCGCTCATGTCGACCGGGCTCTGCGCACCCCGGATGCGGCGGTCTCCCGGGCACGCGAGATCGTGGTCGTGACCGGGTGCCCGGGGCGCGCGGTGGCGCCGTTGCTCGAGTTGCGCCGGGGCGGCCGGACGGTCTCGCTCGTCGTCATCGCTGCCGAGACCTTCGCGGGTCGGCCCCGGGGGCCGAGTGATATCGCCGTCCTGCGCGCCTCCGCGCAAGGTGTGCCGATCGCAGTCGTCACGGCCGACAGGCCGATCGAAGAGGCCCTTGCCGGCCGGCTTCTCGGAGCCGCCGGTGGTTAGCGGCTGGAGGGAGAGAGCCCTGGCGGCCGTGGTCCCGGCCTCAGCGGTCGCATTCGCCTGGGCGTCCATCGAGGTCGCGGCGAAGCCGGTCGTCTTCGCGGCCGTCGCGCTGTTGGCCCTCGCTGCGACCGTGCCTGCGAGGCTGCCGGCGAGGATCGCCGCAGCCGTGGTGATCCTGGTCGGGCTCACGCTCGTCGTGGCCGGGTCGACCGTGACGGCGGTCCGCGGCGTCGTCGACCAGGGGCTGCGGGACATCTACGCGGTGGCACCTCCCTTCGCTGCCACGAGCCACCCCGAGCTCCACGCCCTCGTCCTCCTCACCGCCTGTGCGTTCTGCCTCCCGATCGCCGTCACCGCGGCCGACCGCCCGTTCCTCGCGGCGGCGCTCACGGTGGGCGGCATCGGCTGGCCCGCCACGATCCTGCCCGCCCGGAACACGATCGCGATGGGGGCCGTCGCCCTCGTCGCGGCGCTCTGGCCCGTCGTGATCGGCGCACTGCGGGACCGTCAGAGGCTCGTCCCGGGGGCGGCGGTGCTCGTCGGCGTCGTCGCGGTCGCGGCGATGCTGGCCGGCGTCGGAGCGAGGCCCTCGGTCGCCGCGCTCGACTGGCAGCACTGGGACCTCTTCGGCGAATCCAGCGCCGGCCGCACCGTCTCGCTCGTCTGGCGCTCCAACTACGGGGGGATCGACTTCCCGCCGGGAACGACGACCGTGCTCCGCATCACCGCTCCACGGCGCGCTCTGTACTGGCGGGCGACGACGCTCGACACGTTCGCGGCGGACCACTGGGTCGAGGCCCTCTACGCGACGGCCGATTCCACGGCCGAGCGCACGCTGCCCCGCGATCCGCTCCTCCCGATCGCCGCAGCCCGGCGCGCAGGCTGGGTCGAGCAGAAGGTCGACGTGCAGGCCCTCGTCGACGACCACGTCATCGCGGCCGGCCAGCCGATGGAGCTCGCGGGTGGGGGCGACCGGCGGATCCGCTACCTCAGCGGCGGGGTCATGGTGGCCCCGAACGGTCTCGCCGAGATGCGCCGGTACACCGTCTGGAGCTACGCGCCGACGCCGACGCCGGCTTCCCTCGTGCGCTCGCCGCCCGTGTATCCGGAGGCGCTGGCCCGCTACCTCGACGTCGGCCGCACCGTCGTGCCCCCGTTCGGCGCGGCGGGTCGGGCGGCCGCGGTCGACGCGATCTTCGCCAACGACCTCTACCAGGAGATCTGGGCGTACGAGCCGATGTGGCGCAAGGCACGCCGGCTCACCGCCGGGTCCCGCACGCCGTACCAGGCGACGATCACGATCGAGCGCTGGCTGCGGGCCGACGGGGGCTTCCAGTACGACGAGCACCCACCGCTCTCCGCCGGGCTCCCGCCGCTCGTCGACTTCCTCGAGCGGACGAAGCTCGGTTACTGTCAGCAGTTCGCCGGAACGATGGCGCTGATGCTGCGCTACCTCGGCATCCCCGCCCGCGTTGCCGTCGGGTTCACGAGCGGCACCTGGAAGGACGGGACGTGGACGGTGACCGACCACGACGCTCATGCCTGGGTAGAGGCCTGGTTCGCCGGCTACGGCTGGCTCACCTTCGACCCGACGCCGGGACGCGGGACGCTCTCGGCGACCTACACGAACGCCTCCGACTCGGCCGATGCGATCAGGGCGCTCGGCACAGGCCGCTTCCTCGGCGCCGGCTTCCGTGGCCCGCGGAGCTCCCACCGCAGCGCGGCGCCCGTCCCGCAGCCGTCCAGCCGCCGGATCCCCTGGTCACTCATCATCCCTCTGGCCCTGATCGTGGTGGCCCTGCTCGGCCTTGCGCTCGCCAAGAGCTTCCGGCGCCTCCGCCGCGCCCGGACGCACGATCCGCGTCGCCGGGCGTCGGCGGCCCGAGCCGAGCTGGCAGCGTTCATCCGCGACCAGGGCTCCCCGGTTGCGCTCTCGGCGTCGATCGGGGAGCTCGTCCTCGAGCTCAGGCGCCTCGGCGTCGGGAGCGATGCGTTCGCGGCGGCATTCTCCCGGGCCCGCTACGGGCCACCGGCCGACGCTGCGAGCGCGGCCGACGAGACGCGACGAGAGCTGCGGCGGGTCATCTCACTTCTTCGCGACCGGATCGGGCCGGGCCGGCGGGCCCGCGGCTTCCTCGCACTCAGATCGTTCCGCCACGGCTAGCTCCGGGCGGTCTCAGGCACGATACGACGGTGAGCGAGGCGTACGACCTCTACTAGCTCGGTCGGGCGCGCCTGCGCGAGGGAATGGCGGCCCAGGCCACCGTCCCGCTCGAGAAAGCACGGCGGCTCGAGCCCGAGAAGGCGTCGATCCGCGAGGCGCTCGGGATCGCCTACTTCAGGATCACCGACTGGAGCTCGGCCGAGCGCGAGTTTCGAAAGCTGCTCGAGCTCTCACCGGTCGACGACTACGCCCACTACGCGCTCGGCCGCTCGCTACTCCAGCAGGGGCGACGCCGCGAGGCGACCACGCACCTCAAGCTTGCGCGCTTCCTGCAGCCGCGCGAGCCACTGGAGCCGTGACGGCAGTCTTCGGCCCGGCGTCGGCTCACTCGTCCAGGTCCGCGAGCAGCGTCGTGTAGCGACGGTAGCGCCTGGTCGCGGCCCGCGTGAACTCGGCGCTGTACTCGGAGGCCGCCTCCTCGTCGAGCGACCGTGCGTACGACTCGCGGATGTCGAGTAGACGGTCGGCGATCGCGTCGACGACGAGCTGGTAGTCGCCGTACGCCTCCTCGGCGTCTGCGGCGGGCGACGCGTTCCAGGCCGCTTCGGCCTCTGCCGCCTCGGTGAGGATCTCGGCGTCGTCGGCTGCGAAGAGGTCGAGCTGGCGCTCGACGAGATCGTGGAACCGGCTGCGGCGGCGGAACCTCATACGAGCTCCTCGTACAGCTCGACGTGGGCGGCTGCGGCTCGATCCCAGGTCAGCTCGGCTCGCGCCCCGGCGGCGCCCGCGCGCGCCGCGGCCAGGGCTCCCTCGTCGTCGAGGAGCTCGCGCAGCGCGCGCTGCAGGCCCGAGACGTCGCCGGGCCGGACCACGCGACCCGCCCCGAACCTCTCCACGATCTCGCCCAGGCCGCCGACGTCGTAGACGACGGCAGGCACGCCCGCCCCGATCGTCTGCAGGAGAGCGCCGGACTGGTCGAGCTCTGCACGGTAGGGGAACACGGCGACGGTGGCGGCGCCGAGCGCCGATGCGATCTGCTCGTCGTCGAGGTAGCCGAGCCTCCACTCGGCCCGGTCGCCCGCGGCCCTGCGGAGCCCGTCCAGTGGGATGCGAGGGTCACCGGCAACGAGGAGCCGTGCGCCGGAAACCCCGAGGACCGCCTCGACGGCGTCCGCGAGGCCCTTGTAGGGCCGGATCACGCCGAGCGCGAGCACCGTCCGCCCGTCATCGGTGCGGGGCGGGTCGCTGGGCGACGCGGGGTGGGGGATGACGCGCAACCTGGCGGCCGGGACCCCGAACGCCTCGAGCGTACGACGGCCCCGTTCGCTGTGAGTGACGACTCGATCGAAGCGGGCGAAGAGCCGTCTCCAGGTTCGCGTGTGACCCGCCGTCCTGCGCGGCAGGAGGTCGTGGGCGGTGAAGACGAGCGGCCGGCGGGTGTGGAGCAGCCAGGCATCGACCTCCGGGGCCGCCACCCACTGCAGGTGCAGGAGGTCGCAGTCCGCACGTGCGAGCCGCGCGAGCGCGAGGGGGTGCTCGAGGCCCTTGACCGCCAGCCGCCCATAGCGTGAGTGGAGGCCGGTAGACACGCGGTAGAGGCCGTCGTCGACCGTGAACCCGGCTGCCTCGGGCACGCCTCCGAACCGGAAGTGCGAGGTCAGGAGGCTCACGTCGACTCCCTGCCGTGCGAGCGCCGCAGCGAGCGCGTAGTCGTACGGCGGCGTGTAGGCGGGAGGATCGGCGATCACGACACGCATCGGCCGCCTAGCCTAGAGGTGCGACGCGACCGCGGGCGGTCATACTCTCCGGCACTCGCCCGAGCGGCGGCGGTCAGGGCAGAATGGTCGTGATGCCGTCGACTATCCCGTCACCCCTGTCACCGCCTGGCTTCGAGGAGGCACGCGCGCAGTTCCCTGCGCTCGAGCAGATCGCCTATCTCAACGCAGGCACGTTCGGGCCCGTCGCGCAGGCCACCCACGACGCGGTCGTGGCCGAACTCGCACACGACCTCCGCGAGGGGCGCAGCGGCATGCCGTACTTCACGCGCGTGCTCGAGCTGCGCGACGAGGTGCGCGCCCGGCTCGCCTCGTTCGTCGCGGCCGATCCACTCGACGTGACACTCACGGCGAGCACCACGGACGGCTGCAATATCGTCCTGAGCGGGCTCGGGCTCGGCGCCGAGGACGAGATCGTGACGACCTCTGCCGAGCACTTCGGCCTCCTCGGCGCGCTCTTCGCCTCGGGCGCGCGCGTCGTCGTCGTGGATCCCGACCCGGATGCGATCCGCGCTGCGGTGACGCCGAGGACTCGCCTCCTCGCGCTGTCGCAGGTGATCTGGACGACGGGCCGCGTGCTGCCGGTGAGGGAGCTGCGGGCCGAGACCGGCGTTCCGGTCCTCGTCGACGGCGCACAATCGGTCGGCGCGATACCCGTCGACGCGGCAGGCCTCGACTTCCTCACGATCTCGGGCCAGAAGTGGCTCTGCGGCCCGGACTCGACCGGTGCCCTCGTCGTGGCCGACCCCGAGAGATTGCGCGTGGCGGCCCCGAGCTACTTCTCCCAGGCGGGATACGAGACGGACGGCCGCTTCGAGCCGCGTCCCGGCGCCGCCCGCTTCGACCCCAACTGGTGGCCGGCGTCCTCGCTCGCCGGCCTGCTCGCAGCGCTCGGGACGAGGCCGGCGTGGGGGTTCGATCATGCCGCAGCCGTGGCCGAGGCCTGCCGGGAGTTGCTCGCCGGGCGCGTCGAGGTCGTGAGCCCTGCGGAGGGCGAGCGCTCGACGCTCGTCGCGTTCCGCGCGGCCGGCGATCCCGCCGAGCTCGTCGAGGCGCTCTACCGCGACGGCGTGCACGTGCGTGAGATCCCCGGAACGGGCCTCGTGCGGGTCTCGTGCGGGTGGTGGACCTCGGACGGTGACCTCGACCGGCTCCTCACCGCGCTCCCGGCGTGAGGCGGGAGGGAGCCTGCCCTTGCGGGGCCGTCCGCTTCGTCGTCGACGGCCCGGTGCGCGACGTGATCGTGTGCCACTGCAAGGCCTGCCTGGAGGCGACGGGCGGCCCCTGGGCTGCCTCGGCGGCCCGCCGCGGAGATCTCACCGTTCTCGATCCCGCGACCGTGCTCTGGGCGCAGGCTGCCGTCTCCGAGCACAGCGCGAGCCGTGGGCGATGCCGCACCTGCCGGACCGTCGTGTTCTGGGATGCGCCGGAGCGGACGACGGTGTCGTTCGCCGCGGCGCTGCTCGAAGACGGCGGGCAACTCGACGTCGCGGCACACATCTGGGTCGGCGAGGAGGAGCGCCGCGCACTCGGCACGACCGGTCTGCCGGTGTCGGCGGAAGGGCTGCCCGCGGCGGTCGAGGTAGCCTGGCGGGGCCGAGCCCCGGCGACCGGCTGAAGCCGGTCAGCGCGCGTCAGGAGGGCGTGGGCAGGCCCAGCTCGCCGGCGATCGGTTGCAGCGCGGCCACGACGTTGGCGATGTGCGTGTCGAGCTCGAGACCGAGCAGCTCGGCGCCGGCGTAGACCTCGTCGCGGTGGACGCCGGCGGCGAAGGAGGGTTGCTTCAGCTTCTTGCGCACGGACTTCGGCTCGAGCCCCTCGAGGCCCGTCGGTCGGACGAGACCGCACGCGTGGATGAACCCGGAGAGCTCGTCGCAGGCGAACAGGGTCTTCTGCAGCAAGGTCTCGCGGGGGATCTCGAGGTGCTCGGCGTGAGAGAGCACGGCCTGGATCACCACCTCCGGATAGCCCTCCTCGCGGAGGATCGGCGCGCCGTCCTGAGGATGCTTGTCGAGCGTCGGGTGGATCTCGTAATCGAAGTCGTGCAGGAGCGCCGTGCAGCCCCACAGCTCCTCGTCCTCGCCGAAGTGGCGGGCGTACCAGCGGGTCGAGGCCTCGACGGCGAGCGCGTGACGGAGCAACGACTCGCTCGTCGTGTAGCGGGTCAGGGTCGCCCACGCGTTCTCACGGGTCACGTCCACAGCACGGGTACGATAGCGCCCGCCTCATGCAGTCGTTCGTCATCCAGGGCGGTCGCCCGCTCTCCGGCACGATCCGCGCGTCGGGGAACAAGAACGGCGCCCTGCCGATCCTCGCCGCGACCGTGCTCGCCTCCGAACCGGTGCAGCTCTCGAACCTGCCGCGCATCCGCGACGTCGAGGTGATGGTCGAGCTGCTCGCCGATCTCGGGGCCGACGCCACCTGGACCGGTCCGAACGACGTGCGTGTCGACAGCTCCGGCGTCTCGAAGACCGAGCTCGACCCCGACCTCTGCCGGGAGATCCGCGCCTCGTTCCTGCTCGCAGGGCCGCTTCTCGCCCGATTCGGTCGCGCTGTCGTGCCACCGCCCGGGGGCGACGTGATCGGACGCAGGCGGCTCGACACGCATATCCACGCGTTCGCCGAGCTCGGTGTCGTGATGGAGATCAACGGCGCGTACGACCTTCGCGCCGAGCGGCTCGTCGGCACGCGCATGTACCTCGACGAGGCGTCCGTGATGGGCACCGAGAACGCGATCATGGCCGCCGTCCTCGCCGAGGGCACGACGATCGTCGGTCACGCGGCCTGCGAGCCGCACATCCAGGACCTCTGCCGATTCCTCGTCACCCTGGGAGCCCGGATCGACGGGATCGGCTCGAACGTTCTCCGGATCGAAGGCGTCGATCGGCTCGGCGGCGGTTCGCATCGCATCGGGTCGGAGCACATCGAGGTCGCGAGCTTCGCCGCCCTCGCGGCGGTCACCGGCGGCGATCTCACGATCGAGGACGTCGAGCCGGACGATCTCATCTCGATCGTGCCCGCCTTCCGCAAGCTCGGCATCGAGCTCGAGGTGGGGGCGACCACGCTGCGCGTGCCGCCCGGGCAGACGCTCGCTGTCGTGGACGACCTCGGCGGCCAGATCCCGAAGATCGAGAGCGGCATCTGGCCCGCCTTCCCGGCCGACCTGACGTCCATCGCCGTCGTCGCCGCCACGCAGGCGACCGGCACCGTCCTCGTCTTCGAGAAGATGTTCGAGAGCCGCCTGTTCTTCGTCGACAAGCTCGTCTCGATGGGCGCCCGGATCATCCTCTGCGATCCTCACCGGGCCGTCGTCACGGGGCCGGCGAAGCTCGTCGGACAACGCCTCGAGAGCCCCGACATCCGCGCCGGCATGGCGATGGTGATCGCGGCGCTCTGCGCAGAGGGGCGGTCGTCGATCGGGAACATCCGGCAGATCGACCGCGGCTACGAGCGCATCGACGAGCGCCTGCAGGCCCTCGGCGCCGATATCGAACGCGGCGAGCTGTGAGCGGCGCCCGGCTCGCTCCGGGGAGTGGGCAGGCGAACGTCGCCACCGGGGTGCCGTTGCTCGATCACCTGCTCGTTGAGCTGGCGAGGGCCGGCCGCTTCGACCTCTCGCTCGAGATCGAGCCCGACGAGCCGGCCGCCGAGGTCGACGGGGCCGGCGCCGCGATCGGCCGGGCGCTGCAGCCGTTGCTCCACCCGGGCGCGCACGGGAGCGGCGTCATGCTCTCGGTCGAGGCGCTGGCGATGGTCGCCGTGGAGGCCTCCGGGACGCCGCTCGTCGCGTCGAACGCGGATCTGACCGGCGCCGGCGGCCTCGGCACCGATCTCGCGGCGCGATTCCTCGCCGCGCTCGCCGACGCGGCCGCGCTGACGCTGCACGTCCGGCTGATCGAGGGCGAGAACACGGATCATGTGCTGGAGGCGATGTTCAAGGCCCTCGGTGTGGCACTGTCCGAGGCAGCCGGCGATCCGACCGACCGATAGGAGAGACAGCGTGGAGAAGACCGTGATCCGTACCGAGAAGGCACCGGCCCCGTTCCAGGGGGCGCCGTACAACCAGGCGATCCGCGTCGGCGAGCTCGTGTTCGTCGCCGGTCAGCTCGGCCTCAAGCCCGGCGACACGGCCGTGGAGGGCGATGTCGCCGTCCAGACGGAGCAGGCGCTCCGTAACCTCGCCGCGATCCTCGCCGAGGCCGGCAGCTCGCTCGAGAACCTCGTCAAGACGAGCGTCTTCCTCCAGGATCTGGGCGACTTCGCGGCGATGAACGAGGTGTATGCGCGCCACGTCGGTGACCGCCCGCCGGCGCGCTCCACGTTCGAGGTCGCGAAGCTGCCGTCGGGCGCCCTGGTCGAGATCGAGGCCGTCGCGCACCTGTAGGGCCCGGGAGACCCGATGCCGACCGAGATCCGCGCCTACATCCGCTCCCTCGGCATCGACGCGTATGTCGTCGGCGGCGCCGTGCGTGACGAGCTGCTCGGCATCCCGCACCGCGACGAGGACTTCCTCGTGCCCGGGGTCGATCAGGCGGGCCTGCGGGCGTTGCTCGAGCCACACGGTCGAGTGGAGGACATGCAGGTGCACGGGCAGCTCGTCGGCGTCCGCCTCCACCCGCGCGACAGGGCGGTGCGGGCGCTCGTTCCCTCCGGCATCGATCTGACGCCACCCCGCGCCGAGCGGTCGACCGGGCCGGGGCACCGCGACTTCGCGATCGTCAGCGACCCCTCGATCGAGCTCGAGGAAGACATGGCCCGCCGGGACTTCACGATCAATGCCATGGCCCGCAGGCTCGAGGACGGCAGCCTCGTCGATCCCTTCGGGGGCGTCGACGACCTCGCCCGGCGACAGCTGCGCACCGTCGGCCCGACGAGCTTCGAGGACGACCCGCTCCGGCTCGTGCGTGCCCTGCGGTTCGTCTCGCAGCTCGACTTCGACCTCGCGCCCGAGACCCTGGCCCAGATGCGAGACGCGGGACCCGGGCTCGCCCACGTCTCGGCCGAGCGAATCGGAGGCGGGATCCGGGCCGACGCACAGGGCGAGCTCTCGAAGCTACTCCTCGGGCAGAAGCCCGAGCGCGCGCTCCTCCTCGCCCGCGACACCGGTGTGCTCACCCGCATCATCCCCGAGTTTGCTCCCGCGATCGGCTTCTCGCTCGGCTCCGACCGGCAGCCGCTCACGCTCGACGAGCACCTGTTCGCGGTCGCGCAGCTCGCCGCCGACAGCGGCGACAAGCTGGAGGTGCGGCTCGCCGGCCTTCTCCACGATCTCGGCAAGCCGCTCCACGCGAGTGACGGTGACGACCATGCGCACCTCGGAGCGGCGCTCGCCGACGAGATCCTCGAACGGCTGCGCTATCCGACGCGCGTTCGCCACCACGTCGTCTGGATCGTCGCCTACCACGGCTTCCCACTCGACTATCCGCCCGACGCCCGCACGGCCCGGCGGTTCCTCGCCGACCACGGTGACGAGCTGGCGCGGGACCTGATCGACCTCAAGGCGGCCGATCTCGCGGCGAAGCGCGTCCCACCGCACGAGACGGCGCTTCTCGAGCAGCTGCGGGAGCTCGTGACGGCCGAGCGCTCGCAGCCTCATCGGCTCTCCGATCTCGCCGTCACGGGCGACGACCTGCAGGCGATCGGGTTCGCCGAGGGGCCTGTCCTCGGGCGGGTTCTGCGGGAGCTGCTCGACGACGTCGTCGACGACCCGGGGCGTAACGACCGCGCATGGCTGCTCGAGCGCGCCGCCCAGGCGCTCGCGTGAACGCCGCCGCCGTCCGCGAGGCCTACGACGCCGTCTGCGCAGAGGCCGGCGCCGCCGTCACCGTGGTCGCCGCGACCAAGTACGTGCCGGCCGGGGAGATGGGCGTGCTCGCCGAGGCCGGGATCCCGGTCGTCGGCGAGAACCGGGCCCAGGACCTGCTGCGCAAGCACGAGCTCTTCGCGAGCAGCTTCCGGTGGCACTTCATCGGTGCGCTGCAGTCGAACAAGGCGCGGGTCGTGAACGAGCTCTGCGAGCTCGGT
>Ga0302299_10000853_pt1 | contig 17724 bp, 13 predicted proteins | sample III_Fen_N3_4_FD_198795 | JGI IMG/M metagenome (GOLD analysis project Ga0302299, IMG submission 198795) | Peat permafrost microbial communities from Stordalen Mire near Abisko, Sweden - III_Fen_N3_4 | ecosystem: Environmental > Terrestrial > Soil > Wetlands > Permafrost | place: Sweden: Abisko... | reverse complement strand
TTATCCGGAGTTGGTCGGCAGATAAGCGGCGAGGTCTAGTCTCGTCTTGTTCCCGGAGCCCGATGGCGGGAGGAATCGGCGGGCTCACGTCGTTTGGCTCCGGGAGCAGTAAGTCATCCTCGATCCGCCCCCAACGGCAGGACACCGCCCGTGGAACAGCGCGAGTCAGAACTGCGTACCGGGCCGGCGGCCCAACCGCGAAACGCCCGACGGCGCCAGACCCGCGCATCGGAACAGCCACTCTCGGGGATCGGCACGATGCCCGCCAGAGAGCGGCCGCGCGAGCGGCTGGCGATGCACGGCGCCGCGGCACTCAGCGCTGCGGAACTGATCGGCGTCCTGTGGGGTTCCGGGACGCACGGGGCCACGGCGGTCGACGCCGCGTCGGACGCGCTGCGGCGGCACGAGGGGCTCGTCGGTCTCGCGCGCGCGACCGACGTCGAACTCGAAGCCGTGCCCGGAGTCGGGCCGGTCCGCGCCGCACAGCTTGCGGCCGCCATCGAGTTGGGCCGGCGCGTGGTCACAGACTGGCCCCAGGGCCGCTGGACTGTGCGGGCGCCGCGCGATGTCGGCGAGCGGCTCGTGCCACAGATGGGCTTCCTGGAGCGAGAAGAGCTGCGCGTTGTTCTGATGAACACGCGAAACTCGGTCCTTCGGCTCGTCACCGTCTACCAGGGCAATGTGTCGTCGAGCCTGGTCCGGATCGGCGAGCTCTTCCGCGACGCGGTCCGCCTCAACGCCGCGGGACTCATTCTCGTCCACAACCACCCGTCGGGCGACCCGACGCCAAGCCCCGACGACCTCCGTCTCACGGCCGAAGCCCTGGCAGCCGGCCGGCTGCTGGACATCCAACTGCTCGACCACCTCATCGTCGCGGGCAACGGTTTCGTCTCCCTGCGCGACCGCGGAGTGTCATTCGACCGACCGCAATAGTCGCCGCCGGGACTCGAAAGAAGCCCTCACGAACCGCCCGCCGGCACCCGTCGATGGGCCACCCAAGCCGTGTCGGCCCCCTGCACCACTCATGCGGGTATACTGCTCGGGCTTCCCAGGGTCTAAGCGGGCGGATCTACGGCCCCGCATCCTTGATGGGAGTCACCAGAGTCCGAGACGACGCCACCCGCTCGGTCGCCTGGATCACTAAGCTGGCATCCCCGTTCCCCGCGACCGCGGGGACCAGCACTACGAGGAAGGAACCGCCTCGAATTATGTTTGGCGTCCATAGTCTGCTGGGTCTGTTCTCGCGCGACATCGGGATCGACCTCGGCACAGCCAACACCCTGGTCCACGTCCGCGACCGAGGCATCGTCATCAGCGAGCCGAGCGTCGTTGCGATGGAGGCCAAGACGAAGCGCGTCCTGGCTGTCGGGGCCGAGGCCAAGCGCATGGTCGGTCGCACCCCGGCGAGCATCATCGCCGTGCGGCCGCTGCGGGACGGCGTCATCAGCGACTTCGACGTCACGCAACAGATGATCGCGTACTTCGTTCGCAAGGTTCACGATCGCATCGGCATGGTTCCGAGGCCGCGGATGCTGCTCGGCATCCCGTCGGGCGTCACCGAAGTCGAGAAGCGCGCCGTACGCGACGCAGCGCTCAACGCCGGCGCCCGCTGGGCCGGATTGATCGAAGAGCCCATGGCCGCCGCGATCGGCGCGGGCCTGCCGGTCAACGAGCCGACCGGGAGCATGATCGTCGACATCGGCGGCGGCACGACCGAAGTGGCCGTCATCAGCCTCGGCGGCATCGTCGTCAGCCGCAGCATCCGGGTCGGCGGCGACGAGATGGACGTCGACATCGTTGCCTACGCCCGCCGCGAGTACAACCTCCTCCTGGGCGAGCGCACGGCCGAGGACATCAAGATCTCCATCAGTTCCGCAGCCCCGGGCGAATGGGACGCGCAGCGCGTCACGCTTCGCGGCCGCGACCTTCTCACCGGCTTGCCCCGCAGCGTCGAGGTCGGCGGAGAGCAGATCCGCGAAGCCATCGAACCGTCGATTGCTCTTATCGTGGAGACGGTCAAGGACACGATCGAGGAGACTCCGCCGGAGCTGATCGCCGACATCATGGACCAGGGCATCGTCCTGGCGGGCGGCGGCGCCCTCCTGCAGGGTCTCGACCAGCGCATCGCTGAGGCCACCCAGATGCCGGTCCACGTTGCCAACGACCCGCTGACCTGCGTCGTCCGCGGAACCGGCGTCGTGCTGGAGGAGCTCGACATCATGGAAGAAGTGCTCGTGGCGGACACATACGCCCGCCCGCCTCGCTGAGCAGTCGCTCGGCCCGCACGGCCAGATGAACTCCCGTCCCGCCTACCGTCCCCGTGGTCAATGGGTCGTCTTCGGCCTGCTGCTGACTCTAAGCGTCGGCATGATGGGCGCGTCAGGGACCCGGTTCGCCCGCACCATCCAGGGCGACGTCAACTTCATGCTGAACCCCGTTGAGAACCTGGTAAACGACGCCGCCGACACGGTCGGGTCGTACTGGTCCACGGTGACCCAGCTCGACCACTTGCGGAGCGAGAACGATCGCCTTCGCGACGAGAACCGCACTCTCCAGGAGCAGCTCAGGCGGATGCCTGCAATCGCCCTGCTGAATGACAACTGGACGAAGGTTTCGCAGGCTCAGCAGACCTCCCCCTATCAGACGATCATCGCCAGGGTGGTCATCCGCGACATCTCCGACGTGCGCCAGAAGACCATCGTCATCAACAGGGGTCTGGCCGACGGAGTCACCTTGGGGCAGGTCATCATCGACGCCGGCGGCGGCCTTGTCGGCCGAGTGATGCTCGTCGACACGTACGATTCGAAAGTCCTGCTGGTCAACGACAGCGGCGCCCGAGTGATCGGCCGCGAGGTGGAATCGGGCGCCATAGGGACGATCCACGGCCAGATCGGCGGCCAACTGCAGATGTCGTACGTGAGCTCGAACGACAAGCTCGCGCTCGGACAGGCAGTCGTGACCGCGGGCATGGAATCGCCGGGCGGCGACGTTACGTCGCCGTATCCCCCGGGCCTCCTGATCGGAACGATAACCAGCGTCGCCAAGGACCCGAACCAGGTCGTCCAGTCGGCGATCGTCCAGCCGGCCGCGGACCTGAACGGCATCGAGTGGGTGCTCATCATCACCAACTACCAGGGTGGCTTCGCGTCGCCGTCGCCCTCGCCGTCGCCGAGCCCCAGCCCGACACCGTTGGCGACCCTCATCCCCACCCAGAAACCCGCGCCGACTCCGCCGCCGACTCCGACACCGGGTCCGACGCCGTCACCTTCGTCTGGCATAGTCACGCCGCCGCCGCACTAGTCGCGACAACGAAGCCCGAGCCGAACCTGCTACGCTCTCGCCCAAGATGCCCACGGAGCCGCGTTGAAGGGTCTCGTGCTGGCGGGCGGCACGGCCACCCGCCTCTTTCCGCTCACCATCGTCACCAACAAGCATCTGCTGCCGATCTACGACCGGCCGATGATCTACTACCCGATCGCCACGCTCGCGGGCATGGGGATCCGGGAAGTCATGGTCATAGTGGGCGGCAAGAGCGTCGGTGACGTGGTCGAGTTGCTTGCGGACGGCGAGCATTTCGGGCTGGACCTCACATACCGATATCAGCGCGGGGCGTTGGGGATTGCCCACGCCATCGGTCTCGCCCGCGACTTCGTCGGCGACGAGGCGTTCTGCTGTGTCCTGGGCGACAACGTGCTGCTCGGTCCGCCGCTGGCGGAGACCGCCAAAGAGTTCGAGACCGGGCCGTGGGGAGCCGGGACGATGCTCTATGAGGTAGCCGATCCGGAGCGCTTCGGAGTCGCGGAGCTCGACGCGGAAGGCAACGTCGTCGGTTTCGAAGAGAAGCCGGCCCAGCCCAAGAGCAACCTCATCCCGATCGGGGTCTACTTCCTGCGTCCCGATGCCTTCAGCGTCGTGGACAAGCTGATCCCGTCGCGCCGCAACGAGCTCGAGATCACGGACCTGCTCAATCACTACCTCCCGGGCAGCCTCTTCGCGCGCCGGTTCGACGGGCTCTGGACCGACGCCGGCACGGTGGGCTCGCTCATTCGCGCCGCCGAGCTTGCCGAGCAGGAATCGCGCTCGGGCCGCCTTCCCGGTCCCCCGCCCAGGCCGACCTCGTGACCCAACCGGACCAGCCCCGTTTCCGGCGGCTCCTGGTCACCGGCGGCGCGGGCTTCATCGGCTCGTGCTTCGTCCGCGACCGGCTTGCCCGCCGCGACGGCACGCAGATCGTCGTCCTCGACAAACTGACATACGCCGGCAACCGGGCCAACCTTGCGCCCGCAGAATCCGACCCCGAGCAGGCCGCCAGACTGCGGTTCGTCGTGGGCGACATCGCCGACCCGCAAGTCGTGGCCCCGCTCGTGGCCGATGTGGACGCCGTGGTCAATTTCGCCGCCGAGTCGCACGTCGACCGCTCGATCCTGGAGCCCGTCGATTTCCTGCGGACCGACGTGATGGGAGTCCACGTCCTTCTGGAGGCGTGCCGGACGGAGCTGACCCGGGCCCGTGCAGGCGAGAGGGTGGCTGCGCCAAGGATGCTCCAGGTTTCGACGGACGAGGTTTACGGCTCGGTGGAGGCCGGCGAAAGCGCCGAGCAAGACCGCCTCGAGCCGCGGTCGCCGTATTCGGCCGCGAAAGCCGCCGGCGAATTGCTGGCCCGATCCTACTTCGTGACATACGGTCTCGACGTCGTGATCACCCGCGGGTCCAACACCTACGGCCCGTACCATCACCCCGAGAAGCTGATCCCGCTTTTCATCACCAACGCCATCGACGACCAGCAGCTGCCTCTCTACGGCGACGGGATGCAGCGCCGCGATTGGCTTTACGTGGCCGACCATGCCGGCGCCATCGGACATGTCCTCGAGCACGGCGAGTCCGGCGAGGTCTACAACATCCCGGCTGCGAATGAGCGCGCCAACCGCGAGGTCGTGACCGCCCTGCTGGAGCGCCTCGGCAAGCCGTGGTCGCTCGTACGCCGAGTGGCGGACAGGCCCGGCCACGACCGCCGCTACGCCATGGACGGGGCCAAGCTCGCGGCCCTCGGCTGGAAGAACACCATGCCGTTTGAGGATGGCCTGGCCGCGACGGTCGACTGGTTCCGAGCCAACGAGGCCTGGTGGCGCCCGATCAAGTCGGGCGAATGGGAGGACTACTACCGCCGCCAGTACGCCGCGCGGCTGGCCGACTCGAGAGACGCCGGGTGACGGCCTCGTCCGGTAGAAGCTGATGCGAGTCGCGATCACCGGCGCCGGCGGCCGGCTCGGAAGCTCGCTCTTCACGGCCCTTTCCGGGGCCGCTTCCGTCGACGAGGTCCTCGCCTGGGATCTCCCAGAGCACGACCTGGATGACCCGGAGTCGGCCGAGCGGCTGGTCGAGCGGAACCGGCCGGATGTCGTGATCCACGCTGCGGCCTGGACCGACGTCGATGGCTGCGCGCGAGACCCGGAGCTGGCGATGCGTCGCAACGGAACCGCCACCGGCGAGATGGCTCAGGCGTGCGCCGCCCACGGAGCCGCGCTGATCGCGGTCTCCACGAACGAGGTCTTCGATGGGCTCCGGACCGACGGCCGGCCGTATCGCCCAACCGACCTCCCCAACCCGGCCAACGCCTACGGCGCCGCGAAGTTCGCCGGCGAGCAGATCGCCCGCGCTTCCTTCTGGGCGACCGGGGACGATTTCGCCGCGGCGGCTCTCACGCCGGTGCAAGGTCGCGACGCCGCGACTCCGGCGCTGGCGATCGTCCGGACGGCGTGGCTCTTCGGGCCTCCGGGGCCCGATTTCCCGCGGAAGATCCTGGCTGCCGCCGAAAAGGCTCGGTCGGAGAACAGGACGCTCGATCTTGTCTCGGACGAGATCGGGTGCCCGACCTACGCGGCAGACCTGGCCGGGGCGATCGCGGGCCTGGTCGAACTCGCGGGCAACTACGGAAGAGGCGCGTTGAGTGGAATCCACCAGGTGGTGAACGGCGGCCACGCGTCGCGGGCCGAATGGGCGCGCGAGGTGCTGCGCCTGGGTGGCCTGGCGACGCCGACCCGGGAAGTGCCGCTCAGCACATGGCCACGCCCCTCGACGCCGCCGCCGTGGGGCGTGCTGGAGACCACGCCACTCCCCGGCGGACCGCTGCGGGTCTGGCAAGCCGCACTGGCCGAGTACCTCACAAACCAACCGCACATGCAGGAGCCGCCACGATGAATCCAGGGGAGGCCGGTTCGCGCCTGGTCGGCGTCAGGTACGGAAAGCTTGATCGCATCGCCGATCTGCGAGGTTCGTTCGCCGAGCTGTGGCGGGCCACGACGTTCGGCGAGATTGGGGTCGACGCAGCGGGCCTGCCGGACGCCCGCTTCGTCCAGGCGAACCTCTCGACCTCCGCCCGGGGGGTGCTCAGGGGGCTCCACTACCACCGCCGCCAGCTCGACTATTGGACCGTCGTCGGCGGCCGGGCGCTGGTAGCCCTGGTTGACGTCCGGCCCGTACTTGCCGATTCCGAGGCCCATGCGATCGTGGAAACGCGGGAACTGGGGGACGGCGAATCGGTCACGATCCCCACGGGCGTCGCCCACGGATTCCTGGCGCTGGATCCGCTGTCGCTGCTCTACCTGGTCACCAACGAGTACGACGGCACGGACGAGCTGGGCTTCGCCTGGGACGATCCAGCAGTCGGAATCCCCTGGCCGGCGGTTCCGGGCACGCCCGACGGGCGTCCAATCCTGTCGGATCGAGACCGCTCAAATCCCACCCTGCGCGATCTCGTCGAGCGTCTGCGCGGCAGCTGAGACCGGCCCGTTGTGCGGCCGCGCCGAGGGGGGCCTGGTACCACAAGGTGGGTGACGCATCCGGGAAGGCGAGCCTATAGTGAACCTGCTCGGATCTGCACCAGGGCAATCCGAACCGGTCGGAACCTCACCAGAACTGACCAATGGAACCACCCGCCCTGGGGACCAAGGCGCGATTGTCGCCGCCACCACGGCGATGCAGTCTTGGTGCACGAACAGCATTCGGCCCATCGGGCCCGCTCCCGCGGGTCAGATCCCAAGCCACTCCGCGGTGGGCCCAAAGGGAGACAGCGCAAATGCGAAAGCTCACCCTTGCGCTCGCGGTCGGCCTGCTCATTGCCGCCACGGGCACTTTCGTAGGCCCAAGCAGGACGGTAGCTGCGGCCACATACCAGACCAAGGTCGTCATCGTCGTCGGCCAGACCCAGAGCGTCACGGCCAGTTACATCAGCGACGCCAATCAGGCCGCCACCGAATTCCAGGCAGCCGCGGCGGCCGCTGGGAGCAGCGTCGCCATCACCAAGATCTACTCGCCCTACGCGACATGGGCCGCCGTTAAGGCTGCCGCGAAGGGGGCGAACGTTCTCGTCTACATGGGCCACGGCAGCGGCTACCCGAATCCGTATGTGAGCTATGAGCAGCCCAACGGCGACAACGGAATGGGCCTGAACCTGGTCGCCGGCGCGAGCGATTCGGCTACCCATTACTACGGCGAGAACTACATGGCTCAACTCCAGCTGGCGCCGAATGCAGTCGTGATCCTGAACCACCTCTGCTACGCCTCGGGCGACAGCGAACAAGGCAGGACGAAGGCCACACTCGCCGTGGCCAAGACACGGGTCGATGGTTACGCTTCCGGCTTCATTCGTGGCGGCGCCAACGCCGTCATCGCGGAGGGCACCAACAGCATCGGCTACTACATCGACAAGCTGTTCAACGGCCACACGAGCCTGGACGCAATGTGGAAGACAGCCCCTTCTTTCCACAATAACCTCATCAGCTACCCCAGCTCGCGCAACGCCGGGTACACCTCGCAGCTGGACCCGAATCCACCCAGTTCCGGTGAGATCTACTACCGCTCGATGGTCTCCATCCCGTCAACGACCACCGACAACGCCGTCACCGGCCACACAATTCCGTTCGCCAGTAAGAGCGGGTCCTACTACCCGATCGCCCCGACGCGCGTGGTCGACACGCGGGCCGGCGCCATTGGGCCGCGAGGGTCGCTGACCTCAGGTGGCGGATACAATTTCCAGATCGCGGGAATGAAGGTGGGCGGCGGTACCCCCGTCCCGTCGAATGCGGTCGCCATCACTGCCAACGTGACCATCACCCGGCAATCGCGGCCCGGCTGGCTGTACCTCGGACCGAACCTCGACTCATCTCCGACGGCATCGACAATCAACTTCCCCATCGGGGACGACCGAGCGAACGGCGTGACGATCGCTCTCTCCCCGCAGGGCACCGTCGAGGCCTGGTACGGATCAGCCGCCGTCGGCGTTGTTGACCTCATCGTCGACGTGACCGGCTACTTCCTGAGCGGCACCGCTGGTGCCGGCTATGTCGCGTTCGGTCCACATCGAGTCCTGGACACGCGAGCCAATTCTGGCGTTCCGGGTTTGACTGGAAAGTTCGTGTCAGGCCAGCACCGCGTCATCCAGATCGCCGGGGTCGCCGGCCTGCCGAGTTCCGGAATCGTGGCCATCACGGGGAATCTCACTATGGTGAGTCCATCCATGGGCGGCTATGTCTCGCTCGGGCCGGACAAGACCGACACGCCGGCTTCGTCGACGATCAACGCACCTGCGCGCGACACCAGGGCCAACAACGTCGTCGTGCAGGTCAACTCCGACGGCACCCTCTCCGCGGTCTACATGGCTGGCGGCGGCGGTACCGTCGATCTTGTGCTCGATATTTCCGGCTATTTCGTCGCTTCAGGCGGAGCTCTGTTCAATACGCTGGCACCGACCCGGCTCCTCGACTCGCGCTCTGATATCGGCCTCGCGGGACCGTTCTCCGCCAACGCAGCCAAGACACTGCAGGTGACCGGGCACGGCGGAATTCCGAGCGGCACGGTGGCTATCGCCGCCAACCTGACGGTGACTCTCCAGACCGCGGGCGGCTTCGCCGCGCTGGGACCCAAGCCGAGCATCAACTCCGCCACGCAGTTCTCGAACCTCAACTTCCCCATCCGTGACGACCGCGCCAACGGGGCGACCGTTCCACTGGCGTCGAACGGCAGCCTCGACCTCATCTACGTGGCTCCGGCCGGGGGCGCCGCGCAGCTGATACTGGACGTCACGGGCTACTACATGGGCCCCGCGTAGGTCGTCTCGCCGTCGCCCTGGTGCGCTGGCGGCCGGGCAGATGCATCGCGCACTATTGCCATCTAACCGCACCGCACCCGACTCGACGGTACCATTGCGCCGGGAGGACCAACGAACGATAGGCGCACGGACCGCTCGGTCGTTACGGTGGGCCCGCTCGGGCGATCACGGCCGGGCGCTTGCACTTAGTCATGCCGGGTCTTCCGCCGAATGCAGGGCCGAGGCTGGAGACACCGGGCATCGGATGAGGTCGGGATGAGCATCCACTTGTCATCTTCACGGTCCGCGGAACACCGCATGACCGTTGGGCGTTCCAGGAAATTCGCACCGGTGGCCGTCGCGGTCGCACTCGTCGCGGCCTTGACCATCGGATCGGCCTGGCAGGGCGCGCTCCCGGCGGCAGCTGCGGTTCCCGCGGGCGCAGCTGATCCCGGTTCAGCGACCGCGAGCCAGGGCCCCACTTCGATATCCCACGAGCAGGCCCTCGAGCACGCGAACGACCCCAATACGTTCGTTCCCGGTGACGCCGTCACCGTTCCGTACCGCCCTCGCAAGGGCGACAAGATCGAGGTCGACGGCGGTCTGCCGGTGGCCCTCCCGGCCGGCACCGCTTCGGGCCGATCGATCGCGGCAAGCCCGCAGGGCAAGGTCTGGGCCACCAATGACGTGACTGCGTCCGCACCTGCCGGCTCATTCGGAGGCGCCGCCGCACCGACGGCACAGCCGCAGGTATCCGCAGGTCCGGCGGCCAGTCTGCTGCGCCGCGAGATCTACGGCTTCCTACCGTACTGGGAATCGGTCGCCGGGCCGACACTGAATTACGACATCCTCTCCACCGTCGCCTACTTCGGCGTCAGCGTGAGTGGCACGGGCGATCTCCAGAAGACGGGATCGAGTTGGGGCGGGTGGACGAGTGGATGGCTGACCAACGTCATCAACAACGCCCACGCCCACGGGACTCGCGTCGCGCTCACCGTCGAAGAATTCGCCTGGACCACTTCCGAACTCAACGAGCAGGTCCAGCTTCTCTCTACTCCCGCCAACCGGCTCAACGCCGCTCAGCAGATCGCGGCGGCGGTCAGCCAGCGCGGTGTCGACGGAGTGAACCTGGACTTCGAGCCGATCGCCTCCACGCAGGAAGGCAACTACCGGATCTTCGTCCAAACGCTCCGCGCCGAGCTGGACAAGATCCACCCGGGTTACGAGTTGACGTTCTGTGCGACCGGAGCCACCGGTTACTACGACGTCGCCGGCCTGACGGCTCCCGGGGCCGCGGACGCCGTCTTCATCATGGGCTACGACTTCCGCGGCGGCGGCTCGGCCTACGCCGGTTCGATCGACCCATTGACCAGCCCCAAGCCCGTCTACGACCTGACCCAGGTAATCCATTCGTGGGCGGCGAGGACGGCCGTTTCGAAGATCATCCTGGGCCTCCCCTACTACGGCATCGCCTGGACGACTACGACCAACAACCCTTATGGAACCGTGGTCAAGAACTCGTGCATTGCACCCACCTCGGTCTTCTTCGCGCAGGCAGCCGCGCTTGCGTCGCTGCACGGGCGGAATTACGACTCGCTCGAGCAATCCGCCTGGACCTCGTACCAGCTGACCTGTCCCACCGTCGCGGTCACGGTCTGGCGCGAGCTGTACTACGACGACGCTCAATCGCTGGCCGCGAAGTACGACATGATCAACTACTGGAATCTGCGTGGCGCCGGAATCTGGGCGCTCGGATACGACGCCGGCCACCCGGAGATGGGCAACCTCGTCGCGGCCAAGTTCTTGAACGACAAGACCCCGCCGAAGGTCGGCATCAAGAACATCCCGGCAACTCAGGACAGCGAGGGCTTCCCCGTCAGCTGGACCGGTCAGGACGATTTCAGCGGCATCGCCGGCTACGACGTCCAGGTCTCCACCGACGGCGGCGTGTTCACGAACTGGCTGACCGGCACCACTGAAACGACGGACAACTTCCAGGGCGTCTCGGGCCATAACTACTCGTTCCGAGTCAGGGCCACCGACGGCGCCGGCAACGTCGGCCCATGGGACGTCACTGCAACCTACAAGGCCTCGCCCGCCTTCGCGATCGACGGCTACGTTACGGTCGTGGCCGCGTCAACCAATGAATGCCAATCAGTCACCCCGTGCGCCGGCAATCAGCTGGCAACGGCGGCCAAGGGCACGGTTCTGAGGATCCTCGCCGGACCGGTCGTCGGCACCGATGGGCAGACCTGGTATCAGGTTACCGGCCCGTTCGCGGCGCTGAACGCCGTGGTTCCGCTCTTCCCCGGCCCCTGGGTTGCCGTGTCCAACGGGACCACCGACCAGATCGCGCCGATCACGCCTCCCAACTCCACGGCCGTCTCGGCCGGCATCACCAACTACGTCGTCGGCGTACCCGGAATGCTCCCGTCGGGCACCGGCATCGATCGCGGCAAAGTCTTCTCGCCCGATGGCGATGGCATCCACGAAACGCTCCCCATCTCCTGGTCGGACACGACCGCCTTTAGCGACGTCGTGCTCACGATCTACCGCGCCGACGATACGGTCGCCGGGACGATCGATCTGGGAGCCAAGGGCGCCGGGACTCAGTCATATGTCTGGGACGGCAAAGTGGGCGGCTCGACGCTGCCCGACGGCACTTACATGCTCCAAGTGGCCGGCACGACCGGCAGCACGACCTACTACGCACCGTCCGCGTCACCGTTTGGAACCTGGCAGATGGGCCGTATGGGCGCCGTGATCGACACGACGCCGACCGGCACGTACTACTCATTCGCTCCGGTCCGCGTTCTCGACACCCGGGCCGGAGTCGGCCTCACCGGCGCCTTCAAGGCCGGTCAGGCTCGATCGATCCCGATCTCCGGCGCCGCCGGCGGCGTGCCAGCCGGCGCGATCGCAGTCACCGGTAACCTCACGGTTACCGCAGCCACGCTCGGCGGCTATGTCAGATTCGGGTCTACGGTCGGCGGAACTGCTTCGACGATCAACTTCAAGGCGGGCGACGACCGAGCCAACGGCATCACCCTCGGGCTCGCAAGCGACGGCAGCCTGAGCGGCGTCTACTCCACTGCCTCGGGAAAGGGCACCGTCGGTCTGGTCCTCGATCTGACCGGCTACTTTATGAGAAACGCGAAAGGATCCACGTTCATCCCGATCGCGCCAAACCGCATCGTCGATAGTCGGACCGGTAAGGGCGCTGCGCGCCTCACTGCCGGCAAGGTAACCACCTTCAGTGTCGCCGGTCTGGCCGGCATCCCCTCGAATGCCACCGCAGTGACCGGCAACGCAACCATCACCGGCCAGACCGGCGCCGGCTACATCACCGTTGCGCCGACGATCGCAGCGGGTCACGCGCCGGCCTCCTCCACCCTCAACTTCCCTCGAAACGACACCAGGGCCAACAACGTGACCGTGCCACTCTCCGGCGGAAAGCTGCAGGTTGAGTACGTCGGCACCGCCAAGACCACTGCTCAGTTCATCTTCGACGTGACCGGCTACTTCGTGCCGGGGCTTTCCGGCGCGACCTTCGTTCCGCTCGCGCCCGGCCGGGTCGTCGACAGCCGCACGGCGCTTGGCTTCAAAGGACCGCTCAAGACGGGCGGAACCGCGCCATTCGTGGTGAGCGGCCAGGTTTCGGTGCATCCGATCGCAGTGGCGGTGGTCGGGAACCTGACCGTGACCGGCCAGACTTCCGGCGGCTGGCTGGCGGCAGCTCCGGGTCCGGAAACCTCGACCTCGACACTCAACTTCCCCGTCGGGGACGATCGCGCCAACGGGTTCGTCAGTCTTCTCGGGCCCCGCGGGACACTGTCGGTGACGTTCGGCGGCCTCCGTGGATCGGCCGCACAAGTGGTCGTGGATATCCTGGGTTACTACCGCTGACGCAAGCCGCTGTAGGCTGAGTCGGCAGCAGTGGCCCGATAGGTCGGAAATGCGACCGGCGCGTGCGCACGAGGATTGCGATGAACGACCATCCGAGCGACAAACCCGTTACTCAGCCGAAGGAACCGGCGCGTCCCAGACGGAAGGCGGACGCCATTCCTGCCGCGTCGGCCCCTGAGGCTGCCGCGCCGAAGCCGGCTGCGAAGGCGGCGGCGAAGGCAGTCGGTCCGGCGAAACCCGCTTCGAAGCCGGCGCTCAAGGCCGCGGCGCCAAAGACGGCCGCGGTCAAAGTCGGGGCGTCCCCGCTCGCCCAGACGGCGGCGGTTTCGGCGGTGCCGGCTCCAGTTGCGAATTCGGCCCCTGCACCCGTCCGCGCCACTGTGGTGAACCTGACGCAGTCGGGCGCGGCCGAGGTCGAGGCAGAGTCGATCAACGTCCGCCAGGGTGGCATCGGGGCTGCGTCGGCCGAGGACATCACGGTCGAGATGGGCGGCATCGGCCGGGCCCACGCCGACGACATCGCCGTTCGGCTGGGCGGCGTCGGCGTCGCCCACGGCGAGCACGTTTCGATCGAACTCGGCGCGGTCGGTGTGGCCGTGGCCAGCCGGATCGACATCAAACAGGGATACGCCAGGGCAATTCTCGCTCGCGAGGTCCACATCGACCAGGGCGGTGCACAGTCGGTCATGGCCGGGCACGTGACTCTCGGGAAGCAATCGGGCACGTTCATCCTGCTCGCTCGAAAAGTCGATGGCGACGTCCGAACGATCCTGGACTGGCGCGGCGCGCTGGCGTTCGCAGCCGTCCTGGGAGTAGCAGCCGCCCTTCTGGCGAGACGCAAGCGCGCCTGAGCCCTGCGGCGCGGCCCGAGCGGTCGGCGCCGTCGCGGGCGGCCGGCTGCGCGACCGATCTGGTGGATAAGCCACTACCTGAGACGCCCGTCTTCGGCTCGCCGGGGAGGTGTCCGGTATACTCAGTCGCCTGCTGAGCGGCGTCTCCCGGGGATCCCTCAGCCGATCTCCTTCTGTCACAGGAGCCGTTCGTGATCGATCCCACCGCTCGGGTGCATGCGTCCGTGGACATCGAAGCCGACGTTTCGATCGGGCCTCGGACGAGCGTCTGGCACCGGGCAGTGCTTCGAAATGGAGCGAGCCTGGGCGCAGAATGCGTCATCGGCCGGGATGCTTTCATTGACGAGGGCGTGCACCTGGGCGATCGAGTCAAGGTCCAGAACGGCGCCCTCGTGTACCACGGCGTGTCGGTCGGCAACGGCGTCTTCATCGGACCCGGCGCCATTCTCACGAACGACCGCTACCCGAGGGCGATCACCGCCACGGGGGAGCTCGCTCGTGGCGACGACTGGACGGTCAGCCCGATCGCACTCCAGGACGGCTGCTCGATCGGCGCTGGTGCCGTCGTCGTGGCAGGCGTCAAGATCGGCCGTTTCGCAACCGTGGGCGCCGGTGCCATCGTCACTCGCGACGTCCCCGACTTCGCCCTCGTGGCCGGAAACCCCGCCCGCCGGCTCGGCTGGGTGTGCGCCTGCGGCGCTCGCCTGAACGACCCGACGGGCCGCCCCGCAACGCCGAACCCAACCCGAGAGGCATCCCTCGACTGTGCGCGATGCGGTCGCGCCTACGCCTTCCATCCACAGAGCGGGGAGCTCGAGGAGCGGCCCGCTTCGAACCGAGGAGTCCAGCAATGATCCCGCCCGCCCGCCCCGATCTCGGCCCCGAGGAGACGGCCGCCGTAGCCGAAGTCCTCGCCAGCGGCATGATCGCCGGCGGCCGCAAGGTCGCCGAACTCGAGGAGCGGTGGGCGAAGTTCTGCGGCAGCAAGCACGCCCTTGCCATGTCCAACGGCACCGTTGCCCTGATGTCGATATGGGCCGGGCTGGGACTCGAGCCCGGCGACGAGGTGATCACCGTCTCGCACACCTTCAACGCGACGGTCAGTTCGATTCTCTATACGGGCGCATCGCCGGTATTCATCGACATCGAGCCGGATACGTACCTCATGGACGCCGGCCGAATCGAGGCCGCCATCACGCCCCGGACCAGAGCGATCTGCCCGGTAAGCTTGTTCGGCGTTGTCGCGGACATGGACGCGATCCAGGCGATCGCCGACCGCCACGGACTCGTCGTCGTCGAGGACGCGTGCCAGGCCCACGGCGCGATGTACCGCGGCCGGCGCGCCGGCAGCTTCGGCTACGCCGCCTTCAGCCTGTACGGCACCAAGAACATGACCACTGCCGAGGGCGGCTTCATCAACACCGACGACGACCGCCTGGCGGACTGGGTCCGGCTTTACCGCAACCAGGGCATGAAACAGCGTTACCACCACGAGATCCTCGGCTACAACTTCCGCATGACCGATATCGCCGCGGCCATCGGGCTCGTCCAGCTCGACAAGCTCGAACGGAACACCGCCCGACGCCAGGCCATCGCCAAGCGCTACGACGAAGCCTTCGCGGACCTGCCGATCAAGCTGCCGATCTGCCCGGAGGGCCGGACCCACGTGTACCACCAGTACACCCTCTCGGTCGGACCGGATCGCGATCGGATCGTCGACGAGATGAAGGAAGCCGGCGTCAGCTGCGGCATCTACTACCCGATCCCGTGCCACAAGGCTCCGTACGTGCTGGAGCTGGGCATCGAGGCGGACCTGCCGGTCACCGACGGTGCGGCGGCCACGAGCATGTCGCTGCCGATGTACCCGGGCCTCACCGGCGACGAGCAGGACCAGGTCATCGCCGCCCTCCGGGCGTCGGTCGGGCGCCACGCAACCGCGGCGGGCGAGCGCCGGCTGTGAGCGCGCCCCTGCGGCTCGGCCTGGCCGGTCTGGGCTCGATGGGCCGCAACCATCTTCGGGTCATCTCGAACCACACCGACACGGTGCTCGCCGCAGTCGCCGACCCGACGCCGGAAGCGCTTGCGGCCGCCGTCGAGCAGACCGGCGCCCGGGGCTTCGCAGATCCGCTGGAGATGATTTCGACGGCGGACCTCGACGGCGTCGTCATCGCCGCACCCACCACGTATCACTCGGCCATCGCCCTGGCCGCAATCGAGCGAGGCCTGCCGGTCCTCGTCGAGAAGCCGCTCGCAGCGACGGTCGACGACGCCATTGCCATCGTCACCGCCGCACGCAAGCACGGCGTTCGAGTTCAGGTCGGTCATGTGGAGCGTTACAACCCCGCGGTCCTGGAGATGGGCCGCCTGCTGCGGGCCGGCTGGCTGTCCACGATCTACGCCATCACCAGTCGGCGAGCGGGCCCGTTTCCGGCCCGCATCCGCGATGTCGGAGTGACCGTCGACCTGGGCACGCACGACGTCGACATGCTCTCCTGGATTGCGGGCGAGCGGCCGATCCGTGTCTACGCCGAGACGGCGCAGCGGATCCACGCCACCCACGAAGACCTTCTCTTCGGGTTGATGCATTTCCCATCGGGCGCAACCGGATTCCTCGACGTGGACTGGCTCACCCCGGCCAAGCGCCGCAGCCTCATGGCCGTCGGCGAGGAAGGCATGTTCGAGCTGGACTATCTGACCCAGAGGCTCACGTTCACCCGCTCCAATGTCGAGCGGCCGCTGATGATCGCCGGCTACGCGACCACCTTCACCGGCGACGTGGCGGAGATTCCCGTCGTCAGCGTCGAGCCCCTGCGGGCCCAGCTCGACGAATTCGTCCGAGTCCTGCGGACCGGCGACCGGCCGTACGTGCCGGGCGAGGACGGGCTCTGGGCGGTCGGAATCGCCAACGCTCTGCTCACGGCCGCGGCGGAACGCCGGCCGATCGATCTATCGGACCTACCTTCGAGGCTCAACGCCGAATGACTATCGTCTCCAGCCCCTCTCGCGTACCCAGCTTCCTTGGCGGCGCCATCACGCCTCCGGTCAATCCTTGCGTCCACGGCAAGCCGCGGTTCGTCACGCCCTGGGCGGGCGAGGCGAGCACGGTCGGCCGAGCGGTTGTCGTCGGTGCCGGCAAGATGGGCCTGCCCCTGGCGGTCCAGTTCGCGCGCCACGGCTGGGACGTGACGGCCGTGGACGTCAACCCGGACGTGGTCGCCGGGATCAACGCCGGCCGCTCGCACGTGACGGAGGAGCCGGGTCTGGCCGAGGGAGTGGCCGAAGTCCACGCCGCGGGTCGACTACGCGCAACGACGGACGCCGCCGAAGCGGTCCGCCACGCGGATGTGGCGGTGCTCATCGTGCCGGTCATGCTCGACGAGGCCAACCAGCCCGACTACCGCTTCATGGATTCGGCCGTGGCGTCGATCTCGGGCGGCGTCCACGCCGGTCTGACCGTGATCTTCGAGACGACACTCCCCGTCGGGGACACGCGGGGCCGGTTTCTGCCGCGTCTCGAGGCCGCCGGAGGCCTCATCGGAGACGACGACCTGTTCGTCGCCTTCTCGCCGGAGCGGCTCTATTCGGGCGCGGTGTTCGCCAACCTGGCCACGTACCCCAAGCTCGTGGGCGGCGTCGGTCCTGAATCCACGCGACGCGCGGCCGTCTTCTACGACTCCGTGCTCGACGCGGAGATCGTGGCCATGAGCGGCGCCGAGGCCGCCGAGTTCAGCAAGCTCGCGGACACGACCTACCGAGACGTCAACATCGCGCTGGCAAACGAGTTCGCCCGATTCGCCGACCGCGCCGGCGTCGACATCCAGGAAGTCATCGCGGCGGCCAACAGCCAGCCGTACTCGCACATCCACCAGCCGGGGATAGGCG
>Ga0302299_10000852_pt1 | contig 17732 bp, 20 predicted proteins | sample III_Fen_N3_4_FD_198795 | JGI IMG/M metagenome (GOLD analysis project Ga0302299, IMG submission 198795) | Peat permafrost microbial communities from Stordalen Mire near Abisko, Sweden - III_Fen_N3_4 | ecosystem: Environmental > Terrestrial > Soil > Wetlands > Permafrost | place: Sweden: Abisko... | reverse complement strand
GCGGCGTCCTCGGTGCGGTCGCGTTCGGCGGCCAGCCAGGCCAGGTGGTCGGCCCACGCGCCGTCCTCGGCGCGGTCGCGCTCGGCGGCCAGCCAGGCCAGGTGGTCGGCCCACGCGGCGTCCTCGGTGCGGTCGCGCTCGGCGGCCAGCCAGGCCAGGTGGTCGGCCCACGCACTCGGCTCGCTCTCGAGGCGCTCCGCGGCCTCGCGCGCCGTGACCTCGTCGCCGATCCGACCGAGCCACGCGTCGTGCTCGGCCCAGGCCTGCGGCTCGGCGCGACGACGCTCGTCTTCGAGCCACTGGTAGTGCGACAACCAGGCGTCGCCCTCGGACGTGGCCCGAAGCTCCTCGAGCCAGGCGTCGTGGGCGGCCCAGGCCTGCGCCTCGACCCCCTCACGCTGCTCGGCCAGCCACCCCTCGTGCGCCAGCCAGGCCTCGGCCTCCATGCCGAGCAGCTCGGCCGCCTCGTTCGCGAGTCGCTCCTCCTGCGCCACCTCGTCGACCACGCCGCCGTCGTTCTCCGCGGTCACCGGGGGAGGGGCGACCGGGGTGAACAGGTCCTTCAACGCTGCCGTGACCTTCTTGACGGCCAGGCCGAGCTCGTCGGGCTCCGCGTCGGCGTCACCGACCCGGTCCCGTTGGTCCCGCGCGTCGGCCAGCGAGGTGACGCTGGCCATCTCGACGTCGTCCGGCACGTCGACCTCGACCAGCCCCGCGTCCACCAGCGACTTGATCACGTGGCCGGCCTCGAAGACGGTGAAGCCGCACTCGCCGGCCAGCTCGGCGATGTCGCGGTCGCCGTCGATCTTGCACAGCAAGGCCCAGTCGGCGCTGGACAGCACGACGTCGTCGGCACCGTCGGGGCGCGTGGACAGCATCGGGATGCCGTGCTCACCGCCGATCGTGGCGGACAGTTCCTCCCACCGCTCGCGTCGGAACTGCACCTCGGCCAGCAGGTCGCGGATGTCCATGGGCGGCGCGACGTCTTCGCGGGCCTTCTTGTTCTTGCGGAACTTGTGGGCGGCCACCGGCCAGCCGAGCAGGTCCGACACCGAGTCCTTCAGCTGCTCCACGACGAAGGCCTCGACCACCTCGCGGTCCACGTAGCCCAGGTGCACGAGCAGCTCGCCGAGCCGGAAGGCCTGCAGCTCGTTGGCCTGCACGTCGAGGGCGTCAGCCAGCGCCTCGGGCGACAGCTCACCGGAGGCGATCAGCCGAGCGCCCAGCTGGGGGCGCCGCCCGGGGACATACGTGGAGTAGACCAAGCCGTCGCGCAGGTAGACCTCGGCCTGCTCCCCGGCTGGGTCGGTGATCGTCAGACATCCGGTGGCGGGTTGGTCGGCGAGGTCCAGGAGCACGGGTTCGAGGACGGGTGTCAGCACCTCACTGTCGAGCACGCCACCCTCCCCTCATTGGCCCACCAACGGGACGCGCCCGTCCGGCAGCGGGCGAGCGCGCACCCGCCGGCCGGCCGCAGACGGTCCGTCCCTCAGTCCTTCGGCAGGTCGCTGCCCCGCGTTGAGCCTCGCTCGGGGTCGGCTCCCGGTCGGCGTGGCACGATGCGGGCATGGCTGCGACGACCCGCCCCTCGGGCACCCTGATCACGGTGGCTCCCACGGGGGCCGAGAGCGCCAAGGCCGACGTGCCGGCGCTGCCGGTGACCCTCGACGAGCTGGTGGGCACCGCGAAGGCCTGTGAGGCGGCCGGGGCCGGTCTGATCCACGTGCACATCCGCGACGCCGACGCCCAGCCGACGCTCGACGTCCAGCGACTCGTCGACACGGTCGCAGCCCTGCGCGAGCAGACTCACCTGGTGATCCAGCTGTCGACCGGCGGCTCGGTGGCCGACGGCTACGACGCCCGGCTGCGCGTGCTCGACGCCGAGCCGGACTCGTGCTCGCTGACCTGCGGCACCGTCAACTTCGGCGACGACGTGTTCATGAACCCCTGGCCGTTCATGGTCGAGCTGTACCAGGAGACCCAGCGCCGTGAGGTCGTGCCCGAGTTCGAGCTGTTCGACCTGGGACACGTGTGGTCGCTCAACCGGCTGCTCGACGCCGAGGGCGCGCCGTACGGCGGGCACGTGCACGCCGACCTGGTCATGGGCGTGCCCGGCGGGATGCCTGGGACGACCGAGGCGCTCGTGGCGGCGGTCGCGATGCTGCCGCCGGGCGCCACGTGGTCGGCCACGGGCGTCGGCCGGTGGAGCCTGCCCGTCATGTACGCGGCGCTAGGCAGCGGGGGACATCTGCGGGTGGGCATGGAGGACGTCCTGACCTACGCTCGCGGGGTCCCGGTGCGCGACAATGCCCAACTGGTGGCCCGGGCCGCCGATGCTGCGACCCTGTACCAACGACCGCCCATGTCCACCGACGAGGTCCGGGTCATGCTGAAAGTCAAGGACCGCCGAGGAGCCGCGTGATGAGCAGCGACAACGTCCAGACCGAGGACAACCTCGGGGTCGGTCCGATGGCCGGGGGACGGCGCCGGATCGACCGCGTGCTGTCCGACGACTACCTGGCGGCGTTGTCGGACCTGCCGATCGAGGACCTGCGCGACCTCCGTCGCGACGCCGAGCAGGAAGAGGCCGACCTGTCCTACCTGCGGCGGATGCTGCAGGGCCGGCTCGACATCATCCGAGCCGAGCGGCACCGACGGGCCTCCGGCGAGGGCGGCAGCATCATCGACCAGCTCGCCCAGATCCTGGCCGACGGTCCGTCGGCGCCGCCGCACGGCCTTGGACGGCACATCACGGTGGAGCCGTCGCGGGTCGACGAGCACCGTCGCCGCGTGGAGCAGGTGGTGGCCGACGTGGGCCTGTCGGACGTGACCCACCTGTCCGACGGCGAGCTGTCCGAGGCGCTGGCCCGGCTGGAGACCTACGAGCACGCGGTGTCGGCCAACCGACGCGCCGTGCAGACGGTGGCTGACGCCTGCACCGCCGAGGTCGGTCGGCGCTACCAGTCCGGCGAGGCCTCCGTCGACGACCTCCTCACCGAGCGCTGACCCCGTCCCGCCCCGTCCCGTCCCGTCCGCCCGCACCTGCGCCTTTCCCGTTGATCTTGGACTTGATGTGCAAGTTGATCACCCCAGACCAGCATCTTCTCCATGATCAACAACGTGGGGACCAACAGCGGGAACGACCGCCCCGTCGAGCCCATGGCTGACGGCTACGTCCCCTTGGCGACGGTGACCCGCTCGGGCCTGACCGAAGGGGCCCACCACGGCGCCGTCGTCGTCCGCTCCGCCACGGGAGACGTCGCGTACGCGGCCGGCGACGTCGATGCGGCCATGTACCCGCGCTCGGCGAACAAGCCCATGCAGGCCGCCGGAATGGTGACCTGCGGCCTCGACCTGGACGACGCGTCGCTGGCCCTGGTCGGTGCGTCGCACAGCGGTGAGCCGTTCCACGTGGCCGGCGTGACCGCGATCCTCGCGGCCGTCGGGTTGACGCCCGTTGACCTGCAGAACACCCCGCACCTGCCGTTGCACGAGCCGAGTGCCCGGGCCGCGATCCGACGGGGCGAGGCGGAGTCGTCGGTCATGGCTGACTGCTCGGGCAAGCACGCCGGCCTGCTGGCCACCTGCGTGCTGAACGGCTGGTCGACGTCGGAATACCTGGACGTCGAGCACCCCCTGCAGGTACGGCTGCGCGACGTGCTCGCCGACCTCGCCGGCGAACCCGTGGCGCACGACGGCGTCGACGGATGCGGGGCGCCGCTGTGGGCGATCTCGTTGTCCGGCCTGGCCCGCGCGTTCGCGGCCTGCACCACGGCCGACGTCGTCACTTCGCAGCGGCGGGTGGCCGATGCCATGCGCGCGCACCCCCAGAACGTCGGTGGAACCGGACGTGACGTGACGCGGTTCATGCAGGCGGTGCCGGGCCTCTTGGCGAAGGAGGGCGCGGAGGGCGTGTACGCGGCGGCACTGCCCGACGGCCGCGCGGTGGCGCTGAAGATCGCGGGCGGGTCGTACCCGGCCGCCCAGGTGGTGCTGGCCGCGGCGCTGGTTCGGGCCGGAGTCGACCCCGCCGCGGTTGCACCCCTGGCCACGACGCCGGTTCTGGGCCACGGCCGCCTGGTCGGCGAGCTGCGCGCTCGGCTGCCCGGTTAGGCTCGGTGCGTGCATCCCCTGGCGTGGTTCAGTGGCTTGACCGGCTTGTTGGCCCTTGGGCTCATCGTGTTGATCGCGGTGGCCTTCGTCGACGCCGCGATCCGTCCCGCGTCGGCTTACGTGGCTGCGAACAAGCTCACCAAGTCGGGATGGCTCCTGATCCTTGGTGTCGCCTTCGCCTGTGTGTTCGTGTTCGGCTTCGGTCTGCTCGGGGCCGCCGCGATCGTCGCCGCCCTGGTGTACTTCCTCGACGTCCGTCCGAAGCTGCGCGAGGCGCAAGGCGGTGGCGGTCAGGGTCCATACGGTCCGTGGTGAGGTCCTGACGTGCCGGTGACGCGGTCGTCCGCGGGAGACGTGGAGTACCTGGTCACCGGCGTCGGGGAACCGGTGACGGTCTTCGTCCCCGGCCTGGCGATGTCGATTCCGGACACGCGACCGTTCGCGAGCGGGGTGCCGGGCACGAAGGCGTTTCTGCACGTCCGCGGACACGGACACTCCAGCGCGCCGGAGCCGGACGACCGTGCGGCCTGGACCTACGAGGCCCTCGCCGACGACGTGGCCGCAGTGGCCGACGCGGTGGGCGCAACCCAGGGACTGGGCGTGTCGCTCGGGGCCGGGGCGTTGCTGTCCTTGGCCGTGCGCGAACCGGAACGGTTCCGTCGTCTGGTCCTCGCCCTGCCGGCCGCCCTCGACTTCGCGACCGACGAACTGGTGCGCACCGAGCGTCGACGCGCCACCGACGAGGCGCGGCGGCTTGCGGACGCGCTCGATGCCCGCGACGCGGTGACCGTTGCTGCTCTGCTCGTCGCGACACAGCCCGAGTCGGTGCGCGAACGCCCCGACGTGCGGTTGTGGTCGCGGCGTCACGCCGACGTGCTGCTCGCCTCGCCCGTGGCGAGGGCGCTGCGGACGTTGCCGGGGCAGGTGCCCGTGGCCGACGTCGCCGTGCTGGCGTCGTTGGAGACTCCGGTGCTGGTGCTCGCGCAGCGCGACGACGGGCGTCATCCGCTGGCCGTCGCCGAGAACCTGGTCGCCGTCCTGCCCAACGCGCGGTTGGAGATCTGCGACGGGTCATGGCTGTGGACCGGACGTGACGCGTTGCGCGCGGTCGTGTCGTCGTTCCTCACTGCTGGTTAGGGCGCGCGACATGGCGGAGCAGGGCCGACGCACCCATGGGTCGAGCTCGACGACCAGTGCTGAAGCGTCGAAGCGTTGCTTCAGCAAGTACCGAAGCGTCGAAGCGTTGCTTCAGCACTTGTTGAGGGAATGGGGGGTTCATCGCGGGCCGGTCCGCTCCGGGTTGAGCGAGCGACTGTGGCCGTCTCGACGGCCCCACGCCCCCACGCCCCCACGCCCCCACGGTCATCCGCCGGGGTTGTCGATGCGGTACCACGTGAAGGTCGCGCCGTACCAGCGGCTGGTCTCGCCCTGGTGGCTCATCCCGAGCCGTTCCATCACCTTGATCGACGGGCCGTTGTCGGGGAAGGCGATGGCTTCGACGCACGGGAGCCCCATCGCCCACGCGTGCTCCAGCAGCGCCGAGGCCGACTCGGTGGCGTAGCCGTGACCCCAGGCGTCCGGCTGGAAGTGCCAGCCGATCTCGATCTCCCCGGTCGGGACGTCGGCGCCGTCGCGCAGCGGCATCAACAGCACCGTTCCGACCGGAGTCCCGTCGTCGCCGTCCGAACCCGGAGCCACGGCCCACAGTCCGTACCCCGGATGCTCGTCGCTGAAGACCTGCCACCGAAGGAGCTGCTCTCGTGCCGTCGCCTCATCCGGCCAGGGGCTCGGAGTGGCGCCGAGCCAGCGGGCCACCTCCCATCGACGGTAGATGTCGAACGCCACCGCCACATCGCCCGCGTCGTCCGCCCGCCACGGTCGCAACAGAAGGCGACGCGTCCGAAGCTCCATGGCCTCATCATGGCGGGTGTGCAGCTGGTCATCGAACGTGGCGACATCACGCGGGCGCAGGTGGACGCCATCGCCAACGCAGCCAACCGTCGGATGCGAGGTGGTGGCGGAGTCGACGGCGCGATCCACCGCCGCGGCGGCCCCCACGTCCTCAGCGACTGCATCCGCCGCTTCCCCGACGGGCTGCCCACCGGGCACGCGGGCTGGACCACCGCGGGCCGCCTCCCGGCCCGTTGGGTCATCCACTGCGTGGGTCCGGTGTGGTCCCCCGACGACGACCGCAGCCCGCTGCTGCGGTCCTGCTACCGCGAGGCGTTGCTCATTGCCGACGAGCTGGGGGCGCGAAGCGTCGCGTTCCCGGCGATCTCCGCAGGCGTCTACGGCTGGCCCCTGGCGGACGCCGCTCGTCAGGCAGTTCGAACGGTGCGTGCCACCGAGACGTCCGTGGCCGAGGTCCGGTTCGTACTGTTCAGCGACGAGGCGCTGGCCGCCTTCGAGGAGGCGGCCGCCCACGGTGACCGGTCGACGCGCTGAACGTCCGGTCAGCGCGCGCGGAGGCAGGGTCCGGCGACGCTGCCGAGGGTCCCTGACCGGAGAATCCCGACGGCCCGCGTGCAACCTCGTCGGGAATGTTGGAGGATCGTGGGCGGTTCGTGTGATCGGCCCCTTTCATGTCCCCTCGTCCCGCGGAGGTCGCCCGTGGCCACACGCCCGGTGCGTCGCTTCCCCCCGCGCCGCGTCGCCACGCTGAGCGTCCACACCTCGCCCCTGGACCAACCCGGCACCGGTGACGCGGGCGGCATGAACGTCTACATCGTCGAGACTGCTCGGCGGCTGGCCGACCTGGGAGTCGAGGTCGAGATCTTCACCCGGGCCACCTCGGGTGACCTCCCTCCGTCGGTCGAGCTGACCCCGGGCGTCACGGTCCGCCACGTCGTCGCCGGGCCGTTCGAGGGGCTGCGCAAGGAGGACCTGCCGGGTCTGTTGTGCTCCTTCACCTCCGGCGTGCTGCGGGCCGAGGCTGGGCGCGAACCGGGTTACTTCGACCTCGTCCACTCGCACTACTGGCTCAGCGGCCAGGCGGCGGCGGTGGCCACGGGACGTTGGGGCGTGCCGCTGGTCCACACCATGCACACCATGGCCAAGGTCAAGAACAGCCTGCTCGCCGACGGCGACCAGCCCGAGCCCATGGCACGCGTGCTCGGTGAGTCACAGGTCGTCGAGTCGGCCGACCGACTCATCGCCAACACCGCGGAGGAGGCCCGACAGCTCATCGACCTCTACGGGGCCGATCCCACGTCGGTGGCCACGGTGGCGCCGGGCGTCGACCTCGACCGCTTCGCCCCGATCGACCGCGCCGGAGCCCGGCACGAGCTTGGTCTCCCCACCGATGCCTTCGTCCTGCTGTTCGTCGGCCGGATCCAGCCGCTGAAGGCCCCCGACGTGCTCCTGCGGTCCGCGGCCGAGATGGTGGCGGCCGACCCTGCGCTGCGTCGTTCCCTCGTCGTGGCCATCGTCGGCGGTCCGAGCGGCTCGGGCCTGGAGCACCCCGAACGTCTGGAGAAGCTGGCCACCGATCTCGGGATCGCCGATCTCGTCCGCTTCGCGCCGCCCGCCCCTCAGGCTCAGCTGCGCCGCTGGTACGGAGCGGCCGACGTGACCGTGGTGCCGAGCTACAACGAGTCGTTCGGTCTGGTCGCCGTCGAGTCGCAGGCGTGCGGCACCCCCGTGGTCGCCGCCGCGGTGGGCGGGTTGACCACCGCGGTCGACGACGGCCGCTCGGGACTCCTCGTGGCCGGTCACGATCCGCGCGACTACGCCCGGGTCCTCGACGACCTGCGCAAGCAACCGCGTCGTCGCCACGCCCTCGGCGCCGGCGCAGTGGCCCACGCGCGCCAGTTCGGCTGGCAGCAGACCGCCGACGCGATGCTCCACGTGTACACCGACGCGCTGCTCGAGGTTCGCGGTGCCGCAGTCGCGTCCGCCTGACCAGGGCGCATCGACCCACGCCCGCCTCGTCGCGCAGGTGTCGTCAGCGCTGAGCGACCTCGGTGTCGAGTTCGAGCAGCCGCAGGAGGGCACGTTCGTCGCAGTTCTCCCCGGCGAACGCAAGCTGCGAACCACGGTCTCGCTGCTCGTCGGGGAGCACAGCCTCACCGTCAACGCATTCGTCGTTCGGCGCCCGGACGAGAACCTCGAGGCCTGCTACCGATGGCTGCTCCAGCACAACGCCAAACATCCAGGCGTTGCCTTCGGCGTCGATCCGCTGGGCGACGTCTACCTCGTCGGTCAGCTTCCCGTGGCGGCGGTCTCCCCGGACGCACTCGACGCGTTGCTGGGTCGCGTGCTCGACACCGCCGACACGTCGTTCAACACCCTGCTCGAGCTGGGCTTCTCGTCGAGCATCCGCCGCGAATGGGCGTGGCGGGTCTCCCGGGGCGAGTCGCTCGCGAATCTGGCCGCGTTCACCCATCTGATCGATCCCGACGTGTAGCGGTCAGCCTGCTCCGGACGTCGAGGGTGCTTCCACCGCATGGAACTCCATGAACGCCGCGTAGGCGCGCGGACCGTAGATCGTCGACGGTCCGCCCTGCATCAGGATCGTCACGCCGACCGCCTCGGCGGCCTCGGCCGGTGACGCCCCGGCTCGCACCGCGGCGCGTGCGTGCGACGCGATGCAGCCGTCACAACGCAGCGCGGTGCTGATCGCGAAGGCCATGAGCTCCTTGTGCTTGGTGGACAGCGCACCGTCGGTGAGTGCCGCCGAGTGCAGCGCAGCGAACCCCTGGTACACGTCAGGAATGGCCCGCCTCAGCTCACGGGCCGGGCCGCGCAGCTCGTCCTGCACGACGCGACCGTACGGAGACGGCGGTTGCTCCTCGTGGGGGTGCAGCGAGTGGTCGGGTGCCAGGTGTTGGACGTCAGCCATGCCTCGAAGTTACCGGGCCGAGGGGCTGGTCTGGCCAGGGGCGAAAGTCCATGCCTGGCTAGGCTGGGGCCATGCCGACGTTGGTTCTGCTCCGCCACGGCGAGAGCGACTGGAACGCCAAGAACCTGTTCACCGGGTGGGTGGACGTCGAGCTCACCGACAAGGGCGTCGCCGAGGCAGTCCGGGGTGGGCGGCTGCTCGCCGACCGGGGACACCTGCCCGACGTGGTGCACACGTCCGTGCTGCGTCGGGCGATCGACACGGCCAACCTCGCGCTCGACGCTGCGGACCGGCACTGGATCCCGGTCCGGCGGTCCTGGCGACTCAACGAGCGCCACTACGGCGCCCTGCAGGGCAAGGACAAGAAGCAGACGCTCGCGCAGTTCGGAGAAGAGCAGTTCATGCTGTGGCGCCGGTCCTACGACGTGCCACCGCCGCCGATCGACGACGCCGACCCGTACTCCCAGGTGCGCGATCCCCGCTACGCGGAGCTTCCGCCGGAGCTCCTGCCACGCGCAGAGTGTCTGGCCGACGTCGTGCATCGCATGTTGCCGTACTGGTACGACGCCATCGTCCCGGATCTCGCGTCGGGCCGCGTGGTCCTCGTAGCCGCCCACGGCAACTCGTTGCGCGCGCTGGTCAAGCATCTCGACGCGATCTCCGACGACGACATCGCCGGGCTCAACATCCCCACGGGGATCCCGCTGGTCTACGCCCTCGACCAGCACATGCGCGCGACGGGGCCAGGTGAGTACCTCGACGCCGATGCCGCCGCTGCTGCGATCCAAGCCGTGGCGAACCAGGGACGCTGAGGCTCCCGCTCAGTTCTGCTCGATGCGCTCCACGCGCTGGCCGGTGGCCTGGTGCACGATCCGCCGGGCGACAGATACGGCGTGGTCGGCGAAGCGCTCGTAGAAGCGGTTGATCATGGACAGGTCGATCGCGGTCTCGACGCCGTAGGTCCACTCGGGCGCGAGCATCGTGAGCAGGAGCTCGCGATGGAGCTCGTCCATCCGGTCGTCCTCGACCTCGATCCGCAGTGCGTGCTCCACGTCGACCTTGTCGATGATGTCGCCGAGCTCGTAGGCCAGGCGCGCAGCCAGGTCACCCATCTCGCGGATGCTGGGCGCGAGGGGCTCGGGCACCGCATGGTCGGGGTAGCGGTGCCGACCGATCTGCGCCACGTGCTCGGCCAGGTCGCCCATCCGCTCGAGTGTGGCGCTCATCCGCAGGGCACCCACCATGATCCGCAGCTCGCCGGCCACGGGTGCCTGCAGGGCGATCAGCTCGAGGCACTGGTTCTCGATCCGGTCGGCGAGCTCGTCGATGTCGACGTCGCTGGCGATGACGCTCTCGGCCGCCTGGAGGTCGGCGTCGAGAAGGGACTTCGAGGCCCGGGTCACCGCGGCCGCGACCTTCTGGGTCATCGTGACGAGTTCGTCGCGCACGACGTCCAGCTGCTCGTGGTATTGCTCGCGCATGGCGTCACCCTAGGCGGCCGCCCTGGCAGTGCCCAACATGCAGGTGAACTCGTGCCGGATGGAACGTGAACATCCAGCGAACGGTGGCCGGGAGGACCGGCTCGACGGTGAACGAAGCGGCGGGTGCTCGTACCCTGGCGGCGTGACCAGCAAGCGGGGCGGGATCCTGCCCGAGGGGGCCGAAGCCGTCCTCTCCGCGCTCCGCTCCGCCTGGGTGGTCCTGGACTCCGACCGAAAGGTCGTCCAGCGCAGTACGACGACCGTTCCCTACGGCCTGGTCAGGGGCAAGCGGCTGCGCGTTCCGCAGGTGGAGATCCTCGTCCGGCAGGTGTTGCAGGACGGGCACTCGCGCGAGCTCTCGGTCGAGGTTCCCCGCAGCCACCGGGGCACCGAGCTGCTCAGCCTCGACGTGCGGATCGCTCCTCTTGGCGAGTTCGTCCTGGTGGTGGCCGAGGACCAGAGCGCCGTCCGCCGGGTCGACGCCGTCCGTCGGGACTTCGTCGCCAACGTCAGCCACGAGCTGAAGACGCCGGTGGGCGCGCTGGCCCTGCTCGCCGAGGCGGTTCAGGAGTCCGCCGACGACCCCGACGCGGTGCGGCGCTTCTCCGGCCGGATGCAGCACGAGACCGGTCGGCTGAGCCAGCTCGTCCAGGACCTCATCTCGCTGTCGCGCCTGCAGGGCAACGACCCCCTCCGCGACGGCGCAGTCGTGTCCGTCGACGACGTGGTGGCGGACGCGATCGACGCCACGCACCTGGAGGCAGACGCGCGACGGATCCGGCTCGAGGTGCGGGGTCAGCACGGGCTGCACCTGATCGGCGACCTTGACCAGCTGGCCACGGCGCTGCGCAACCTCCTCGTCAACGCGATCAACTACAGCCCCGACCTCACCCGCGTGATCATCGCGGTGAAGACCGTCGGCAAGTCCGACGACACGATCGAGATCAGCGTGGCCGACCAAGGAATCGGGATCCCCGAACGTGACCTGGAGCGGGTCTTCGAACGGTTCTACCGCGTCGACCCGGCGCGGTCGCGCGCCACCGGCGGCACCGGGCTCGGACTGTCGATCGTCAAGCACATCGCGGCCAACCACGGCGGCGACGTGCGGGTCTGGAGCAGCGAGGGCGCCGGGTCGACGTTCACCCTGCGGCTGCCGCGCGACGAGGTCCTGGCAACGGTCCAGCAGCTGCCCAAGAAGCGATCGAAGCGCGCGGCTCGCAGCGAGCTCGAGCAGGGGGTCCGGTGACACGTGTCCTGGTCGTGGAGGACGAGGAGTCCTTCAGCGACGCACTGTCCTACATGCTGCGGAAGGAGGGGTACGAGGTCACGGTGGCCACGAACGGTCCGGACGCCCTCGAAGCCTTCGACCGGCACGGTGCAGACCTCGTCCTGCTCGACCTGATGCTGCCCGGCATCCCCGGCACCGAGGTGTGCCGCACGATCCGGCAGCGCTCCAGCGTTCCGGTGATCATGCTGACGGCCAAGGACAGCGAGATCGACAAGGTGGTCGGCCTCGAGCTCGGCGCCGACGACTACGTGACCAAGCCGTTCTCCTCGCGCGAGCTCGTGGCGCGGATCCGGGCGGTCCTGCGACGGGGCGGCGAACCGGAGGACCTCGTGCCGCCGACGCTGCAGGTGGGGCCGGTGCGGATGGACGTGGAGCGGCATCTGGTCAGCGTCGACGGGAAGTCGGTGAAGCTTCCGTTGAAGGAGTTCGACCTGCTCGAGGTGCTGCTGCGCAACGCGGGGCGCGTCCTTACCCGGATGCAGCTCATCGACCGAGTCTGGGGCTCCGACTACGTGGGCGACACCAAGACCCTCGACGTCCACGTCAAGCGACTGCGCGCCAAGATCGAGCCGGACCCCGCGAACCCGCAGCACATCGTGACGCTGCGCGGGTTGGGCTACAAGTTCGAGCCCTGAGCCACCATCGAGCTCTGAGCTGACGCGGGCCGTCAGCCGCCCGACGCGCTCAGGGCGGGGCAGCCGGTCAGTCCGGCGACGCACGACGCAGACCGGTCGAGACTCTTGGGCAGCACGGGCACCTGCGCGTAGTCGTTGACCTGCGGCACCATGAGGACGTTGAACGTGGCGCGCGCGGCGTTCTGGAAGGTCATCGTGGCCTCGACCCAGTCGCCCGGTGTCGCGTCGAGTCCCTTGACGGTGATGAAGTACCGGCTCTGCGGGCTGCCGACCGTCACGTCCTGCTTGCGGGGCAGGGGGATCGAACCGCCGGGCACCTCCTGGGCCACCCCGTTCACCGAGACCGACGTCAGCGCGTCGTCGTCCACGTCGTTGTTCACGAACGTCACGACCAGGCTGGACACCGCGGGGTCCTTCACCGACGACACCAGAACGGTGTTGCGGATCGCCAACCACGGCTGGCGGTAGACCACGGGGCTCGGCAGGTCGACGTTGCGTCCGGTGGCCGGCATGTACAGCTGGTTCGTCTGCGCACTCCGGCCGGCGCCGCACGCGGTCAGCGACACAGCCAGGGCGACGACGGCGAGTGCGGTGAATCCGCGGCGGGCGCTGCGCAACACGTCGAGGCTCCTCGAGGGCGGGACGAGATCGCCACGCAGCCTAGCGGCCGGGAGTGCTCAGGAGTGCGTCACCCTGGGCCACGAGGAGCAGCACGTCTGAGACTGCGACGGCGGCCACCACGGTGAACGCCGCCCGCGACCCGGCAGCCGCCGGCCGCAGCAACCAGATGCCGGCCACGACGGCCAGTCCCAGACCGGCCCAGGCGGCTGGTCGCGGACCGCCGGGGGGCGCCCACACCAGAGTCGCCGCCGTCGCGACGAGCAGCGCCGCGGCCAGCAAGGAGGTGGCCCGGGCGCCCAACCGGTGCGGCAGACCGACCACGCCGGCCGCGGTGTCGTCGGCCAGGTCGGGCAGGGCGTTCGCGAGGTGCGCGGCCACCCCCACCATGGCCCCGCACAGCATGGCCCAGGCAGGTGGCCACGGGTGCCCCTCGAGGCCGAGCGTCGCGACGGCCGGCAGGAGCCCGAAGGACACCACGAACGGCAGCCACGACCACGCGGTCGCCTTCAGGCCCAGGTCGTAGGCCAGCCCGCCGGCCAGTACCCCGGCGGTGGCCGCTGCCGCCCACGGCCCGCTCAGCAGGGCGACCAGGAGCCCCGCCAGGCCACTGGCCCAGGCCAGTCGCACGACCGTCGTCAGCGGCACCGACCCGGCGGCGACCGGCTTGTCCGGTCGGCCGGCGGCCTGGTCGCGATCCCGGTCGACGACGTCGTTGGTGATGCCGATGCACAGCTGCCCGAGCAGGATCGAGACGGCCACCACCAGGGAGCCGGCCCAGCCGCGGCCCACGCTGACGGCCAGCGCCGTGGCCACGGTGGTCACGGCCAGGGACGGCCCCGGGTGGGTGCTGCGTAGCAGGGCGGGCAGACGTTGGGTGGGCGCCCGTCGCGGGCCGGACGGCATCAGGCGCTGGTGGCCGGGGTGTTCAGCTGCACCAGGGCGGGTTCGAGCCGGGCGTCCGCAGCCGGATCGTCGACCACGTTGTAGAGGGTCCCGTCCGAGCGCACCAGCAGGAGCATCAGGCCGCTCGTTCCGGCGCCGGTCGCCACGAACGTCGAGCGCAGGGTCTGGTTCCGGTCCAGCAGCGTGACGACCTGTCGTCCGGCCAGGCCGCCCGCCAGGTCCTGCAGCTGCTGGTGCTGCGTCGGCCCACCGACCAGAGCCAGCAGCAGGCCGTACTCCGCGGCTTGCCCGGCGACGCTGCTCAGGCGCCGGGAGCAGTCGGGACAGGTGGTGGGGACCACGGCCACGACAGCCGGCCGCAGATCGGTGCTCGCCAGGCTGCCGTTGTCGCCGGCCAACATGACCGCCGGGAGCAGACCCTCGAGGTGACCCGGGCTGACGTCGGTGACCCGCAGGGCGGTGCCCGGCCCCGGTGCCGGGGCGCTCGGGGAGAACAACGCCAAGGTGGCGCCGAGCGCGGACATGACCAGCACGGCGCAGGCCGTGACCCCGGCGACGGCGGCGAGCCGGCGCCGGCGCCGGCGGGCCCACGAGGGCCGGTCGACGTCATCGACCCGGTGGCCGGGCAGGGGCCGGCGGTCGACCCTCCCGGCCCCCGTGTCCTCGGCCAGCCAGACCAGCCGGTCGGGGTCGAGCTCGCTGGCGTCGTCGGGCACGAGCAGGGTCAGGCGAGCCGCGTCCTGCGGGTCGAGGTCGTCGTGGTGGCCCTCGGGGTCGGGGCGTCCAGACCGTGCGGTCATGGCCCCAGTATCGGCCCACGCCAGCCCGGAGGAGCCGCTGCGTCGGCGGCAGTTCGGTGACAACCTGCGCCTTGATCGACCGCGCGCGTGGCACGGAACAGGTCGATCTGTCAACCCCCCGGAAGCGGCCAAGTGAGTGCCGATCAGGCCCCTGACCTGCGCAAACGCGTTCCAGAGGCAAGCCGTGGCGTGTTACCCTAGGAGTCCACAACACAGCGCGCGAGGGGTTTGCCTTATGGCGTTCAAGGTCGGCGAGACCGTCGTCTACCCACACCACGGAGCCGCGAAGATCGAGGCCCTGGAGACCCGCACCGTCAAGGGCGAAGAACGGCTCTATCTCGTGCTGAAGGTCACCCAGGGCGACCTGACCGTTCGGGTCCCGGCCGACAACGCCGAGTACGTCGGCGTGCGCGACGTGGTCAACGCCGAGGGTCTCCACCGGGTGTTCGAGGTGCTGCGCGCCCCGTACACCGAGGAGCCGACCAACTGGTCGCGCCGGTACAAGGCCAACCTCGAGAAGCTGGCGTCCGGCGACGTGATCAAGGTCGCCGAGGTCGTCCGCGACCTATGGCGTCGCGAGAAGGACCGCGGGCTGTCGGCCGGCGAGAAGCGGATGCTGGCCAAGGCGCGCCAGATCCTTGTGTCCGAGCTCGCACTTGCCGAGAAGACGAACGAGGACAAGGCCGAGGCCATCCTCGACGAGGTGCTCGCCTCGTAGCCGGCGTTCCCGCGGAGCGCCGCCGCGCGGGCGAGGACCTCGGTCCTCGCCCGTTGTGCTGTCTGCCTCCGGCGGCCGGCCCGTGACACCAGGAGGGCCCCACTCGTGAGGCGCCCGCGTCGTACCCGTGTGCCCAACGCGGTCGTCGAGCTGCTGCGGCTGCTCACCGTGGTCTTCTTCGCCGGCGTCGGATCCATGGTCGGGTCGCTCCTGCGCAGCTCGGGGGTCAGCCTCGGGCCGTTCGGCGCCACCTGGGTCGGGATCATCGTCGGCTGCGGCGTCGGCTACGCCCTAGGCGGTGTCCTGGGGCGCACGACGTACGCCGCGGTGGGTCGCACGGAGCGGACGTTGCGCTCGGTCAGCGCCGAGGAGATCGTCGCGGGAACGTTCGGCGGACTGGTCGGCGGGCTGACCGGCGTGGCATTCGCCTGGCCGGTCTTCTTCCTGCGCACGCCGGCACTGTCGGTGCCCTTGTTCGGATTCGCCGTCGTCACCTTGGGCCTGCTGGGCTACCGGGTCGGTGCCAGCAAGCGCGCCACGGTGCTCGGCATGTTCGGTGCGCGCGCCGGCATGGCCCCCAAACAGATGTCAGCAGCCTCCTACCCCCGCGTGGTCGACTCCTCGGTGGCGATCGACGGACGGATCCTCGACGTCGTCAAGGCCGGTTTCCTTCACGGGACGATGATGATCCCGACCCCGGTGATCACCGAGCTCCAGGGCCTTGCCGACGCCGGTGACGACGTGCGTCGCACCAAGGGGCGACGCGGCCTCGACGTGCTCGAGGCGCTCAAGCGCGAACCCGGGATCGAGGTCGAGATCCTGGAGGGCGATCTGCCGGCGGTACCCGAGGTCGACGCCAAGCTGGTGCGGATCTGCATCGACCAGGACGCCGCGCTGCTCACCCTCGACTCGAACCTGGCCAAGGCCGCCGGAGTTGCCGGAGTCCGCGTGCTCAACATGCACCGGCTGGCGCTGGCGATGCGTCCACCGGTCACGGCCGGCGACGAGATCCACGTGCTCCTGACCAAGGCCGGCAAGGAGTCCGGTCAGGCCGTCGGGTACCTCGACGACGGCACCATGGTCGTCGTCGAGCGGGCCCGGGACTTCATCGGTCACGAGGTTCTCGGCCTGGTGACCAGCGTGTTGACCACTGCGAACGGCAGGATGGTCTTCGCCCGCCCGGTCGACGAGGTCGGTTCCGACGATCGGACGGCGCCCGTGCCGTCGGCGCCTGCTCGGCGGTAGCCCGTCGATCGAAGGAGCGTCCGCGGTGAAAGTGGCGGGTCTCGTGCCGGCTGCTGGTCGGGGAGAGCGCCTGGGGCCGGGGGCGCCCAAGGCGCTGCGCGAGGTCGGGGGACAGCCGTTGCTGGTTCATGCGGTGCGGGCGCTGAGTGCGGCGCGCACGGTGTCGTTGGTCGTCGTGGCCGCGCCGGAGGGAGACGTCGCCTCCGTCCGCGCGATGCTCGCCGGCGTGTCCGGCGACGCCGAGGTCCGGGTGGTCGCCGGCGGACCCACGCGGCAGGCGTCGGTGGCTGCTGCCCTCGAGGTTCTACCGGCCGACGTCGACGTCGTGCTGGTGCACGACGCAGCCCGACCGCTCGCACCGCCTGAGCTGGTCGACGCCGTGGCGTCCGCCGTCGACGCGGGCGCCGACGCCGTGGTGCCAGGGCTCGCCATCACCGACACGGTCAAGCAGGTGGACACCGCCGGGCGGGTCGAGCGCACGGTTGACCGGCAGCACCTGCGCGCGGTTCAGACCCCGCAGGGCTTCCGGCGCGAGGTGCTCCACCGAGCCCACGCAGCGGCCGACCCCGACGACGTCGCCACCGACGACGCGGGGCTCGTCGAGCGGATCGGTGGAACGGTGCTGGTGATCCCGGGAAGTGAAGAGGCGTTCAAGGTGACCCGCCCACTCGACCTGGTGCTGGCCGAAGCCGTGCTCGCCCGTCGACGCTCCGCCGGGAACCCGCGATGAGCGCGGGCGGGCAGCCGGACGTGCGGGTGGGTCTGGGCGTCGACGTACATGCGCTGAGTGCCGGGGTGACGATGCACGTGGCCGGTCTGGAGTGGCCCGACGAACCGTCCGGTTGCGTGGGTCACTCAGACGGCGACGTCGCAGCGCACGCGTTGTGCGACGCGTTGCTGTCCGCCGCCGGGCTCGGCGATCTGGGTGCGGTGTTCGGCACCGACCGGCCCGAGTGGGCCGGCGCCCCCGGGGTCGCGTTGCTGGCCGAGTGCGCGCGCCTGCTCCAGGCCCGCGGGCTGCGGGTGTCGAACGCGGCGGTGCAGGTGATCGGCAACCGGCCCGCGATCGGGCCGAGGCGGGCCGAGGC
>Ga0302299_10000851_pt1 | contig 17743 bp, 16 predicted proteins | sample III_Fen_N3_4_FD_198795 | JGI IMG/M metagenome (GOLD analysis project Ga0302299, IMG submission 198795) | Peat permafrost microbial communities from Stordalen Mire near Abisko, Sweden - III_Fen_N3_4 | ecosystem: Environmental > Terrestrial > Soil > Wetlands > Permafrost | place: Sweden: Abisko... | reverse complement strand
GGCCGTGACGTCGGCGAGGTCGAACGCCTGCCAGGTCTCGCGGATCGCCGTGGCGAGCACGGCCTCGGCCCGCCACGACTGGGCCATCGCGATCACGCGGTCGGGGTCGTGGCTTCCGTGCAGCGCCATCTCGGCGAGGTCGCGGCGCGGGCGCAGACGGGGCGGCCAGCTGCTGAGCACCGCGCCGTAGGCGGCGTGCATCAGCCGCACCTCGGGACTGACGGTGGCCAGCGTCTGGTCGCCGAGGCCGAAGGTCTGCGAGCGCTGCCACAGGTCGTCGATCTCCACCGTCAGCCCGTAGGGACCCATGACGAACGTGCGGTGCACGTCGACCTCGAAGCCGTCGGGCAGCACGTAGGTGAACGACTTGCCGAACCGGCGGTCGAAGCCGGGCCGGGCAGCCGGCTGGTTACGCCGTCCACCCAGCTGGGTGAGCACCGCCTCGAGCCGCTCGGCGTCGTCGGCCCGCACGAGCAGGTCGATGTCGCCGAACGCGCGCAGGCCCGGATCGGGGTAGTCGAGCTGGGCCACCGCCACGCCCTTGAGCACCCGCACGTCGATCGACGCCGCGGCCAGCTCGCCCACCACGTGCAGGAGCGTCCGCTCCAGGAGCAGCGACGACCCGAGCACGTTCAGGTGCACGTCGAGCAGGGCGTCGCGCTGGCCGTCGGTGGCCGGCCACCGACCGGCGTCGACCGCCGCCACCAACAGTCCGGTGAGCCGCTCCGCGGTGAGCTCGGTGACGAGGGCGCTCCAGCGGGCGTCGCTCAGGGACTCGGGTGGGGGCTGGAGCGACGACCCGGGCAGGCCGGTGGCCGCCGCGGTGACGGCGTCGTCGACGCCTGCGACGTCCGCCTCGATCACGCGACTTCCTCGAGCAGTCCCAACTTGAGCAGGGCCTCGATCGCCGCCTCGACGTCGGGGCGGATCGCCTCGGGGGTCACACGGAACCGGGCGGCCAGGTCGGCCAGCACCTGGTCGACGCGGGTCGGTTGCTCGAACGCGGCCCACAGGCTGGCGCCCGAACCGGCGATCACGGCGGGCTCGGACCCGTCGGGCGAGAGCGCGACCACGGTGCCCGACGTCGAGAGCCACAGGGCTCCCGGCGCACGACGCAGCGTCTCGCCCATCAGGCCGTCCGCCCCTCCATGACCACGGTCACGTCTTCCGCGACGCCTTGGCCCGGCTGGGCGCCCGGCGGCGACTGCTCGAGGTGGCGCTGGATGCCCCGTTGCCGTAGCCGTACCCGTAGCCGCCGAAGCGCTTGCCGGACGCGGCGTTGTTGGGGGCCCCGCCGACCAGCACCAGACCGAGCACCGGCACCCGCATGCGGGCCAGCAGGCTGGCGGCGCGCTCGGCCAGCTCGGCGGTCAGCCGGCCGAGGCGGGCGACCACCACGACCGAGTCGACGAACGGCATGAAGTCGAGCGCGTCGTTGCCCACGAGCAGCGGTGCCGAGTCGATGATCACCACGTCGGCGATGCCCCGCGAGTCGGACAGCAGCTGCCCGACCCGACTCGGCAGGGCCCCGTGGAACACCCCGGAGTTGCCGGCGGTGACCAGCCGGACCCCGGCGACGCCGGTGGGACGGGCCAGACCCGCGAGGTCGGCGCCCGGCTCGGCGGTCAGCAGGTCAGCCACGCCGGTGCCCGGGGCGACGTCGAGCAGGGCGTGCAGGCTGGGGTTGCGGAAGTCGGCGTCGAGCAGCAGCACCCGCTTGCCGGTCTCGGCCAGCGTCACCGCCAGGTTCGCCGACGTGGTGCTCTTGCCCTCGCCGGCCCGGGCGGAGGTGATCAGGACCACCTGGGGCGGCTGAAGCCGCAGCCGGTCGGTGCCGTCGCCGTCGGCCGGCCAGTCGTCGCTGGTCAGCGGCTGGCTGGGCATCAGCATCAGGGCCGACCGCAGGCCCCGGTAGGACTCGGCCACGGCCCCCGCCGGTGCGGTCAACGCCACCACCCGGCCCCGGCGGCGGTCGCGGCGACGCATCTTGGGGACCTCGGCCACGGCGCTGAGCTGGTAGGCGTCCTCGACGTCCTGCCGGCGGCGCAGCCGGGTGTCCATGCGGTCGATCAGCAGGGCGAGGATCACGCCGAGCGCGAGGCCGACGGCGAGCCCGAGGAGCACCCGCCCGTGGCGGCTGGAGGGGGCGGAGAACCCGCCGCTGACCACGGGGATCGGCGTGGCCTCCTGGTAGATCGTGAGCCCCGAGCCGGAACCGGTCTGGCTGAACTGCGTGACGAGCTCGCTCTCCAGCGCGGTCAACGACTGGGTGTACGCCGTCAGCTGGGCCTGCAGCAGGATGCTGTTCGGCTGGCTGACCAGCTGCGCCTGCACCTGCTTGACCTTCTGGTTCGCCTCCGTGATCTGCTTGGTGAGCTCCTGGATCTTCGCCTGACGCTGGGTGTCCGCCTGCTGGCCGATCACGTCCTGGATCGCCGCGGCGTAGGTGTTGGCCAGCTTGGCCGTCGCCGGCCCCTCCGAGCCCGTGGCGTTGACGCTGAGCGTGCCGAGCTGGTCGTCGGTGCTGACCACCACCTGGCCGGCCAGGGCCGCCGCACCGCCGGGGTCCCCCAGCTTCTCGGCGGCCGCCTGGCGGACGTCGCCCCCCTGGGCGAGCAACGCGACGAACGCCAGCGGGGTGGTGGCGCCGGGCGCCTGGATCATCGTGGTGGTGGCGGAGTACGACGTGACCGGCCGACCGGCCGAGACGACGGCCGGGGTGGTGAACCAGGCAGCGGCCCCCGCGACGAGGGTGGCGAGCACGATGATCTTCCAGCGGCGTCGCAGGATCTTCAGGAAGTCGATCGGCTCCATGCGTCCTTCTCGGTCAGGTCGATCGCGGGGACCGCCGACACCGGATGGTCGGCGATCCAGCCGTGCGGGTCGTGCGCCAAGGCCATGAGATCGGCCCGGGCCGACTCATCATCGTCTCGCAAGGACGATGAGGACAAATGGTGAATAGCGGAATCTAGTACCGCAGGGTCGACCGCGATCGGGGCCAACCGGGTGACGCTGGGGTGGCTGGTAGGCCCGGTCTCCTCCTCCGGAGTGGACAGCTCCTCCTCGAGCTTCTCTCCAGGTCTGGCCCCGATCACCCGGATCTCGATGTCGGTGCCGACCCGGCGGCCGGACAGCCGGATCATCCGCTGGGCCAGGTCGACGATCTTGACCGCCTCGCCCATCTCGAGCATGAACAGCTCCCCGCCCTGGCTGAGGGCGGCCGCCTGGAGCACGAGCTGGACGGCCTCGGGGATCGACATGAAGTAGCGGGTCATGCGCGGGTCGGTGATGGTCACCGGACCGCCGGACTCGATCTGCCGGACGAATGTGGGGATCACGCTGCCCCGCGAGCCCAGGACGTTGCCGAACCGCACAGCGGTGTAGCGCCCGCCACCGTCGCGGGCCGCCTGCATCACCAGGTACTCCGCCACCCGCTTCGACGCGCCCATGACGCTGCTGGGCCGCACGGCCTTGTCGGTGGAGATGAGCACGAACGCGCCGGTGCCGAACTTCCGGGCCGCGTGCAGGAGGTTCTCGGTGCCCAGGACGTTGGTGCGCACCGCCTCGCCGGGCTCGTCCTCGAGGATCGGCACGTGCTTGTGGGCCGCGGCGTGGAACACGACGTCGGGCTGGTACTCCTCGAAGGTGCGCAACACGCGGTCGGCCTCGCGGATGTCGACCAGCAGCAGACGGTGCGGCCCGACGATCGTGGCCGACGCGTCGTGCAGGTGGGTCTCGTCGTGGTCGAGCAGCAGGAGCGAGGCCGGATCCATCTCGGCCACCTGCCGGCTGATCTCCGACCCGATGGACCCGCCGGCGCCGGTGACCAGCACCCGCTTGCCGGCCAACAGCTGGGCCACGGCGGCGAGGTCGGTGCTCACCTGCTGCCGGCCGAGGAGGTCGTCGATCCGCACCTGGCGGACGTCCTGCAGGCGCAGGCCGGTCCGCACGATCTCGTCGAGACCCGGCACCACCCGCACGGCGGCGCCGGTGGCCTCGGCCTGGTCGGTGACCGCGCGCAGCAGCGCGGCGTCGGCGTCGGGCACGGCCAGCAGCACCTGGTGGGCCTCGGTGGTGGTGACCACGTGGGCCACGCGGTCGCTGCCGCCGAGGATGTCGATGCCGAGCACGCGGCGGCCGTGCATGGCCTGGTCGTCGTCGAGGAAGGCGACCGGCACCAGTCCGGCCGAGGGGGTGTCGAGCATCTGGCGGGCCAGGGCGATCCCGGTGCTGCCGGCCCCGACGATGACCACGCGCAGGCCCGACGGCGTGGACTCGCCCTTGCGCCGGGAGAACAGCCGCGACTGGAAACGGGTGGCGCCCAGCATCACGGTGGCCAGGGCCGACCCGCCGATGACCACCCCGAGCGGGACCCAGTGCCAGCCGACCTGGTTGAAGACCACGAGGAACGTGCCGGCCACCGCACCGGCCCCGATCACCAGACGGGCCTCGTGGATGCTCGCGTAGCGCCAGATCTGGGTGTACAGCCCAGCCAGCCAGCCGACCCCGACGAAGGTGACGACCGCCACCGGCAGGAACATCAGCAGCCCGTGCCACCACAGCTCCCGCACCGTGCCGTCGAACCGCAGCAGCAGGACGGCCGCGAAGGAGAGCATGACCAGGAGCGCGTCGACGGCCATCATGACCAGGTCGGCCCGCAGCCGATTGGCCTGCGTGGGCAGGCTGGCCAGCCGGTGCGAGGGCACCCGGCCGCGACGTGTTCCCATGCACCCCCCAAGGCCATCCGGTCGACGCGGGCGGTCGTCGTCCGTACCCGACGGCGCCGGGCGGGTCCCATAGTCGTCCTCAATCGGGCTGCCGACCAGGGCTTTCGATCGATTGCCGCGCGCTTCGGGCGAACCAGCCACCCGTAGCGCAGCTCGGCTACGAGCTGTGGTCGAGCAGCATCATCTGGTCGAACTCCGCGACGATGGCGGCGACGTCGGCGGTGGCCTGGTCGGCGTCGACGAGGAACGCACTCACCACCGCGTCGACCATCTCCTCGATCGTGGTGGAGCCGTCGCACAGGTCCCAGATCGCCAGCGCGGTGTGGTTGAGACCGAGCACGGGGCTGCCGGAGGCGTCGACCAGCTTGGCCGACCCGGTGCGGTCGACCACCTGGATCGACGCGGCACGACGCGGGCGGGTCAGCCCACCACCGTTCTCGCTCACCGCACCGCTCCTCGTGGGGTCGTCCCCGGTTCGTCCAGCAGCTCGTGGTCGAGCAGGAGCGCGACCGCCTCGGCCCGGGAGTGCACCTCGAGCTTGTCCAACGCCCGCTGCACGTGTGAGCGTACGGTCTGCGTCGAGATGAACAGGGCCGCGGCGATCCGGTCGGCGTCGTCGCCGGCAGCCAGCCGCCCGAGCACCTCGCGCTCGCGCGGACTGAGCCGGGCGTAGCGGGCGCGGACCTCGTCGTCGCGGCGGCGACGTTCGATCAGCTCGCGCAGCAGTCCGCCCAGCATCCCGCGCGGAACGCACGCCTCGCCGCGCGTCGCGGCCCGGATGGTGCTCAGCAGCTCCGGGTACGACGCGTCGGTGGTGACCGCGCCGACCGCACCCACCTCGAGCGCCCGCATGAGGGTGCGCTCGTGGTCGTGCTTGGACAGCACGAGCACGGGGCAGCGGCCGACCAGCTCCAGGCACAGGGGCAAGAAGGCGCCGTCGGCCAACCCGCTGGAGACCAGGGCGAGGTCGGCGGTGACCGGCGCGCCCGTGCTCGACGGGTCGAGGTCGCTGCGACCCGACGCGCTAGCCACGACTCGTAGCGAGCCCTCGTCGGCGAGGAGCGCGGCCAGGCCGTCGCGGAGCAGGGCGTCCTCGTCGACGATGAGCAGCGAGGCGGTCGTCACGGTGCAGCCGTCCGGTCGAGCCCCGCGCTGCGCCCGACGGCCGCGGCGGCGAGCCGGTTGCGCACGCCCAGCTTGGTGAGCACGTTCTGCACGTGCGTCCGGGCGGTGTTGGGCGAGATCCCCAGGTCGGCGGCGATGGCCGCGTTGCTGGCGCCGTTGGTGATCAGCCGCAGGACGGTCACCTCGCGCCGGCTGAGGGTGGCGAGGGTGTCGGCCGTCTCCGGCGCGGTGACCTCGGGGGCGTCGCCGGCGGCCACCGCGCGGAGTGCGTCGCCCAGGGCCGCGATACCGGCCGAGCGTTCGACCAGCCCAGCCGCTCCGCCCCGCTTGGCGGCCTGCCGCAACGCGGCGGTGCCGGTGTCGACCAGGGCGACCCAGGGATCGCTCGCCGGGGGCCGGCTCTCGATCTGCAGGTGGGACAGCGCCACGACCACGACGTCGGGGGCGGCGTCAGCGCCAGGGGCGGTGTCGGCTCCGGGAGTGACGCGGAATCCCTCACGCGCCAGCAACCGGCCGAGGACGTCGGAGGTCAGGGGATCGAAACCCGTCAGCCCGACGCACACGGCGGCGTGGTGCTCAGACCCTGCTCCCACCCAGTCCCCCCGGACTTCCCCGATCCCTGCGCCGACGGGGCAGCCGACGCGTCACTGGTGACTCGTCCGTCATAGTGACACGCACGCCATGGCGCCGTGGGAGTCCGACCGAACCCGCTACCCATGCCACAGCGAGTCACCTGAGGGGGTCGAAGTGCGCAGCACCGTGAAGCAGGCGCTGTCGCTCGCGGCCGGGCGCGGGCCGGCCGAGGGGGCTTCCTTGCTGATCTACCACCGGGTGGGGGGCGGCTCGACCGACGAGCTCGACGTGACCGCGTCGGCCTTCGAGCAGCAGCTGGACCTGCTCGCGGACGTCGATGTGGTGTCCCTGGACGACGCCCTGGACCGGCTGGCCGACAACGACGCCTCGCCCCGCTTCGTGCTGACCTTCGACGACGGCTTCGCCGACCTGTACGAGCACGCCTGGCCGCTGCTGCGCCGGCGCGGGCTGCCGTTCACGGTGTACCTGGCCAGCGCGTACATGGGGGCCGCCATGCAGTGGGAGGGCGCGACCGCCCGCGACTCGACGGCGCCGGGGCTCACCTGGGTCCAGCTGGCCGAGATGGTGGAGTCCGGCCTGTGCACGGTGGGGAACCACACCCACCACCACGTGCGGCCCGAGGTGCTCGACCAGACCGAGCTCGACGCCTGCACCGACGTCGTCCGCGAACGGCTGGGCGTGACGCCGCGTCACTTCGCCTACCCGTGGGGGGTGCCGGTGCCCGCCATGGAACCGGCCCTGCGGGAGCGGTTCCGCAGTGCCGCCACCGGGGACCTGGGCCGGAACCTGCCGGGGACCGACCCGATGCGCCTGCACCGGGTTCCGGTTCGGCGCACCGATCCGCCGTCGTTCTTCGCCGCCAAGCTGCGCGGCACGCTGCTGCCCGAACGCACCTACGCCGGGATCGTCGGCTCCGCCAAGCGGGTCGGACTTCGCGGTTGACCTCCGGGCGAAGAGCAGATCCGCGAGGCTGGGTCACTCACGCGGAAGGTGGCACATGAGGCTGGTCGTCGTCGGGCAGGGCTACGTCGGGCTGCCCGTGTCGATGCTCGCGGTGCGCAAGGGCATGACGGTGCTGGGCCTCGAGACCGACCCCGGCCGACTCGCGCAGCTGCGTGACGGCGTCAGCTACGTGGACGACGTCAGCCACGACGAGCTGCGTGCGGCGAGGGACTCGGGCCGCTACGACGCGAGCTCCGACTACGCCGACGCCCGCGACTTCGACGTCGCGGTGATCACCGTGCCCACCCCGCTGCGGGACGCGGGTCCGGACCTGAGCTTCCTGGAGCAGGCGGCCGAGTCGCTGGCCCCGCTCGTCCGCCCGGGGTGCACGGTCGTGGTCGAGTCCACGACCTACCCGGGGACCACCGAGGACCTCGTCGCCCCGATCCTCGAGGCGGGGTCGGGACTGCGGGCCGGCACCGACTTCGCCCTCGGGTTCAGCCCCGAGCGGATCGACCCCGGCAACAGGCAGTGGACGTTGGAGAACACGCCGAAGGTGGTCTCGGGGATCGGGGAGTACTCGCTGACTCGGGTGCAGGCGTTCTACGACCGGCTGGTGCAACGGACGGTGCCCGTGCCGTCGCCGAAGGAGGCCGAGCTCGCCAAGCTGCTCGAGAACACGTTCCGGCACGTGAACATCGCGCTGGTGAACGAGCTGTCCGTGGTGTCGCACGAGCTCGGGATCGACCTGTGGGCCAGCATCGACGCCGCGGCCACCAAGCCGTTCGGGTTCATGCCGTTCACCCCTGGCCCCGGCGTGGGCGGGCACTGCCTGCCGATCGACCCCACGTACTTGTCGTGGGAGGTCAAACGACGGGTCGGTCGCAGCCTCGGGTTCATCGACCTGGCCAACGAGGTGAACACGGCCATGCCCCGCTACGTGGCCGAGCGCGCGGTGCTTCTGCTCAACGAGTACCGCAAGGCCGCCAACGGCGCGCAGGTGCTGCTCGTCGGCCTGGGCTACAAACGCAACAGCGGCGACATCCGCGAGTCACCGGCGATGCGGGTGGCGGAGCGGCTGCACGACTTCAACTGCGAGCTATCCGCGGTGGACGCCCACGTGGCCGCGGACCAGTACCCCGACTTCGTCACGCGCGCCGAACTCACCGCGCAGGCCGTGGCGGAGGCGGACCTCGTGCTGATCCTCACCGACCACGACGACGTCGACTACGACCTGCTGCTGACTTCGCAGACGCCGGTCCTCGACACTCGCCGGCGACTGGGCAGCCCCGGACTGGAGCACATCCGCTCGCTGTAGTTCGCGCGGAGCTTCTCGGATGCCTCAGCTCTCAGTCCGAGAAGTGGTGGCGGAAGACCGGGATCTCACGTCCGAGGCTCACGAGCTCGCGACGGATGCGCGCGGTGAGATCCGCATCCACCCAGGCAGTCGGGTCGAGGCTGCGGGTCGCCACCACGACCTCCTCCACCTCGTGCTCCAGGGCCATCTCGGCCAGTCGCTTGGCCGACGAGACCGGGGGCACGGTGCAGGTGTCCACCTCGACCGCCGCCACCTCGATGGCGCTGCCCACCGCGCCGGCCAGGGCAAGGGCCCGGACGTGGGCGGCGAAGCCGAGATCCTGTTGGCCCGGGTCGTTGGGGTTGCCGCCCTGCTGCTGCGGAAGCACGTCGACCACCGACGCCAGCGCCACCTCGTCGCGCGGGTCTCGGCCGACGCCGTCGGCGATGAAGGTGTCGTACTGCTCCACCTCGATGCGGGCCGGGACGGCCACGAGGTACCGGTGACCGGGTCCCTTGCCGACGACGAACGCGTGGACGGCCAGCGGCGGCAGCGGGTGATCGGTCACGAGCATGACGGTGCCGGTCATCACGCACCTCCTGCTGACAGTCCCACCCTCGCGCCGCACCGATCGGCGCGCCAGAGGCGATGGCGAGGGACGATGGTCCCGCGCGAGTGGCTGCGCCACACCACTGGTCGTCGGCCCACCGGGAGCTCACCGGGGTGCGTCCGGGCCGTGACTGACGCAGACTCGGGAAGTGCCCACCCGACGCGACTTCGTGCGTTTCCCCCGCGCGGTGGACAACCCCGTGTCGCGCACCTTCCGACGCATCGTGTCGGGCGAGCCCGACGGGCGACCGGCCTGGGTCCGCGCCCTCGAGGACGGCGACGACGCCGGCCTGTTCGGCCCCGGGTCGGCGCCGTGGGTCGTGCACGGCAGTCTCACGACCCTGGTCGGAGGGATCCGGGCTCTGCTGCTGCAAGCCCTCCACCCGGCCGCGCTGGCGGGGGTCCGCCAGCACTCGCGCTACCAGGACGACGCACTGGGGCGGCTGGCCGGGACGACGCGTTGGCTGGTCACGTTGACCTTCGGCGACTCGGCGGCCGTCGAGCGGGAGTCGGCGCGGGTGCGGCTGATGCACGACCGGGTGACCGGCACCTGGTCGCCTCCGGAACGTCCCGAGGTGCCCGAGCCGTACTCGGCCGCGGATCCGCATCTGCTGCGCTGGGTGCACCTGGCCTTCACCGACTCGTTCCTCGCCACGCACCTGGTGTGGGGCGGCGAGATCCCCGGCGGCGCCGACGGCTACGTCGCGCAGTGGGCGAAGGCGGCCGAGCCGCTCGGGTTGGCCGACCCGCCGCGCAGCGCCACCGAGCTGGCCCACCAGCTTGGTGACTACGACGGGGAGCTGGCCGGCGGGCCGGAAGCCCGCGAGGTCGTGCAGTTCGTGCTGAACCCGCCGTTGCCCTTGGCTGCGCGCCCGGCCTATGCCGTCCTGGCGGCGGGAGCGGTGTCGACGCTCGCTCCTCGTCACCGCGCGCTGCTCGGCCTGCCGTCCGTGCCGCGTCGCCCCGCCCAGGCGGCGACCCGGGCCCTGCTGGGTGGCATGCGGCTGGCCCTCGGGGAGAGATCGCCGAGCGAGCAGGCGGCGCGGGCGAGGCTGGCCCGGCTCGGCCGGCTCACCGCGAAGCCAACGTGATCACCCGGGTCGAGGGCACCCACATGGCGGCGATCTTCACCCAGTGACCAACAGCACCTTGCCTCGTGGCGAGTCGTCGCCCGGCCCGTTGCGCAGCACGTCGAGCGCCTCGGGCCACGACTCGAGGGCAAAGCGGTGGGTGACCACGAACGTCGGGTCGATCCGGCCCTTCGCCAGCAGGTCGACCACCGCCCGCCACGAGGCCGACGTGTAGCTGAACGACCCACGGATCGTGAGGTCGTTGTTGACCACGTCGTCCACCGCGAGTGGTGCGGTGACGCCAAGGCCTGGGAAGCCGAGCAGCCCGACGCGGCCGCCGCGCCGGGCCGCCGCGATCGCGGTGACGCTCGCCGCGACGGCACCGGCCGCCTCGACCACGAGGTCGAAGCCGACCGCGTCGGCCGGGTCGGTGCTGAACTGCTGCGCACCGGCGGCCCGGGCGAGCGCGGCCTGTGCCGGGCGCCGGCCGAGCATCACGATCTCTGCCGGTGACCACAGGTTCAGCAGGTGCGCCGTCAGCAGAGCGACGGTGCCGTCGCCCACGACCAGGGCCCGCTCCCCCGGCTGTGGGTGCAGGCGGGTCAGCGCCCGGTGGACCACGGCCATCGGCTCGACCAGTGCCCCGGCCTCCGGGTCGGCACCGCTGGGCAGCACGTGGACCAGGTCGGCCGGGGCGACCACCGCGTCGGCGGCGGCGCCGTCGCGGGTGAACCCGAACTCGTCGTAGGTCGAGCAGAGGTTCGTGTCGCCGGCCCGGCAGGACCGGCAGTGGCCGCAGGGCACGATCCCCTCGACCACGACGAGGTCGCCCACGCCCACCCCGCTGGTCTGCGGGCCGGTCGCTGCGACCACGCCGGCCCACTCGTGCCCGAGCACCACCGGGTAGGAGACGAACGCGGGGTCGATCCGGCCGTCGACGATGTCGAGGTCGGTACCGCAGACCCCGACGGCGCTCGGCCGCACGAGCACCTCGTCGGCGCCTGGCGTCGCCGAGGGCCGGTGCTCGAGCACGACGTCACCGGGGGCGCGGACTACCAGACTGGGCACGACACCGTCTCCTTGGCGTTCGCTCTCACGTGGTCACCGGTGCGTTCAGCGCGCGGCCACCCATCTGCCGCGTCACCCGGTCGGCATACCGGCGCAGGGCCTGGCCGAGCTCGTCGACCCGTCCCGGCGGCAGGTCGGTCTTGATGCCGGTGCCGCTCAGCGCCCCGGCGCATCGTCCGGTGTGGTCGAAGAACGCCGCACCCACGCAGAACACGCCGTCGACGTCCTCCTCGTCGTCGAGGGCGTAGCCGCGCTCACGGGTGACCGCCAGGTCGGCCAGCAGCTCGTCGACGTCGACGATCGTGTGTCGGGTGCGCCGGGGCAGGCCGCTGTCGGCCACGAGTTCGCGCACCTGCGGCTCGGGCATGGTGGCGAGGATCGCCTTGCCGGCACTGGACGCGTGCGGCAGCTCGCGGCGTCCCAGCGGCGTGTGGAAGCGCACGGTGCCGGGACCGTCGACCCGCTCGACGAAGACCGGGTACCCCGCGTCGACGACCGCCGCGCGGGTGGTGAGGCCGGTCTCGGTGGCAAGCTCGCGCAGGATCGGCTGCACCACGTCGGCCAACGGGTCCTGCCGACCCGCGACGTCGCCCAGCCGCAGGAGCGTGAGCCCCAGCCGGTAGCGCGGGCCGGGCTCGGACTCACTGAAGTAGCCGGCGTCGACCAGGGTCCGCACCAGCGCGTAGGTCGCGCTCTTGCTCATGCCCACGGCCCGGGAGAGCTCGGTCAGGGTCTGCCCGTGCGGCGGGCCGTCGGCCACGACGTCGACCAGGCCGAGCGCCCGCGCCACGCTGCGCACCGTGTAGCGCGCTGGCTGCGGGTCGGGCATGGGATGCGCCTCTCGTGTTCGTTGGTCCCGAACTGTAGTTGTCAAGACCGAACGGGGAAACCCTTGACCCTCCCTGCCCTGCGTGGTTGCCTGACCACCCTGACGACACTGACGAACATCGTTCGGTGATGCCGAACGACGACCGAGGGCACCCGGTCGCCGCAACGGCCGAGGAAGGCCGAGGAGGAAGGTGGTCGTGGTCGAGGCTCAGGCCGTACCCGCGGCACCCGCCGTACCCGCCCTACCCTCGGCACCGGCGACACCGAGGCCGACCCGGACCGAGGACGCCCGGCTGCGGGTCCGGGACTGGCTGGCGCGGACCGGGCGGGACGGGGTCGTGCTGGGGACTCCCGGCGGAGTGGCCTGGATCACCGGGGGCATGAACCTGCCGATCGACCGGACCGCCGGCACCGACCTAGTCTGGGCCGTGGTCACGGCCGGGTCGGCCGCGCTGATCACCACCGACATCGAGGCCGACCGGATCCGCGACGAGATGCAGCCGGCCGCGGCGGGCTTCGACCTGCTCGCCGTGCCGTGGTGGCGCCCGGAGGCATTCGCCGCGGCGGCCCTGGATCTCGTCGACGGCGCGACGGACCGGCTGGCGACCGACGTGGACCTGGGCGACCCCGGGACCGGCGTCAGCCTGGTCACCGACGAGCTCGTCGAGCTGCGGCTGCCGCTCGGGGCCGCCGAGCAGGACCTGATCCGCGCCCTGGGCTTCGACGCCGCCGACGCCCTGCAACGGGCGCTGGGCAACTGGCGACCCGGCGACACCGACCACCACGTCGCGGCCGAGGTGGCCGCCGTGCTGGAGTCGCGGGGAGCCGATGCGCCGGTGCTCATCGTCGGCGGCGACGACCGCCTGCTGCGGTACCGGCACCCGCTGGCGGTCGGAGCACCCATGCACCGGCTCGCCATGGCCGTGGTCGTCGCCCGTCGCAGCGGCCTTCACGTGGCCGCCACCCGCTTCGCCAGCGCCGGCGCCGTTCCGGAGGCGATGACCCAGTCGCTGGTCGACGCCGAACACGTGGACGCCGCCGTCCTCTCGGCGTGCGTGCCGGGGGCGACGTACGGCGGGGTGCTGACGGCCCTCGCGCGCGGCTATGCCGACGTCGGCCAGCCCGAGGCCTGGCGGGAGCACTACCAGGGCGGGCCGATCGGCTACGCGCAACGCGAGTTCGAGCTCGCCCCCGGACAGTCCGACAGCCGGTGGTGGGCCACCCGCCTCGCTGCCGGGCACGCGGTGGCCTGGAACCCGAGCCTGGCCGGCGGAGGCAAGCACGAGGACACCTACCTGGTGTCGGCCTCAGGCCTGGAGCCGCTGACCACTGCGCCGGGATGGCCGGCCATGTCCGCCGGGGCCTCGTCACCGATCACCCGCCGACCGGCGGTGCTCGACATCGATTCCGGGGCAGCCGCCCTGGGGAGGACCCCATGACCGCTTCCGAGGCGCTGGCCGGGCTCGGCCTGACGTCGATGAGCAGCGTCGCCACGAGCGACGCACGGTTCCCCGACGGCGCCCACTACCGGATCGAGATCCCCAGCGTCGAGGGCCCGGTCGTGCTCCAGGAGGTGCTCGACGCAGCGAAGACGCACGGCCTGACCGTCAACCGGGTGTCGCAGGGCAGCGGGGCGATGGTGATGACCAAGGGCGAGCTGGCGCAGATGGCCCGGATCGGTGCCGACGCGGGGCTCGAGGTCTCGCTGTTCGTGGGTCCCCGCGAGGAGTTCGGGATCGGTGTGCAGGCCGCGGCCGCAGACGGCGGTTCGCTGCACGGACGGATCAGAGGGATCGCCCAGCTGCGCTACGCGATCGAGGACGTGATGCGGGCGGCGGAGTGCGGGATCCGCGGGTTCCTGGTGGCCGACACGGGTCTGCTCGAGGTTCTGGTCGGCCTGCAGCGGTCCGGCGAGCTGCCCGCGAGCATCGTCTGGAAGGTGTCGGTGATGCTCGCGCCGTCGAACCCGGTGACGCTTCGCCAGCTGGAGTCGTTGGGCGGGCACACGGTCAACGTGCCGAGCGACCTCACCCTCGACCAGCTCGCCGAGATGCGCGCCGCGTCGACCGTTCCGCTGGACCTCTACGTGGAGGCGCCCGACGCCCTCGGCGGCACGGTGCGTGGCGAGCAGTGCGACGAGCTGATCCGCGTGGGCGCGCCCATGTACGTGAAGTTCGGGCTGCGCAACGCCCGCGCCCTGTACCCGGCCGGGGAGCATCTGGTCGGCGAGGCCTGCGCAATCGCGCGCGAGAAGGTGCACCGCGCCGCGGTCGCGCGCGAGTGGCTCGACCGGTTCGAGGCCGACGTCGTGCAGTCAGCGCCTGGCGCACCCGGACTGGGGGTCCCCGAACCGTGACCCGAGGTCAGCGGCTGCGCAGCAGCGAGTGGTTCGCCGGCGACGACGAGGTCGCCGTGATCCACCGCGTCGCCATGCGCAACGCGGGGCTCGACGTTCCCGAGGCGGCCGACCGGCCGGTCATCGGCATCGCGAACTCCGCGAGCGACCTCAACTCGTGCAACCTGCCGCTGGCCGCCCTGGCCGAGTCGGTGCGCGAGGGCGTGCTGGCCGCCGGGGGTGTTCCCGCCGTCTTCCCGACGATGTCGCTGGGCGAAGACCTGATGAAGCCCAGCGCCATGCTCTACCGGAACCTCCTCGCGATCGAGGTCGAGGAGACGCTGCGTTCGTACCCGCTCGACGGCATCGTGCTGCTGGGCAGCTGCGACAAGACGATCCCCGGCGCCCTCATGGGTGCGGTCAGTGCCGACCTCCCGACGATCGTGGTGGTCGGCGGGTCGCGCCCGGTCGCCCAGTTCCGGGGCCGGCGCCTGGGGACCGGCACGGACTTGTGGCGGGCGTGGGACGACCGCCGGGCCGGGCGGCTCGACGACGAGGCCTGGGCGGAGTTCGAACGCTGCCTGGCCTGCGGCATCGGCTCGTGCAACACGATGGGCACGGCCTCGTCGATGGCCGTGGCCGTGGAGGCCCTGGGACTCACGCTGCCGGGGACCTCCACCATTCCGGCCGGTCAGGCGGAGGCGGCCGCAGCCGCGGTGGCAGCGGGGCGGCGCGCAGTCGAGCTCGTGCGCGACGACGTGCGGCCGTCGACACTGCTCACCGACGCCGCCTTCGGCAACGCGGTGAAGGTGCTCAACGCCGTGGGCGGATCGACCAACGCGGTGCTGCACCTGGCGGCCATCGCGGGGCGGGTCGGCATCGACCTGCTGCCGACGACGGTGGGCGCGCTGAGCCGCGACGTGCCGGTGATCGCCGACGTGGAGCCCTCGGGGCGGTTCCTGATGGCGGAGTTCCACCAGTGCGGAGGCGTCCCGGCGGTGCTGCGCCAGCTGGGCACCCGGCTCGCCGACGAGCAGCTGACCGTGTCCGGTGCGTCGGTCGCGCAGATCGCTGCGGCGGCGCCGGAACCGACCGACTCGGCGCAGGCGATCCGTCCGATCGCGGAGCCGTTGCGCACCGACGGCGCGTTCGCCGTGGTGCAGGGATCGCTGGCCCCCGACGGCGCACTGATCAAGACGTCGGCCGCGAGTCCCGAGCTCTTCCGCCACCGCGGGCCCGCCCTGGTGTTTCGCAGCTACCAGGACCTGCGCGAACGGATCGACGACCCGGCGCTGCCCGTGACCCCCGACACGGTGCTGGTGCTCGCCGGCTGCGGACCGGTCGGCGTTCCGGGCATGCCGGAGTGGGGAATGATCCCGATCCCGGCCAAGCTGGCTGCGCAGGGCGTGACCGACATGGTGCGGGTCACCGACTCGCGCATGAGCGGCACCTCGTTCGGAACCGTGTTCCTGCACGTGGCACCTGAGTCGGCCGTCGGCGGGCCGCTCGCCCTCGTCACCGACGGCGACCAGGTGAGCGTCGACGTCTCCGCCGGTCGCCTCGACCTCGAGGTGTCCGACGACGAGCTGACCCGCCGCCGCGCGGTTTGGACACCGCCGACCTCGGCCCACCTGCGGGGCTGGCCGGCCCTGTACCAGTCCCATGTCATGCAGGCACCCTGGGGCTGCGACCTCGACTTCCTACGGGCACCGACTCCCGCGCACCGCGCGTTCGTGCCGCCCGTCGTGGGGAGGTCGTGACGAGAGCCCTTCACCGCCGATCCCAGTCCACCAACCCCGAGCCTCATCGTTCCAGCAGGTCCCTCAAGGAGGACAGGTGCGCAAACCAATCCTGATCGCGATCGCGGTGGCAGCCGCCGCGGTCTTGGCCGCGTGTTCCAGCAGCAGTGGCAGCGGAGGGACCAGCAGCAGCGGTACGGCTGCACCGGTCACGCTGACGCTGTGGCACAACTACGGCACCGAGCAGAACGCCGTGGCCACCAAGAACCTGGTCGCCGCGTACACGGCGCTCCACCCCAACGTGACCATCAAGATCGTCAGCCAGCCGGCGGACAACTACTTCTCACTGCTGCAGGCCGCGGCCGTGTCGAAGACCGGACCCGACATCGCGGTGATGTGGACCGGGCTGTTCACGTTGCAGTACAAGGACTTCCTGACCAACCTCCAGGGGCTGGTTCCTGACTCCGCGCTGTCGCAGGTTCAGGGGCTGCAGTGGACCGCCCCGGGCTTCGACGCCGCCAACGGCCCGCTCGTGATGCCGCTGGAGAAGCAGTTCTACATCGGCTTCTACAACAAGGCGGCGTTCAAGAAGGCCGGCATCACCAGTGTCCCCACCGACTGGAGCGAGCTCAACACGGCGTGCACCAAGCTGAAGACAGCCGGCTTCACCCCCATCGTCTACGGCAACGGCGGACAGTCGCTGGGTGCGGAGTTCTACCCGTGGTACGACGCCAGCTACCTGATGATCGGCCAGTACTCGGTGGACCAGTGGAAGGGTCTCTACGACGGGACGGTCCCCTGGAACTCCTCGGCCAACGTCGCGCAGTTCACGAAGTGGGCCAACCTGGAGTCGTCGGGATGCACCAACTCCGACATCCTCACCAAGACGAACAACCTGGACGACTTCACCTCCGGTAAGGCTGCGATGATCGTCGATGGCACGTGGGACACGCAGAAGTTCACCGACGCCATGGGCAAGAACGTCGCCGCCTTCGTTCCGCCGTTCTCCGACCAGCCGATCAAGGGCGTCGTCGAGTACCCCGGCGACGGGTTCTCGATCATGAGCTACTCCCAGCACCAGCAGGCCGCGGCCGACTTCTTGACGTTCATGACCACTCAGCAGGCCGCGGACGTCATCAACAAGGCGGGCTTGATCCCCGACATCACGGGGACGTCCACCACCAACCCGGTGAACCAGCAGATGCTGGACTTCGCCGAGAACCAGGGATTCACCCGCTACCCGATGTTGGACAACGTGGTTCAAGGTGACGTCGTCGACACCGGCAACAAGCAGCTGCCGTCGGTTCTGGCGAACAAGATCTCGCCCACCGATGCGCTCAACCAGATGTTCAACGCGTGGAAGCAGCTTCCCGCTGATCAACGCAGTTCGACCTACCAGTAGCACCTGA
>Ga0302299_10000850_pt1 | contig 17756 bp, 12 predicted proteins | sample III_Fen_N3_4_FD_198795 | JGI IMG/M metagenome (GOLD analysis project Ga0302299, IMG submission 198795) | Peat permafrost microbial communities from Stordalen Mire near Abisko, Sweden - III_Fen_N3_4 | ecosystem: Environmental > Terrestrial > Soil > Wetlands > Permafrost | place: Sweden: Abisko... | reverse complement strand
CGCGCCGACGGTCGATCGCCACGAACCGGACCGCATCGCCAGCGAGCGACTCGCGCTGGAGCAGTGGCTGGACTACCAGCGCGACACCTTGCTGACGAAGTGTGCCGGGCTGACCGCGGAGCAGCTGAAGACGCGCCCCGTTCCGCCGTCGGGGCTGTCCTTGCTGGGACTGGTCCGGCACATGGTCGAGGTCGAGCGATGGTGGTTCCGGACGAACGCCGGCAGCCAAGACATCGGGAACGTCTACTGCACCGAAGACGACGAGGACGCGGACTTCGACGGCGTCGACGATGCCGACGCAGCCGCCGACCTCGAGACCTATCGACGCGAGGTACAAGCCGCTCGAGTGGCCGTGGCCGGCAAGCGACTCGACGACCTCGTGGCGAGCCCGGGGCATCACCCTGAGCGGACCCGCGACATTCGTTGGATCTACGTACACATGATCGAGGAGTACGCCCGGCACAACGGTCACGCCGATCTCATCCGCGAGCGGATCGACGGCGTCACCGGCGACTGACGGCCAGAGGGCCGGACGAACCCCACGGTTCGTCCGGCCCTCTGTCGGCCGCTCAGCGGTCCGGTTCAGACCGGTCCTTGCCAGCGGTCGTCGTTCGGCTAGGCGGTGTACACGGCGTAAGCGAGGTCGCCGTAGTACGGCGAGTACATCTCCAGCGGTTCGGCCGGATTCACATACTTGTAGCTGTTCTCGCCGTTGATGTAGTTCCCGGTGTTGAGCTGCCAGATCCATGGTCCACCGCTGGACCCACCGGTCATGTCGCAGCCGATGGCTTGCGGCGACGGCGTACCGGACATGCGGGTGTCGGTGTGACCGAAGGACGACTCACAGCGCTGCAAACGGGCCCCATTGAAGGGCGCAGCCTGCGGGTAACCGAAGTCGTCGTAATGAAGGCCGTAGCCCCAGTTCCAGGCGAAGCCGAGCCAGCCGGTCACTTTGAACGTCTTGCCGGTGGTGCTGCTCGTGCCGCAAGCAGCCTTCGCGAAGTCGGCCGTGAGGTCGCCGCTCGCGAACCACGCGGTGCTCGTCGTCAGCGTCGGGCAGCTGAACTGCCCGTACGGCGCCACGCCGTCCCGATACGCCGGGACGAAGACCACGTTCGTCGACCAGTGGCTGGCGCCGTCGGCCGCGCAGTGGCCGGCGGTCCAGATCTGGCTGGCGCTGATGGCTGCCGCAGAGCAGACGTAGTTCAGCCCGTTCTGGGTGAAGAACAGCTTGCCGACCGCCTTCTGCGGGTAGACCTTCCACAACTGCTTCTCGACCTCGTACCGGGTGAACGGCGTGGGATACGTGAAGCCGCCGGCTTGCGGGACGGCGGCCGCCGGTGCCACGCTCGCGCGCGCAGCAGCGGTGCCGGCAAAGCCTGCGACCGCCCCCGGGGTACCGCCCATCTGTGGCACGGAGACCGGACCAGCGGTCTTCGCGCTTCTCACCGCGATCTTCATGGGTTTCGCAGCCCGCATCTGGGCCTTGGTCCAGTGGGCCGCCGCTTGTGTCTGGGCTCCGTTGGTGACGACGGCGCTGCCGGACGGCTTGGCTGCCGCCAGGCCGGCCGACGCCGGTGCGGCCAGCCCCAACGAGGCACCGACCGTCAAGGCGAGCGCTGGGACGCCCGCCAGCATGAGCTTGGTTCTCCGGATCACTGCGTTCCCCTCCTTGCATCAGGACCGATCAGCGGCTGAATCCCCCGATTGGGGCTGATCGGCGTCAACCGACGCGGCGGGGTCCGTCTGGAGCGGGTGTGGGTTGGACGAGTCCTCCGACTTTCGGTAGCGCACACCCGACAACGGGCTCGCCACGCGAGGCCGAAAGTAGACCTCTCACGGTCGACACGCCAGAGCCCAGAACAAGTCGTCCGGTATCGCCGGTTATGGGTTTGCCGCGTTCACCGCTCGGTGAAGCCGATCCGGTCGTGCAGCCGGACCAGCGGGGCCGGGGCCCACCAGTTCCACCGCCCGGCCACGCGCATGAAGGCGGGCACCAGGAGCCCGCGGACGATCGTCGCGTCGAGCAGGATCGCGAAGGCGACTCCGAAACCCAGCTGCTTCATGCTGGTGACACCGCTGGTGATGAAGGAGGCGAACACCACCGCGAGCAGGACGGCTGCAGCGGTGATGATGCGGCCGGATCGCTGCAGCCCGAACGCCACGGCCTCGGTCGTGTCGCGGCCGGCGTCGTGCTCCTCCTTGATCCGGGAGAGCAGGAAGACCTCGTAGTCCATGCTCAAGGCGAAGGCGACGACGGCGATGAGCACAGCCACCGACGTGTCGATGCCGCCGGTCACGGTGAAGTCACCCACGAACCGATGCAGGTGTCCGTCCTGGAACACCCACACGATGACGCCGAGGGTGGCGCCCAGGCTCAGGCAGTTGAGCGCGACGGCCTTGATCGGCAGGACCACGCTGCCGGTGTAGAGGAGGAGCACGAGGAGCGTGGCGGCCGCGACCCAGAGGAGCGCCCAGAGCCCACGTTCGGCGATCGCCGCCTGCCCGTCGACGTACTGCGCTGCGGCACCGCCGACCAGCCGGTCGGCCACCGGCGCCGGAACGTCGCGGACCGCCCGGACCAGCGCCTGACCGTCGGCGGTGAGCGGCTGGACGCCGGTGACCACGCTGACCCGGACGTCGGAGTCGGCCGTGTACGTCTGCGGCTGCGGCTGCGAGCCGATCACCTGACCAGCAGCAACGACGTCGTCGGGAGTGCTCACGCGCACGACGCCGGGAATTCGCGACAGCGCGGCGGCGTAGGCGGTGACACCAGTTGCGTCGCCGGCGGCGTTGGGGAGCACGACGTCGACCGGTGTCGCCTCCTGGCCCGGGAACCGATCGGCCAGCACGCGGGTGGCCACGACGGCCGGCTGGTCGGCTGGCAGCGCACGGGCGTCGATCTGGTTGAACGCCACCGACACCGCCGGTGCTGCCAGCGCGAGCAAGAAGGCGACCACGACGATCAGCACCGGCCACGGTCGTCGCATCACGAACCGTGCGATGTGCGACCAGACGCCCTCGTCGGTCGGCGCAAGACGTCCCCGACGTACCTTGAACCGGTCGACGTGAGACCCCAGGACGGCCATCAGCGCCGGCAACGCGGTAACGGCCGTCAGCACCGCGAGCAGCGCCACGGCGATCCCGGCGTACCCCAGCGAGCGCAGGAAGTACTGGGGGAAGAACAGCAGCGCGGCCAGCACGACCGCGACCGTGACCCCGGAGACCGCGACCGTTCGGCCCGCGGTGGCCACGGTCCGCACCACGGCGTCGTCGCTGGAGCGACCGGCATCCAGCTCCTCACGGAACCGGTTGACCATGAGCAGGGCGTAGTCGATGCCGAGACCGAGCGCGAGGCCGGTGATCAGGTTCAGCGCGAAGATCGAGACGTCGGTGGCCAGCGTGATCAGCCACACCACGAGGAAGCTGCCGAGGATCGATCCGGCCGCCACGGTGAACGGGAGCCCGGCGGCGACGACGCCGCCGAACACCACCAGCAACAGGATCAGCGTGAGGGGGATCGCCACCGACTCCGCACGGGAGAGGTCGTGGGTGACGGTCTGGGTGATCGCGTCGCTGACCGTGGCATAGCCACCCACGTCGACGGTCAGCCCCTGGTCGGTTCCGCCGTACTTCGCGGCCAGCGCGTGCGCGAGGTCGGTCTGCTCGAGGTCGGTCGCCCCGTCGGCGTAGAGGAGCACCTCGCCCGTCTGCCCGTCGACGCCACGCAGCGCGTCGGGACGCCCCGACGTCCAGTACGACACCACCGACGTGACGCCTGGTTCGGCACGCAGACGTCGCACGAGTGCCGTGGCGGCGGCACGGCCTCGGCGGGCGTCGATCCCGGTGGGGCTGCGAACGGCGAGGACGATCACGGGGTCCTGGACCCCGAACCGGGACTGAAGGGCGGTGTGAGCCCGCGCGGACTCGCTCCCGGGGTCGTCATAGCCGGCCGTCTTCAGGGCCGCGAACATCTGTGTTCCCAGGGTTGCCGCGACGACCAGCCCGAGGACGAACAGCACGAGGACCAGGCGTCGGTGCGCGACGACGAACCGGCCGAGCGTCGCGAACATGCCTCGCTCCGGCGACGGAGGCGGACCGGCGGCCTCCAGTGCCCGCGCGAGGGTGGCGGTCATCGTCGACCACCGACCATGGTGCGTTCCCCGTCCTGTCGGGGCCGACGGTGCTGACGGTGCTCACAGTGCTCAGCAGGTCGAGCGTCGGCCGATGCCCTGATCCTGGCCGCCCGCGCGTTCCGGAACCGTTACGGCACAGCCCGACGTCCCGACAGAAACCGCCGATTGGCCCTCCCCGTGAGTCCAGAGTCCCTTCCCAGGGTCGAAGACTCACGGTCAGAGCCAATCGGCGGATCGACGGCGGCGTCGCCCCCACCAACTCCGACCGACTAGGCCGCTTCGGCCTGGTGATCGTTGGCTTGGTCCGCCTCCGCTGGGGAGTCGGGCTGATGATGGCGCACAAACCAGCGGGGTGGACGGCGGTGGTCGACCCTGCTCTCGACGACCGGGTCGTCCTCGAATGCGGCGCGCATCCGTGGGTCGTGCCGGGCATCGGGCAACCAACCGGTTGGCATGATCATCACCTCCGTGGTTCCCCTTCCACGGTAGGTGGCCGGCAGCGCGGGGGGATGAGGCGAAGGTCCGCAGGTGCGCCGGATCAGTTGATGCCCTGCGCGATCGTCGCGTCGAACCTGGCGAGGACCTTTGCGTCTCCGTCCCGGTCGACGGGCCCGACGGCCGGTCGGCTCCACAGCCAGCAGTCGAGGTCCGCTGCAGCGGCCGAGACGACCGCCGCCGCAGGTCGGCCGTCGTCCACGGCGGCCACGCGGATGTCCGCCTCGTCGACGTCGGTTCCGGAGTCGGGGTCGACGCCGACGAAGCGGCCCAGCGTGACCAGCCACGTCTGCTCGGTGTCGGTGGTCCGGAAGCGGACCGTGTGTTCGGGAGTCGGCGTGAACTCGCCCCACGGCGGAACCCCACCGAACATCACGCGCAGCACCTCGTCCACGCCGTCACTGCTGAGGTCGGCGTCCATGGCCGTGCGGTTGCCGGCCGCCAGTTCGGCGTCGACGCGGTGGATCAGCGCCTCGTGCGCCTGGCGTCGCCTGATGAAGCCGACCGAGTGGTCGTCGGCCCAGGTCCAGACCGGCGTCTCGGGGGTGGTCGACGCGAGCAGCTCGCTGAGGTCCTGGCTGACCCGGGCGTAGAAGGCGAACATTGCTCGGTGATCGATCGGCCGGACGCCGATCTCCAACGCCTCGACCTGGGCCGCCTCGGTGAGCTGCTTGCGCACGATCGTGCCCCAGAACCACTGGACCTCGGTCAGGTGCCAGAGCAGGTCGTCGGCGGTCCAGTCCGGGCAGCTCGGTACTGGCGCGTCCGGTGCCGCCTCGCGCAGCGCCTCGGCGAAGCGGGCCGACTCGCTGGCCACGAATCCGAGGTAGTCCAACTCTCCAGCCATGGTCAGCCAACCTAGCCCGCAGAACGGCTCTGGCGCCCGACCGATCCGTCAGGGCCGCGAGAGAGTGGCCACCGCGATCGGCCGGAGCCGATCGGGGAGGAGTCGGTCGAGGACGGCCGTGAGGCTGGCATCCAGGCCCACCTGGATCCGCGGTGACGGACGTGCGGCAGTGAGGGCCTTCTGCACGGCCGCCGCGACCCGGTCGGGGTCGATGCCGGACTTCTCCTGCTGGTCGATGCCCGCGTGGACCGCGTCGATCTGGTCGCGGTAGCGCACCAGCGCCTGCGGAGGCAACGTCTGCTCGAGCTCGGCGGCTGCGCGTCGGCCCTTGTCCCAGATCGGTGTACGGACGGCTCCGGGCTCGATCAGCACCACCGGGATGTGCTCGGCGCGTAGCTCCAGCCGCAGCGACTCGGCCACGGCCTCCAGGGCGTGCTTGGAGGAGCAGTACGGGCCCATCATCGCCACCGAGATCCGACCACTGTTCGAGCCGACGAAGACGATCCGTCCCTGACCCGTGCGGATCGCGGGGAGGAACGCACGCGTCACCGCGATCTGCCCGAAGACGTTCACCTCGAACTGCTCACGCCACTGGTCCACCTCGAGGTACTCGATCGGTCCCCCGACGGCAATGCCCGCGTTGTTGACCAGGCCGTGGAGTCCGGACCCACCGGTCAGCGCCGCGACCTCCTTGGCCGCCAGCTGGATCGAGCCGTCATCGGTCACGTCGAACTGCACTGTGGCCGAGCGTGGCCCCAGCACGGCCCGCAACTCGTCCGCGACGGCCGATGATCGGACGCCGGCGATCACGCGAGCCCCTTGCCGGGCCAGTCGGACGGCGGTGGCCCGCCCGATCCCCGACGACGCTCCGGTGACCAGAACCCAGTTGCTCATTGCGACAGTATCGCCGCTGCCGACAGACCATCAGGACCCAGATCCGGTCTGGGCCGACGAAGAGCCTCAGTCGCCGGCGACGCGGATCGCCACGACTGGATCGGCAGCGTTGGTGGCCAACAGCTTCTCGTCCGCGACCGCCGACATCCAGTCGAGATGCGTCAGCTTGGGGTCGTCCATCGCCCGTTGCACGACCGTGGCTTCGAGGATCCGTCCGGGGGAGTACCGCGACCACTCCGAGACGAATCGCCCCTCGAGGAGGCGGTAGAGGGGTTCGTCGAGGACGCCGAAGGTGTAGGCCGCAAGCCGGCCGTCCAACGACAGGGTCGCCATCTCCAGGATCCCGGCGTCGGCGAGACCGCGAATCCTCGACTCCCACAGAAGCCGGCCGGGAATGTCGTCGAGATGGCTCGCTCGGCCGTGCGCGTGGTCGCGTCCACGGTGGTAGTCGGCCAACGTGGGGAGCAGCTCGAGGATGTCGTGGGCATCCCGGGTGAAGGCCACCGACATCGTCAGCCCGTCGGTGGCGATCCGGTTGGACGCCTTGCGCATCTGGCGTTGCATGTTGTGGGTCAGGAACTCGTCGACGCTCGTGTGTCCCGCGAAGTCGATCACCGGGATCGGTGCTTCGGCCTGCACCCTGGCGCCGGGCATCCCGAGGGCGAACGCGTGCACCTTGGGGTCGGCAGCCGGAAGCATCCCGAGATCGACGTACGGATGCCGCCCGCGCGCGAGCAGGACGTTGCCCACCGCCCGGCCGAGCAGCTCGGCATGGTCGAGGTCGTGCACCAACAACGCGCCCCGCTGTCCCACCGCGGTACCCGCCAACGTCACCAGGTCGATCGCACCGGCCCGAAGGTCGAGCAGGACGACTGCGGCGCAGACCGCCTCGCGGGAGTCACGCACCACGACGGCCCAGCTTGCCTGGTCCGGTGCTGCCTCCAACGAGGCCATCACCCACACCGTGCGCGACGTCGCCGGGGCACCGCACCGAAGGGCCAGCGACTCCAGGTCACGGGCGCAGCGGCTCAGCTCACGGCGTCCGCGCAGGACCTCGACCCGCTCGCCCGACGCGAGGTCGAACCCGCCGTCGAGCGTGCGGACATGAGTGGTTTCCACGGGCAGCCGGGGCAGCTCCGGCACGGTGTCCCGTGAGTGCTGGCGAGTCCTCATCGGGCTTCGGGTCCGGTCTGTGTCACGGAGGCCACGAGCTGTTGGGCCACGAGCGGCACATGTCCGTCTATCCAGGCCTCGAGCTGAGCCGGCGGCAGGGCCTTGGAGAAGAAGAAGCCCTGCGCCTCGTCGCATCCGGACCGGGCCAGCTGGGTCGCGGTCGCTTCGTCCTCGACCCCTTCGGCCACCAGCGTCATCCCGAGTGAGTGCGCCAGCTCGATCGTGGAGCGGACGATGGCCGCGGCCCGCGGATCCTGCGACATCGGCGAGACGAACGAGCGGTCCAGCTTCAGCTCGTCGATCGGCAGCTCGCGCAGGTAGGCCAGCGACGAGTAGCCGGTGCCGAAGTCGTCCACGGCGACCCGGATTCCCAGGCGTCGCAGCTGGCTGAGGATCGCGCGGGCCCGCTCGCGGTCGCCCATCAGGAAGTCCTCGGTGATCTCCAGCTCAAGGGCGGTGGCCGGCAGCTGACGGTCGAACAGGATCTTCCAGATCGCGCCGGGGAGCTCGGAGTCGACGAGCGACGACGCCGACAAGTTGACGGCGACGGTGAGCTCGCGGCCCTGGTCGAGCCAGGTGCGTACCTGGTCCAGGGACTGCTCGAGGACGGCCAGCGTCAGCTCTCGCATGAGACCGGAGTCCTCGGCGAGCGGCAGGAAGGCGTCGGGGTACAACATGCCGCGCGTCGGGTGGTCCCATCGAACCAGCGCCTCGACACCGCTCACGGACAGCGTTCGTGCGTCGACCTTCGGCTGGTAGTGCACCACCAGACGTCGGTTGTGGATGGCGTCGCGCAGCTCTTCGAGGGTGCGCAGCCGGTCTTCACCCTCCATGTTGTCGACGGCCGTGTTGTAGACGACGTAGCCCGACCGGCTGCCCTTGGCCTGGTACATGGCGATGTCGGCCCGCCGCAGCAGAGCCGTCACCTCGTTGCCGTGGTCGGGGATCAGCGAGATCCCGATGCTGGCGTCGACCCGCACGGTCACGCCGTCCACGAAGAACGGCGGCTCCAGGGAGTCGCGGATGCGGACGGCGACGGCTTCGGCGCCCTCGGCGCCCGCCTCGAGCAGCAGGACGGCGAACTCGTCGCCACCGAGTCGGACGAGGAAGTCGTCGGTGCCGTGCAGACACTCGGTGAGTCGCGTCGCCACCTGGCGCAGAAGGTCGTCGCCGGCGTGGTGACCGAGACTGTCGTTGACCTCCTTGAACCGGTCGAGGTCGAGCAGCAGCATCGCGCCGTGGATCGTGGTCTCGTCGCGGTCGTGCATGTACGCCTGCACGCGGTTGTAGAAGGCGCGGCGGTTGCCGAGGCCGGTCAGCTCGTCGGACAGCGCCAGCTGGTGGCTGTGGGCCAGCACGGTGGCCTCGCGGAAGGTCACGATCAACCGGCCGAGCGCGAACACGACGGTGGCTGCCGCCAGGAACAAGGCGATCGGGTGCAGCGGGTGCCCGTGGTCGTAGAGCAGTAGAGCCAACGCGCACAAGGTGGCGGCAACGGGGATGCCCAGCAGGACCCAGGCCGGCAGCGCAACCCCGATCGGCCGGTCCGCCCAGCCCGGGGCGAAGGCCATGGCCAAGGTGGCGAGCACCCACACGCCGTCGAGCAGCCCGCCGCTGACATAGGTGCCAGCGGCGGCCTCGAAGAGGTACAGGCCGTTCGCGATCGCGAACAGGATCATGCCGGCAGCGAGGAACCACAGGCCCCGCGGTGGACGCCAGTGGAACAGGGCGAGGACTGCCGTGATCATCAGCAACAGCAGGATGTCCAGGAGCGGGTAGGTCAGCGTGGTGACGACGGCAGCCGCGCTGCCGCCGGTGACGGCCAGGATCGGCCCGAAGAGGGCGGCAGCGATGGCCGCGACCGCGAGCGCACCGACCACTCCGTCGAGCCACAGGCTCAGCGGGACGTCGTCGGCGATCTCCCGGACCACCAGGTAGAGCGCGATGAAGGCGAACGGGTAGAACGACAGCCACAGGCCGTCGGCGATCGACGGGAACGGCTCGGGGTCCTGGGGCCGGATGAAGATGGTCCAGAACGGGTTCCCGGCCCCGTACACAGCCAGCGCGATCCCGAGCATCGTCCAGGCGCGCTGGTACGACGCGGCCTTGTTGGCGCGGACCAGGCAGACCAGCGCGGCCAGTTCGTAGGCGATGTTGTTGAGCCAGCCGTCGAGGAAGAGGTTGTAGCCAGGGTGGGGGCGGACGCCCGGGACCGTCGACACCACGAAGATGCCGAAGACGGCCGCGACCGTGACGTACAACGCGGTCGACGCGTGGGCGCGCCCGAGGCGCACGCGTGGGCCGGTGCGTGCCCATGCACTACCAGCCAAGACCGCCCCCTCACGACGCCAGAAGATCCCGCGTGCTTCATCGGGCGGAGCAGCGCTTGCCTTGACCGGCACGGCCCTGCCGTTGGCCCGAACGGGTGAACGGCCTGGCCCGGGGCGGCCCGGCGACGGGGTGGCTAGGCTCGCGTCCGTGGCCAACCGAACCCTGGACCTCATGCCCGGCGAGCGGATGGTGCTGTCGTCGCATCCGCACTGGTGGTACTTCTGGAAGCACGCCGCCAGCATGATCGGCATCCTCCTGCTCCTCTGGCTGGCCGCGGAGGTGGGCTGGAGCTGGCTGCGCGGGGGGCTCCTCTGGGTGGCGCTCGCCGCGCTGCTGGTCGACCTGGTCGCCAGCGCGATCCGGTACGCCCAGTGGCGCACCACCCGGTTCGCGGTCACCGATCGTCGCGTCGCCTACCAGTCGGGGCTGGTGAGCCGGCACGGGGTGTCGATCCCGATCAACCGGGTGAACAACGTCAACTTCCACCAGGGCGCGATCGCCCGCGTCCTGGGCAACGGGACCGTCGTCATCGAGTCGGCGGGTGAGACGGGGGACTCGGTCTTCGAGAACATCCCGCACCCCGAGCACGTGCGGCAGGTGATCTTCGACCAGATGGACGCCGAGGAGAACAAGGACGCCACGCGCGACGCCGACGCCATCGCCCAGGCGCTGGCCAAGACCCAGCCGGCACCGGCCGCACCGGCCGCACCGGCGCCGACCGTCACGAGCGCGAGCGTCCAGGAGCGGCTCCAGCAGCTGGAGGAGCTGCGCACGCAGGGGTTGGTCAACGACTCCGAGTACCAGGCGAAGCGGGCGCAGATCCTCGGCGGGTTGTAGCCGACACCGGCGAGCGGGTCGGGAGGGACGGTGTCGCACGAGCAACTGAACCTCGTCGTCGCGGTGGTGGCGGCCACGTTGCTCGTCGCGGTGCTCGCGGTGCGGGTGGCCACGCGGGTGGGACTGCCGAGTCTTCTGCTCTATCTGGCGATCGGGCTGATCCTCGGCGAGGCGGGTCTGGGCATCCAGTTCGAGGACTTCGACCTGGCCCGCAGCGTGGGCTTCGCCGCGCTGGCACTGATTCTGGCGGAGGGCGGACTCACCACGCACTGGCCGGACATCCGGCCGGTGATCAGTTTCGCCGGCGTGCTCGCGACGATCGGCGTCGTCGTGTCGGTCCTCGTCGTCGCGGTCGGTGCGCATCTGATCCTGGGGGTCGACGGTCGAACCGCCGCCCTGTTCGGTGCGGTCGTGTCGTCGACCGACGCGGCGGCAGTGTTCGCTGTACTGCGCCGGCTCGGGGTTCGACGTCGCATGGCGGCCACGCTCGAGGCCGAGTCCGGATTCAACGACCCGACCGCCGTCATCCTCGTCACCTTGGCCGCGTCCGACTCCTGGAGCGACACCAGTCCCGTGCATCTGGTGGGCCTGGTGCTCTACGAGCTGGTCGTCGGCGCCGCCATCGGGTTGGCCATCGGTGCGATCGGCGCGCTGTTGGTGCGTCGCGCGGCGCTGCCGGTGGCGGGGTTGTACCCGATCGCCGTTCTCGCGGTGGCGCTCCTGGCGTTCGCCGTTGCCGGTCTGGTCGGGACCAGCGGATTCGCTGCGGTCTACGTGGCCGGGCTCGTGCTGGGCAGCGGGCGTCTGCCACACCGCACGCCCACGCTCGCGTTCGCCGAGGGCACGGCCTTGCTGGCCCAGATCGGGCTGTTCGTGATGCTCGGCCTCCTGGCCAGTCCGGACCGGCTCGCCTCGGCCGTTCTCCCCGCGGTGGTGGTCGGCTTGCTCCTGACGTTCGTCGCCCGACCGCTCGCGGTTCTCAGCTGCGCGTTGCCGTTCCGCGTTCCTTGGCGAGAACAGGCGTTCGTCTCGTGGGCCGGTCTGCGTGGTGCCGTGCCGATCGTGCTGGCCACGATCCCAGCGACCGAGGGCTTCGCCGGTCCCGAGCACGTGTTCGACGTCGTCTTCCTGCTCGTGGTGGTCTACACCGCGATCCAGGCACCGACGCTGCCGTGGGTGGCGCGCCGACTCGGCTTGGTCCGGTCCGGCGACGCGCACGACCTCTCCATCGAGTCTGCGCCGCTGGAGGACGCCGGTCGCGAGCTGCTCGAGGTCAGCATCACCGCACCGTCTCGCCTGGTCGGGGTCTTCGTCGATGCACTGCGGCTGCCGGTCGGGGCGTCGGTCGCCCTGGTCCTGCGCGACGGACTCGACCCGGCACCAGACCGGTACACCCGACTGCGCGCCGGCGACCGGATCGTCGTCGTGACGACACCCCAGGCCCGTCGCGCGACCGAGCAACGGCTGCGCGAGGTGTCGCGCTGGGGAACCTTGGGGCGCTGGAACCGTGGGGCCGAGCAGCTCGACGAGCCGGAGGCTTACCCCTTGCGCTGGTCGGTGCTCGCGCTCAGTCGAGGGTGACGACGCCGCTCGCCGTCTGCAGCGACACGGAGACCAGCCCCGCGTCCTGGTCGTCGACCGGGAGCCACTGGACCTCGACGTCGTCGAGCAGGTGACCGGTCGGCTGACCGAGCCAGCGGGACACGTAGTCGGGCTCCCCTGCGATCCGCAGGCCGACGATGCGCACGTTGCTGCGGGCCCCTTGCGACGGGTGCTCGGAGGCGGGCACCTGCCACTGGATGAAGAACGGCAGCTGCGGGTCGGTGATCAGGTCGTTGACGCCGATCTGCTTCCAGTGGAGGTCGTAGCCGTCGGGCCGGTGCCGGTTGCCGTCGACCGCTTCGCGCCCGAGTCGGGACTCCACCGCCGAGATGTCGTCGACGCTGACCACCCACCCGAGCCAGCCCCCGCCGTCGGCGGCCCGCGCCTTGACCGCCTGCCCGAAGGGAGCGCGGTCGACCGCCGGGTGGTCGAGGGGCGACACGACCTCGAGGTACGTCCCGCCGGCCAGGGGGAGGACGAAGTTGCGGGTGCCGAAGCGCGGATGCCTGCCGCCGTCGACGAAGCCGGCCCCCAGCTCCGCGCCGATGCGCTGGACGACGTCGACGAGACAGCTCGCGCTCGTGGCGTAGGACACGTGGTCGAGGCGCATGGCCGCATCCTGCCCAACCCGCCGGGTCCACCCGACAGGGGGGTCGTCCACAGCCGGACGTCGCTCGTGGCTCGTCCCCAGGCACGGTCCCGCGATCGGGGATCGGTCAGCGCCGACGTCCAGCGTTCGCCCCATGTCCTCGTCCTGGTTCCCCGCGTCCCCGCGTCTGCACCTGTCCGGTCCGGCGGCCCTGGTGGAGGCCGTGCCGTACCTTCTCGGCTTCCGTCCGCGCGAGTCCGTCGTGGCCGTCGTGCTGCGCAACGTGTCGGGGGCGACCCCTCGAGTCGTCGCCACGGCGCGCGCGGATCTGGCCGCGTCGTCGGTGCTCGCGCTTCACGGGTTCGTCTGCCGCGTCGCGGAGCTCGGCGGCGAACGCGTCGTCGTGCTCGCCTACGGCGGCACCCACCCCGACGCCGGGGCGAGTGGCGTCCTCACCTGGACGTCCGGGCAACGGGTCGACGACCTCGCGGCGGCGGCTGCTGTGGCGGCGTCCTTCGCCGCGCAAGACATCGAGGTCGTCGACCTGCTCGTGGTCGAGGAGATGACCGGTGACCCTGGTGCGGCCGGGTGGCGCTGGCGCTCGGGCTGGTGCGAGAACCCGTCGTGCTGTCCCGTCAACGGTCGCTTCGTGCCCGACGGCGGGGTCGTCTCGACCCAGGCAGTCGGCCTGGGCCTGACCGCCCTGCCCACCCGGCACGACCTCGAGGCGGAGCTCGTCCCCGACCTCGGGCTGGCCGACCAGGTGTCCGGCTTCCTCGGCCACCGGGAGGTCGCCGGGTTCGCCGACGACGCGCAGCGGAGCGAGGAGGTGGCGGCGCTGCGGTCGGCGATCGACGCCGATCGCGCGGCTGACCGGCTCGACCCGGCCGTCGCCGCCCGGTTCCTCCACGCGCTCACCGACGTCCACGTTCGTGACGCGGCGGCCGTCCTGGGACCACGGCGCGGGTCCCGCGGGCATCGTCAGGCCGCCCTGCGACGGGCGCAGCGGATGTGGCACGCGCTCACCTGTGCGGCGCCGGTCGGCTGGGCGGCGCCGCCGGCAACCCTGTTGGCGATGACCACCTACCGCCTCGGCGACGGCGCCCGCGCCAACTCGGCGCTCGACCGCGCCCTGGCCGACGACCCCGTCTACTCGCTGGCCCAGCTGATGGAACAGGCCCTGCTGTTGGCGATCCCCCCGGACGAGCTCGAGGCGATCTGGCTGAGGTCGGCGCGGCTGAAGTCGGCGTGAGGAGAACGGGTCCTGCGTCCTGTCCGTATGTCGAGACGTTGGAGCCGACCGGTGGACCGATCCGTTCGCGGCGTGCCACCCTCCTGGGAATGAACATCGTCTCGGCTCCTGCGCACCGCGACTCGGCTCGGCCGACCGCGACGACTGCCCGTGCGGGCATGCGCATGTGTTGCCTGACGATGTGCGCCTGTATGGCGTGACGGATCCGGGCTCCAACCCCCGTCCACGACGCACCCCGCCGATCCGGCCCAGGGCCGACTGCGCGAGTGCATCCCGGATCCGTGGCCTGACCGCCCAGACGGACCTCGCCAACGCCCTCCCCGAGTCGCAGGAGATTCCCATGAGCACCGACAACGCCGCTTGGTCGTTCGAGACCAAGCAGATCCACGCCGGTCAGAGTGCCGACGCAGCCACCGGCGCGCGCGCGCTGCCGATCTACCAGACCACGTCGTACGTCTTCCGGGACACCGACCACGCGGCGGCGCTGTTCGGGCTCGCCGAGGCCGGCAACATCTACACCCGGATCATGAATCCCACGCAGGACGTCGTCGAGCAGCGGATCGCAGCGCTCGAGGGCGGAGTCGCCGCACTGCTGGTGTCCAGCGGGCAAGCGGCCGAGACGCTGGCCATCCTCAACCTCGCCGAGGCCGGCGACCACATCGTCTCGTCGCCGTCGTTGTACGGCGGCACGTTCAACCTGTTCCACTACACGCTGCCCAAGCTCGGGATCGACGTGACGTTCGTCGACGACCCGGATGACGTCGAGTCGTGGCGGGCCGCCGTCCGGCCGAACACCAAGGCGTTCTTCGCCGAGACGATCTCGAACCCGAAGAACGACATCCTCGACATCGCCGCGGTGTCCGACATCGCCCACGCCAACGGTGTCCCGCTGATCGTCGACAACACGGTGGCGACGCCGTACCTGATCCAACCGCTGAAGTGGGGGGCCGACATCGTCGTCCACTCCGCGACCAAGTACCTCGGGGGTCACGGCACGGTGGTGGCCGGTGCGATCGTGGACGGCGGGACGTTCGACTGGGCGGCCGACCCCGTGAAGTTCCCGCAGTTCAACACTCCGGACCCCAGCTACCACGGGCTCGTCTACGCCGAGGCACTGGGCAACATCGCCTACATCATCAAGGCACGCGTGCAGCTGCTGCGCGACCTCGGCACGGCTATCGCACCGTTCAACGCATTCCTGCTCGCTCAAGGGATCGAGACGCTCAGCCTGCGGATCGAGCGACACGTGCAGAACGCCCAAGCCGTGGCGGAGTGGTTGGAGCAACGCGACGAGGTGCTGTCGGTCAACTACGCGGGCCTTCCGTCGTCGCCGTGGTACGAGCGGGGCCGTACGTACGCGCCGCGGGGCACGGGCGCGGTGCTCGCCTTCGAGATCGAGGGCGGGGTCGAGGCCGGGAAGCGGTTCGTGGATGCCCTCGAGCTGCACAGCCACGTGGCCAACATCGGCGACGTCCGCTCCCTGGTGATCCACCCCGCGTCCACGACGCACAGCCAGCTGTCGGCCGAGGAGCAGCAGGCCAGCGGCGTCACGCCGGGGCTGGTGCGGCTGGCCGTGGGCCTGGAGGGGATCGAGGACATCCTCGCTGACCTCGATGCCGGTTTCCGCGCCGCCAAGGGACAGTGAGCACGCCGACCAGCCGGTCGGCTCCGACGCCCCGCGGCCTCCCGCCTGCCTCGGGGGCGTGGCGGGAGTCGGACCCGCCGGCGCAGCGTCGGTTCCTCGACGTCGGCGACGTCGTCCTCGAGTCGGGGGCGACGTTGCCGGCGGTGCGCGTCGCGTACCAGACGTGGGGTCGACCCACGGCCGACCGGGTCAACGCCGTCCTGGTTCTGCATGCCCTCACCGGTGATGCGCACGTGCACGGGCCATCTGGCCCAGGGCAGCCCACTGCCGGCTGGTGGCCCTCGCTGATCGGGGAAGGGGCCTCGCTGGATCCGCGCGAGTGGTACGTCGTGGCGGCCAACGTGCTCGGTGGCTGTCAGGGCACGACGGGTCCGGCGTCCCCGGCGCCGGACGGACGGCCGTGGGGGTCCCGGTTCCCGCGGATCACCGTGCGCGACCAGGTGGCGGTCGAGGTCGCGCTGGCCGACGCACTGGGCGTCGAGCGCTGGGCGGCCGTGCTCGGCGGCTCGATGGGCGGGATGCGCGCCCTGGAGTGGGCGATCGGTCATCCGGACCGGGTGGGGTCGGCCCTGGTCGTGGCGACGGGGGCCGCGGCCACCGCCGACCAGATCGGCACCCAGTCGGCCCAGGTGGCGGCGATCCTCGGCGACCCGAACTGGCGCGGCGGCGACTACCACCACGCCCCCGACGGCGCGGGCCCGCACGTGGGCATGGGCGTTGCTCGACGCTTCGCCCACCTCACCTACCGGTCCGAGCAGGAGCTGGCCGTGCGGTTCGGACGCGAGGCACAGCCGGGTGAGGATCCTGCGGCTGGCGGGCGGTACGCGGTGCAGAGCTACCTCGACCACCACGCCGACAAGCTGGCGTTCCGCTTCGATGCCGGCACCTACGTCGCGTTGACCGACGCGATGAGCAGCCACGACGTCGGCCGCGGTCGCGGAGGCGTCGAGGCCGCTCTGCTCGCGATCACCGCCCCGCTCGTGGTGGGTGGGGTGACCAGCGACCGGCTGTATCCGCTGTACCTGCAGCAGGAGCTGGCCGAGCAGGTCCCGACGGCGGACGAGCTGCACGTCATCGAGTCGCCGTACGGGCACGACGGGTTCCTGCTGGAGCACGAGGCGATCGCCGCGCTGGTGCGTCGCACGCTCGACCGCTCCGTGGCGCACCGGGTCGCCGCGTGTGCGTGACGTGGTCGAGGCAGTGCGTTCGGTGATGCTGGTGCTCCGGTCGGGTGCTGCCTGGGGATCGCCCCGACCGATCGGGGGCGCGCGGGGCTAGCGTCCGGCCGTGGTCGGGGGAACCAACGCGCCGCGCGTGCGCTCGCGTTTGCTCACCGCCGTTGCGGCGGGTCTGGTGGTCGCATCGGCGCTGGTCGTCGGCGTCAGTCCGGCCGACGCGTCGGTGCCCATGCGGTGCCAGCCGCCGGACTGTCAGGTGGGCGTCGGCGGATCGCCCCACGGCGCAGCGTTCCTGGGATCGGGTGGACTGCTGCTCGACGCCTCGTTCTCGGGCATCGGCGTGGACCGTGGTTCCATCGCCACGTGTCCGGACTGTGAGTGGCTGCTAGTCACCATCTGCAAGGGGGGCAAGGGTACGCAGGGCTGTCACGGCTACGCGTCGTGTTCCTTCGGGGACCACCGGATGCTGGTGTTCCTGCGCCACCTGGGGGAGCCCGACTACACACAGGTCGGCTCGTACTGCCTCGGCTCCGGTGGACCCGTGACCGTGGGGGAGATGGCCCGCCACCTGCGCGACGTGGTCGTCGAACGGGTACCGGCGGTCCACTGGAGCTACCAGCCGGCTGGCGGAGCCCTCGTCAACCTGCCGACCATCTTCGCCAGCGGGCAACCTCGGCGCCTCGACACCCGGCGGTTCGACCTGGTCGGCTTCGACGTGGTCCTCAACGCACGCCCCACCTGGGTCTGGAGCTGGGGCGACGGCACGCAGAGCCCCAC
>Ga0302299_10000849_pt1 | contig 17762 bp, 13 predicted proteins | sample III_Fen_N3_4_FD_198795 | JGI IMG/M metagenome (GOLD analysis project Ga0302299, IMG submission 198795) | Peat permafrost microbial communities from Stordalen Mire near Abisko, Sweden - III_Fen_N3_4 | ecosystem: Environmental > Terrestrial > Soil > Wetlands > Permafrost | place: Sweden: Abisko... | reverse complement strand
GGCACAGCGCCCTCATCGGGGCCAACCGGGGCTGCTACGCAGCCTTCGCGGCCGTGTACGAGTGCGCCGTGCCCGTGATCGCCGCGGTGCACGGCTTCTGCCTCGGCGGCGGCATCGGCCTCGTCGGCAACGCCGACATCATCATCGCCAGCGACGACGCCACCTTCGGGCTGCCCGAGGTCGACCGGGGGGCCCTCGGTGCCGCCACGCACCTCTCGCGGCTGGTGCCGCAGCACAAGATGCGGGCGATGGTCTACACGTCGGCCACGGCCACCGCCGCCGAGCTCCACGAGTTCGGCTCGGTGCTGCAGGTCGTGCCCCGCGACCAGCTGCGCGACGCCGCGTTCGCCGTGGCGGCCACCATCGCCTCGAAGAGCCCGGTCGTCATCCGTGCGGCCAAGGAGTCGCTCAACGGCATCGACCTCTGGGACGTGAAGCGGAGCTACCGGTTCGAGCAGGGCTTCACCTTCGAGCTGAACCTGAGCGGCGTGGCCGACGAGGCCCGAGACGCGTTCGTGAAGACGGGCGACCTGGCCGACTTCTCCGACACCCCCACCGCCCCGAAGGAGGCCTGAGCCGCATGGCCGACAAGCGCATGTCCGAGGACGACGTGGTGGCGCGGTTGCGCTCCGGGATGACCGTCGGCATCGGCGGGTGGGGGAGCCGGCGCAAGCCGATGTCGCTCGTCCGGGCCATCGTGCGCAGCGACCTGCGCGACCTCACCGTCGTGAGCTACGGCGGCCCCGACGTGGGCCTGCTCTGCGCCTCTGGCAAGGTCCGCAAGCTGGTGTTCGCCTTCGTGTCGCTCGACTCGATCCCGCTCGAGCCGCACTTCCGCAAGGCCCGGCAGTCCGGCCAGGTCACCACCGAGGAGTACGACGAGGGCCAGTTCCTCCTCGGCCTCCAGGCCGCGGCGTGGCGGGTCCCGTTCCTGCCCACCCGCGTCGGGCTCGGCTCCGACGTGTTCCGGCTCGACCCCTCGCTGCGCACGGTCACGTCGCCGTACCCCGGTCCCGACGGCGGCCCGGGCGAGGAGCTGGTGGCCATGCCGGCCCTCGAGCTCGACGCCGCGCTGGTGCACTACAACCGCGCCGACGAGCGCGGCAACGCCGCCTACCTCGGGCCCGACCCCTACTTCGACGACCTCATGCTCGAGGCGGCGGCCACCGGTGGCCGCTTCCTGTCGGCCGAGCGCATCGTGCCCACCGCCGAGCTCGCCGCCGACGGCTGCCGGCACTCGCTGAAGGTGAGCCGGCTCATGGTCGACGGTGTCGTCGAGGCCCCGAACGGCGCCCACCCCACGTCGTGCGTGCCCGACTACGAGCGCGACGAGGCGTTCCAGAAGGAGTACGCCGGCAGCGCCAAGTCCGACGAGGCGTGGGCCGAGTTCTCGGCGGCATGGCTCGAGCTGCCCGACGAAGCGACCTACCAGCAGAAGGTGGCGGCCCGATGAGCGTCGAGTCCTTCGCCCGCGCCGACATCTGCGCCGTGGCCATCGCCGAGACCTTCCGGGGCGACGGCGAGATCCTGGCGAACCCCATCGGCACCATCCCCATGGTCGGCGGCCGCCTCGCCCGGGCCACCTTCGAGCCCGACCTCATGATGACCGACGGCGAGGCCGCGCTCATCGCCAACGACGAGGCCTTCGAGTGGCCCGACGGCAAGGTGCTCGAGACCTGGAACCCCTACCGCCGCATGTTCGACATCGTGTGGTCGGGTCGGCGCCACGTGATCATGAGCCCCACCCAGATCGACCGGTACGGCAACATGAACTTCGCCGCCATCGGGGGCGACCTGGCCCAGCCCAAGGTGCAGCTGCTCGGCCTGCGGGGCGCGCCGGGCAACACCATCTGCCACCCCACCAGCTACTGGGTCGGCAACCACAACGCCAAGACGTTCGTCGACCAGGTCGACGTGGTCTGCGGCATCGGGTACGACCGTGCCGCTGCGCTCGGGCCGGTCGCGAGCCGCTTCCACGAGATCCGCCGTGTCGTCACCAACCTCTGCGTGATCGACTTCGACACGCCCGACCACCGCATGCGCCTCCGCTCGGTGCACCCGGGCGTGGCGGTCGGGGAGGTGGTCGAGGCCACCGGCTTCGAGCTGGTGGTCCCCGACGAGGTCCCCGTGAGCCGGCTCCCCACCGACGAGGAGCTGCGCCTGCTGTACGAGGTCATCGACCCCACCAACCTGCGGGGCAAGGAAGTGCCCGACTGATGCCCCCGCGCCCCGGTTCACTGAACCGGAAGCGCGCGTGGCGCTCACGTCCGGTGCAGTGAACCGGAGATCGGGGCGTCGGCTGTCCCTCGTCGGCGTGCTCCTGGCGCTCGGCCTGCTCGTCACCGCCACCGCCACGGCGCCGCGGGGGGCGGCCACGGGCCCCGACCCGGCTGCGGTCACGGGCCCGCTGCACCTCCACGGTCGCTGGCTGCGCGACGCGCAGGGCCGCACCGTCGTCCTGCACGGCCTGTTCGGCGTGTGGAAGGTGCCGGGCCTCTGGGGTCCCACCGACAGCAACACCGACCCTGCCGGCTTCACGACCGCCGACGCGGCGCACGTGGCGGCCCTGGGCTTCGACGGCTTCCGGCTCGGCTACGTGTGGGAGGGGCTCGAGGGGACCCAGGGCAGCTACGACGCGGCCTACCTCGACAACCTCGCCCGGGTGCAGCACGACCTGGGGGCGGTCGGCGTCTTCAGCGTGATCGACTCGCACCAGGACATGTACAGCTCGGCGTTCCACGGCGACGGCGCACCCGCCTGGGCGCTGCACAGCGATGGGCTCACCCTCGCCACCGACCTCGGCTTCCCGCTGAACTACTTCACCCCGGTCGTGCAGCGGAACTTCGACAACCTCTGGCGCAACGACGCGGGCGTGCTCACCGCCTACACCGCCCAGCTGCGCGCCGTCGCCGCCCGCTTCGCCGGCAACCCCATGGTGGTCGGCTACGACCTCGTCAACGAGCCCTTCCCGGGCAGCTTCGCAGGCGCGTGCGCCGCCAAGACCGGCTGCCCCGGCTGGGACGCCGCGGTGCTGCGGCCGTCGGAGGAGGCCATGGCGCGCTCGATCCGGAAGGTCACCGGGAGCCAGCTGGCCTTCTACGAGCCCACGTTCTTCTTCAACAGCGGGGTGCCGAGCGGCCTCTACCGGGGGCTGAACGCGGCGGCTCCTGACGGCCTGTCGTTCCACGTGCAGTGCGAGGCGCGCGCCTACGCCAAGGTCACCGGCGACAAGGCCGGCGCGCTGGAGATGGAGCGGAAGATCTGTCCCGCCGAGAACGCCCGGACGATGGCCAACGGCATCGCCACCGCCGCGCGGCTGCACGGGCAGCCGCTCATCACCGAGATCGCCGCGGCCTTCGACGACGACACCGAGGGCCTGGAGTGCCTCTTCGAGCAGGCCGACGTCGACCGGCTGGGCTGGACGTACGGCCTCAGCTGGCGCTCGGGCGAGCTGCGGAACCTGTCGCACGACAAGCAGCTGGTGCTGTCGCGGGCGTACCCCGAGGCGGTGGCGGGCGACCCGCTCACCTACGGCTTCAACCCGCGCACCGGGCACTTCCGGCTCACGTACACGCCGCGGGCCGACGCGCACGGTCCCACCGTCGTCTACCTGCCCGTGGCCGACCAGTACCCGAACGGGTACACCGTGGCCGTCAGCGGCGGCCGCGTGACCTCCGCCCCGGGCGCCTCGCGGCTCACCGTCGCCACCACGGCGAAGTCCACCCGGGTGTCGGTCAGCGTGCTGCCGAAGGCCGGGGCCGCGCCCGTCGCCCGCTCCTCGGTCCCGGCCTGCACCACGCTCGCCGCTCCCTGACTCCCGCGCCGGCACCTCCCCTGCTCCGCAGGGTTGCCCACGTCCGTTCTCGGTGCGAAAAGCGTCGCTGAGCGACGCTTTCCGCACGGAGAACGGAGGGAGAGGGCGAGCAGGGCGTGGCGCTGGCCTCGGCACGACCGGTCCAGCAGGGCTTCTGACCACCTCCCGGGCACCGGTAGCCTGGAGGCATGCCCATGCGCTTCGTCGTCATCGGTGGTGGCCCTGCGGGGAACCAGGCCGCCACCACCGCTGCCCGCTTCGGCGCCGACGTCACCATCATCGAGCGCGACGTCATCGGCGGCGCGGCGCACCTGTGGGACTGCATCCCGTCGAAGGCCATGATCGCCACCGGCGGTGCCATGGGCGACCTCAACAAGGCCGAGGGCATGGGCCTGCGCCGGGTGTCGGCCGAGATCGACCTCGACGCCCTCAAGGAGCGCATCACCGCCATCCAGACCCGGCTCGAGGGCTCGGTCTGCGGCCTGCTCGGCAGCCAGGGCGTGCGCCTCGTCAAGGGCACGGGTCGCCTGGTCGGCCCCCACGAGATCCAGGTCGAGACCGCCGAGGGCTCGGAGCTGCTCGAAGCCGACGTCATCGTGCTCAGCACCGGCAGCCGGCCCCGCATCCCCGACTGGGCCCACGTCGACGGCCAGCGGGTGCTCACCACCCGCGACGCCTACCCCCCGCCCGAGCTGCCGTCGCACCTCGTGGTCATCGGGTCGGGCGTCACCGGCGTGGAGTTCGTGCACATGTTCCGGTCGTTCGGCAGCGACGTCACGTTGATCGTCAGCCGCCAGCAGGTGCTGCCGCAGAAGGACCCCGAGGTGGCGGCGGCCCTCGAGGACAACTTCCTCTCGCGGGGCGTCCGCCTGTTCAAGGGCGCCCGGGCCGAGGCCATCGACGTCGCGCCCGACAGTGTGGTCGTGCGTTGCGACGACGGCCGCCAGGCGAAGGGCTCCCACGTCCTCCTCGCCATCGGGTCGATCCCCAACTCCGACAACCTGGGCCTCGAGGCGGCGGGCGTCGAGTCCGAGGGCGGCTATGTGATCGTCGACCACAACTGCCGGTCGAGCGTGCCGCACATCTACGCGGCCGGCGACCTGTCGGGCAAGCTCCCGCTCTCGTCGGTGGCCTCCATGCAGGGTCGCAAGATCGGCGAGCACGCCATGGGCATGCACCAGGCGCCCCACCGCCACCTCGACTACGAGAAGGCGGCCTCGGCCATCTTCACCGAGCCCGAGATCGCCGACGTGGGCCTCGCCGAGGCCGACGCCTTCGCCGAGGGTCGCAAGATCCGGGTCACCAAGGTGCCCTTCTCGGCCTCGGCCAAGGCGCTGATCAACGACGACCCCCGCGGCTTCGTGAAGATCGTGTCCGACCCCGCCACCGGCGTGGTGCTCGGTGGCTCCATCGTGGGTCGCCACGCGGCCGAGCTCATCTCGGTCATCGCCCTGGCCTGCACGGCCGGGCTGCGCGTCGGCGACCTCGAGGAGTGCCTGCTCGTGCACCCGGCGCTGGCCGAGGCGCTGGCCGAAGCCGCCGAGTGACCGAGCAGGGTCCCGACGTCGACGACGGCGGTTCCGGACACGACCGGCCGTCGCACCCGACGCCTGCGCCGTGGGCGCCCCCGGTCGACTGGACCCCCACGCCTGCGCCCACCCCGGCGCAGCCACCGGTGCCGCCCCCGCCCGCGCCGGGCTGGTTCCCCGACGACCGGCTGCCCCCGCTCCCGCAGCACCCGCCGCCGCTCCCGCACCACGCCCCGCAGCAGCCGCACCAACCGCACCAGCTCCCGCCACCGTTGCCGGGTGGCTGGCAGCCCGGCGCGCCACTGCCCGTCCCCACCGACGAGTTGGGCTACCCGCGGTTCGGCCCGGGGTCGCTGCCCTCCATCGGGCGGCGCGCGGTGGCCCGGCTGATCGACCTCGCGCTGGTGTTCCTCGTCTACTTCGCCGCGGCGGTGCCCCTGATCCACGTCCGCGACGGCGTGGTCGACATGTCGGGCGTGCCCACCTGGTACCCGTTGCTCACGCTCGCCATCGACACCGTCTACGAGAGCATCGCGGTGACGCTGTTCGCCACCACCATCGGCAAGCGCCTCCTCGGGCTGCGCGTGGAGGGGCCCGACGGCACCGGGCCGGGGTGGCAGCGGTCGACGGTGCGCATCCTCTTCCCGAACATGGTCGGCGCCATCCCCAGCATCGGCGGGCTGCTCGAGCCGCTGGTGTTCCTCACCGCCATGTGGAACCCGCACCGCCAGGGCCTGCACGACCGGCTCGCCGGCACCCTCGTCACCAGCACCCGCTGACCGCCCGCGATCCTGTCGTTTGGCGTACGCAGGTGCACCGCCCCGGTGCAGCCACGCACGTGAAACCCGGTTCGGGCCGCTCAGGGGCCGACGGCCGCCCGCGCCGCGCTGCGGGCGGGGAGCTTCCACACCTGCGCGATGTCGGCTTGACCCACCAGCACCGCGCCGGGCGGGGGCTTCGGGAAGTGGCCGTCGTGCGCGCCGAGCACCAGCAGGCCCACCACCTCGTTGCCCCGCGGTCGGTAGGCGTGACCGAACAGGAACACCCAGGGCTTGGCCGTGCGCACGTCGACGCCGCGCCGCTCGAGCTCCGCGGCGAGGCCCGCCGCCTGCGGCCACGGCCGGTTCTTGCCCACGACCAGGAGCACCGGTGAGTCGACGTCGGAGCCGAGCGCCCGCTCGGTGGCGGTGGCCAGGCGCCCCACGTCGGGGTGGTTCGAGATGTGGGCGTAGCTGCGCGCCCGGATGCCCGCGACCCCGAGGAGCAGCGCCACGACCACCAGCCCGCCCGCGGCGCCCCAGGACAGCGGTCGGCGGGTGGCGCCGGTGGGGAGACGCGGCGCGGCGAGGTCGGCCGCGGTGAGGAGCGCGGCGAACCACACCACGATGCCGACGCCCGACGAGAACGAGGTGAAGTAGGGGAGCAGATCGCCCGCCGCGGCCCGGGTGCTCGCCACCGCGCCGAGCGACCCGCCGAGCGCGGCGAGGCAGCACCCCAGCCGGAAGTGGTCGCCGGCCGCCCGGGCGCGCCACGCGCCGAACGCCACGAACGCCAGGAGCGCGGCCAGCACCAGCAGCTCGCCGGGAGAGATCGGACGGAAGTGGGCGACGTTCGAGCCCAGGTGCCCGCCGAGGTCGGTGCTCGTGAGCGAGAGCTGGGGCGCCACGAGCCGGAGCACGTCGTGGAACGGGTGGCTCGTGCCCGCCGACGCGCGGAAGAAGCGCACGAGCGTGCGCAGGTTGCCGGGCCGGTGCTGGACCTGGTCGATGAGCGGCGGCAGCCACAGCACCACGCCCAGCGCCAGCGAGGCCGCGAGGGAGCCGCGCCAGGCGGCCCACGACCGGCGGTGCGTCCACAGCGCCGGGAGCACGGTGAGGGCCACCATGATGAGCACCACGGCCGCGGTGCCGACATGCGTCTGGATGGCCCACGTGGCGCTCACCACCGCGGCGGGCAGCGCCCACCGCACGCCCGCCCAGGTGGCGGCGCCGAGGACCGCCACCGCGGCGACCGGCAGGATCACCTGGAAGGGGTTCCAGGCCTGTCGCAACCACGGCACGCCCAGGACCGCGACGAAGCCGAGCACGGTGGCCGTCGCCAGCCACGCGGCCCGGACCCCTGCCGCGCGCCGCGCGGCGGCCACCAGCAGCACGACCCACAGCAGGTTCGACGCGACGGTGGCCACGGCCAGGCCCCCGGGGCGGTCGCCCGCGAGCACGTAGAACGGCGCCGCCCAGTAGAACGCGACGGGCCCCGGGTGGTCCCACCCGTAGCGCGAGTACGGCCCGAGCAGCTCGGCGAAGTGCGAGGCCGCGCGGGTTCGCAGCTCGAGGACCGCGAGGTCGCCGGCCGCGTGGCTGAGCTGGTGCGCCTGGACGACCGACACGACCAGCAGCACCACGAACGGCAGCGCGGCCACCAGCACGGGAGCCCAGTCCGCGAGGCGGGCGCCCCGACCCCGTTCCGGGGCGCGTGGGGGGTCGGCAGGGGGCGCGGGCGCGTACCCGGTCCCGCCGGTGTCGGGGTTCACGCCACCGTGCTAGTCGACCGGGGTGACGGATCGCGCCCCATGGGCCCGATCCGACCCGGTTCTTGCCGGACCATGACCTCGGGCAGGCCGAGGTCTGACCGACGACGCCCGGTCAGCGAACCGACCCCCACATGTGCCCGCTTTCCGGGGCTTCCCACAGAACATTCGCCGCGGGTGGGGGTGGGTGGGTGGGGGTGGTCGCGGCGGTGCTAGCCGACCGGCTCGATGATGGCGACGACGTCGCCCGGGCCGACGCCCTGGCCGGCTTCGACGCGCAGCTCGGTGAGCGTGCCGGAGATGTCGGCCGTGATGTTGTTCTCCATCTTCATGGCCTCGAGCACGCAGATGGTGGCGCCCGCCTCGATGGGCTCGCCCACCACGGCGGAGACCTTCACGATGGTGCCCTGCATCGGCACCGTGACGGTGCCCGCACCGACGGCGCCTGCGCCGGAGCCCGACGAGGCCGAGCGGCGGGGGCGGGGTGCCGCGGCGGCGCCGCTCCCGGAGCCGACGGCCACCGGGATGTCGGGGACCCACAGGGCCACGCGGTAGCGACGGCCGTTGACCTCGGCGTCGACCTCGCGGCGCACCTTGGGCACCTCGCCGTCGGCGGTCTCGGTGACGACCGGAGCCGAGTCGACGCCGGTGAGGTCGAGGGTGTCCTCGACCCACTTGGTGGAGTGCTTGGCCGCGGCGAAGTCGGGGTGGGCGAGGATGGCCACATCGGCCGGGATGGTGGTGGCGACGCCCTCGATGCGGAACTCCTTGAGGGCGCGCAGCATGCGGGCGATGGCCGTGGGCCGGTCGGAGCCCCACACGATGAGCTTGCCGATGAGGTTGTCGTAGTACTGGCTGACCTCGTCGCCGGCCTCGTAGCCCCCGTCCCAGCGGGTGCCGAAGCCCTGCGGCGGCACGAGCGTGGTGATGCGCCCGGGCGACGGCAGGAACTTGCCACCGGCGGGGTTCTCGGCGTTGACGCGGACCTCGATGGCGTGGCCGCGCAGCTCGATGTCGTCCTGGCTGAAGCTGAGCTTCTCGCCCGACGCCACGCGGATCTGCTCGCGCACCAGGTCGATGCCCGACACCAGCTCGGTGACGGGGTGCTCGACCTGGAGCCGCGTGTTCATCTCGAGGAAGAAGAACTCGCCGTCCTGGAACAGGAACTCGACGGTGCCGGCGTTGTAGTAGCCGCACGCCGCCGCGACCTTCACGGCCGCCTCGCCCATGGCCTGGCGGATCTCCGGCGGGAAGGCCGGCGCCGGCGACTCCTCGACCAGCTTCTGGTGGCGCCGCTGGGCGGAGCAGTCGCGCTCGCCGATCCAGACGTAGTTGCCGTGCATGTCGGCGATGACCTGCATCTCGACGTGGCGCGGCCAGGTGAGGTAGCGCTCGACGTAGCACTCGTCGCGCCCGAAGCCCTTGAGCGCTTCGGACTGGGCCGACTCGAAGGCGCCCTCGGCCTCGTTTGCGCTGTTCACCACGCGCATGCCGCGACCGCCGCCGCCGAACGCGGCCTTGATGGCCACCGGCCAGCCGAACTCCTCACCGAAGGCGACGACCTCGGTGTGGGACGACAGGAACTCGACGGTGCCGGGAACGCCCGACACGCCGGCGTTCTGCGCCGCGATGCGACTCGACACCTTGTCGCCCATCACGTCGATGGCCTCGGGCGGGGGACCGATGAACACGACGCCGCGGTCGGTGATGGTGCGGGCGAAGTCGGTGTTCTCGGAGAAGAAGCCGTAGCCGGGGTGCACGCTGTCGGCACCGCTCCGCTCGATCACATCGAGGATGGCCTCGGTGTTGAGGTAGCTCTCGGCGGCTGTCTGGCCACCCAGCGCATACGCCTCGTCGGCCAGCCGGACGTGGAGGGCGTCGCGGTCGAGCTCGGAGTAGACCGCCACGGTGGCGACCCCGAGCTCCTGGCAGGCACGGATGACACGGACAGCGATTTCGCCCCGGTTGGCGATGAGGACCTTCTTGAGCACCGCATATGTTTAGTTGCTGGGTGGGTGGGTGATGCCAGATGACCTCCGATCCCCCCGGCCCACCCCGCCCACCTGCGGCCCGACAGCCCCGAGGTTCCCATGGAATCGCCGCTCGACCAGCTCCAGCCCGAGGTGGCGCGCCGCCTGGCCGCCACGCGGTTCGTCGACCCGACGTGGGTGTCCCGCACCGGCTCCACCAACGCCGACGTCCTCGACGCGGCCCGCGACGGCGCGCGTGAGGGTCTGGTCGTGGCCGCCGACGAGCAGACCGCGGGGCGGGGACGCCGCGACCGGGTGTGGTCGGCGCCGCCGGGCTCGTCGCTGCTCGTGTCGATCCTGCTGCGCCCGCCCGCGCCGCTCGCCCCCTTCAGCACGGCGGCGCTGGCACTGTCGGCGCGCGACGCCGTCGCGGCGGTCACCGGCGTCGAGGTCGGCATCAAGTGGCCGAACGACCTGGTGGTGCCCGGCGCCGCGGTGGGCGACCCGACGGGCCCCGACCGCAAGCTCGCGGGGGTCCTGGCCGAGGCCGACTGGCCGGCGTCGGCCAACGCGTCGGCGGGGTGGCGCGAGCCGGCGCCTGGCGAGCGCGTGGTCGTCGTGGCCGGCATCGGGCTCAACGTCGCGTGGCCCGCCGAGCTGCCGCCCGAGCTGGCCGACGTCGCCGTCGCCCTGAACCACCTCGACCCGACGGTGGGACCGGCCGACCGTGGCGTGCTCCTGGCGGAGCTGCTGGTCGCCCTCGAGGAGCGGTACGCGCGGCTGCTCGCCGAGGGTCCCGGGTCGCTGCTCGCGTCGTGGCGCCAGGCGTGCGTCACGCTCGGACGGTCGGTGCGCATCGACCTCGGTGCCGACGACGTGGTGGGCACGGCGGTCGACCTCGACGATGCCGGGCACCTCGTGGTGGAGACCCTCGAGGGGGCGCGTCGGGTCGTCGCTGTCGGCGACGTGGTGCACGTCTCCCGTTGAACGCGACAGGGGTGGGGGCGGGCGGTCAGGGGTCGAGCGTCTGCGCCTGGAGCCCGGCGAAGGCCCGGGCCGCGGCCTTGGTGAAGGGGCCGGGCGCGGCGACGAGGGGCACGGCGTCGATGACCGAGATGGGATGCACGTCGCGGGTCGACGAGGTGAGGAAGGCCTCGTCGGCCGCCAGCAGGTCGCCCATGGTGAGGTCGTCGACCTCCATGCCGTGGCCCAGCTCGAGCACCAGCTCCCGCGTGATGCCGGCGAGGCACCCGGAGGCGAGCGACGGCGTCAGCAGCTTGCCCTCGCGCACGAGGAACACGTTCGAGCCGGTGCCCTCGCAGAGCCGGCCCAGGGTGTTGGCGAAGACGGCCTCGGTGGCGCCCAGCTCGTGCGCCGCCATCAGGGCCCGCACGTTCTCGGCGTAGCTGGTGGTCTTGGCGCCGGCGACGGAGCTGCGCTCGTTGCGCACCCAGTCGACGGTGACGATCTCGGTGACCGGCGGCCAGGGCGTGGCCGCGCTGGCGGCCAGCACCACGGTGGGCGGCACGTCGTCGCGGTCGGAGCCGAGGGGGCCGGGGCCGGCCGTGACCGTGATCCGCACCCGGCCCGCGTCGTTGCCCGCCGCGGTGATGAGGTCGGCGACGCCCGCGCGCAGCTCGTCGTCGGGTCGGTCGAGGACGATGCCGAGCACGTCGGCGGAGCGTCGCAGGCGGCGGAGGTGCCGGGTGAGGGCGAACGCCACGCCGTCGACCACCTTCATCGTCTCGAACACGCCGTCGCCCACCGTGAAGCCGTGGTCGAGGGGTGACACGAACGCCTCGTCGGCCGGCACCAGCCTGCCGTCGATCCAGAGCACGGGGGCCTGCCGACCGGGGACCGGATCGCGGCCCGCAGTCACCGGGTGCCCCCCGGGAGGCTGCCGGCGCGACCGCTCATGCGTCGGCGGTGGCGGCGAGCGCCATCAGACGGTGGGCCTTGAGCTCGGTCTCGTGCCATTCGCCCTCCGGGGTCGAGTCCCAGGTGATGCCGCCACCGGTTCCGAAGTGGATCATGCCCGATCCGGCGAAGAACGTGCGGATGGCCACGTTCAGCTCGCCCTCGCACGCGGTGCCGTCGACCCAACCCACCGCGCCGCAGTAGACGCCCCGCTCCACCGGTTCGAGCCGCCTGATGTGGTCGAGCGCGGCGAGCTTCGGCGCGCCGGTCACCGAGCCCGGCGGGAAGGTGGCCGCGAGGAGGTCGGCCCAGGTGCGACCGTCGGCGAGCCGCCCTTCGACGGTGCTGACGAGGTGGACGAGCCCGGGGTGGCGCTCGGTGGCCAGCAGCTCCGGCACCGAGATCGAGCCGTAGTCGCACACCCGACCAAGGTCGTTGCGAACGAGGTCGACGATCATCACGTTCTCGGCCCGGTCCTTCGGCAGGAGGGCGTCGGCGGCGACCGCCGTGCCCTTGATGGGCGACGAGCGCACGGTGCGCCCCCGCCGTCGGAGGAACCGCTCCGGCGAGGCCGACACCACCCACAGGTCGCGCCCGGGCAGGGCAACCGTGGCGGCGAACGGCGCCGGGTGCTCGACGGCCAGCCGCGCCGCGAGCGCCACCGGGTCGGCGGCGTCGGGCAGGGCCGCGGTGAGGCGGCGGGTGAGGTTCACCTGGTAGACGTCGCCGGCCGCGATCGAGTCGCGGATGGCCGTGACCGCACGCTCGAAGCCGTCGCGGTCGAGGCTGCTCTTCCAACGGTCGAGCTCCACGCCGGGCCAGGGCCCGTGGGCGCGCGACCGGAGCTCCGCCGCCAGGGCAGCCGGGCCGAGCGGGGTGCAGCGGTCGAAGCGGGCGAAGGTGCCCTCGCCCTCGGCGGTCAGCACCACCGCCCAGGTGCCCGCGCCCTCGAGGGCCGCGGGGTCGGCGGTGACGTCGGCCAGGCCGGTGAGCAGGCGCCCGCCGACCACGGCGAACGCCTCTCCTCGCTCCGGCACGGCCACCCTCGAACGGTAGACGCCGCCGCCGACCCGCCCCTCCGCCGTCAACCCGGCGTTCCGGGGACGGAACTGCGCGCCCGCGCCACATTTCGGTCCCCAGAACGCGGTCGGCGGAGGCCGCCTCCTACGATCGCCCGCATGTCTGTCGAGTTCACGCCCGAGCAAGAGGTGTTCCGCCGCGTCGTGCGGGAGTTCGCCGAGCAGGAGATCCGCCCCTACGCCGAGGCGTGGGACCGCGACCACTCGTTCCCCGTCGACACGGTGCGCGCCATGGGCGACCTGGGGCTGTTCGGGCTGCCGTTCCCGGGCGAGTACGGCGGGGGCGACGCCGACTTCACCACGCTCTGCATCGCCATCGAGGAGCTGGCGCGCATCGACCAGTCGATGTCGATCACGGTCGAGGCGGGCGTGGGGCTCGGCGCCAACCCGATCTACCAGTTCGGCACCGAGGAGCAGCGCGCCCGCTGGCTCCCCGACCTGTGCGCCGGCCGGGCGCTCGGGGGCTTCGGCCTCACCGAGCCCGAGGCGGGCAGCGACGCGGGCGGCACCCGCACCCGCGCGGTGCTCGACGAGGCGGCGGGCGAGTGGGTGATCAACGGCGAGAAGGCGTTCATCACCAACTCCGGCACCGACATCACCTCCATCGTCACCGTCACGGCCCGCACCGACGAGCCCGGGTCGGCAGCCCCGCCCGAGATCAGCGCCATCGTCGTCCCCGCCGGCACCCCCGGCTTCGTGGTGGCGCCCCCGTACCGGAAGATGGGCTGGCACGCGTCCGACACGCACGGGCTGTCGTTCGCCGACTGCCGGGTCCCCGCCGACCACCTCCTCGGCGAGCGCGGCCGCGGCTTCGCGCAGTTCCTGTCGATCCTCGACGACGGCCGGGTGGCCATCGCCGCCCTCGCGGTCGGGGTCATCCAGTGCTGCCTCGACGAGTCGGTGGCCTACGCCCAGAACCGCAACGCCTTCGGCAAGGCCATCGGCAGCTACCAGGCCGTGGCCTTCAAGTGCGCCGACCTGGCCGTCATGGCGCAGACCGCCAGGCTGCTCACGTACCACGCCGCGGCCCTGAAGGACGCGGGCCGGCCCTTCAAGTCCGAGGCGGCCATGGCGAAGCTCTACGCCACCGAAGCGGCCGTCACCGCCACCCGCGAGGCCACCCAGATCTTCGGCGGCTACGGCTTCATCGACGAGACGCTCGTGGCCCGGCAGTACCGCGACTCGAAGATCCTCGAGATCGGTGAGGGGACGAGCGAGGTCCAGCGCCTCGTCATCAGCCGCGCCCTCGGGTTGCCCGTCAGCTGACGGCCGGAAGCCGCCGCGCCGGCCCGCCCGCAGGTGGGGCGATGTTTCCCGGTCCCCGGTGGGGACTACTGTCAGACGATGCCGAGAGGAGGTCCACGCCCGCACCGCACGTGGCCGCAACGCCTGCTGATCAGCTTCAACGTGCTGGTCATGGTGTTCGCGCTCGGCGCCGCCAGCGTGCTCGGCTACTTCAACACCAAGCTCGCGAAGCTCCAGCGGCTCCAGCTCAGTGGGGTGCTCAGCAACTCCGGTGCGGGGCCCGGCGCGGCGCAGAACTACCTGCTCGTGGGCACCGACAGCGACCTGGGTCTGGGCACGTCGGACCCCGCGGTGCAGGGTCGCGGCGCGGTCACGGGCGCCCGCTCCGACACCATCATGATCCTCCACCTCGACCCCCGGTCGAGCAAGGCCGAGCTCCTGTCGCTGCCCCGTGACCTGTGGGTCACCATCGCCGGCACCGGCACCCAGGCGAAGATCAACTCGGCCATCGAGGTGGGGGGCCCGCAGAAGCTCATCGAGACCATCCAGCAGAACTTCGGCATCCCCATCAACCACTACGTCGAGGTCGACTTCCTCGGGTTCAAGAAGCTGGTGAAGGCCATCGGCGGCGTGCCGATCTACTTCAGCACGGGGTTCCGCGGCATCCCCCACACGGCCATCAACATCACCGCGCCGGGCTGCTACACGCTCGGCCCCGACGACGCCCTCGCCTACGCCCGCACCCGCTACGCCGAGTACCAGGCGACCCCCGGCGACAACAACAGCTGGGTCGAGGACGGCACCGCCGACCTGGGGCGCATCAGCCGCCAGCAGGACTTCATCAAGAAGGCGCTCGCCCGGGCCGTGGCCAAGGGCATCCGCAACCCCCAGGTGTTGAACCGCCTCGTCAACGCCGGGCTGGGCGCGGTCGTCGTCGACCAGAACCTCACCATCGGCAACATCCTCGACGTGGGCTCCAAGTTCAAGAACTTCGACCCCCAGGGCCTGAAGACCATCGAGCTGCCGGTCGACTTCCTCACCGTCGACGGGCAGTCGGCGCTCCAGCTCCACCAGCCCGACGCCCAGAAGGTGCTCGACCTCTTCAAGGGCCTCGACCCCAACACCCTCGGCCCGTCGTCGGTGTCGGTCGACGTGCTCAACGGCACCGGCCGCTACAACGAGGCCACCGACGTCACCACCGCGCTGCAGGGCGCCGGCTTCCAGACGGGCCCGCCCGGCGACGCCAACGGCGTCACGGGTGCCGACTCGCTGATCCGGTACCGCGCCGGCCAGGAGGCGCAGGCCCGGCTGCTCGCCCGCTACCTCGACTCGTCGGTGACCTTCGAGCTGCAGAGCGGCTCCACCGCGGGCGCGGCAACGTCGTCGTCGGAGTCGTCGAGCAGCATCACCCTGATCACCGGGACCTCCTACAAGGGGGTGCTCGGCACTCCCAAGCCTGCGGCCGCCGTGCCGGGGCCCACCACGACCACCTCCACGTCGACCTCGGTGGCGGGTCCCACCACGTCGGTGGCCCCCAGCCAGACCACCACGACCGTGTCCGGGTTCGTCCCCGACACGCCGCCCCCGGGCGTCCGCTGCGGCTGAGCGAGCCATCCGGCCTTCGGGCCGCGGGCACGCCCGCGCTAGCGTTTCCTTGCCCTGCGCCCCCCTTCCTACTCCGTTCGAGGTCTTCATGGACAGCACCATCGCGGTCATCGGCACCGGCTACGTCGGCCTGACCACGGGAACCTGCCTCGCCCACCTGGGGCACACGGTCATCTGCGTCGACGTCGACGCCGAGAAGGTGGCCGGGCTGCAGCGCGGTGAGGTGCCCATCCTCGAGCAGGGGCTCGACGAGCTGGTGCAGGAGGGTGTCCGCTCGGGCAACCTCACCTTCACCACCGACACCCCGGCCGCGGTGAAGGCGTCGGAGTTCGTCTACCTCTGCGTGCCCACGCCGCAGGGCGAGGACGGCTCCGCCGACCTCAGCTACATCCAGGAGGCGGCCACCCAGATCGGTCCGCACCTGCAGCCCGAGGCCATCGTCATCAACAAGTCCACGGTCCCCGTCGGCTCCACCCGGGTCGTGGGGGCGGCGCTCGGCCGGGGCGACGTCTACGTGGTGTCGAACCCCGAGTTCCTCCGCGAGGGCTCCGCGGTCCAGGACTTCCTGCACCCCGACCGCGTCGTGATCGGCTGCGACGACCAGGCCGCGGCCGTGCGCCTCGCCTCGCTCTACCTCAGCCTCGCGGCGCCGCTCATGGTCACCGACCCGGCCTCGGCCGAGACCATCAAGTACGCCAGCAACGCCTTCCTGGCCACCAAGATCTCCTACGTCAACGCGGTCGCCGCGGTGTGCGAGGCCGTCGGCGCCGACGTCAACGACGTGGTGCTCGGCATGGGCTACGACAAGCGCATCGGCCACGAGTTCCTGCGCCCCGGGCCGGGCTGGGGCGGCTCGTGCTTCCCCAAGGACACCCGGGCCCTCATCCACATCGCCGAGGAGGCGGGTTACGACTTCGACCTGCTCAAGGGCGTGGTCACGGTCAACGACGAGCAGTTCGCCCGCGTGGCCAACAAGGTCGTCGAGGCCGCGGGCGGCTCGGTCGAGGGCAAGACCATCGCGGTGTGGGGCCTCACGTTCAAGGCCCGCACCGACGACCTGCGCGAGTCCCCGTCGCTCGAGGTCATCAGGCGCCTCGTGGCCCAAGGTGCCCGGGTGCGGGCGTTCGACCCGGCCGTACACCGCCAGCTCGAGGGCATCGAGGTCGTCGACGACCCCTACGGCGCCTGCGACGGTGCCGAGGTCCTCGTCGTGCTCACCGAGTGGGACGAGTTCCGCTGGCTCGACTTCGACAAGGTGGCCGCCGCGCTGCGCCACCCGGCCGTCGTCGACGCCCGCAACCTGCTCGACCGGCAGTCGCTGCGGCGCCGGGGCTTCACGGTCGCCGGCATCGGTCGGCTCTGAGATGGCACGCGTCGTCGTCACCGGCGGCGCCGGCTTCCTCGGGTCGCACCTCTGCCGGGCGCTGCTCGACCGGGGCGACCAGGTGGTGTGCCTCGACAACCTGGTGACCGGGTCGATCACCAACATCGACGACCTCTTCGGCACCCGCGGCTTCACCTTCATCGAGCACGACGTCAGCTCCTACGTGTGGGTGCCCGGGGCGGTCGACACCGTCATGCACTTCGCCAGCCCGGCCTCGCCGATCGACTTCGAGCGCATCCCCATCCAGATCCTCAAGGTCGGCGGCCTCGGCACCCACAACTGCCTCGGCCTGGCCAAGGCCAAGGGCGCCAAGTTCTTCCTGGCGTCCACGAGCGAGGTCTACGGCGACCCGCTCGTCCACCCGCAGCCCGAGAGCTACTGGGGCAACGTGAACCCCATCGGGCCGCGCGGTGTCTACGACGAGGCCAAGCGCTATGCCGAGGCGCTCACCATGGCGTACCACCGCCACCACGGCATCGACGTGCGCATCGTGCGCATCTTCAACACCTACGGGCCACGCATGCGGCCCCGCGACGGCCGGGTGGTGTCGAACTTCATCGTGCAGGCCCTGGCGGGGGAGCCCCTCACCATCTACGGCGACGGCTCCCAGACCCGTTCGTTCTGCTACGTCGACGACGAGGTGCGGGGCTTCCTGAACCTGCTCGACAGCGACACCGTCGGGCCCGTGAACA
>Ga0302299_10000848_pt1 | contig 17767 bp, 16 predicted proteins | sample III_Fen_N3_4_FD_198795 | JGI IMG/M metagenome (GOLD analysis project Ga0302299, IMG submission 198795) | Peat permafrost microbial communities from Stordalen Mire near Abisko, Sweden - III_Fen_N3_4 | ecosystem: Environmental > Terrestrial > Soil > Wetlands > Permafrost | place: Sweden: Abisko... | reverse complement strand
CGCGTCCTCGAGGACGTGCCCGACGTGGCCGGCCTCAAGATCGACGTCGAGGGCTACGAGATCCAGGTGCTGCGAGGTGCCGAGACGACGATTCGACGACATTCGCCGTGGATCCTCATCGAGTTCAACAGCCAGATCGCGGGAACGGACGACCTGCGAGGATGGGATGTCCACGGTCTGCTCACGGCGCACGGATACGTCGCGCACCTGCCGAGGTCACTCGCAGGCGGCGATGCCGCTCCGATCTCGACGGCTTGGCGCAACCCGCGCGCATATACGAACCTGTTGTACTGGCCCGTAACGCGCGTCGCCATCGGACGAGCCATGCCGTCGCGCTGAGTCCCCGGTACCCTCCTGGCGTGGTCGAACCGCTGGGGCCGTACTCCGACTTCGGCCGCCTTGAAGTGACGCCGTTCGTCCCCCGGGACGCGCGGCGCGTCCTGGACGTCGGCTGTCTGGCCGGGGCGTTCGGCGCGGCGCTGAAGTCCGAACGGCCGGCGACGACCGTCTGGGGGATCGAGCTGCGGCCGGACGCTGCGGAGCTCGCCGCCGGACGACTCGACCATGTGATCGTCGGGCGGTTCCCCGATGACGTCCCGTCCGGAGAGCGGTTCGACTGTGTGGTCTTCAACGACGTGCTCGAGCACCTCGAGGACCCGTGGTCGGCACTGCGGGCGACCCACGCGTTCCTCGCTCCCGGCGGCTGCGTGGTCGCATCGATCCCGAACGTCCGCCATTACTCCGTGGTCGCGTCGCTCGTGCTCCGGGGCGACTGGCGGTACGCCGACGCCGGGATCCTCGACCGCAGCCACCTGCGATTCTTCACGAGCGACTCCGCGACCAGACTCTTCGAGGAGTGCGGATACGGCGGCGTGCGGTGCGCGCCGATCAACATCACGCCGCCCCGCGACCGCCTCCCCCGCCTGCTCCACCTCGCGGGAAGACGCGGCGTCGACTTCCTCGCGTATCAGCTCGTGCTGGTCGCGAACACTGGGGCCGAGACAGGACCGGCGGGGACATGAAGCTCCACGTCGTCTACCGCATCAGTGCCTCGGAGAACCACAAGGCCCGACCCGCGTTCTACTCGAAGCGCGTTGCCCTCGCGTCGTTCCTGGAGTCCCTCGCGCGCGTCGAGGTCGTCGGCGACGTGCACTTCCTCTGCGACGGCCCGGTCTCCGAGGATCTCGTCGCGACCATGCGGGCGAGAGGCGCGATCGTCGAGCTGCCCGGCCTCGGGAACAGTGGTTCCTACCGCCGGGCACTCGCGATGTTGCATGAGCCGCCACGGTGGAGCGACGACGACCTCGTCTACTTCGCGGAGGACGACTACCTCTACCGGCCGGAGGCGCTCGCGGAGATGGTCACGGCCGCGCACGAGATCGTCGCGGCATCCTTCTTCACCCCGTACGACCACCCCGACTACCAGTCATCCCGGGCCCAGCAGCGCTTCCGGCGCCTGCACCGCAAGGAGCATTGGAGCATCGGATCGACCGAGTGGCGCTCGGTTCGGTCGACCACGATGACGTTCGGTGCCCGCGTGGGCCCGATGCGCGCGGCCGCCGGGATCCACGAGCTCGGCACCCGGGGTCCCGGCCCGCGTGACTTCGAGACGTGGTCGGCCCTCCAGAGCACGTCGCCGCGGTTCCTCGTGGCGCGTACGGTCGGTCATTCGGACGCGCTCGACACCGCCTCCCTGCTCCGCGCGCTGCCCCGATGCTTCGAACGCCGCGATCTCCTGGTCGCGCCCGAGCCCTCGCTGGCGACGCATCTGGAGGATCCGTGGCTCGCGGTGGGCGGCGATTGGGAAGCGCTTGCGGCGCGCCTCGCTGCGCGACCGTGAGCTTCCGACGCGCGCTCCACGAGACCGGCATCACCCGGTCGGTGCGGGAAGCGCACCTGGCGCTGCTCCGCGTCGAGGGCCGCGTGCAGCATCGGCGGCGCGCCCGCCCAGCCGGCACTCCACTCCGCATCCTCGCCCACACTCCCGGCTATCCGCCGGCAGCGCGGGGCGGAGCCGAGATCACACTCCACGGCGTCGCGCGCGCGCTGCAGCACCGGGGCCACGAAGTGCGGGTCCTCGTCGACGAGGAGCGCGGGAGCCGCACCCTCGACGGGATCGAGGTGCTCGGCAACGACTCGCGATCGCGTCGGCACGACCTCTACGGGTGGTGTGACGTGGCCGTCGCCCACCTGCGCTCGCGGCACCGCGCGATTCGCCTGGCCGCCCGCCACCGTCGACCGTTCGTCTTCTACGTGCAGATCGGCGGCACGCCCCGCAGCGTCACGTTCGGCACCCCCGCGCTGACGGTGTTCAGCTCCGAGGTCGTGCGGGCGCAGTACCCGTGGGTGGAGCACACGCTGGTGCTCCACCCCCCCATCGATGCTGCGGAGTACCGGACCACGCCCGGCGACGCGGTCACACTCGTGAACCTGAACGCCATCAAGGGCGCCGCGACGTTCTTCGCGCTCGCCGAACGACTCCCCGAGCGACGCTTCCTCGGCGTGCGCGGATGGGGCACCCAGGAGATCCCCCATCCGGTCCCCGCCAACGTCGACATCGTGGGCCCGGTCGACGACATGCGCGAGGTCTACGGGCGGACGCGGGTGCTGCTGGTGCCGTCGGTGTACGAGGCGTACGGGCGGGTCGCACTCGAAGCCGCGGCGTCGGGCATCCCGACCCTCGCACACCCCAGCGTCGGGGTACAGGAGGCGATGGGGGACGCCGCGATCTACGTCGATCGCGAGGATGCCGACGGGTGGGCCTCCGCGATCGTGCGCCTGGACGATCCGTCTGCGTATGCCGAGCGGTCCGGTGCCGCCCGGAACCGGTTCGATGCGCTCGATCCCGACGCCGAGCTCGACGCCTTCGCAGCCGCGCTCGACCGGGTCTCCGGCTCGGGCTGACCGGTCGGGACCGTCGTCGAGATGCCGAGCGCCACCTCCCGTCGCGGAGACATCCAGGGCCTCCGAGCCCTCGCCGTGATCATGGTGGTGGCGTTCCACGCCGGGTTGCCCGTACCCGGGGGCTTCGTCGGGGTCGACGTGTTCTTCGTGATCTCGGGGTACGTCATCACCCGGATGCTGCTCACCGAGCTCCACGGGACCGGGGGCCTGGCGCTCGGCACGTTCTACCTCCGGCGCATCCGTCGCATCCTCCCCGCGCTCGCCGTGCTGCTCGTGGGCACGCTGGGCTTGAGCGTGCTGCTCGCTCCGATCGGCGGCCAGGAGGTCACCGCCCGCACCGGCGCCGCCGCCGCCTACTTCAACGCGAACACCTACCTGATCCTGCACACCGGCGGGTACTTCGCGGTGAAGGCGAACGTCAACGCGCTCCTCCACACGTGGTCGCTGTCGGTGGAAGAGCAGTTCTATCTCGTCTTCCCGGCGCTGCTGCTCGGCGCGTGGGCGTTCGCGCGGCGGACCCGGTCGGTCGCCCCCGCGCGTGCGGTGGCGCTCGCGCTCGCCGCCATCGTCGTCGTGTCGTTCTTCGTTTCGTGGATGCTCACCATGGGCAAGGTCGGCCCGTTCCCCTTCGCGGACTCGGCCCCGCGGATCGCCTTCTACTCGGCGCCCACGAGAGCCTGGGAGTTCGCCATCGGCGGGCTCGTCGCGTACTGCGCGCGCCCGATCAGCCGGCTCGGGCGGACCTCGAGCCTCGCGTGCGCCATGGCCGGAGTGGCCGCGATCGCGTGGGCGGCGTTCGCGATCGACGCGCAGTCACGGTTCCCGGGCGTGGTGGCCCTGGTACCCGTGATCGGCACCGCGCTGGTCATCGCCGCCGGCGAGCGCGCGGGCTCCACACCGGTGAGCCGAGCGTTGGCGATCCGGCCGGCCCAGCGGATCGGCGACCTGTCGTACAGCTGGTACCTCTGGCACTGGCCCCTGATCGTGTTCGCCTCGGCCCTCTGGCCGGGCGCGGACGCGGCCCTCGTCGTCGTCGCCGTGCTCTCCCTCGTACCGGCGTGGCTGTCGCTGCGGTACGTGGAGAATCCGATCCGCTTCCGGGCCCGACCCCCGACCCGCCGCACGCTCACGCTCGCGGGGTTCTGCATCGTGGTCCCGATCGCGGCGGCCGTCGGCCTCCTCCGGGCCCACGACCGTCTGCTCCGCACCGACCCGATCCAGGAGTTCGCAGCGGCGTTCCAGGGCCACGCCGACCTCCTCCGGGGCTGCGACAACGACACCCCCTTCGTCGACCACGGCCAACCCGCCTGTGAATGGACCGTCGCCCGGCCCACCGGCCACGTGGTCCTCATCGGCGACTCGAACGCCGGCCACTTCACCGAGGGGCTCACCCGCGGGGCCAAGGAGGCGGGCTGGGACGCCACGGTGCGGACGAAGTCCTCGTGCCCGTTCGTCGACCTCGTCCCCATCCCCAACCACACCCCGGCGCTCAACTGTCGCGCCTTCGTCACGGACTCGGTCCAGGGCCTCATCGACGCCGACCCCGACCTCGTCGTCATCGCGTCGTCATCGGACACGTACCTCAGCAACCCGGATTGGGAGTTCGGCAGTCCGAACGGTCGACAGACCTTCCGAACCCCCGCCGAGAAGGCGGCGGCCTGGGCGGGTGGCCTCGAACGCGTGGTCCGCCCGCTCCGCGACCACGGCATCGAGGTGGTGGTCGTGCACCCGGTCCCGAAGTTCGGCGACTGGGACCCCAACGACTGCGCGGTGATCCGCTGGCTCCGCGACCGCGCGTCCTGTGGACGAACGCTCGCCACGGCAACGATGCTGCGGGACGAGGCGAGCGCCGCCACGGCGGAGCAGCAGGCTGCCCGAGCCACCGGGAGCGAGACGATGGACCTCAGCGCGGCGGTGTGCCCGGGCGCCCGATGCTCGGCGTTGCGCGACGGCGTCTGGCGGTGGCGCAATGGCGATCACATCTCGGTCCCTCAGTCGGAGCTGCTCGCAGACCGGTTCGGCGCGCTCCTGCGCCGGCATCCGCCGTCGTCGTGACCGTGGCTACATTCGCCGCGTGGATCCCGTGAAGGCGCTGGCCTTCTACCTGCCGCAGTTCTATCCCACGGCCGAGAACGACGAGTGGTGGGGTCCCGGCTTCACGGAGTGGACGAACGTCGCGCGAGGCCGCCGCATGTTCCCCGGCCACTACCAACCCCGGATCCCCGGCGAGCTCGGCTTCTACGACCTCCGCAACCCCGAGACGCGTCAGGCCCAGGCCGACCTCGCCCGGGCCCACAACGTCCACGGCTTCTGCTACTGGCACTACTGGTTCGGCAACGGCCGCCGCATGCTCGAGCGCCCGTTCGCCGAGGTGCTCGCCTCCGGCGAGCCGGACTTCCCGTTCTGCCTCGCGTGGGCCAACGAGGACTGGACCCGCATCTGGGAGGAGAACCCGACCGAGATGCTCGTCCGTCAGGAGTACCCGGGCACCGACGACGAGCGGCGCCATTTCGAGGCGCTGCTCCCCGCGTTCCACGACCGTCGGTACGTCCGGATCGACGACAAGCCCGTCTTCTTGCTCGTGAAGCCCTGGGGCCTTCCCGAGCCCCGCGCGTTCGTCGACCGCTGGCAGACGATGGCGACGGATGCCGGGCTCCCGGGTCTGTTCCTCGTGGGGCTCTCGAAGACGAGATGGAAGCCCTCCGAGGTGGGGTTCGACGGAGCGGTCGCGTCACGACTCGTGCCGCCGTTCCGGGGACGGCTCCTCGCCGACCCCGGAGCGAACCGACGCCCCGACTGGATGCTCAGCGCACTGAGCCGACGCGCCCCCGGGTTCCCGGCCGTGTACCCCTACGAGCGCTGGTCGCAGCACATCCCCGAGCTGCTCGACGACGGCGACCACTCGTTCCCGGTGGTCCTGCCCGGCTGGGACAACACCCCCAGGCACGGCCGCGCCGGACTCGTCTTCCACGGCGAGACCCCCGAGCGCTTCGCAGCGCAAGTGCGCCGCGCCGTCGAGCTCGTGCGGGAGCGGCCGCCCGAGCGACGTTGGATCTTCATCCGGTCGTGGAACGAATGGGCCGAGGGGAACTATCTCGAGCCGGACCGGAAATGGGAGCGCGGATTTCTCGAGGCGTTCCGCACCGCCACGAGCTGAGCGTTCCGCAGGCTCAACGCTCCGCCGCCACCCGGGCGACACACACGAAGTCGGCGGTGATCGGGGGCAGGTTCCTGGCGCCGAGCTCCGAGGGGAGCTGGGCCCGCAGCACCCCCTGCCACGCCTTCACCACGATCCACCGGACGAACGCGGCGCGCACCTCGGGGCGCCACAACCTCACCGGGGGCCGCCGAGCGACCGATGGCATTCGGACCGAGATCTCGTCGAATCCGGCGTTGTGGAGCAAGAACTCGAGCGAGCCGACGGTGAAGCTCGACGTGTGCGTCCAGTCGCCGTAGCGCCGATGCGACGCCACCGGAGACGACGCGTTCGGCACCTTCACGAGCAGCATGCCGCCGGGGACGACGGCAGCGCGGATCGCGCGGAGCAGCGGGAGCTGCTCGTCGTGGGGGACGTGTTCGAGCACGTCGAAGAGCACCACGAGACCCAGATCATCGGCGTGCGCGGCCAACGCGCCGACGAGGTCATCGGTCTCGACCACCGGCAGGTCACGAGCGCGGCACACCGCGGCGAGCTGGGGGTCCCGCTCGACCCCGACGGCATCGATCTCCAGGCGACGCAGCGCCGCCACCGACAGGCCGGTCCCACAGCCCAGGTCGAGCGCGTTCCGATGCTCCAGGTCCGAGACGATCGGTGCGAAGACGAGTCGACGCGCCTCGACTTCGGCCTCGATCGCGTCGGGGTCGCGCGAATGACTCGCTTCGTAGTGGATCGAGTAGTCGAAGTCCATCGCCGTCACCGCGCTCGCTCGTCGGATGCCGCTGCGAAGTGCCCGTGGAGTCGCGCCGCCGCATCGTCCCACGTCCACGCGTCGGCCGCGATCGATGCGTGCAGCGAGCGCGGATCGTACCGACCGGGGTCGGCGAGCACTCGCGCGACGCCGTCGGACAACCCACGGGCGGTGGGCTCGACCAGCAGGCCCGTCACGCCGTCGCGCACCGACTCGCGGAAACCGCCCTCGCGCACCGCGACCACCGGCGTGCCGCAGGAGATCGACTCGAGCACCGTGAGTCCGAACGGCTCGAGCTCGGCCGCGCACACGGTGACCACGGCGCGTCGGTAGAGGTCGACCAGTCCCTCGTCGTCGACGGCGCGGAGCAGCCGCACCGCGACACCGAGCTCGGCGGCCGTGTCTCGGAGGTGGTCCTCGTACGCCGTCGCCGGACCTTCCCCGGCGATCACGAGCTCCGGGCGCGTCGCCTCGGGCAGCGCGCCGAGGGCCTCGATCACGAGGTCGTGCCGCTTCGCCGCGACGCCGCGTCCGACGGAGACGACGTACGGGCGTGCGTCGGCAACGGGGGCGCCATCGGAGCCCGGGTGGAACCGCTCGGCATCGACCCCCAGGTACGAGAGGTGGGCCCGGACGCCGTACGACGCGAGGATCCGCTCCGCCGAGAACGCCGAGTTGGCGAGCACGTACACGCCGGGAGCACGCGCGGCCTGCTGGTCGCCCCGCACGAGCACCGGCTCCGCGAGCGCTCCCGACAGCACGGCGAGCGACCGGGCCGCGCCTGTGGCGCCGCTGCCCCAGCTGGCGCGGCGCCGATGGCGGACCCGGTACTCGAAGGTCGGTCGTCGCGCTTCTTGCATGTAGTACACGACCGGGGTGCGCAGCTTGGTCAGGATCGCCGGCGTGTACCGGACATGGCACGGATGCACGAACGCGAGGTCGTAGCCCCCGGCGTCGATCGCGCCGGCGATCTCCGACTCGAGGCGCTCGAGCTGCCACACCTGTCGGAGCACGTGCGCGTGTCCGAGCTTCACGGACGCCATCGGGAGCTCAGGCATCTCGAACACATGGTGGCTCCGGCAGCTCGAATCGAGCGCCAGGCCCATCCCGGCCGCGGCGCGATCCACAACGGAGCGTGCACTCTCGAAGAGGTCGTAGTCGTGGGTCGCGCACGACCGCCGGAGCAGCTCGTCGAGCGCGCGCAGCGCGCCTCCCGGGCGGAGGTTGTGGTACACGGCGATTCGCAGCCGACGCATCATGCCTGCTCCGCCGTCATCCGGATCGGGCTCTCGAGCGTTCGCAACGCCGTTCGTCGACCACCCGGCCTCTGCTCCCGCTCGGCGTGCTCGGTACGGCCCGCCAATCTAGGGGGCGGCCCGGCGCGGCGGCGCCAGGTCGGGGCGTCGCTACTGTCACGCCATGGATGGCCGCGGGGGCAGGCCGCGAACGGAACCGGAGCTCGCCGCACTCGGCTGCGTGCTGCTCCACTACCGGCACTGGCCGGCGGTCGGTCCGACGATCGACGCGCTCCTCGGCCAGGGCGTGGATCCCGCGCTCGTCCGCATCGTCGACAACGGGTCGGGCGACGGCTCGGCCGAGCACCTGCGCGCGACGTATCCGCAGGTGACCGTGCTCGGGCTCGCCACCAACGACGGGTACGCCACCGGCATGAACGCGGGGGTCGCATCCCTCCCGGCTGTCGACGCCGTGGCGTTGCTCACCCACGACTGCATCCTCGAGCCCGGCGCGCTCGCCGCCCTCGTCGCGCGGCTCGACCAGTACGATGCCGTCGGGGCCGTCGGTCCGCTCCTCGAGCAGAGCTCCAAACCGGGACTGGTGTTCTCCGCCGGCGGCACCCTCCGTGGGCGCACCCGCCAGCCTGCGCACCTCGGATCCATGCGACCGGTCCCCGAGTACTCGGGGGCCGCGCCGGCTGCGGTCGAATGGGTCGACGGCGCCTGCATGGTCATCCGTTCCACCGCCTACGCGGATGCGGGCCCCGTCGACGAGGGCTACTTCCTCTACTTCGAGGAGCTCGACTTCTGCACCCGGCTGCGGACCGAGGGGTGGCGGGTGGAGTGCGTCCCGGCCGCGCGCGCCCGCCAGGAGCCCGGCCGCCAGCCCCGGGCGCTGTGGGTCCGCAACCGGCTGCGGTACGTGCGGCGCAACTACGATCTTTCCGTCTTCCTCATGCGGGTGCTGGCCGACCTCAGGGACGTGGCCGTGGGGCTGGGCTCACGAGACCGAACGCGTCGTCACCGGGCCTGGCTGGGCCTGCGCGGGCTCCTCGGCTACTGCGCCCGCACCGACCCCCGACGGCTGCACCGACTCGGATGACCGCTCCCACCCCACCGCCCTTCGACGGCCTGATCGTCGTCGCCGACTCCCCCGCGATCATCCGCGCGGGTGGACCCTGGATCCTGCTCGGACGCTGGGCCGATGCCGGTCGCGAGATCCTCGGCCGGGCCACCATCGTCACCCCCGACGGCCGGCTCACCGACGCCGACGTGCGCGCCCTCGGCACTCGCAGCGCGCGCAGTCGCGCGCAGGCGCCCGCGTGGCGTCGCGCGATCCCCGAACCGGCCGTCACCACGCTGCGCGACGCGAGTCGCTGGCTCCAGAACCAGAGCCAGCGCTCCGCCGACCTCGTGCGCTTCGCTCCCGCGTACGAGCGCCCACTGGTGCTCCAGTACCACTCGCTGTTCTTCGACGGCGGCCTCCGGCTCGCCGAGGCCGTCGGCGCGCCCTCGGTAGCCCTCCTCGACGCGCTCCAGGTCTGGGAGGCCCAACGCTGGGGTGTGCGGCGGCCGGGCTGGGGCGAACGACTCGAGGAGCGCGGCGAGATCCGGATCCTCGAGCGGGCCGACCTGGTCGCCTGCGTGTCCGACGAGGTGGCCGAGGCGCTCCACGAGCGCGGGATCCCGCCCGAACGGACGATCACCACGCCCAACCGCGCGGCGGCGGAGTTCTTCGTCGACCGCGACCGGGAAGCGCTGCGCCGCACGCACGGGATCGCGCCCACCGACCGCGTGATCGGCTGGGTCGGCAGCTTCCGCAAGTTCCACGACCTCGACGTGCTCTTCGCCGCGTTCGAGCTCGTCGCGGCCGACGACCCCACCGCCCTGTTGCTCCTCGTCGGCGACGGGCCCGAACGGCCCGTCGCCGAGCGGCTCGTGCACCGCTACGGCGCCGATCGGGTGCGCATCGCCGGGATGGTCGCGACGGAGCAGGTCCCCGACTACGTCGCCATGTTCGACGTCGGGGTGATCCCGTTGCGGCCCACCGAGGAGTTCCACTACTCGCCACTCAAGCTCCACGAGTTCATGGCCGCGGGGATCGCGGTGATCGCCCCCGCCATCGGCGAGATCGCGCGCGACCACGCGTCCGGCGACGACCTCCTGCTGTACCACCCGGGCGATGTCGTGGGCCTCCGTCAGCGCATAGACCTGGCCCTGCGCGACCCCGAGCTGCGCACGCACCTCGCGCGCAATGCCCGCGCGCACGAGATGCAGACGGGCTCCACGTCGGCCCAGCTCACGCGCGTCGTCGACGCAGTATGAGGAGGCACCCGCGGTGGCTCCTCTGATGCGCCGACTCGCCCCGGCGACGTCCCGTCATCCGGGGATCTGGGATCTCGCCAACCGGATCCTCCCCGGGGGTCCGGCCGAGACGCTGCTCCAACGGTCGATCCGGCCGTTCGCCGACCTCGACCTGACGTTGGGAGGGGAGGAATCTTCCACCGCGTTCGGCCTGTACGAGCGGACCGAGCTCGTCGAGAGCGTGCACGCGAGCCGCTACCCATCCGTGCTGCTGCCGAGTGGGGGGTGGGGGATCACGGGCGGCATCGCCCTCGAAGAGCATGGCGTCATCGATTTCGGCGAGTACCGCGACCTCCGCCCAGGCTTCCGGCGCAATGTCGCCGTGAACGCCCTCCGGCAGGTGCGCGCGCCATCCCTCGAGACGGCGATGTCGCTGCGCACCTTCGGCGAGACCAACCACTTCCATCTCGTCAACGATCTCATCGGCGGTCGCCTCCGGCTGTTCGAGGAATCCGGGGCTCCGGCGCACACGCCCATCGTCATCTCGCGCGCGCTCGCCGACTTCGGACCCTTCCGCGAGCTGCGAGCGCTCCCCGCAGTGGAAGGCCGCCAGTGGGTCGTCCAGGAGCCTGGAACGATGCTTCGCTGTCGGCACCTCCTGGTGGCCCGCACCACCGCCTTCTCGCGCGCGAACGTGGAGTACGCGCGGAGCACCCTCGGAGTTCCGTCGAGCCGTGCGTCTGACACCGATCGGATCTTCGTCGACCGGCGCTCCCGGGGCATGCGCGACGTCGCGAACCGCGAGGACCTCGAGGAGGTGTGCCGCCGATTCGGGTTCTCGATCATCGACCCGGCGGGCATGCCACTGAGCGAGCAGATGGAGCGGTTCTCGCGCGCCGCCTTCGTCGTGGGAGTGCACGGCGCCGGGCTCACCAACATCATCTTCCGGCGGGACGCACCCCTCCATCTCCTCGAGATCTTCCCGGGTCCGCCGGGGCCACAGGCCGCCCAGTACTTCTTCGTCTGCCGAACGACCGGCTTCGGGTACTCGACGGTGTCGGGCGACAGCGGCGAGGCCTACCCGTGGTCGGGCGGCTTCACCCTCGACCCCCACAGACTCGAGACGGCCATCGAGGCGATGCTCTCCGCCGCGACGGCTTAGGGAGCGCGAGTTGCGAAGTTGGCGCCGACGAACGCCCGCGCGCGATGCGCATCGGGCCCATGGTCCCGTGCCAGAGGGTGAGCCCGAAGCGGCGCCGTTGCGTGTGCTGTTCATCTCGAGCGGCGCGGGGCTCACGGGTGCACCCCGGGTCCTCCTGCTCCTGGCCCGACACCTCGCCAGCAGTGGGGCCATCCGCCCGGCGTTCCTGTTCCGATCCTCGGGACCCCTCCTCCACGAGTTCGCGCGCCTCGGACCCGTCGAAACCTTGGTGACCCCGAACCGGGCGCGGCAGTGGCAGCGCGGGCCCGTGTACGACGCTCGGGTGCTCGCGCAGGTGGGGCGCCTCGCCCTGCGGACCAGAGGGTTCGACCTCTGCTACTCCAACACCGTCACCAACGGTCGCGCGCTGCGGGCCCTCCGCCCGCTCCGGCTCCCGACCGTCACCCACGTCCACGAGCTGGCGGAGTGGGTGGCCACCTTCGTCACGCCGTCGAGCCTCCGCGACACCTGCCGCGCCAGCGATGACTTCGTGGCCTGCTCCGGGGCCGTCGACCGGTACCTGACCGAGGACCTCCAGATCGACCGCGAGCGGGTCCACGTCGTGCACGAGTTCGTGGATGTGCACGTCGTCAGCGCCGGTCGGCGCCAGGGTGCGCTCCGCGACCGGCTGGGGCTCGCGGCCGACACGGTGCTCGTCGGCGGGTGCGGAACCCTCGACGACCGCAAGGGCGCCGACCTGTTCCTGGATGTCGCGGCCCGGATCCACGAACGGCACCCGGACCTGCGCCCGCCGGGAGCTCCGGGCGGCGTTCGGTTGGTGTGGCTCGGTGGCAAGGACGACGACGTGACCCGTTTCCGGACCGAGGCCGCCGCGCGGGGGCTCGCCGACGTGGTGACCTTTCCGGGACCGGTCCCGGGCGCCGAGCACCTGTTCACCGACCTCGACGTGTTCCTCCTCACGTCGAGAGAGGATCCCTATCCCCTCGTGGTCCTCGAGTGCGCGTGTGTCGGGGTTCCCTCCATCGTGTTCGCCGGCGCCGGCGGAGCGCCCGAGTTCGCCGAGGGCGGGGCGGGCAGCATCGTGCCCCACCTCGACGTGGACGCGATGTCCGCCGAGCTCGAGCGGCTGCTCGGAGACCCCGAAGCTCGGGTCGCCCTGGGAACGACGGCGGCCCGCAAGGTCGCCGAGCGCCACGACGTGCGGGGGGCCGCACCGAGGTTGCTGGAGATCATGCTGGCTACCCGCGGGCGCAAGGTCAGTCGGAGGTAGGTAGGTCGACGGCAGGTCGACGGAGGCACCGCGGCACGTATCATCGCTCCGATGACGGACCCCCACACCAAGCCGGTTCGCGGCATGAAGCGGTGGGAGCTCATCAACCGCCTCCTGGCCGAACGGCCTGGGCCGACCACCTACCTCGAGATCGGCGTCTCGACGGGAACGAGCCTTCGCCAGGTGCAGGCCGACACGCGCCTCGGCGTCGACCCCCACTTCCGTAGCCGCAAGATGAGACTCCTTTCGCGGCTGAGCCCGGGCCGGATCCGCCTGGGCGCGCGCCGGGGGCTCCTCCCCCTCTCGATGACGAGCGACCGGTTCTTCGATCGCTACGCGCCCTTCCTCGACGCCCATCCCATCGACGTCGCGTTCATCGACGGGCTCCACACCGCCGACCAGGCCCACCGGGACATCGTGCACGCCCTCGACCATCTGCAGCCCGACGGGACGGTGGTGGTGCACGACTGCAACCCCCAGTCACCCACCGCGGCCGACCCCGCGCCGCAGGACGGCATCTGGAACGGCGACGTGTTCAAGGCCATCATCCGGCTCCGGGTCGAGCGCGACGACCTCCACGTGGTCGTGCTCGACGCGGATGAGGGGTTGGGGATCGTCCGCTTCGGCACACCCGAGTGCCCGATCGACCTCGATTGGGAGCACGTGGGCGCGATGTCGTACGAGGACTTCGCCGAAGATCGCCAACGGCTGCTGAACCTGCGCCCGGTGACCGCGCTCGCGGATCTGCTCCCCGACGTTCCCTGATCGGCTCCCTAGAAGGGGATCGGGGCGGGAAACGCGGCGTCGACCAGCGCCCGGTAGTCGGTCATCCGGGTCCTCGGAACGCGCGAGATCGACTTCGTGTCGCGCTCCCAGCGCCGGAACTCCTTCCAGTACCGCTCGTAGTAGTCACGATCACGGTCGTCCATCAGATGGAGGCACGTCCTCGGGATGACGCTGTGGTAGCGGATCAGCCAGGCGACGTGGTCGGGCACCCGACCTGCGAAGCGCGAATAGCCGAACTCGTCGTGGTTCCACTGGAAGACGCACTGGTCGAAACCCAGGCCGTGCTCGTACTCGCCGATCGGCGCGTTGGACCCGGAGATGTTCGCCGGGTCCTCGTCGACGAGGTAGAGGACCTTCCCCAGATCGTGGAGGATGGCCGCGAGGAGGAAGCTCTCGTCGTCGACGCCCTCGGCGAGCATCCCTTCGAGCATCTGGAGGACGTGGATTTCCTGGGTGACGTTCATGAGGTCGTGGTCCATGCGATCCACCACGTGGCTCAGCATCTCGACCACCCTCCAGACCGGTACCTCTCCGAACACCGGCTCGCGGTACCGCTCACGGAGCGTCTCCACGTCCGCGAGCGTCTGCGCGACATGGCGCTCCACGTACGGACGAGCTGACTTCTCGAACTGCGTCCGGGGCATCCGGTCGACCCGCTGGACCTGGTAGCCGCCGGCGCGCAGCACCCGAGCGGTCGCTCGCTTCGCTGCGCGCGCCAGGCCGCCCCCGCTGCTCATGGCCGGAGTGTACGCCGCTCTTTTGCACAATCCGGGCGTTCCGGGCGGGCCCGACGTGGGGATCGCCGGTACGGTGCCCGGGATCGTGACCGGTGGCGACATCCCCGAACCGCTCGTCGTGGCCGCCCACGACCGGCTCACGTCCAATGCACGCCGCTTCGACGCATTGCTGTCGGAAGCCACGGGGGCAGGGCTCTCGCCCCCGGAGATCGCGGCCCGTGCGGAGCGCGTGGCGCGCTTCGGGGTACGTCACCATCCCGGCGCGCTGGCCGCCACGGAGCTCGAGCACCTCGTCGAGCAAGCCGGCCGCCGCCTGACCCTCACGCGGACAGCGGCCCGACCTCGGCGCGTGGGCTCCGCACCCGACGTTCGCCGGGTGCTGCACGTGCTCACGGCCGCCCGTGACGCCGGCGGGCACACCCGGCTCGCCTGGAACTGGATTCGCCACGACCGCGGCCGACGACACGACGTGGTGCTGCTCGACCAGACCGGCCGGCTCGTGCCGTACCAGCTCGCGAAGCACGCGTACGGCAGTGGCGGGCACGTGGTGGACCTCACGCCCTTGCGCACCGGCTACGTACGTCAGGTCGAGGCACTCAGCGAGCGGGCGGCCACCGCCGACGTCGTCGTGCTCCACCACCACCCGCACGACCCGGTCCCGGGGCTGACGTTCGCCGACCCCGAGGACCGGCCGCCGATCATCCTCGTCAACCACGCCGGACGGGTGTTCGCGACCGGGTTCGCCGTCGCCGACGTCGTCGCGTGGCTCCGACCCAGCACCGGCGATCTGCTCGTGACGCGACGCGGCATGCCTCCGGAGCGGACCGCCTTCCTCCCCATCCCGCTCACGCCGCCCTCCTCACCCCGCCGGGCCCACGCGCACCGCCGCGCCACCCGAGCCCGACTCGGGATCCCCGCCGACGCCGTGGTCGTCGTGACCATGGCGAACGCCTGGAAGTACCGGCCCATCGACGACGTCGCCTTGCCCGCGTGCTTCGCCGACATCCTCGCCCGTCACCCCGACGCGCACGTCGTGGCCGTGGGGCCCGCCCCCGACGCGGACTGGGCGCCCGCGATCGCCGCGACCCAGGGCCGGATCCACGCGGTGGGTGAGCACACCGACCCGACGCCGTACCTCGACGCCGCCGACCTCGCGGTCGACTCCCACCCGGTCTCGTCGGAGACCGCGGTGCGCGACGTCGCACTGGCCGGGCTGCCCGTGGTGTCGCTGGCCCGCTGGCGGTCGGCCGCGCCGGCCACCGCGATCGACCTCCCGGGCCCCGCCGATGACCTCCTGGTGCGCGCCGCGACGGTCGAGCAGCTCGACGCGGTCGTCGACGACCTGCTCACCGACCCGGCCGGGCGACGTGGACGCGGCGCTCGACTCCGCGATGCCCTCGCCGCCGACGGCCTCGGCCCGGGATTCGTCACCGCGCTCGACGCCCTCTACGACCGCGTCCTCGCGTCCACACCCGTGACCGCGAGCGAGCTCGGCGCCGCCCACCGGGAGCTCGGGGCCATCGACGCCTACACGGTGCTGACCACGTCGGGCCCCGAGGGGATCCCGTCGGTCGCGCAGCTCCTCGACGCCGGCGAAGCGGATCCCGGGCGCCGGCGCCCGCGCCTGGTGTCCACCCGGCCGACGCCGCTGCGGCTCCGGGCCCTCGTGGCCCGCCTGCGTCACCGCGTCGAGGCCCGCCGATCAGCGCCGGACTGACGGCACCATGCGGGTCGGATCGGCCCGACGCTGCTCGCGCTCCCAACCCCGGCGCCACCGCCACCGGCGCAGCGCGGCCGGATTCAGGCGGGACTGGAGCGTCGCGGCGCCGGACCACGGCCCGTCGAGGAGACGCGCGTCGGCATAGGGCCGCCAATGCGTCCCCGGCCCGTAGGCGAGGCGCCGGCCGAGCACCACCCGTGCCGTCACCGAGACCCGGGTCTCGTCGGTCTCGTTGGGCACCGTCGCGTGCGGCAGATCCGCGTCGAACACGAGGAGATCGCCCGCGGCAAGCGCGGTCACCACCGGCGCGTCGCTCCCCGGCGGCTGCACGGCCACGCTGTTGCCGACCTCCACGCGACCGATCGCGGCCGACAGCGAGAGCGTGTGGGCCGGATGGGTGAGGTCGTGGTCGCGGTGCAGGCCGACCGGACGCAGGCTCCCCCCGAGGTGGCCCGCGGCCAGGAGGCCGGGATACGACTCCAGCTCCCGTACCGGCACCTGGGCCCGCACGAACAGGCGTGGACACAGGAAGTACCGGTTCCCCTGCGCCGGTGACATCGCGCCGACCAGCGCACGCGCGAGCGGGACCGAGAACTCCCGGGCCCTCCGATCGACCTCCGTCAGCACCACGGCGACGCGGTCGGGCGTGCACACGTCATGGAGGCGCTCGAGGCCGTCGACGTGGAGGCGATCCGCCGCGGTCGGGGAGACCACGTCGGCGACGGCCTCGAGGTAGCACTCGATGATCCGATCGAGGTAGCCCAGGTCGGTCAGCGCATCGCCGACCACGACCAGTGCGCCGGCGCGTGCCGCGAGCAGCGCGTCGGTCGTCGCGATCTCCCGACGGGATCCGCCAGGCGCGAGCGTCGCCGCCCGCACGGTCAGGCGGACGGGTCGGTCGCGGCCGCCCGGGCCGGGTTGCCGAACACGCGGGACTCGGCCAGCACATCGCGCGTCACGACCGCACCTGCGGCCACCGTCGCACCGCAACCGACGTGCACACCCGGGAGCAGCATCGCCCCGGAGCCGATCGCAGCCCCGTCGTCGATGCGGGGACCACGGACGCGTGCAGGATCGTGCGGGAGCCGCCCGAGCGCGTTGTCGCTCGCCGTGACGACGTGGATCCCGAGGAAGGAGCCCCGGCCCACCTCGGACGCGGTGGCGAGGTGGGTGTGGTCCATGACGCGCGCGCCGTCACCGACCCGGCAGTCGGGATGCACCGAGACGAACCGGCCGATCACGCACCCGCTCCCGATCTCGACGCCTTCCCGCACCGACGCGCTGTCGCCGATCAGGGTTCCCGGCCCCACCACCGCACCCTCGTACACCACCGCGTGCACGCCGACCGAGCAGTCGGAACCGATGAGGGTGCGCCCGCCGCGCGCGGGCGCGCGTCGGAGCGCGCCGCTACGGGCGGGGGCCTTGCCCACGACCGCACCCTCGAAGATCTCGGTGTCCGCGCCGATCTCGACGGCGCCCGCGATCACGACGTGGGGGTGCAGGACCACACCGTCGTGCACGGTCACGTCCGGGCCGATGACGCAGAACGCACCGATGACGACACCGTCGCCGATGCGCGGTGTGTCGACCACAGCGCTCGGGTGGCGGGTCACGAGGTCAGTCTGCCCGAGCGACAGGCGGCCCGCCCGTACGACGGCACGCGTTCGAACTCGGGCCACGGGCGGACGGCGGCGGAGTCGGCGCCGCGTGCGCCGACCTCGAGCAGCGTCCAGTCGCCCTG
>Ga0302299_10000847_pt1 | contig 17769 bp, 12 predicted proteins | sample III_Fen_N3_4_FD_198795 | JGI IMG/M metagenome (GOLD analysis project Ga0302299, IMG submission 198795) | Peat permafrost microbial communities from Stordalen Mire near Abisko, Sweden - III_Fen_N3_4 | ecosystem: Environmental > Terrestrial > Soil > Wetlands > Permafrost | place: Sweden: Abisko... | reverse complement strand
GCGACCATCGCCGGAGGCGTCGCCGGGCGCTTCGCGTCCTCGTGTCCGACCGGGGCGATCGGTGCGGGCTTGGCGGCGGCGCCCCGCGGCACCGGCTGGGCGGCGACCGGCGGTGCAGCGGCGGGAGGCGGCGCAGGCATCGGCATCGGGCGCGCCGGCATCACGCCTGCGGGCCGCGCGCCCTCGAAGACACCGGCACCGGCTTCCACCAGCGCCTCGTCCCGCTCGCGCGCCGGCGCCCGCATCACGCGGCGGGGCTTCGCCTGCGCTTCCTGTGCCTTGCGCAGCTCGTCAGCGTAGGCCCGGGTGGTGACCCCGACGAGGAGCGTCGAGATCGAGCCCGCGACCACGGTGACGCCGAGCGTCGCAGTGGCGTAGGCCGCGCCGCTCGCGCTCAGCGTGCACGGCCCCTCGGGGAGATCGCTGAGCGCGAAGTGACCTGCGCCGTCCACCGCGGCGGCCTTGCGCACCGCGCCGCACACCACCGCGACGGTGATCTTGCCGGCGGGCACGGCCTGGCCGGTCGGCTGATCGATCACGGTGCCCTCGATCGAGCCGGTCGCGGCGGCGTAGGCCGCGAGCTGGGCACCGACGAGGATGGCGAGGATCGGGAGAGCTGGGGGGCGCTTCACGGCTGGCTCCTTTCAACGGGAACGACCTGCCGCCATTCGAAGCGGCGGTAGCCGTGGGTGGCCAGCAGCGCGTCCATCGCCGCCGCGGCCTCGGGCTTGTCGGAGAAGTAGAAGTTGGGTTCCTCGATCGGATCCGCCGCGGTCGCGCCGAGCTCCGGCTCGAGGTAGACGTGGGCGAGGATCCGCGCGGTCTTGTCGTCGGCGAACGACAGCACGGTGTCGTCGACGACCGCGAGCCCGATGCTGGCCTTGACCGGCCGGCCGTGCGCGTCGGTGGTGTGCACGCGCAGCTTGACCGGTTCGCGCGGCGCGTAGGCCTTGCGATCCGGCGTGAGCGTCACCTTGAGCTGGCCGCCCGTGTGATAGACCAGCCGCTCGGCGAGCGGCTCCTGGCGCTCGGAGAACAGCGTGACGCGCACCGCGCCCTGCGCGCCCGTGGCGACCGGCAGCTCGATCAACGATGGCGTGCCGGCAGCGACGTCGAACGCGCCTCCGGCGAGCCGGTTCTCGCGCAGCGTGGCCTCGACGATCACGCGGCGGCGGGTCTTGCAGATCGTCGCGACCCGCACCGTGTCGCCGCGCTGCTCCACGCTGCGCAGCACGCAACCATCGGGCCGCGCCGCCGGCAGATCGACCCTGGTCACGATGTTGGTCGGCCGCGTGATCTCCACGTGGTACTTGCGATCCACCGCGGGCTCGAGCTCGAACCGGCCCATGCCGTCGTGGATCGAGCGCAGCTCGGCCACCAGCTGGCCGCGATCGTCGAGCACCTTGCCCTCGATGTCGGCCGGCTTGCCGAGCGGGGTCTTCGCCATGAAGTACACCCGGCTCGGCACGCCGGCGACCAGGTCGCCGCCCTCGGGGAACACGCCGAGCGACAGCGTCTTCAACACGATCGGGATTCGCTTCTGGATCGACTCGGTCACCCCGCCGTCCTCGACCAGGATCGTCAGGAGGCCATCGCCGCGCGCGATCTGCGCCGGGAGCTGGAACCGCGCGATCGCCTTGCCCTCCTTGTCGGTCTTGAGCGCGAGGCGCGCGACCTCCGCGTCGTCGATCGTCACCACGCCGGTCAGCGCGCGCTCGGCGAACGCCTCGCCGGTGGTGCGCTTGATCTCGATCGCCGCCGACACCGGGTCGCCCTCGCCGTACGCCTTGCGCAGCAGCTCCAGCGTCTTCATCAGCCGGGGCGCCTCGTAGGTGTTCACGATCAGCTTCTTGCCGTCGGTCGCGCCCGATGGCAGCACGAGCTGCAGCGTGTACTCGCCGCCCTCGAGATCGGCCGCGAGCGCGAAGTCATTGCGCGCCACGCCGTTGAGCGCGAGCAACCGCTTGCTGGCCACGATCGCGCCGCGCGGCGACACCAGCTGCAACGTCACGCCGACCGGCGCGCCGCCCAGCAGCGTCTTGGCCGTCCGCAGATCGGCGCGGAACCACACGGTCTCGCCGGGCTGGTACAGCGGCTTGTCGGTCTGTAGATAACTGCGCTGCCCGGCCTGGCCGGCGAAATACGTCGTGATCGCCTGGTCCAGCCGAGGCGCGGCCTCGAGCCGGGCGGGCGCCAGCGCCGCGACCTTGCGATCGATGGTGGAGCTCGGCGCCGCGCCGGGGCCAGGCGCGCCCTCGGATGGCGCCGCCGCGCTCACGCTGCAGCCGCCGAGGGCGACCCCGAGCAGCAGTCCGTGGATAGTCTTCATGCTTCCCGCTGCAACGCCTCACCGCGCCGAACGATCTGATCTCGGGAATAACCCGGCCGCCGCGCGAACGAGTAGATCGCGTGCAATGGTGCGATGCGCGGTCCGCGCGGCTGCCTGGCGCTCGGGGTTCCCGTTCGGACCCGCTCCGCCTCCGCGCTCCCCCGGGCGTTCTCTGCTTCGCTGCCACCTCCCGGGCCGCGGCCGCGGCGATCTCTGTGCTGTCCCGACCGGTGAGCCCGCGGGCTACGGCGCTGCGCGCCTGCCCGCTGGGGGGCCCCCGCGCGTTCGGCTGCGCTCTCCGAAGGGGACCCTCTCGCTGGGCGCGCCGCGCGGTGACGAGATCTCGGCCGACGAGCATGGATCGAGAGCCTTGCTCGGGCTCACATCGTTTGGCGCAATGACGCGCTACGTTCCCGTCTCAGCCTCGGCCTCGCTGGCTTCGGCCTCGATTCGGCGCTCGCAGCGCGAACGCGTGGATGGCGATGACAATGCCACAGAGCACGAGTACGGGGAGCGCGAACACGGCAAGCCACGGCGCGTACGCCCATCCGAGCAGCGCGACCGCGAGCGCAGCCACCGCCACGACAGCTGCCTTGCGCTGGTAGGCGCGCCGCGCTTCGGGCAGGAGCGCGGGACCATGTAGTGAGCGCGGCGATGCCGCGATCGCCGACAGCGCCGTCGCGACACGGTCGACGAGCTCGGGCGCGACGTCTGGAAGCTCGGAGGAGCCGAGGGTCTCGTAGTCGGAGAGCGACTCTTCTTCGTCGTCGCCTCGCGCTGACAACGACGGGACCACGGCCGCGACGATGACCGCCCGCTCGGTGAGCAGACCGTCGGAGATGACACGCAAGGCGGCGTCAACGGCGTCGTCACTCGTGCGGGACCACGCATCGTCGTCGTCTCGGTCGCCGACGAGCTCTCCGACGAGCCTCGCGATGTCCACATCCCGGGTCCGTCGGCCGTCGCGGCTCTCTTCGGCGAAGAACAACCCGTCGCTGACGCGGTGGTAGCCGACCTCGTACGTGGAGACTCCCGCCTCATGCAGCCGCTTCGCGAGCGGTCGGTCGACCTGTACGAAGCGCGTCGACGCCACCAGCCGAGCAAGCCCTGGAAACCGCGCCCGAAGCCGGCCCTCCGGCCGTACCAGGTCGAGCGCAGCCAGGATGGCGGGCTCGACGTCCGCCAGATCCACCAGCACGATCGCCTGCTTCCAGTCCGACACGCGACGCCAGTGCACGACGGGTGACATCCGCGCGAAGATAGCACCGAGTCACAACCTTCGCCGACGTGCTGGAGAGCAGGCTCGATCTCTCAGACTCGCAGCTGGTCAATACCGTACACCATGTCTAGTGATACATTGCCCGATACTGACATCCCTAGCATAGAGTGCGATCTACTGTCGAAGAGCTCGACAATCCGTCGGTCCGTTCGTGGATCCGAAGTGCCCGCGCTGCTCAACGCGGTCTCCGAGCGTGCAGCGGAGCCAGCACCGTCCCGGGCAACGCATGACCGCGGTTGTCGCTACCTCAGGCGAGCAGCTGGTCGAGGCGCAGCAGCTCGGCGAGCGACCAGGCCTGGAACGGGCAGCCGCCCGGCCGGTGCGGCGGATCGCCGTCGCAGAGCTCGGGGAGGTGGTCGCTACCGGCGAGGCCGATCCGGGCGAGCAGCGGCGCGAGGAAGCGACTGCGAGCCTCGTGGCGCGCGGCCGCGGTGTCGCCGCGCACGCGGACCCAGGCCTCGATGAACGGACCGGCGAGCCACGGCCACACCGTGCCGTTGTGGTACGCGCGATCGCGCTCGACCGGGCCGCCGCGATAGTGCGGCTGGTAGCGCGGATCGGCGGGCGACAGCGTGCGCAGGCCCGCCGGGGTCCACAGCACGCGCTCGACGGCGTCGACCACCGCGCGGGCGCGCTCGCCCTCGAGGACCGGGTACGGGACGCCGCCGATCGCGAAGATCTGGTTGGGCCGCGTGCTCGGATCGACGGCGCCGCGAACGTGGTCGGCGTCGATCACGTCGTGGAGCTGGCGCCGCCGCGGGTCCCAGAACCGCGTGAACGCCTCGCGCGCCTGGTCCGCGGCGGCGGTGCGGCCGGCGATCGCGAGCGCGTTGATCCACAGGGCCTGGATCTCGACCGGCTTGCCGATCCGCGGCGTGATGCATTCGTCGCCGACCTTGGCGTCCATCCAGGTGAGCTGCACGCCGGGCTCGCCGCACGCGAGCAGGCCGTCGTCGTCGACCCGGATGCCGTGCAGGGTGCCGGCGTGGGTGCCGTCGACGATCGCGGCGATCGCGGCGTTGAGGCGCGCGCGGTCGGCCGCGTCGGCGTCGCCGTCGAGGTAGGCGCCGGCGGCGATCACGAACCACAGCGCAGCGTCGACGGAGTTGTACTCGGGGCGCGCATCGCGCTCGTCGAACCGGTTGGGCAGCATGCCGTGGGACACCGCGCCGGCCCACTGGCACAAGATCGCGCGGGCGTCGTCGCGCCGGTCGGTGGCGAGGCACAGGCCGCGCAGCGCGATGAACGTGTCGCGGCCCCAGTCGGCGAACCACGGGTAGCCGGCGATGATGGTGCGGCCCGCCGGCTGCCCGGCCGCCCCGCTGCGCGCGACGATGTAGGCGTCGGCGGCGCGCGCGTGGACCGAGGTGAACGCGGCGCGGCGGCGGGCCTCGCTGGTGAACAGCTGGTCCGCGGCGTGGGCGGCGTCGCCGGCGATCGCAGCGGTCGACAGCACCATCGACGCCGGTCCGCTCGCGAGATCGAACGTGAACACGCCCGGCGTCGCGAGATCCTCCAGCGCGTCGAGCCCGCGCTCGGCCTCACCCGCGAGGTAGAACGCGCGGTACCAGTCGGGCGCGTGCTGGTACAGGCCGTTGGCCGCGCAGTGGATCGCCGGCACACCTTCGTAGGGTCGCCAGGTCACACTGTCGCCGTCGAGCTCGGGCTCGAAGCGGAACGCGGGGTTCTCGTGATGACTGGCGTGGTAGTCGCGGCCGGCGAGCAGGGGCAGGACGTGGAGGCTGGTGACGCCGCGCTGCTTCGGGGCGCCGGCGCGCGGCGCGGCCTGTGGCTCGGGGGGGGCGGCCGACTCGGCGGCGCGCAGCTGCAGCGAGGTCAGGTCGATCGGCTGGGTGATCTCGTCGTCATCGTCGCGCAGCGCTGCGAGGGCGAGCGGCTGGGTGCGCGCCGCGTCGTTGCGCAGCCTGGCGCCTCCCGCGACGAGCTCACCGGGGGCCTCGTCTCGCCGGCCCGGGGCACGGGCGGGCGCATGGCCGCGGGCCGCGGCAGGATCGATCGACGTCGCCGCGCCTTCGTCGAGCACGGCGGCGACGCCGAACGGCTGGGTGTCCGAGGTCACGTCGTCTCCGACGGCCAGCGGCGGCGGCGCGAGTTCGCTCTGCAACGAGCGGATCTCGATCGGCTGGGTGAGGCGCTCGCCGCGCTGCCGCGCCGGCGTCACCACTGCGTCGCCCGGCTCGGGCAGCGACCAGCGCAGCGCCACGCGGGGCGCGCGGAGCCCGCCACCGGCAGCCTCCGGCGTACCGCCCTCGACCGCGAGCTCGCACACGATGCGGGTGCCATCGGGGAGCGTCCACTCCCAGCGCGGCCACGGCGCGCGGGTGAAGCTGGTGAGGTGGCGCGCACCGTCGGGATGGATCACGTCACCCTGGTAGCGATGCGACGACAGCGCGAACCGGCCGGCGGAGGTCTCGACGAACACCTCGAGATCGGCGACCAGCACCATGCGGCCGTCGGGCGGGTGGGTCGCAGCGAGCAGGACCGCGTGGTAGCGCCGGGTCCTGATCCCGTCGGCCGTGCCCATCGCGAACCCGCCGAGGCCGTCGACCTCGAGCCACTCGGTCATGGCTTTCCTCGTGTGGCGGCGACGCGCTCGATCAAGTTCGCGGCCAGCGCGGTCCACCCGGTCTGGTGGCTCGCCCCGAGGCCGCGCCCGGTGTCGCCGTGGAAGTACTCGTGGAACAGGACCAGATCGCGGAACGCCGGATCCTCGGCGTAGCGCGCGTTGTCGCCGTGGCACGGCCGGCGACCGTGAGCGTCGGGCAGGAACAGCGAGACCAGGCGGCGCTCGAGCTCCTCGGCGACCTCGCCTAGGTTCATGCGCTGGCCGCTGCCTGTCGGGCACTCGACGGTGAGCTCGTCGCCGTAGTAGTGGTGGTAGCGCTTGAGCGCTTCGATCAGCAGGTAGTTGACCGGGAACCAGACCGGGCCGCGCCAGTTCGAGTTTCCGCCGAACAGGCCGCTGTCGGACTCGCCCGGAGCGTAGTGGACCTCGTACGAGCTGTGGTCGATGAGCAGGCGATACGGCTCGTCGGCGTGGACGCGCGACAGCGAGCGAATCCCGTGGGGCGACAGGAACTCACGCTCGTCGAGCAGGTAGGCCAGCACGCGCTCGAGGCGCTCGCGGCTCGGGATCGCGAGCAGGCGGTGCTGGCGGTCCACGTCGAGCGTGACCGAGATCGAGCGCGCCAGCTCGGGCCGGTTGGTGAAGAACCAGGTCAAGCGCTCGTGGAAGATCGGCAGCTGTTGCAGCAGCTCGTCGTCGAGCGAGGCCGCGGCGAACAGCGGGACCAGGCCGACCATCGAGCGGATCTTGAGCTTGGTCGGCCCGAGCTCGGGGCTCTGCATCTGATCGTAGTAGAAGCCGTCCTCGTCATCCCACAGCCCGGTGCCGCCGAGCTCGTTCGACGCCTTGGCGATCGCGACGAAGTGTTCGAAGAACTTGAGCGCCAGGTCGGCGTACGGCGCCTCGGCCTTCGCGAGCTCGAGCGCCATCGAGACCATCGTGGTGCAATAGAACGCCATCCACGCCGTGGCGTCGGCCTGGATCAGCTCGCCGCCGCCCGGCATCGGCTGCGAGCGATCGAACACGCCGACGTTGTCGAGCCCGAGGAAGCCGCCGGTGAACAGGTTGTCGCCCTCGGCGTCCTCGCGGTTGACCCACCACGTGAAGTTGATGAGGCACTTGTCGAACGCGCGCTCGAGGAACTCGCGGTCGTAACCGAGGCCGGCCTCGCCCGCGAGCTGGTAGACCCGCCACACCGCCCACGCGTGGACCGGCGGATTGACGTCGCCGAACGCGAACTCGTAGGCCGGGAGCTGGCCGTTGGGGTGCATGTACCACTCGCGGCACAGCAGCAGGAGCTGATGCTTGGCGAACGCCGGATCGAACCGCGCCATCGCCACGCAGTGGAACGCGAGATCCCACGCGGCGAACCACGGGTACTCCCAGGCGTCTGGCATCGCGATGATGTCGCGCGCCCACAGCTGCTGCCAGGCCCGGTTGCGGCCCTTGCGGCGGGTCTCGGGAGGCGGCGGCTGGCCGGGATCGCCCTCGAGCCAGTGCTCGACGATGTAGTGATAGAACTGCCGCGACCACACGAGCCCGGCGTCCGCCTGCCGGACAATCAGGCGCTCCGCGTCGGTCATCGGCGCGTCACGCACGCTGCGGTGGTAGTGGTCGGCCTCGGCGATCCGGCGCGCGAACATCGCCTCGAACCCGTCGAACGGCTGCGGCGCGGCGTGGGTCTCCGGGGTGAGCCTGAGCTGCAGCGTGCGGGTGCCGCCGGCCGGGACGTCGAGCACGTACCACGCTGCGCACTTGGTGCCCTCGAACGCGGGGTTGACAGCGTGGACGTCGCCGTCGATCACGCGGCGGTGGAACGCGTCCTTGGTGAACCGCGAGGCGCCGGGGCTGCCCCACAGCCGCGCGGTGTTGGTCTCGTTGTCGGTGAACAGCAGCTCGGGGTGGCCGTCGCAGTCCAGCCGGAAGTGACCGAGCGTGGGCTGCGAGATCCGCACGCTGCGCGCGCCGACGTGCTCGATCGTGCCCTTGGCGTCGTAGCCCTCGCCATGACGCCCCCAGCTCCAGGTGTTGCGCAGCCACGCGGTCGGCAGCACGTGGAGCGTCGCAGCCGGGCCGCGGTTGGTGATGGTGATCCGGATCAGCACGTCGTCGGGGCTGGCCTTGGCGTACTCGGCGACGACGTCCCACGTCCCGGCGTCGAACGCGCCGGTGTCCTCGAGCTCGAGCTCGCGATCGGCCTTGCTGCGCGCGCGGTTGTCGTCGACCAGCCGGGCGTACGGGTACGCCGCGTGCGGGTACTTGTAGAGCGCCTTCAGGTACGACGCGGTCGGCGTCGCGTCGAGGTAGTAGTACAGCTCCTTGCAGTCCTCACCGTGGTTGCCCTCGGGGCCGGTCAGGCCGAACAGGCGCTCCTTCAGGATCGGATCCTCGCCGTTCCACAGGGCGATCGAGAAGCACACCCGGCACTCGCGATCGCAGATCCCGAGCAGGCCATCCTCGCCCCAGCGGTACACGCGGCTGCGCGCGTGATCGTGCGGGAAGTAGGTCCAGCACTCGCCGTCGGCGGAGTAGTCCTCGCGCACGGTGCCCCACTGACGCTCCGCGAGGTAGGGCCCCCAGCGGCGCCAGTTGTGAACCCGGCGAGCGTCCTCGATGAGCCGTTCCCGCTCCGCGTCATCCCCCGCTGCTGTCATTCCGGGTGAACGTACCGTAGTGCCGGCCCGGTGGGAGCCGTCCGTCACGAAACCGCGCGCTACCCGGCGCTCAGGGCGCCTGGCGCTGCCGCGCGAGCTGCGACTGGTGCGCGACCGCGGCCCACTCGATGCGCTGCGGGGTCGCGAGGCCGAGCGTGACGATCGCGGTCGACAGCTGGACGCGCATCGACCGCTGGTAGGCCTCGGCCGCGCGCAGCCGCTCACGGGTCAGGATGCCGGCGGTCACGAGGTACTCGCCGAACCCGGGCAGCTCGGGCGTCGGGCCGCGCGATCGCGTCGCCGCGCGCGGCGCCGGCCTGGCGGGTGGCTGGATCGGCGGGTGGCCGGTCAGCGTGGCACGAGGAGCCGCGACGGGCGCGGGCTCGACCGGGATGTGATAGGCACCGGCCTTCCAGGTCTGGACATCGCGATCGGAGCCGCGCGCGAACGTGCCGGGCTGCGGCGTGGGCGCCGCTGCCATCGCGCGCGACCACGCGGCCGGCGGGGCGGCAGCCTGGCGCGGCGCGAACGGCTTGGTCGGCCGCTCCAGGTCGGGACTGACCGGCTGGGTCCCGCGCGCGAGCCGGGGCTGACCCGTCGACGGAACGCGTCGCGTGGCCGGCGCGGGGATCACAGCCTCGACGATCACCAGCCAGTCATCGGCCTCGCGATCGGACGGGTCGAGGCGAAGCGCCTCGCGAAAGAACACCGCGGCCGGCCCGTTCTCGTCACGCCGCGCGGCGAGCTCGCCGAGCAGGCGGTACGCCAGGCCGCACTGCGGATCGAGCCGGATCACGTCGCGCAGATCGGCCTGCGCGTCGAGGTCGCGGCGCAGCGCCATGCGGGCGCGAGCGCGGATCAAGAGGAGGTCGAGGCACTCCGGCTCGTCGTCGAGGGCGTCGCTGCACATGGCCACGACGCTCGGGTAGTGGCGCGCCTCGAACAGCTCGGACGCCGTCGCGATGACTGCTCCATCCACACCCTGTCGAGGAGCAAGCGCCGGGCCACCCCCCGGAGGGGCCAACCGGCGAGAACCAGACGACTTCGTCGAGACCACCGGCGGTGACTCCAGTACCCTACCTGGGGCTACATCACCCGGTTGTGGGCTGGCACCGGCCTCGTTCGCCCTCCATACTCGGGGGGTGCGGATGCCCTGGATCGTAGCCGTGGCGCTCGCCGCAGGCCGCGCCGAGGCCACGCCGGCGGCGCCCGCCGCGCCGAGCACGAACACCAGCGAGTTCTGGAGCGAGGTGATCGAGCCGCACGCCGCGGAGATCAACCGTCTCGTCGCCCGCGCGCGCACGCTGCTCGAGCGGCGAGGCTCCGACGACGAGCCGGCGACGCGCCTCGCGGTGATCGGCGACGCCTACGGCATGCTGCGCTACGCCCGCCGGTTGTCCCCGGAGAACACCTCCGTGCTCGGCCTGCTCGGCGCCGCCGCGGACGAGCTCGGCAGGACCCGCCAGGCGCTCGACGCGCTCGAGGCATGCGTGCGGATACAGGGCCTCGAGCGCGCTGGCGCCGACGTCACCGGTCGGCTCGGGGCGATCTACCTGCGGCTCGGCCGGTTCGACGACGCGATCCGCTTGCTGCGCTACGCGCAGGGGCCCGTCGCGGTGCCCGACAACGCGGTCGCGGCCGTGCAACTGGCGACCGCCCTCGCCGCGCGCGGCAAGATGGCCGACGCGATCGACGTGCTGGGCAACGCCCTGCCGCCGAGGATGAGCTACCCGAGCGATCCGCTGACGCTGGTCGGGTTCGCGCTTGCGGTGCAGTACGATCGCGACGAGCAACCCGCGGCTGCGTTCGAGGCGCTCGACAAGCTTCGCGCCCTGCTCCAGCAGGAGGTCGGCGCCGCGGTCCAGCGCGCGATCTCGCTCGTGCGGTTCGCGCCAGCGGAGGACGAGTACTACTATCGCGCGTTGCTCTACGAGGTGCTCGGCCACTACGCGGAGGCTCGCACCGAGTGGCTGCTGTACGCCTCGGTGAGCGACGCCGCATGGCGGCCGCGCGCGCTCGCCCACGCCGCAGCGCTAGACGCTGAACGGCGTATCGTGCGGCCTCCGCCCGCCGCGCCATCACCCCCGCCCCGCACCCTGGTGCCCGTGCCATGAAGACCCTCCGCAGCCTCTTGATCCTCGGGCTGGTGTCCGCAACCGCGGACGCGAGCGTGTGGGATCGCGCGGTGGCGCGCCCCGAGGACGAAGCCGCCCGCGATCTGTACGACGCCAAGATGCTCGAGGGCGATACCGCGACGCTGTCTGCGACCATCCAGGCCGCGAGCGGCGCCCACGGCATGGAGTCGATCCGGCGCGCGGAGGCGGCGTACCGCGCTGCCGCGGCGCTCCGCCCCCAGGAAGCCGAGCCATACTTCCGGATCGGCAACCTGATCTATCAGCTCCACTTCGGCTGCGAGACGCAGATCCAGCTACCGACCTGCGAGCTGCCGTATGCGACCCCGGCGCGCATGCAGGTCGCGGTCGACGCGTGGGACGCATTCGAACAGCGCGCGCCGCTCGACCCGCGGGTCGGCGAGATCCTGCTCAAGCGCGCGCTGCTCAATACCAAGGTGGTGAGCGGGGCGCCGAGCGATCGAGTGCACCTCGAGGCCGCCGCGCGCGACTACCAGGCAGCGTTCGATCGCAGTGATGGCCTCAACGGGGTTCGCGGAGACGAGCAGCTGCTCGGCAACCTGGCCGAGACCTACATGATGCTCGGCCGGCTCGACGACGCGATCGCGACCTACCAGCGCGCGATCGCGGCGGGCGCGGCCCGGGTATCCACCGTGTATGGGCTCGCCGTCGCGCTCGACCGCGACGGCTCGGGCGCGCAGGCCGCGCGCAGGATCTTGATGCAGGGCACCGAGGGGTTCGACAGCTTCAAGCGCGAGTTCATCCGCCGGACGGTGTTCTTCGTGCCCGAGGGCGAATCGAACTACTACTTCGCGCTGGCCAACGAGGCGTTCGGCTACGACAGCGCCGCGCTGGAGTTCTGGAACCGCTACGTCGCGAGCGGCGCGCACCCCGAGTTCCAGCCCCGCGCGCGCGAGCACATCGAGCAGCTCCAGAAGCAGCACGTGCGTGCCGAGCGACAGCCGGCCGGGCTGGACGACACGAATTGGTGAAGCTGCTGGTCGTGATCGCGGTGTTCGGCGCGCTCGCGCTCAACGCGCCGGCATCGGCGCAATCGCGACGCTACCCGCCACGGCCCGTCGACAAGGACGCCGAGGCCGCAGGCAAGTCCGAGCTATGGAACGCCGCGATCACGCCGGAGCGCCACCCCTACCTGGAGCTGGTACGCGCTGCGGCCGAGGCGCTCGCCCGCCGGACCCCCGACCAGACCGCCGAGGCGCTCGCCAAGCTCGACCAGGCGATCCAGCTGATGCCGCGCGAGCCCGACGCCTACCGCCTGCGTGGCGACGCCCAGTTCGAGCGCCGCGCGTGGGCGGCGTGCGCCGCCGACCTGGCCGCCGCCGATGCGCACGCCAGGCGCGACGACGAGCCGGTCCGCACGGTGACCGAGCTACGCCGCAAGCTCGGGCTGTGCCAGGCCCGCGCCGGCAAGCTGGGCGACGCCGAGAAGACGCTCGCCGAGCTCGCGGCTTCGGGCAACGCCGGCGGCGAGATCTGGATGCGGCTCGGCGAGGTCCGGATCGCGATGGGCAAGCTCGACGAGGCGATCGCCGCGTTGCGCTCCGCGCTCGACGGCACCGATCAGGCGTCGCAGGCGCTGATCCACTTCATGCTCGCGGCCGCCTACGACCGCGGCCGCCGACCGGCCGACGCGCTCGACGAGGCCGCGACCGGCGTCAAGCTCGATCCCCAGCTCGCGGTCCTGCGCAGCCCCGCGCTGCCACCGCTCGGCGACGGCGAGCTCGACTACATGCTGGGGCTCGGGTACAGCGCCGAGCCCCCGCGCCCCGAGCCCCCGCGCCCCGAGCCCCCGCACCCCGAGAACCCGCGCCCCGAATACGCGCTCGCCGCGTTCCACCGGTTCGTCGCCGCGGCGCCTGCGAGCCCGTGGCGCAAGCGCGCCGAGGAGCACATCCGCGATCTCCGCACCATGGAGCTACCCGAGCGCCTCGCGCGCGGCGGCACGGCGCAGCTTGATCTCGAGGCCGCGCGCACGATCGTGCGGCGGGCGATGCCGGCGATGCGCGCCTGCGTGGCGAGCGACGCGAACGCGGTGGTCGAGGTCGACATCTCGCGCGCCGGCCCGCGGACGCCGGTCACCGACAAGCTGCGGCCGAGGTTCTTCACGCCGCCCGACGGCGTCGCGGTGCGGCGCTCGGTCGGCGAGCTATCCGAGCGAGGCCTCCAGGCGATCGATCGCTGCATCCAGCCGCTCGCGGCCAGGCTCGCGCTCCCGCCGGTCAAGGAGCGCGACACGTACTACAAGATCACGTTCTATGTCGTCGGGCCGTGACCCGCGGCGCCGCGCCGCGCTCGCCGCGCTCGCCGCGCTCGTCGCGTGCAAGGGCTCGCCGCAGGCGGCCGACGAGCCCGCGGAGGCGAAGGGCTCGGCTGGCGTGGCCATCGCGCCTCCGCAGGTCGCGCCTCCGCAGGTCGCACCCCCGCTGGTCGCGCCCCGCAGCGTGGTGCTCGACGAGCCTGTGGTCGAGCTTCCGCGCCAGGAGGCGTTCACCTTGCTCGACCCCGGCAAGGGGGCGAGGGCCGTGCTGCGCTACGCGCTCGCACCCGGGACGGCGAGCTACGCGACCGCGACCGACCTGACCGCGCGCCACCTCGCCGGCGCGCGGGACCAGCCGCCGGCACTACCTCGGATCCGCGATGGCTTCGCGGTCACGATCGCCGCCGACCATCCAGATCGCTTGACGCTCCGCGGGCTCGCCGGCGACGCAGCGAGGTCCACACCCGAGACCGAGCGCTACCTGGCGCCATGGCGAGCCCTGCTGCAAGACCGCACAGCCACCCTACGGTTCGACGCGCGCGGCGCGATCTCGGCGATCGAGCTCGAGCACGCGCCATCCAGCACGGCAGCCGCCGACGGTCGCGGCGAGCTCGTCCAGCGCTTGCTGGCGAGGATCGTCCCTGTGCCCGAGGAGCCGGTCGGTGATGGCGCGAGCTGGCGTGTCGTGACGATCTTGCGCCTCGGCCCGGCCTACGCGAAGCAGACCGCGACCTACACGCTGGTCGCGCGCGGCGCGGCAGGCTGGAAGCTTCACCTGCGGCTTGTGCGCGTGGCCGAGCCTCAGGCGATGGACGACCCCACGCTGCCAGCCGGTGCCACCGTCGAGCTGCTCGGGCTGTCGCGCACGCTCGACGGCGAGGTCGAGTGCGATCCGGGCCATCCCCTGATCACGCGCGGCACGCTGGCGATCGAGTCGCGCGTGCACGTCCGGCTGTCCCGCAAGGGCGAGCCGGCGACCGAGCAGGTGATCGAGGACACCGGCACCGGCGTGTTCTCGCTGCGGCCGTGAGGTGCCGAGCGCGCTGCGCTACGGCGTCGGCGCCGGGCGGCCGTTGCCCATATCGGCGATCCACTTCCAGCTACCGTCGCGGTCGCGCTCCCAGACGGTGAGGTACTTGGTGTAGGCCACGCCGGTGACGTCGGTGAACGTCGCGTTGCCGATCGTCCACCCGAGGTCGCCGGTCAGGCTCGCGCCGGCGTCCGCAGGCGCCCAGTCCACCAGCTCCTCCGACGGCAGCGGATCCTCGGCGTGGTTCGCGATCACCGCGTCGAGCCCGTAGATGATCGGTCCGGCGATCTCGACCGCGTCCTCGTCAGCGAACGCCGGAAACGCGGTGCCCGTGCCCGAGGCCACCGAGGCTGCAGCGAACGCGCGATCCGCGTCTGCGATCTGGACCGCGGTGCGTCGCGGATCGTCGAACCGGATCACCGGGCTCTCGATGTCGAGCAGCGCGAAGCCCTCGGGGGCGGGCGACGGCGTGAAGCCGGTCGCGTTCTGCACGTGCACCCGCATCCGCCAGCCACCGGCGCGACGTTCCCACATCGTCGAGTACTTGCCGAATGACGTCGTGGTCGTTCCGTCGGCCGCGGTGACCGTGAACACGTTCCAGCCGAAGGTGTGGCCGATCAGGCCGTCGGCCGACACCGTGACCCGCCGCGGGTCGAAGGTGGCGCGGCGGGAGTGGCCGGGATCGTCGCTGTCGAGCAGCGCCGCGATCACCGGTCGGCCTTGCAGGATCGGGTGCGCGGACGCGAGGTACGCCGCATCGGGCGCGAGCCGCGCGACCACGGCGGCGACGAAGCCGGCGCCCGCCGCGTCCGCGGAGCGCGCGAGCTCGGCAGCGAGCAGGCTGCGCTCGAGCGCGAGGTGGAGGTCCTGGGCAGTGAGCTCGTCGCTCGCGCGCGCGGTCGGCGCATCGTCGGCGACGCAGCCCGCGGCGGCGGACAGCGCGAGGATCGGGATCAGGGTGAGCTGGAGGTGGGTCATGCGATCCACCATAGGGACGCCGCGCCGCGGGATACGACCTGGTCCGCGACCGGGCCGATCGGTGCCGCGAGCCGGCCCCGCGATGCCGCCAGCGCCCGGTCAGCCCAGGCCGAGCCGCTGGTGCAGCCGGTGGCGATGGCTGCGGCTCAACCGAAGCTCGGTACCATCGCGCAGCACGACAACGGCCTCGCCGTGCGCGATCGGCCGCAGCTCCTTGACGCGCGCGACGTTGACGATCGCGCCGCGGTGAATGCGTACGAACCGGTCCGGGTGCAGCTGCTGCTCGAGCTGGCGCAGCGACGTGCGAACCAGGTGGGTCGCGCCTCCAGCGTGGAGCTGCGCGTAGTAGTCCTGCGCCTCGATCCAGTCGATCGCTTCGGGCGGAACGAGCTCGACCTTTCCCGCCTCACGCACCGCGATCGGGCGACCGTCGGGCGCCGCCAGTCCTGCCTGAGGAGGCGCGCCGCGACCGGCGACCGCGTCGGCGAGCTGCTCGGCGAGCTGCGACAGCCGCACCTCGCGCAGCCGCGCCTTCGCGCGATCGATCGCCTGCGCGAACCGCTCGTCATCGAATGGCTTGAGCAGGTAGTCGAGCGCCCCGACGGCGAACGCGTCGACTGCGCGATCGCCGTACGCGGTGACGAACACGACCGCGAAGTTGCGCCGACCGCCGACCGCCTCGAGCAGCGCGAAGCCGTCGCTGCGCGCGAGCCGGATGTCGAGCAGGACGAGCTCGGGACAGCGCTCGGTGATCGCGGCCAGCGCTTCGCGCACGGTACCGCACGCGCCGACCAGCGCCACCTCCGGATCGTCGGCGAGCAGCGTGACGAGCGTGGCGCGCGCGAGCGGCTCGTCATCGACCACGAGCACGCGAAACGCCCGACCGGGGGCGGCCAGCGGCGCGGGCAGCGAGACGCCTGGCGTCGCCGTCACGGCACCGCCATGGCCTCGCGCTGCCGCGGGATCACGAGCAACGCCTCTGTGCCGCCGGTGGGCCGCGACGATAGATCGAGGCGCTGGCGGGTGCCGTACAGGTGGCCGAGGCGGGCGCGTGTGTTGCTGAGCCCGACGCCCTCGCCGTCGTGACCCGCGGCGCTCGCCGCCGCCCGGCCCGAGTCGCACACCCGCAGCCGCAACCAGTCGCCGTCGAGGCAGCCGTGGATCTCGACCTGACCACCGCGGTCGTCGCTGACGCCGTGTTGCACCGCGTTCTCGACGAGCGGCTGCAGGATCAGGCTCGGGACGGCGACGTCGAGCGCCGACGCATCGACGTCGACGACCACGCGCAGCCGGTCGCCGAACCGGACCTGTTCGATCGCGAGGTAGCGATCGAGCAGCGCGAGCTCGTCGCGCAGCGGGACCTCCTGGCGGCCATCGCGGGCGAGCGTCGTGCGCAGCAGCTCGCCGAGCCCGGCGAGCATCCGGATCGCCTTTCCGCTCTCGCGTGTGCGGATCAGCCCACCGATGCCGTGCAAGGTGTTGAACAAGAAGTGCGGCCGGAGCTGCATCTCGAGCGCGCGCAGCTGGGCCCGGGCGAGCTCGGCCTCGAGCTCACCGTCGCGCGTACGCCGCTCGTTGTACAGCCCGCGATAGCTCGCCGCGTAGGCGACCGCGACGACGCCGCCGTAGCTGAACAGGTTGATCACGAGCTGGGCCAGAAACTCGGCCGCCAGGCTGGGTGCCAGGCGCGCGCCGGTCCCCCCCGCGAGCAGCCGATCGACCACGACATCGAGCAGGCAGCACGTGAGCCCGGCGAGCGCGTGGAGCGCGACGCGCCCGGCGACCCGGCCGCGATCGAGCGGGAAGCGACGAGCGAGCGCCACGATCGACGGCGTCATCGCGGCCCACAGCCACACGCTGCTCGCGGTCTCCCACGGCCCGCCGTACGGCCGCGGGTCCGCGACGGCGAGGCGGTACAGCAGCTCGTTGAGCACGCAGACCACGCCGACCCCGGTCCACACGGCGAACGCGCGCGCGAGGCAACGCCAGGTCATCGCGATCATCGTGCCAGCGAGCGTGCGCGCCGCACCACCCTCGGGCGCCAAGGCCTGCGTGCAAGGCGATGCGTGCCGGTCTCGCGGGCTGTCTCGCGACACCGCGTGCGCACCAGACGCATCACAGCGGGGAATCCTCGCCCCGTCGGCCGTGGGCTCAGCGCAGGAACGCCACGGTGACGCCGTCGCCGCCCTCGGCCTGCTCGCCGGCGCGATGCTTCTCGATCGCCTTGTGGGTCGCCAGGTGGCTGCGGATCGCAGAGCGCAGGGCGCCCGTGCCGTGGCCATGGACGACGAAGATCGCGTCGCGCCCGGCCACGAGGCTCTCGTCGATGAAGCGATCGACCTGGTCGACCGCCTCGTCGACCCGGTTGCCGCGCACGTCCACCGTGGTGTCGAACGTCCGCGCGTTCGCCTTGCCTCCCGCGGGCACGCCGTCGACCAGCACGACGCCCGGCGCCGGCTCGGTCGGGGGCGCGGCGGGCGCCGGCCGGGCCGCGCGCTCGGC
>Ga0302299_10000846_pt1 | contig 17770 bp, 13 predicted proteins | sample III_Fen_N3_4_FD_198795 | JGI IMG/M metagenome (GOLD analysis project Ga0302299, IMG submission 198795) | Peat permafrost microbial communities from Stordalen Mire near Abisko, Sweden - III_Fen_N3_4 | ecosystem: Environmental > Terrestrial > Soil > Wetlands > Permafrost | place: Sweden: Abisko... | reverse complement strand
AGGACCAGGGCCCGGGGTACCCGGGTCGTACAGGTCTGCCGAGGCCAGGATGTCCGTGCCGCCGCCGGTCGACGTGGGGAGGCCACCCGCCACCAGCACCATGCCATCGGCCAGCAGGGTGGTCGAGTAGTCGGCGTACCGCGTTGCGCCCTTGCTCCCCTTCGTCGGCGGGGTCCAGGACCCGGTCGCCGGGTCGTACAGCTCGACGGAGGTGCCGACCGCCGCGTCGGCGGCCATCACCGGGACGACGGCCAGGATCCTGCCATCGGCCAGCCGTATCACGTTCTGGCCGTTGCGATAGCCCGGGACCAGGCTGTCGGCCCGGGTGTAGGTCCAGGTGCCGCTGGCCGGGTCGTACAGCTCGGCCGTGTGCAGGTTGCACCCGCTCGCCGCCCACGCGTTCCTGCAGGTATCGCCACCGGTCACGAGCACCTTGCCATCGGGCAGCAGCGTGGCCTGGTGGTTCGCACGCGGGGTGCCCATGTTGCCGGTGGCCGCCCATGCCCCTGTCGCCGGGTCGTACAGCTCGGCGGACACCGCGGAATCCGTCGGATAGCCGCCAGCCACGAGCACCCTGCCGTCCGGCAGCAGCGTTGCCGTGTGCCTGCCCCGTGCCCGGATCATGCTCCCGGTCGCCGTCCACAACCCGGAGCGCGGGTCGTACAACTCCGCGGACGCAGTTTCGCCCTCATAGCCATTGCCCGTCACCAGCACCCGCCCGTCGTGCAGGAGCGTGGCCGTGAAGCTGCCTGCGTGGGAGACCATGCTCCCGGTCGCGGTCCAGGACCCTGTGGCCGGGTCGTACAGCTCCGCGGAGGCCAGGATGTCGTTGTGGTTCGTGTAGCCGCCCGCCACGAGCACCCTGCCGTCGGCCAACGACACAGCCGTGTGCCCGTAGCGCGGCGTGCTCATGCTCCCGGTCGTCGCCCACGATGGCGCCCGGGCAGGGACCGGGGCCGGGGTCGCGGTCGGTGCCGGGGAAGCCTGGGTTGCCGGGCTCGCGGACTCCTCGGCCGCGGATGGCGACGCGATGACGGCGGTCAGCGTCGGCGCCGGCTCCGGCGGCACCACTGACGGCAGCCGGACCAGGCCGGAGCCCGCCGCCACCGCACCCCCGACGAGCAGCAGGGCTCCGGCCGCGAAGAGCGTGAGACCGCGGTTGCGGCCGAACCAGCGGCCCAGGCCCGACGTCGCCCAGCCCGGCTGCTGGCGCATGGTTCTGGCGCGGTCGATGACCGCGGCGTGGAGGCCCGCCGGCACACCGGCCGGCGCCTCGGCCTGGAGCCACTGCTCCAGGTCCCGTTCGAACTGCGCGTTCTGGTTCATCGGGCCACCTCCACGGCGCCCAGCGCGGGTCGCTCATCGGCTTCGAGGGCCGCCCGCATCGCCTGCGTGGCCCTGCTGAGGCGGGACTGCATGGTGCCGAGGGGGATCGAAAGGACCTCGGCGGACTCGGCAAGCGAGAGGCCGAGGTAGTGGTGGAGCACGATCACGGCCCGCTGCTCGGTGGACAGGCGACGGAAGCCCCGGTCGAGCTGGTCGCGGACGGCCAGGTGGTGCTGGGCGTCGGGGGCCATCGGCTGCAGGGTCGCGTCGAAGGTGATCTCCGTGACCTCGCGCTCCCGGCGCCGTTTCGCGGCCCGGTAGCAGGCACGGACGAGCAGCCGGTGCAGCCAGGCGTCGAACCGGTCGGGGTCGCGGAGGCCGCGCAGGTCGAGCCAGGCTTGGAGGAGGGCGTCCTGGACGGCATCCGCGGCGTGCTCGTCATCGCGCAGGATCAGCCGGGCGGCCCCATAGAGGCGGTTCGTCAGGCCGACCGTCAGCGCCGAGAAGGCATCGAGATCGCCCCCCTGCGCCCGAACCACGAGGTCTCGCTGCATCGGTCGACCTACGGCGCGGCGGCCGTCTGGCCGCTCTGTCCAGTCTGGGGCCCGCCGACGCCGGTTTGTTCCATCTTCGCGCCCCGACAGGAAGGATCGCTCGCTTCACCTTCGGGTTGACCGTCGGGCGGTCGGGCGGGGCAAGGGTGAGGGCTTCAGGCCGGCGTGCGCAAACTCCCACCTATTGACGCGTGGAGGTGCACGAAGTCGTTGGGGGCGAGGGTCGTCACGGGACGTCAATGGTACCCGGCGACGGCGTTCGCCCTGTGGCCTGTCGCCGCCTCGGGTCCGGCTCCGCTGCCGCCGAACCCGGCGGATCAGCGTGAACGAGCGCGACTGGACCTTCGTCCGTCAGCCGCCCGGCCCGCTCACGCTGAACGTTCCGGTCGTCGGGTCATACAGCTCGGAGCTGTCGACGTCCGCCTTGCCATCGAAGCCACCCGCCACGATGACCCGACCGTCCGGGAGCAGGGTCGCGGTATGGGAGGTGATGGCGTCGGCCATCGGACCCGTCGAGGTGAACCCGCCGATCTTTGGGTCGTAGATCTCGGCCGAGGCGAGGTATGAGCCGGAGTAGGTCCAGCCGTCGGCGTCCCCACCCGTGACGAGGACGCGGCTGTCCGCGAGCAGGGTGGCCTCGTGGAAGGTGCGCAGGTCGGCCATCGAGCCGGTCGGGCTGAACGTCCCGGTCTTCGGGTCGTACAGCTCAGCCGAGGCGAGGCTGTACGTCGTGTCGGTCGCCGGTCGGTACGCACCGCCGGTGACCAGGACGCGACGGTCGGCGAGCAGCGTTGCGGTGTGGAAGACGCGCTCACCCGCCATGGAGCCAGTCGGGCTGAACCGGCCGGTCTTCGGGTCGTAGACCTCGGCCGACGCTAGGAAGTCGCCCGGCGAAGCCAACCAGCCCACGGCGCTGCCTCCCGTCACGAGTACGCGACCGTCGGCGAGCAGGGTCGCGGTGTGGAAGCTGCGTGCCGTCTTCATCGACCCGGTGGGGCTGAACTTGCCGGTCTTCGGGTCATACAGCTCGGCCGAGGCCAACGCGTGATGCGGGCCGTCGCTCCCACCGGTGACAAGGACACGACCGTCGCGGAGCACGGTCGCGGTGTGCAGGTTGCGACCGGTCGCCATGGAGCCCGTCGGGGTGAAGGTGCCCGTCCTCGGGTCGTACAGCTCGGCCGAAGCGAGCATCCCTCCAGAGAGATCCCACACCCCCGGGTCGCCGCCGGCGTACAGCACGCGACCGTCGGACAGCCGGGTGGCGGTGCCCCAGGCGCGAGCGGTCGGCAGCGAGCCGGTCGCGGCGAACGAATCTGTCGCAGGGTCGTACACCTCGGCCAAAGCGATCGGGAGCGAGTCCCAGTAGCCCCCGGCAAGGAGGACGCGTCCGTCGGCGAGGGCCGTGGCCGTGTGGTCGCTGCGCCCATGCGTCAACTGGCCGGTCGATCGCGTTCCGGTTGGCGTGACCGTCGAGGCTGGCGTGGGCGCCACGGTCTGCGCCGGCGTGGCGGTCGAAGCGGCCGTCGGTGCCGCGGCCGCGGCATCAGACGGGGCCGCGGTCAGCGCTGGAGTTGGGGCCGCGGTGGCAGCGCTACCGCAGGCCGCCGCGACGAGTGCGACCACCGCGACCAGGGTCGCCAGGGTTCGGTTCTTCACTGGGTCCCGCTCCTTCAAGCGGTCGGTGCGACGTGGGTCAGAGCCTTGACGGCCGACCAGACGGATCGCGGCGAGGTCCACGTGCGGCCCGCCATTCACAGCCCGCTTCCCGGGTCGTACAGCTCGGCGGTGGTCAGGGTGCCGGCGTCACCCTCTCCGCCCGCCACGAGCACCGTGCCGTCCGGCAGCAGCGTGGCCGTGTGGAACTCACGTGGCACGCCCATGCCCAGGGTGGGAGTCCAGCTCCCGGTGGCCGCGTCGAACAACTCGGCCGATGCCAGCACATCGGCGTTGCCGTTGGCGAGGAGACCCTTCCGGCCACCGGCTGCGAGCACCTTGCCATCGGGCAGCAGCGTTGCCGTGTGGACCTCACGCCGCGTACCCATGCTCCCGGTGGCGGCCCAGGTCCCGCTCGCCGGGTCGTACAGCTCTGCGGTTGCCAAGGGATCGCTGACGGACCCGCTGTCTCCCCCCGCGACGAGCACCCTGCCGTCGGGCAGGAGCGTGGCCGAGCAGGACTCACGCCGCGTGCCCATGCTCCCGGTGGCGGTCCAGGTCCCGCGGGCCGGGTCGTACAGCTCGGCCGAGGCCAGCACCTCGCGCCCTCCGCGGCTGACGCCGCCTGCAACGAGCACCGTGCCGTCGGGCAGGAGCGTGGCCGTGTTGCCGGAGCGCCGCACGCCCATGCTCCCGGTGGCGGCCCAGGTCCCGCTGGCTGGGTCGAACAGCTCTGCGCTGGCCAAGGGATCGCTGCCGGACCCGCTGTCTCCCCCGGCGACAAGCACCCTGCCGTCTGGCAGGAGTGTGGCCGTGTGGCCGGCGCGTCCCCTGGTCATGCTCCCGGTGACTGCCCAAGTCCCGCTCACCGGGTCGTACAGCTCGGCACTGACCATGGCGCCCCCAATGGTGCCGCCCGCCACCAGCACCTTCCCATTCGGCAGCAGCGTGGCCGTCTGGCCCTGACGACCATCGATCATGGACTGCGTCGCGGTCCAGGTCCCTGTGGCGGCGTCGTAGAGCGTCGCCGAGCCGTAATGGAAGCCGTGGAAGCCAGGGCCAGTCTCGTACCCGCTCGTCACGAGCACCTTGCCGTTGGGCAGCAGCGTCGTTGTGCCCCCCGGTTGGGCCCCGACCATGTCACCGGTGGGCATCCACGAGGGTCCCCGGGGCGCTACGGCCGCTTCTGTCGAGGTCGGCGCGGGCGAGGGGGAGACCACCGGGCCAGGAGTCTCTACGGCCGGCGATGACGACGCGACGGCGACGGGCAGCGTGGGTGCCGGCACCGGCGGCACCAGCGACGGCAGTCGCACCAGACCAGAGCCCGCCGCCACCGCACCGCCGACGAGCAGCAGCGCGGCGGCCGCGAGGAGCGTCAGGCCACGGCGCGACCTTCCCTGCGTCGGTCCGGAACGCCGCGGGGACGCGGCGATCGCTGCACGGGCGACCCGCTGGGGTCCGAACGGGCCGATGCCGCGGTCGGCGTCGGAGCGAAGGGCCGCGGCGAGGCGCCGCTCGAACTGGTCGAAGTCATGCATCGCGAAGTTCTCCACGGAGCCGAACCAGCAGGCGCGAGAGGCGGCCACGGGCGCCGGACGAGGACATCCCCAAGGCACGCCCGATCTCGTCGGAGCTGAGCTCGGCGACGTAGCGCAGGGCAATGAGGGCCCGGTCGGTGGGATCGAGGGACGCGAGGACGCGCCGCAGGTCGGCGCTGGCGATGCCGTCGGCCAGGGGGTCCGAGCGGAGGTCCGGCACCCCTTCGAGCTCGATGTCGGCCACCGAGATCTCGGCGATGTGCGGGCGGCGCGAGCGCATGGTCCGGCGGGCCTCGTTCGCCGCGACGGCGACGAGCCAGCCGCGAACCTGGCTGGGCTCCTTGACGTCGCCGAGCCGGCGCCATGCGATGGCCCACGCCGCCTGTGCGGCGTCCTCTGCGAGTGCGGGGTCCCGGCAGATGACGTAGGCGACCCGCAGCAGGTCGCGATGGTGACGCGCCACGAGCTCCGTGAACGCCGCCTCGTCGCCCATCGCGGCAGCTCGCACGAGCTCGCCGGCCTGGATCGCCATCGTGTCCACCATGCCATAGGGATACGGCCTGGGGGCGGATTGATTCAGGACGCGTCCGATTCCGCGCAAGCCCGCGGGGAAGCCTCTCCGGGCCTGCCCGCACGCGGCCGTCCTACCAGCGGACGCTCCGGCTGTTCGACTTGCGAAGGCTCAGGCCTTCGTGCGCAAACTCGGGGCTATTGACACGTGGAGGTGGACGAAGTCGTTCGGGGCGATGCTCACGGGAGGTCCATGGTACCGCCCGAGGACGGCGTCGGCCGCCGTGCCGACTCCTCATAGAGGAAGCCTAGAGGGCGTGAGGAGCCACCGTAGAGCCGGAGGGACGACGCTCATTCCGCTGACGGCGACCGGACCCTCGGTCGGCACAGCGGATATGGAAGGGAGACTCCCTGTGCGCAAGCTGCTCGTCCCGGTCGGACTCGCGCTCCTCCTGGCCGTCGCGAACGTCATCCCTGTCACCGCATCCGAAGGGTCGAAACGGGTGACCATCGACGTACACGGGGCGTTCGATTCGCCCACCGGGACGTTCACGGCGCGTGGCCCCATCTGCGGATCCGGCATCACGTCGGACGTCGTCATCATCACCAGCAGGGGCAGCCGGCTGTTCTTCGACGACCGCAAGACGTTCACGTGTGCGGACGGTTCCGGGACGTTCACGTTCCATGTCCTTGCGTCCGTGCGGCCGTGCGACCCCATTGACCACGGGACCTGGACGGTGGTCGGCGGGACCGGCCGCTATCGGGAGCTCCGTGGAGCGGGCAAGGACATCGGCAGGTACTTCCCCGGCGACTCCTGCAACGCGGACGGCATCGACGACACCTTCACCGGCGTGATGGGGTCGTAGGCACAGAGGAGAGCATCGGCCGGCGTGGCACCCGCCTCGCCGACCGAGCTCCACCTATCCACCGCATCCGGGCGGCCGGGTGCCGAGGGCCTGAGCCTCCGCCACCCGGTCCACCGGAATGCACGGGACGTTGATCGAACCGGCAATGATCTTCGCCTTCCACGCCTCGATGACCTGGCGCTGGCTGTCGAGGAATCCGCCGTTGTACGAGAGGTCGACCCCATGGGCCGACAAACCCAGGATCCGTATCCCCGACATGAGGCTGCCCCGAGCGTAATCGGACAGCACCCCGTAGACGCCGGTGTCCGTCCGCTTGACCATCGACGTGAGGATGTGCTGCTGCCAGGCCTGCCAGTCGACGTTCGCCGGGTCGTCCCCGACGGTCTGGTACTGGTCCGAGTCCACGCCGATCGCCCACAGCCAGGGTCCAGAAGCGGACGACAGCGCAGTCGCGGCCTTGAAGACACCGAGGCCGGAGTCACCGGCGGCGCCGAAGATGACATCGGCGCCAGCCCGGTACTGGGCCTCCGCCGCCGTCGCGGCGGCCACCGGATCGGCATACCCGTTGTAGTCACCCAGCGGCGAGAGGTAGGCGGTGAGGATCCTGATCGCAGGGTTCACGGCGCGGGCCCCCGCCTCGTAGCCGGCCTGGAACGGCCAGATCACCGGGCCGTCCATGCCGCCGATGAAGCCGATCGTCCCGGTCCGGCTTCTCGACGCCGCCGCCACGCCGGCAAGGAAGGACCCCTCGTTGTCGGCAAACGACAGGTGGATGACGTTCGATCGAACAGCCGGGAGGTCGACCACGACGAACCGCGTGCCAGGGAAGTCCGCGGCGACCGCGTCAACGTCGGTGTCCACGGCGTTGACCACGATCAGCCCGGCGCCGTCCTGTGACAGCTTCCGGAGGGCGATGTCGGCCGACGGACCGTCGATGACGGGAGCCGTGCGCGGGGTCAGCCCGAAGTCCGACACGGCGCCGTCGAACCCCCGCTGGATGATCATGGTCGCGGTGAACACACCGGGCCCGTTGTAGAGGAGTGCGACCGGCGCCCGCTTCGTGCTGCCGGCGCCGACGACGCCGTAGGTGCCCACGACCGCGAGTGCGAGCACGGCGATCCCGAGGGCGATGAGCCGCGACCTCGCCCGGCGCTCCAGGCTCCGACTGGCTTCGGACCTGATGGTCTCCTCCAGATGCTCTTCACGGCGCCGCTCCAGGCTCGCCTCGAGGAAGGTTCGCTCTCGTCCGGTGAGTTGCAAGGTCCCTTCCCGGATCGTCGTCTCGAACTCGCCGAGGCGCGCCCCGACGAGCAGGTAGTCGGGATTGCGGCCGGCGGCGTCCCACTCCTCCGCGGCCGTGGTGAACGTCTCGTGACGGCGGAGGGCGGCGCGGTGACGATCGATCCAGCCGGCGAGGCGCTCCCACTCGCGAAGGAGCGCTTCGTGGGCGACCTCGACCGTGGCATCGCCCGTCACCGTGTCCCGATCGAACGACAGGAGCCGGTGGCGACCGAAGGCGTCGAGGACTTCGGACAGCGCCACCGGGTCGACGTCGAGGTCGGCCAGCTCGGCAAGCGGCGGCCGGCGTCGTGAATCGATCGTCCCGTGGCCGGGCCGCACGAGGCGCAGGAACACCTGCTTGGCGACCTGCCGCTCCGGATCGCCGAGCCCGTCGTAGAGGCCCTCCGCGCGACGGGAGAGGATGCCGCGCAGGCCTCCGAGCGTGCGGTAGGCATCGAGCGTGAGCGTCGCGTCGTCGCTGTGGTCGAAGAGCTCCGTAAGGGCGAACTGGAGCAGGGGCAGGGCGCCGGGCTGCGCCGCGGTGTCAGCGACGAGCTCGGCCATCAGCCCCGGCTCGACCGCCACGCCCGCCCGCGTCGCCGGACCGACAACGGCCGCCTTGAGCTCGTCCGTGGTCATCGGCAGCACGTTCATCACGCCCGGCACGAAGACCTCGGCGAACTCCGCGTCCAGCAGCGGGCGATCGTAGTAATCGGCCCGCAGCGTCAGGACGACAGTCAGGCGTCCGTCGGGGTCGGTGAGGCCCGCCGTGAGCGCGTGCAGGAAGCGCCGCCGGGCGGCCTCGTCGGCCACGGTGAACAGGTCCTCGAACTGGTCAACGACCAGCAGCGTGCGGATCCCCGCAGGGATTGCCCAGAGAGGCGTGCGGCGCCTGCCGTCACGCCCCGTCTCGCCGGCCGTCCCGCGGCGCTCAGCCGGCCCAGGTTCTCCCAGCACGACCTCGACGTCGTGGAGGGGGTTCGCCCCGGGGACGATGGTCGCGATCCGCCACTGGTCGGAACCGGCGATGGCACCGGCCCGCAGGCGCGGGATCAGGCCGGCGGCTACGACGCTCGACTTCCCCGACCCCGACGGCCCCACCAGCGCGATCAGCCGGTTGCCGGCACGGAGCCCGTCGAGGAGCCGTTCGCCCAGCGCGTCGCGGCCGAAGAAGTCCGCGGCGTCCGCCTCGGCGAAGGCGCGGAGTCCCTTGTACGGGTTCATCGCTCGAGCCACGGCGCGCGGCGGGGCGTCCACTGCCGGCGCGAGGGTCGGGTCGCGGAGCAGGATCCGTTCCTGGAGACGCTGCAGGGCCGGCGACGGATCGAGCCCCAGCTCGTCGGCGAGGAGATCCCGAAGCCGCTGGTAGGTCCGCAGGGCCTCTGCGTGCCGACCCGAGCGGTACAGCGCCAGCATCAGGATCTCGCGCGACCGCTCGCGCAGCGGATCCTCGCGGATGGCCGCCCCCACGAGGGACAGCGCCTCGGGGACCAAGCCCGCGTCGAGCTCGGCGGTGGCCAGCTCCTCGATGGTGTCCAGGTGGCGGTCGGTGAGCCGGCGGATGTACGGCTGGGCGAACTCCTCGTAGGCGAAGTCGGAGAGCGCCGGCCCGCGCCACAGCGCGAGCGCCGACCGCAGCAGGATCGTGCCACCGGCCCGGTCTCCACCGTGGAGCTGCTGCAGGCCCTCGTCGACGAGGCGCTCAAACTGCCCGGCGTCGATCGAATCCTGCGCCGCCAGGAGCTGATACCCGGGCTGGCGCGTGACGATGTGCTCGCCCGCATCGAGCGGCGCCAGCGCCTTCCGAAGCTCCGAGACGTAGATCTGGATCGAATGGGCGGCGGTGCGCGGCGGCTGCTCCGGCCAGAGGGCGTCGATCAGCCGATCGATCGACACGATTTCGCCGACGTGGAGCAGCAGGATCGCCAGCAGGGCGCGCTGTTTGGGCGGGCCGAGATCGGCCGTGGCACCACCGGCGACGGCCTCGAGCGAGCCAAGGATTCGAAACTGCATCGACCCCTCATCGCGCCACGGGCTCGGCCGATCGTGGAGTGCGCCAGCGCCGCGGTCAAGCACCCAAGTCCAAGGCTCGCAGGCGTCGCTCTACGGCTGCTCTACCACAGCCGGCCAGGAGCGATCTCGAGTCCCGGGCCCAACGTCCGGGCTGACTCGGCGGGCGCCCCGCGCCGCAACGGCGACCGTTCCAACACCCGGGCCTTCGCCAGCTTGGGAGGCAGCCGGCGACGGCTGCCCTCTCGTGTCAAACCGTGCCTGAACTCCCCAACTGCGCCACCGGGTGTGTGAAGCCTCCCGTTATGAGGTAGAGGCGCTGGGCCTCCCGTGCCAAAGAAGGTGGCACGGAGGTCTACGGCGGTGTCCTCTCGATTGAGGTCCCACACGCCATTGGCTTGTGTGGTGAACGCGCCACCACCGACGATTACGTCGTCGCAAGCAGCGGCAATCGCTGTGACCCCGCACAACGCGACGAGACGAAGTGGTCGTTGCGGCATCCGGCGCCCCCTCTGGCACCACCATCTTGTGATCGGCAAGCGGGATGCGCACGGGGATCGGCTGTCCGCCGCCTCACGTGCGAGCGAGACGCCCCCCTCAGGCCATCGCCTGGTTACCCGGCCCTGCCCCCGGCATTGACCAGGCGGCCCGCTGCACCGACGTCATGGGCGGGCAAGATCGCGAGTCGGCCCAATCGCCGCTCCAGCTCAAGGACTCGCGCCGCGGTTTCGCGCAGCGTTGAGCGGTCGCCGAGGCCAGGAACAAGCCCGCGCCGCATCGCATCGACGTCGTACGTCATGTCGCCGACCAGGAGGAGCGGCGCATCACGGCCGCGAACGAGCATCGACAGTGATCCGGCGGTATGCCCCGGGGTCGGGAGCAGCACCAGCGCGCCATCACCGGCCAAGTCGTGCGCCGAGGTGAACGGGGCAAGAGCAGGATCGCTGGTCGCCTCGAAGACGACCTTGTCCCAGGTTGCCCCGGGCAGGTCGGTGTGACGCGGCAGGAAGCCGGCCATCTCGGCATTCGGCGCCTTCATTGCCTGCCAGTCGGCGGCGCTCACGACGAACCTGGCGCCGGTGAGCTCGCGAAGCCCGCCGATGTGGTCCTGGTGAAGGTGCGAGAGCACCAGCCACCGCACGTCCTCGGTCCGGTACCCGAGGGCGCCCAGCTGGGCCGACACGGTCTCCTCCGGGCGCATTTCGAAACGCGCGAGCCGACGGTAGATGAAGCGCATGAGCGGCGACGCCGGGTAGTAGCCGGGGTCGGTCACCGAGGCGAGGTCCTGTCCGGCGTCGAAGAGCACCAGGCCCCGGTCGTGCTCGATCACGAAGACGTGGATCGGGCGCCAGCCACCCCAGGTCGGGCTCAGGAGGATCCAGGCAAGCGACGGAAGCCGGCTGCCGTTGGCGTGCTGCGGGTGGATCTTGACGCGGCCGGTGCTGAACGCAGCCACCCCGCGGACCGCACCGGGCGGAGCGAGGTCGTCACGCATGAGACGCACCCGACGGCAAACTCGGAACTACGGACACGTGGAGCTGGACGAAGTCGTTCGGGGCGATCGTCACGGGGGGACAATGGTAGCCCCGGCCGTCGGTCTACGATCGGCGCCGGTCACGGACGACGGCAGGCGAGGAGAGCCGGGCGACAAGAGCGTTTCGCCGAAGTAGATCCGCCTTGCAGCCTCGTCCGCGACGAGGCCGTCGGGCCTGCGGCCCTCGAGCACCCCGAATCCACCGAGGCTCGGGTCCGCCTGCTCAGCGCGCTTGTGGCCCTCCCGGGCACGATTGGCCGCTTCGCCAACTCCGTAGTTGAGCTCGCTGACCCAGCGGTCATACCCCAGATCACGTCGTAGTAGCGACGCCGCCGCACCTTGAACGCCGCGGTCGCGCGCCTCCAGTCGCGGTCGGCGAGCAGCAGCTCGCTCAGCTCGCGCACTCGCCTGAAGAGGAGCGAAGTGCCGTGCCCCTGGGTGGGATCGGGCGCGCCGGCGGCGTCGCCGATGAGCACAATGTCATCGCCCGCGATCCGGCTCGCCAGATGTCGCTGTTCGGGAAGAAGCCGATCGGACCTCCTGGCGGATCTCGTCGAGCGCGCCCTCAGGCGTCGCCCTCGGCCACGCGGACCAGAGCTTCGAACGACCGGTCCACACCCAGGATCCGCAGACACTCCGCTGGTGCCGTCAGGTAGAGCCGCGTCTTGTCGATACGCGTGGCGAACCAGTTGACCGCGACGTCCCGAGTGTCGAGCCCGCGATCCCGCCGCCAACGACGATCAGGTCATAGGATCGCGGGGACGTCATCCTGAACCCACTGATTCGATCGATGGTCTCGGCCGGGTGGAGACCCTGAGCGTGAACTCCCGCCTATCGACAGGTGGAGCTGGACGAAGTCGTTCGGGGCGATGCTCACGGGACGTCCATGGTAGCCCGGAGACCGAGGGACCGGCCGCTGCCGTTCGCCCGGGGATGCGCGTTCGTCAGCTGCCGGGCGACATCGTCCGGAGACCAGCGAGCCGGGCAGCCGCCGCCTGGCGCTCGTCGTACGTCACGAACCCGTCGAGCGGCCCGAGGTCCACCGCCGAGGCGATATGGATCGCATCGAGCGCACGGAGGGCCGGCTCGGCGAGCGCTCCCGCTGCCAGGAGCAGGGCTCGATCCAGCGGGAGCAGGGCAACCGCATCGAGCGTGTCGCCGGCGCGGCCGATCAGGACGTCCACCGTCAGCCGCGCGTCACGCACCGCGGCGCACCTGACGGCCCGCGGGACCTCGGCCAGCGCGAGCTCGCTCGAGACGATGTCGGCGTCGGCCGAGAAGGCCCGCAGCGACGCGCTCTCAGGTTCGTCCCGCACCAGTCTGACGAGTGCCGATGCGTCCGCGTAGAGGAGCGCCACAGCTCAGCGCTCGCCGCGGATCTCGTCGAGGGCGCGACTGAGGGCGTTGGCGTCGCCATCCATCTGGAGCGGGGGCGGCAACCTGCGTCGGGCGGGTCGCGCGACGCGCCCCTCGGCGATCAGGCGGTCGAAAGCGGCGCCGCCGCTGGGCGCCGGGCCCAGCTCCGCGACGGGCCTGTTCCGGTCCGTCACGAGTAACCGCTCGCCGTTCTCGACGCGACGCAGGTACACGCTGAGGTTCTGGCGCAGCTCGGCGATGCCGACGGTGTTGCTCATGTACATGCAGGTAGCACATGATGCTTGCGCCGCTCCCAGGATCTTCGGCGCAGCGGTCTCACGGCTCCTTGAGCCAGATCCGCAACGCCCCGACGGACTGGAAGCCCAGGCGAAGGGCGACCGCGAGATCGGCACCGGACGCGTAGCCGACGATGGCCGAGCCGGGAAGGGCAGAGTCGAGGTAGTCGAGAGTTCCCCGCCACGCGCGGTCGAGGTCCTCGTCCTTCGCGAAGACGTTCGACAGTCCCGCGAGCTCGCGTCCCGATCGGTTCGCGATCGCACCCGCGACGATGGACCCTTCGACATACCCGCCGAGGACCATGACCGACGGATCGCGAAGGAGCGCCGGACGGAACAGGCCAGCGGGGGCACCGTCGACATCCCAGGCCGCTGCCCACGCCAGGAGCTCGTCCGCCGTCTCGACCGCGATCCACCGCATGCCCGAAGGGCCGCTGACCCTGGACGATGTCGGTTCGCGGTAGATCCACTCGGCCTCGCGCACGATCTGGAAGCCGTACGGGCCCATATCCAGGGCCGCGAAGCTGTCCTTGATCGAGCAGCCAGGCGACGCGTCGATCCGTTCGAGGATGGATCCGGCGACGGCGGCCGGGTCGAGCGTCACGGCGTCCGGGTTGTAGCGGGGCGTGCGACGCGGGGCCACCCAGACGTCGGGGTCGAATCTCCCCTCGATGCCATGCGTGCGGCACAGGGTGTCGCACCACTCAGCGTTGTTGCGGGCTGCCGCTCGACTTGACCGGTCTCGGGCGATCACTGGGCGACAGCCGCGGTCCCGCGCAGGTGGGGGCCTTCGATGGCGTGGACGCCGATGGACGAACCCAGGTCCGCTGCCTCACACGGTTGAGCTGAAGCGATAGCCGACACCGCGAACGGTCTCGATTTCCGTGGCGCGATCGCCGAGCTTGCGCCGGAGCGACACGATCACGGACTCGATCACGTTGCTCCCGCCCGTGTCGTCGTAGCCCCATACGTCGCGCAGCAGCGCTGAGCGCTCGACCACCCTTCCCGGGTGCTGGCAGAGCAAGTTGAGCACCTCGAACTCGAGCTTCGAGAGGTCAATCCGCCGGCCGCCAAAGACGAGCTGCCGCTGGGCGACATCGAGGATCGAGTCGTCGTCGATCTGCAGCTCCGAGGCGACCACTCGTGCCAGCCAGCCGTCCACCGAGGCCGGGCCAAGGTCGAGCATGGCGGCGTGGTAGGCGACGCCCTCGAGTTGGACGGGAGCTCCGGGCAACGGCTCGATGAAGAGCTGTGCCCAGGTCGACCCGGGCTCGACGCGCTCGCGGTCGACGGTGTAGACGCGCCGCAGGTCAGGCCGCAGCTCCAGGTACATCCGCTTGAGGTCGAGCAGGATTGCGGCTTGGATCGGCGACGGGTCCGCGCCGGTCGCGACCTCGATGCGGTCGAAGAGCACGCGCCGACCGCAGGGAACCGGCGATCGCCGCAGGTGGTCGCGGCACTGGCGCGCGATCGGGTCCTCCTCGAGCAGCGCGTGTGTCAGGTCGTCCATCTCGGCGACGACATAGAAGCCAACGGCAGCGCCCGACTGGTCGCGCGCCATTCGGAAGGCTCGCGGGAGGCGGCGCCACCATGCCGCGAGGACCGCCGCCGATGCAGGCTCCTGCGTCCGGGCGATCTCCTCGATCGCCGCGCCGTCGTCCGCCTGCGCGGCATCGACGAAGTAGTGGTGCGCGGTGGTCGGGAAGAACGCCTCGCGGATCATCGGGTTCTCGAGGAGGTACAGCAGGTCGGCGGTGTAGCGCCACATCTCGTGCGACGAGGCCCGAGCGACCTCGTCCCGCAGCTGCCGCCAGGCTGCGACGCGATACCGTCGGGAACGGTCTGGGTCCGACGAGCGGAGGAAGGCAGCGACGACGTCGCGAACCGTTTCGTGCACGATGAGGCCGTCCTGGCCGACGTCCACGAACGGCAGGCTCCGCAGGCGTTCGAGGACGTCCTGGGGAGCGGCATCGGGCAGCATCGCCCCGAGCAGCGACAGCGTCGGGCGGCGCACCACGGCGGCCGCGTCCAGCGCCTGCCGCGTCGGTGCATCGAGCCGGGCGAGGTAGAGCTCGGTCAGCTCCCCGACCATCGCGCTGACCGTGGAGGCCTCACGGTCGACGTTGGGCGAAGCGAGCACGGCCGATGCCGCCAGCTGCAGCGACAGCGGGTGACCGTGCGCGAGCCGGTTGATCCGGTCCGCATCGGCAACGGCGATCCCGGCCCGGCCCAGGAGGAGCTCTGCGTCGTGGCGTGGCAGGTTGGCCAGCATGAGGGTGCGGAAGAGCCCGCCCATGGCGCCGGACCAGCCCTTCATGGGCGGCTCGCGACCGGCGAGGACCAGCCGGACATTGTCGCCGAGCACCGGGACGAAAGTCTCCCGCAGCCACGGGTCCAGCGGGCGGAGCACCTCGTACGCGTCCAGGACGAGGACGACCCGCTCGCCGAGGCCCGCCAGCCGTGCTGCGGCCTCCCCGGGGCCAGACGCGTCGCCCCCGATCGCGTCGACGAGCCCGGCGACGAACCCGCGCTCCGTCGGCTCGATCGCGCCGCCGTCGAACTGGAGCACGATCGCGCCGCGGGCTCGTGCCTCGGTCGCGAAGGCCCGAACGAGCGCGGACTTGCCGACGCCGGCGATGCCGTGGACGAAGACAACGAGCGGACCGTCCTCATCGAGCAGGCGGCGAAGGGTTGCCCGTTCCGGGTCACGCCCGACGAGCCCATCCGCCTGTCCCTCGATCCGCCTGCCGATGGTCGTGCCCACGCAGCGAGTCTGGGGCTCGGCCGGTCACACCGCAACAGGGTTCGGCGCAGCGAGGCCTCGCGTGATCGCGCCCGGAGCCTCGAAGATCTCGAACGCCGTCGCGGTGAGGTTCGGCAGGGTCGGATCGGTCGCGAAGGCCTTGAACAGGTCACTCCCGAGGTAGGCATCAAGCGCGTCGCGGTCCACGAACGCGTAGACGCCACCGTAGGTGTTCGTCGCCTCGTCGGCGAGCCAAGTCTTCGAGACGAGCCCGGGGAGCGCGGCGAACGTTGGAGCCTCGTCGACGCACGCCTGGCGATAGTCGGCGTCAGTGAGGTCCTTGAGGTTGAAGGTGACGACGAGGAGCTGCATCTTCGGTCTCCCAGTGCCCAGGTGGAGGTGTCACCGCCACCGTAGGCGAGGCAGGAGGCTCGAAGGTCAGCGGTTCATGGAAAGAACCTGAGATTGGGCAGCCGGACCGGTGCGCCTCTGTCTCCTGCTCACGCTTCGCCCGGTGGGTCCTGAGGGTCAGGTCAGGGCGTCGTGCGCAAACTCGGAGCTACTGACCGCGACACCGCCGTGGACCACCCACACCAGCCGACGGTCAAGCGGACGAGTGCGCCGCGACCGGGAGTCGGGGCCGTCGCACCGGTGGCCCAGGCACGGACGGCTACGCCGCGCACGAACGCCAGTGCGGCGAGGGCCGCGACGAGCCGGCTCAATGGACACCTCCGCGCCCATCGATCCGCCTCAAAGAGTCGGTCCGGGTCCGTCGTCCCCCAGTGCCCACCGACGGGAAGGGCCGGGCCCACGCCCAGAGGCCGCCGCCGTGGCCGTCGAGGTATGCCCGCCGCACTGCGTGCCGCGGTGGCCTTCGCGACTCCGGCAGCGCCGCGACCGCATGCTGTGGGCCTGTAATCGAGGTGAAGGATGAGGGTCGTGGGCTGGATGACCTCCGCCGTGGGCATGGTGGGGGTCGTCGTGTGCAACGGGCTGGTCCCGCTGCTCTGGCTGCTGAGGTCCAACCTCCGGGCGCGCGCCGTCGACCTGCTGGCCGTCCCCAACGCCGGGCTGGAAGCAGCCGGCATGGTCACCGACAACGTGGTGCACTGGCTCGAAGATGCTGCGGGGCGCATCGACGATATCAAGGCGAAGGCCGACGACCTGGCCCGAGCGCCCCACGTCGACGCTGCCGCCACGACCGACCTGGCGACCGCTATCGACGGGTTCATCACTGGGCCGTATGCGACGCTGCGCACCGTCTACTCGGGGCTCCGCGAGCGGGCCCAGGCCGTGGGCGACCTGCTCGCCGGAGTCGCCAGGGCCGTCCCGGTCCTTGCGACCAGCGGCGGCGTCGCGGAGCGGCTCCAGGCGATCGACGCCCGGATGCAGGAGATCGATGCGTCGGTCACCAGTCTCGGCCGGCTGGGGCCGGCGGGACTCGCCGAGCCGGGCGTCGCCGCAACGGTCGCCGAGCGGGCGGTCGTTGCGAAGGAGCACCTGCAGGTCATCGGTGAGCTGGTCGCCGAGGTCGAGACCTGGCTGGACGCCAGTCGCGATCGAGTCGCCGGGGCCGACCGTCGGGCCGCGCGGTATCTGACCGCCGGCGCTGCGGTCGGGACGGTCCTGACCTTCTTCGTCGCCTGGCTCAACGTCCTGCTCTTCCAGCAGGGGAGACGCTGGAGTCGCCGGTAGCTCCGCGACGCGGGCGGAGACGGACGAAGTCGTTCGGGGCGATGCCTGCTAGAGCCCGAGGGGCTCGAGGAATCCGATGACGAGCGGCATGACCAGGTCCAGGCGCGAGAAGGCCTGGAGATGGTCGAGGTCGGGCAGGACGTGGAGTTCGACGCCCAGCGCGTCCGAGGTCTTCCGCTCCTCCTCGGGCCCATCGTCACCGCCCACGTAGACGAGGGCGGGCGCTGTGACCCGCCCGACACCGACCGCGCAGGTCCGGGCATCCTCGATGGACATCGCCCCGAGCGCGATCGGGTCGTTGACCTCCTGGTCGTACGCCCGGTCCTCCTCCGAGAAGTGGTACTCGTCCCACAGCGGGCCGAAGTCGCCGCGGAACATCGCCAGCGTCATCGCATCAGGGGGCGTGTC
>Ga0302299_10000845_pt1 | contig 17790 bp, 15 predicted proteins | sample III_Fen_N3_4_FD_198795 | JGI IMG/M metagenome (GOLD analysis project Ga0302299, IMG submission 198795) | Peat permafrost microbial communities from Stordalen Mire near Abisko, Sweden - III_Fen_N3_4 | ecosystem: Environmental > Terrestrial > Soil > Wetlands > Permafrost | place: Sweden: Abisko... | reverse complement strand
GCCTCGCCGGTTGGCGCCATCAGGATCGGGGGTCCCGGGTCGGTCATCCCCGTCAGGCCCCGGCGCTGGTCTCTTCGAGATACCGGCGTGCCGTGGCGCCGCGCACCTGGCGGATGTCCTCCTCGTACTTGAGGACCACGCCCAGGGTCTCGTCCACCACGTCCCCGGACAGCTCCGTGGCGCCCAGCGACAGGAGCGCGGCGGCCCAGTCCAGCGTCTCCGCGACCCCCGGGACCTTGGTCAGGTCTGCGGAACGGAGCCGGTGGACGAAGCCGACGACGTCGCGGGCGAGCGTCGCGGGAGCGTCCGGCACCCGAGTCGCCACGATCTCGAACTCCTTCGCCGCGGTCGGGTAGTCGATCCAGTGGTAGAGGCACCGGCGCTTCAGCGCGTCGTGGACCTCGCGCGTCCGGTTGGAGGTCAGGACGACGCGCGGCGCCCTGGCGGCGCGGATCGTGCCGATCTCGGGGACCGTGACCTGGAAGTCGGACAGGATCTCCAGCAGGTAGGCCTCGAACTCCTCGTCCGCACGGTCGATCTCGTCGATCAGCAGGACCGGCGCCTCACCGTCCGACGCCTCGAGGGCCTGCAGGAGGGGACGCTTGAGGAGGAATTCGGGCCCGAAGATGTCGTGGGCGGACGCCTTGTCGATCTCGCCGCGCGCCTCGAGCAGGCGGATCTCCAGCATCTGGCGCGGGTAGTTCCACTCGTAGACCGCGGTGTTGACGTCCAGGCCCTCGTAGCACTGGAGGCGGATGAGCCTGGTGCCGAGGCTCGCCGCCAGCACCTTTGCCAGCTCCGTCTTGCCGACGCCGGCCTCCCCCTCCAGCAGCAGGGGACGCCCGAGCTCCAGCGCGAGGAAGACGGTCGTCGCCAGCGAGCGCTCGGCGATGTAGCCGCGGCTCCGGAAGGCGCCCACGATGCCATCGATGGAGCGGGTCGCCTCGGGGCGGTCCGCGCGGGACTGCGTCCGGTCGGCGGCCGCGGCGGCGGCGGGTGAGAGAGGCTGGTCCGATCCCATGAGGGGCGATCCTACACCGGACCGCTCGGCGGCCGGCGACGGCGCCGTGACGCGTCGCGACTCGCCCAATGCCGCCGGCGCGACCCATCCAAGGACCCGTGCGCTGCGAATAGCCGGCGATGGACACGCTCGTTGGCACCCTTGCCGCCTTCCCGCCCCGTGCTGCCCTCCACAGGGGTGGAGCGGGTGCCGGTGCCCGTCCCCTTCTGTATGATCGAGGTACCCGGTTGCCAGACCCGGGCGTCGCAGCGCAGCGCCGCCTGCCCGCGTCGGCCGCCCCGGTGCATTCGGAGGATCGTGTGCGGGAGCCCGAGGACATCCGGGCGCAGCGACGTGCGGAGGACGCCGCGCTGCTCGCCCGGATCGTCGCCAAGGATGAGCGTGCCGTCGAGGCGCTGTATGCGCGCTACTCGGGTCCGCTCTACTCGCTCGCCTACCAGGTCACGGGCGCGGAGCGCTTCGCCCAGGACGTGGTCCAGGAGGTCTTCGTGGCGCTCTGGCGCGACGCGACCCGGTTCGACCCGGAGCGCGGCGCGTTCGCCCCGTGGCTCTTCTCGCTCGCACGGCACAAGGCGATCGACCTCGTCCGGCGCGAGGCGAACATCCGCAAGCGGACCGCGGACGTCGACCTGGAGTTCCACGAGGCCGATGACGACGTGGACCACGAGGCCTGGGTGCGGTATCGCAAGGAGCGCGTGCGCGACGCGATCGAGGAGCTGACGCCGGTGCAGCGCGAGGCGCTCGAGCTCGCCTTCTTCGAGGGCCTCACCCACGTGGAGGTCGCGGACCGGCTGGGGATCCCACTGGGGACCGCCAAGACCCGGATCCGCAGCGCCCTGCTCCGCCTTCGCGACGTCCTGGGCGACTCCGTCTCGGAACTGCCCGGGGGTACGGACCCAGCCCGGGGCGCCAGCGCATGATCGAGCCCTCGGCCGAGCGCCTCCTCGCCGCCGGTGCCGCCCTGGAAGACCTCGAGCCCGCGGAGGCCGCGGCCTGGGGCGCCCATCGCGCGGGCTGCGCCGAGTGCCGGACCCTCGAGGGAGACCTCGCGACGGTACTCGTGGATCTCGCACTGGCCGTCCCGGAGCGGATCCCGCCGCCCGACCTCCTCGATGCCGTGCGTCGAGCGATCCGGGTCGGAGCCGCGGACCCCGTCACGCTGTCCGGCATCGCCGCTGACGAGCCCGCCTCGCTGGACGACGCCCGTGTCCGCCACGAGACGCGCAGCGATGCCCGCAGCCGAGCCCGAGGGCCGCAACTCGCGATCCTCGGCCTGGCGGCCGCCCTGGCCATCACCGCGGTCGGTCTCGGCGCACGGTCAATCGCGCTCCAGGGTGACCTCGACAGGGTCGGCGCGCAGGTCGCCAGCCTCCAGGCGAGGCTGTCGGGCAGCGACACGGTCATCGCTGCGGCCATGGACCCGGGGCACGTCGCCGTGGCGCTGCACGCGGAGCCCCTCGCCCCGGCGGCGGCGGCGACGGTCATGTTCGTGCCGGGGACCAGCCGTGCGTATGTCGTCGCCGAGGGCCTCCCTGCCACGCCGTCCGGGCACGGGTACCAGCTCTGGTACGCCGATGCCGCGGGCGTTCACCCGCTCCAGACCGTGCCCTTCGACGGGAACGGCGCGTTCGTCGCGCCGCTGGGGGTGGACCTGTCCGCGGCGGGCGCGGTGATGATCACCCTGGAGGATGCCGGCGGCGCCACCGGGGACCCGGGGCCGCAGGTGGTCTTCGGCCAGCTGTAGGCTCAGCCCCAGGCCGCGACCCCCAGGGTCCAGAGCACCAGGAACAGGGCTGCCAGCGCCAGGAGCCCCGCGGCGCGCACCGCTCGTGTCCCCGTCGCTCCGAAGGCCGGCTCGACCGTCCCCGGCACGGCGCCCGGCCGCAGCCACAGGGACCGCATCGTGGGAACCCTCGTCGGCGGGAACAGGACCCCGATCCACACGCCCGTGACGAGGCCGCCGATGTGCGCCCAATTGTCGATGGTGTCGCCGAACACGAAGCCGATCAGCAGGTTGATCGCGATCAGGCCCCCCATCTGGCCCAGGAAAGCGCGCGACTGGCGGTCCAGGATGGGGCGGTGGACGAACTCGGCCGCGAACAGGAGGCCGAACAGGCCGAAGATCGCCCCGGATGCCCCGACGCCGTACCGCCCGGGGCCGAAGGCGAACGTGCCGAGCGAGCCCCCGACCGCGAACAGCAGGTAGAACAGCAGGAATGTCCGGCGCCCGTAGAGGCGCTCCACGAAAGGCCCCGCGATCCACAGCGCGTACAGGTTGAACAGCAGGTGCAGGGGCATCTCCTGCAGCGGCGCGTGGACCAGGGTGACGGTCCACAGGCGCCAGAGCTCGCCGGCCGCGAGGGCCACCTTGTCCATCATCAGGAGCTCGCCGAGCTGCTTGCCCTCGACCCCGCCGAGGTCGACGATGAGCGACACGATCGCGGTGACCGCGATGACGATGACGGCGAAGGAGAAGCCGGCGTCGCCGCGCGCCTTGGCGAAGTACCGGCCGGCCGCCCCCTTGTCGCCCAGCTCCTTGGACAGCCATCCGAGGCGGGATGCGATCTCGGCCTTGTCGGCGTCCGGAGCGCGGCGGTCGGCCTCCCGGTAGGCGGTCATGGCGCCCCGCAGGTCGCCCGACCGGACGCGCGCGGCGGCGACGTTCCGCCACGCCGCGTACGTCGAGGGGGTCTCGCCCAGGCGGGTGACCTCCTCCCAGTAGGCCACGGCCTGCGACTCGTCGTCGAGGCGCAGGAGCGCCTCACCCAGGCCGAGCATCGCGGCCGCGGTCACGGCCGGATCGTTGAACCCGACCACGCGCTGGTAGAGGCGGGCCGCGTCGAGGTAGTCGGCGCTCCCCATCAGCTCGGCGGCGTGGTCGAGCGTCGCGAGCGCGACGTCACGCGGCAGAGGGCCGTCGTGCGCGAGCACCGCCTGGACGTCGATGAGGGGCCGGTCAGTCACGGCGGGGACTGTACAGGAGGCGACGCCGCCGGGCCGCCGCCGGAGGTCCCGCCGCCACGGGTAGACTCCGCGGCATGTGTGGACGGTTCACCCAGCAGCGCCCGACCTCCGAGATCGCGAGCATCTTCGGGGCCGACGACCTCGCGGACGATCCCGGCGGGCGGTACAACGTCGCGCCCACGGACGAGGCCGTGGTCGTCGTCCAGCGCGAGGACCGCCGCGCCGTCGTGCGTTACCGCTGGGGGCTCGTTCCGTCGTGGGCAACGGACCCGAGGGCCGGCTCCAGGGCCTTCAACGCCCGGGCAGAGACCCTCGCAACCAACCCTCTCTTCCGCGACCCGTTCCGGCGGCGACGATGCCTGGTCCCTGTGGACGGCTTCTACGAGTGGCGCCGCGACGGCGGGACCCGCCAGCCCCTCTGGATCCACGATCCGTCCGGGGCGCCGCTGGCGCTGGCCGGGCTGTGGACCGGGCGCCAGGATCCCGAGACCGGCGAGTGGCATCGCACGTTCACGATCGTCACCACGCGCCCCAATGACTTCATGACCGCCATCCACGACCGGATGCCGGTGGTCATCGCGGCCGACGCCTGGGCACGGTGGCTGGACCCAGCGCCCGCCGATCCCGGCGAGCTGCGGGCGCTCCTGGAGCCGCGCGAGGGCGTCCCGCTGGATGCCCGCGCCGTCTCGCTGCTGGTCAACAACGTCCGGAACGATGGCCCCGAGCTGATCGACGCTGCACCAGAGCGCGGCGCGCGGCGAGCAGGTGCGGAGCCACCTGCGCTGTCCTGAGCCGGGACGCGCCGCGGTCAGGTGCCCGGGTGCTCCCAGCCGTCCGCGGTCGCATCGGTGAACGCCGCCGCGGGGTCCGCCCCCGCGTCCAGTGCTGCCGCGTACCTGCCGAGCAGGCGCCCGAAGGCCTCGCCCGCGCCCTCGGGCGCTAGCAGCACGGTCGCGCCGACGGGCAGCCCGCCCGGCGCCGGGTCCGAGGAAGCGATCACGACGACGAGCTGGGCCCCCGCGAAGGCCGCCGCCTCGACACAGGCCGGGATCACCGGCGCGGGGGCGTCGTCGCCGACGACGAGCACGTCGAAGTCCGTCAGGTAGCGGAGCCCGAGGCTCACGTCCTCCGCCCCCAGGCTGGGTCCGTCCGGCGGGCCGGCGACGGCGGGCCGGGGGCCGTCGGGCGCGCCGGGGCCGACGACGTCATCCTCGTCGGCATCCGCCGGAACGAACAGCACGGTCGGGTGGACGGGATCCCTGAGGAGGGCTGCGTGGCCGACCGCGGAGCGGCTGAGCGCCATCACGAGGGCGTCGCCGGCCGGGTCATCGCCAATGCGGCCCAGGAGCTCGACACGGGAGCCTGCCTCCGCGGCGGCCAGCGCGATCGATGCGGCGCGTCCGCCGGGGCCCGGGGGTGGACCCGGGTTCCATGCAGGGGTCCCGACGACGACGATCACGGGACCAGCCTACGCCAACCACGCCGCCGGTGGCTCGCAGTCAGCGCTGCGGTGGGAGAAGTTCAATCCGGCGAGGCCGACGGAGACGGCGTGAGGCCGGGCCAGGGCTCCTGCGTCGGTTCGGGCGCATGGGTCGGAGGCCAGCGGTGTCCGCCGCCGTGCCTTGGCCACGGGGAGGCTGACGGCGCATGCGTTGGCGATGGCGCATGGGTCGGCGACGGCCGCCTCGTGGGCGACGCTGCGTCGGCGGGATCGTCCGTCTCCGTCGCCTCGGATGGATCGGCCGAATCGGTCGGCTCCGCGGACTCGCTCACCGTGGGCGACGGCCCGGGGGACGTGCTCGGCTCTGCCGGCGTCGGGCTCTCGGACGGCGACTCGATCGCCCGGACGGACGGTACCGGCGTCTCGAGCGTCGGCGTCGGCGAGGGTGACGTCCTGTTGCCGTCGAGCAGGCCGATCGCGCCCGCGGCGGCGACGCCGGTCCCGGTCGCCAGGGCCGCGACCACCAGGACCAATGCCATCGCCTGGGCCCGCATCGCCACCGGGAACGACGGGCTGACGGTGACGCGCCAGGCATCGCGGAGCGAGGCGAGGAACGCCCAGAGGGCGCCGTGGCGGAGCGCGATGCGCGCGGCACGGACCGGCGCGGCCGCGGGCTCCTTCGCGACGGCGGCCATCACGCGATCGGCGAAGTCCGGCGAAGGGCGCACCGTGCCGCGAGCGGCTGTCGCCTCCAGCTGGCGAGCCAGGCGCGTTTCCGCTGCCAGCTCGTCGGGCCGCAGGCCGGCCACGCCGTCCAGCTCATCGGCTCCGAACGGCCGCGGAGGCCCGGACGGCCGCGACTCGGTCATCGCTCCGCCTCCTCGAGCGCTCGCCGCAGGCGCGCCAATCCACGATGGAGGTGGGTCTTGACGGTCCCGAGCGGACGACCCGTCGCCGCCGCGATCTCGGCGAGTGACCGTTCGGCGAAGAACCGGAGCGCGACGACCTCCCGGTAGGGCTCGTCGAGCGAGGCGACGGCGGCCCTGACCTGGGCATCGCGCTCCGAACGGACCAGGTTGTGAGCGGGGTCGACGGCATCCGACGTCCCCATCGTCCGGAACCGGTCCTGGCCGGGCTGATCGGCTTCCGCCGCAAGGGGATCCAGCCAGGTGACCTGCTTGCGCTGCCCGGCACGACGGACGGCCAGGCGCACGGCGATCCGGGAGAGCCACGCGCCGAACGCGCCGTCCGCACGCCAGGAGCCCAGGGACCGGTAGGCGATCACGAAGGCCTCCTGCGCCACGTCCTCGGCCTCGGAGCGGTCGCCGAGGACCCGCGCGCAGGCAGAGATGACCGCGGGGCCTTCGCGCTCGACGAGCTGGCGGAAGGCATCGCGATCCCCAGCGAGCACTGCATCGACGATCGTGCGGTCATCGACCGTGGCTCCGGCATCGGTGGCGGCGGTCCAGGCCCGGTCCGGCAGGGTTCCCTCCGGTGTGCGATTCGGCGGGGTCATCCACGTGGATGGTCCGCCGGGGGCAGGTCGGGTGCCCGACGATAGCATCGCGGGCCCGGCCGGCGCCCATCGCAGGACGGAGATGATGGAGACCCTGGTCGGATGGGACTGGGCTAGCCGTCGCTCCCGACCGGGCACACGGCGACCAACGCCATCCCGGCCGATCGGATCACCGTGTCGTTGGCCTGCATCTGCGTGACTCCGTCTGCCCTGCTGCAGCTTCCATGGCTGGGGCTGCCTTCACCATTCCTGAGGCAGTTGCGGGTGCAAAGGTTTCGCGCCGGGCACGCGGATTCCCATGGCATGGCGACCCCGGTCGAGGCGGCCGCCGCGTCAGACGCCGGGGCTGGCCTTTCCCGGGGAGATCACCGCCTCGTCCGCATCCACCTGGACCTCGACCGGGGCGATCGCCGCGGCGGCGAGCTCCTCGCCGAACGCATCGTGATCGCCAACCAGGACGATCGCCGCGGCCTCGGGGTGGATGTGCGCGCGCGCGACGCGCAGGACGTCGTCCGCCGTCACGGCCTCGATCTCCCCGCGGTATCGGGCGAGCTCGTCGTCTGGCAGACCATGGACGAAGAGGCCCGACAGCGACCCGGCAACCGGACCGGGCGTCTCGAAACGGAGCGGGAAGACGCCCACGAGGAAATCCCTTGCGGCGGCGAGCTCGGAGTCGGTGACCGGTGCCTCGCGGATCCGGTCAAGCTCCACGAGGAACTCGAGGAGCGCCGGCACGGTGGCCCCAGTGTTGACGGCCGCCCTGGCCGTGAACGGTCCCCTCGCCCGCCGCAGGTCGAATCCGGCACTGGCACCGTAGGTGTAGCCCTTCTCCTCGCGCAGCTTCATGTTCAGCCGGGAGTTGAACAGGCCGCCGAGGATCGCGCTCATCACCGACACGGCGTGGAAGTCCGGGTTCAGGCGCGACAGGCCCGGGTGACCGATACGGATCTCGGTCTGGACGGCGCCTGGCCGGTGGATCACGCGGATGAAGCGAGCCTCCACGATGCCCGTGTCATCGATGGGCGCGGCCGCACCGGCACCGGATGCGGCCCAGTCTCCGAAGAGCGCCTCCGCGGCCCGGAGCACGGCACCGGGATCCACGTCGCCGGCGACGACCAGGGCAGCGCGCTCGGGGACGCAGGCCGCGGCGTGGATGCCCCGCAGGTCCGCCGTCGTGAGCGTGGCGACGGTCGCGGCCCGACCGCCCGCGGGGCGGTGGTACGGGCTCGACGGTGCATAGATGGACGAGACGTACGCCTCGTCCGCGCGGCGGCGCGGGTCGGCCCTCGCCTGGAGCAGGTCCGTGAGGCGCTCGTCGCGCAGGCGCTCCACCTCGGCGTCCGGGAACGAGGGACGGCGCACCACCTCCGCAAGCAGCTCCAGCGCGGGCTCCAGGCGCGTCACCGGGACGTCGAGGCCGGCGGACGTCGCGTCCCAGCCCGCCTCCGCGTGGATCGACGCACCGAGGCGTTCGGCGGCCTCCGTCAGGGCGACCGCGTCGTAGGACGCCGTGCCCTCCGTCAACGCGCGTGCGGCAAGAACCGTCGCCCCACCGAGCGTCCCAGGTTCGTCTGCGGCGCCCGTTCGCAGGGCGAGGGACGCCGCGATCAGCTCCCGGCCGGGCATCGGCGTGACCATGACCCTGAGCCCGTTGGGGAGCGTCGTCCTGATGGTCTCCGGGAAGTGGTATGGGCGAGGATGCCCCGGGATCGGACGCTGGGTGATCATGCCGTCGGGCGCGCTCACGCCGCCTCCTCGTCCGTCGGGCCGTCGCCCGGTCTCGGGATGTACGTCACCACGACCCTGTTGTCCGCCCGGAACACGGCCCGGGCCGCGTCGCGGACCTGCTCGGCCGTCACGGTCAGGTAGCGCGGCAACAGGGTGTTGATCATGCCGGGGTCGTCGAACAGGGTCGCGAAGCTGGACAGGCGGTCCGCCCGTTCCTCCACCCGCGCCAGCGCCCCGAGCTCGTCGGCCTCCCAGAGCGCCTTCGCCCGCGCCAGCTCGTCCTCGGTCGGGAGCTCCGCGGCCAGCTTGTCCAGCTCATCGAGATAGGCCGCCTCGCACGCGGCGATGTCGACGCCGGGCCGGACCGTCACCGAGCCCACCGCCGCCGATGCGCCGCCGATCACCGGCAGGAGCCCGATGCTCACGTCCTGCGCTAGGCGCTCCTCGCGGACCAGCCTGCGGTGGAGCCGGCTCCCCTTGCCGCCGGCCAGCAGCTGCGAGGCGAGGTCCAGGGCATCGAACCGCGGATCCCCGAAGGGCGGGGTCCGGAAGCCGAAGAAGATCCGCGGGAGCGGGACCCGGTCCTCGACGATCTCGCGGTGCTCCTCCCCGATGGTCTCGGGGAGCGACATGTCGGGGAGGGACGGGAACGAGGGATTGGCCGGGATCGGCCCGAAATAGCGGTCCGCCCACGCGCGCACCTGGGTCCGGTCGCAGTCGCCCGCGACGGAGAGGACGGCGTTGTTCGGCGCGTACCACGTGGCGAAGAACAGCTTCACGTCGTCCACGGACGCCGCGTCCAGGTCGTCCATGGAGCCGATCGTCGGGTGGTGGTACGGGTGTCCCGCGGGGAACAGGTGGCCCAGGAGCTTCTCGTTCCAAGAGCCGTACGGGCGGTTGTCGTAGCTCCAGCGTTTCTCGTTCTTGACGACATCGCGCTGGTTGTCGAGGTTCTCCTGGTTGAGCGCCTCGAGCAGCGTGCCCATCCGGTCCGCCTCGAGCCAGAGCGCGAGCTCCAGCTGGTGGGATGGCATCGTCTCGAAGTAGTTGGTGCGATCCAGCCACGTCGTGCCGTTGAGGGTGCCCCCCGCGGCCTGGACGAGGGCCATGTGCTCCGCCTTGCCGACGTTCGCCGAGCCCTGGAACATCACGTGCTCGAACAGGTGGGCGAAGCCGGTCTTTCCCTCGACCTCGTGCTTGGAGCCGACGTTGTACCAGAGGTTCACGGCCACGACGGGCGCCAGGTGATCCTCCGCGACGATCAGGCGCAGGCCGTTGGGCAGGCGCTCGTCGCTGAACTCCACGACGGGAACGGGCATGCGGGGAGGATCCTCGGGCTGGGGGTGGGTTGCAGGGATTGTATGGTGCGAGGGCGGGCGGGGCCGCCGGTGTCCCCGCGGACGGCCTGGGGACGGGCCGTTCGACCCCGCGCCACCATGCCGCTCCTGCCGGCCTGACCCACCAACCGGCGCAGCTAGACCGGGAGCAGCACGGCCACGATCGCGACCAGGAGGCCGACCAGGAACGAGTCCCGGGTCATCCGGGCCACCGCCGCGATGTCCGCCCGGTGCGCCCCGGGATCCGTCACGGTCTGCCGCCCGGCATCGCCATCGGCGAAGTTGCTGATGCCGGCCATCGCGAAGCCGGCGCAGAACCGGCGCCGCGCCTGGAGCCAGGAGAACGCCCCGCCCCAAACGGGCAGCAGGACCAGGAGGCGGGCGATCGGGGGTGCGCCGGCCGCAACGAGTGCCACGAACAGGACGATGGCCACGGCGAAGCCGATGATCGCGAACGTGCGCCGTCGCCGGATCTCCCAGGGCCCGATGTTGCAGACCCCGGGCACGTAGGCCGTGGTCTCGGGGGTGATCAGGTTCATCTGGGGCAAGGTAGCGGACATCGAGGCTCCTGGGGCTGCCGGTCGTGATGCCGGCGTTCCATTGCTCTCTTCGCGCGGGGCGGCCCAGCGGATGCCCCGGTCGACGAGCCGGCCGGTCCACGGCGCATGTCGGCCCCCGCTTGTAGACTCCGCCCCCGTGAGCACACACCAGAGTCGCCGGCCGCACACCCGTCACCCTCGCCGGGGTGTCCCGTCCATGCTGGCCCGGTCCGCTGCCGCCTTCGGCGGCCTCGTCCTCACCCTGTCGGTCGCGGCGCCGGCGTTCGCCCACGCCGAGCTCGTCAGCTCGAGCCCGGCGGACAGGTCGGTCCTCCAGGTGCCGCCGACATCGATCACCCTGACCTTCAGCGAAGGGCTTGATGCCGCCAAGAGCTCGTTCAAGCTGCTCGGTGGCAGCGCCACGATCGGCACCGGCAAGGCCGAAGCGGACGGTGCGACCGTGATGAGCCTGGAGGGGCTCGCCCTGGCGCCCGGCGCCTACGAGGTCCAGTGGACCTCCGCCGCGACCGACGGCCACATCGACCGAGGCACCTTGACCTTCACCGTGGCCACCGCAGCGTCGTCCGGACCGGCAGCGTCGACGACATCCGTGTCGCCCGTCGCCACGCCTTCCCCGAGCGACGGCGGCGCAACGCAGGCGGCCGCCTCGCCCGCCGACGTGGTGATCCCGATCGCCGTCGTCCTGGTCGCCGTGGCCGGTTTCGGCGCCTACCTCATGCGCCGCAGCCGCAGGGCCTGACCCGTGAACCACCATCGCGCCCGCGTCCCGGCGCGCCTCCTTGGGGCGGGTGCGGGCGTCGCGCTAGTCGCCGGCCTGCCCGCGGTTGCGGCCGCGCATGGCCTCTCCGCCGTCTACCAGAGCCCGCTGCCGCTGGCCGTCTACCTCGCGGGGGCGGCAGTGACGGTTGCCCTGTCGTTCGCCTTCGTGCTCGCCCGGGACCTTCGCGCCGCACCCGCGACCGACACCCGCGTCGTCGCCGTGCCGCGTGCGCTCCGCGTCACACTACGCGCCGTCGGCCTGGTCGGCTGGTCATGGATCATGGTCCAGGGGCTGGCCGGGGGGTTGTCGGCAGCGGCCGTCGCGTCGCTCTTCCTCTGGGTCTACGGCTGGGTGGGACTCGCGGCCGTGTCGGCCTTCATCGGTCCGGTCTGGGAGTGGCTGGACCCGTTCGCGACCATCCACGACATCCTCGCCTGGATCCTGCGGCATGCCGGGGTCGGGCCGTGGCGCGTCGCCACCATCCCACCGGGGCTGCGCCTCTGGCCCGCGGTCGCCGGGCTGGCGTTCTTCGTCTGGCTGGAGCTCGTGGCCGTCGCGGGCACCGCCACCCTGACGGTCGTCCTCGCCGGCTACACCCTGCTGACACTGGCGCTCATGGCGCAGTTCGGGCGCGATGCCTGGCGCGCGGACGGCGAGACGTTCTCGGTGTGGTTCCGCACCCTCAACCGCCTGGCGCCCTTCGGGACGGTGATAGGCACAGGGCCCGGCACCGTCGACCCGACCAGGGTCGTCCGCCGGCCCTTCGCGAGCGGCCTGCTGGAGGCCCGGTGGACGACGGCGCACATCGCGCTCCTCGCGATCGGGACGGGGTCGATCATCTTCGACGGGGTCTCCCAGACCGTGGCGTTCGCCTCCGTCTTCGGCAACCCGGCGGTGGGAGCGAAGACACTGCTGCTCGCGGTCTTCCTCGGGCTGATCGTCGCCGCCGCGCTGGCCGTGGCGCGGACGGTGAGCCCCGGGGCGATCGGTGCCGGCCTGCTGCCGATCGCCGTGGGCTACCTGGTGGCGCACTACCTGACGTACCTGCTGATCGACGGGCAGCGAATCCTCATCGCCATCTCGGACCCGCTCCAGCGCGGTGACGACCTCTTCGGCACCGCGTTCTACCAGCCGTCCGGAACCTGGCTGCCGCCGGGGCTGGTATGGACGGTCGCCCTGGCCGCCGTGGTCGGCGGCCACATGCTCGGCGCCTGGTCGGGACACGTCACCGCACAGCGCGACATGGACGCGATCGCCCACCCGAAGCCCGCGCGGGATCTGCGCCACCGCAAGATCCACGCTCCCGAGACCGCTCGGGTCGGGAAGGTCAGGGACGTGCGCAGGCGGGAGATCCCGCTGGCCGTCGTGATGGTCGCGCTCACGACGCTGACGCTGTGGTCCCTCGGCCAGGCGATCGTGCAGGAGGCGGTGGCCGAGGGCACCCCGCCGGCCGAGTCGCAAGCGGTCTGATCGGCCGCCGTCTCTCGCAGCCCCGGCACCGGAACCAGTCCCGGCGCGGCCTCAGCTCGCCGGCGTCCCCCCGAACGGCACCCAGTCCGTGATCGGCCGGACCACGGCGATGTCGTCGGCGATGGCCGGGTCCAGCGCCTCGGCTGCCGCGACCCCGGTCTCGATCGACGTGAAGCAGAGGATCCCCTCGGCGATCGTCGCGTGGCGGATGTCCGCGGCGTCCCGGACGGCACCTGACCGCGGCGTGGGCGTGTTGACCACCAGCCGGACCTCGCCGCCCGCGATGAGGTCCAGGATGCCCACCTCGTCACCCACGAGCTCCGCGCCCAGCTTGGCGACCGGGGCGATCCCCGTGATGCCGGCGCGCTCCAGCGCATCACGCGTTCCGCCCGTCGCCGCGAGGCGGTAGCCCGCCCGCACGAGCGCCCGCCCGAGGGCCGGAACCCCGCCCTTGTCCCGGTCCGCGATCGAGAGAAGGGCCAGCGGCACCTCCCCGTCGCCCGCCCGCGGCGGGATCAGCGAGGCACCCGTGAGCGCCTTGGCCATCGCCACCCGAGGATCCATCGCGATCCCGATGACCTCGCCGGTGGACTGCATGAACGGGCCCACCGACGGGTCCACGCCCTTGAGCTTGGCCGTGGAGAAGGCTGGCGACTTGACCGCGACGAACGGCGGCTCTGGTCGCAGGCCACCGCTCCAGCCAAGGGATGCCAGCGTGGCGCCCAGCGAGATCCGGACCGCCAGCTCCACCATCGGGACGCCCGTGACCTTGGACATGAACGGCACCGTCCGGGAGGCGCGGGGGTTGACCTCGATCAGGTAGACACCATCCTCGCGGACGATGAACTGGGCGTTGACGAGGCCACGGGCGCCCAGCGCGAGGCAGATCCGCTCCATGGTGGCCACGATCAGCGACTGGTCGCCCTCGGCGACGTGCTGCGGCGGGAAGACCCCGATCGAGTCGCCGGAGTGGACCCCGGCCCGCTCGACGTGCTCCAGGAGCCCCGGGATCAGCACGTCGGTGCCGTCAGAGATGGCGTCCACGTCCACCTCGATCCCCTCGAGGAAGCGGTCGATGCGGACGGGCCGGTCCGGGTCCACCACGGAGGCGGCGGCCAGGTGGCGGACGAGGTCCTCCGGCGAGTAGGCGAAGTCGATGGCAAGGCCGCCGATGACGAACGACGGCCGGACGATCACCGGGTAGCCGATCCGCTCGGCAAGCGTCAGGGCCTCCTCGATCGACTCCGCCATGCCGCCCTCCGGCTGCGGGATGCCCAGCCGGTCCAGCAGCGCGGAGAACCGCGTCCGCTCCTCGGCCTGGTCGATCGCCTCGAGGTCCGAGCCCAGCAGCGGCACCCCGGCGCCGACCAGCGGGCCGGCCAGGTTGAGCGGGGTCTGGCCGCCGAACGCGACCACGGCGGGGAGCATGTCCGCGGCGTCGGCCGCGTGTGTGCCGGTGGCACCGCTCTCGAACTCGATGATGCTGCGGACGCTCTCGGTGTCGAGCGGCTCGAAGTAGAGGCGCGTGGACGCATCGAAGTCCGTGGACACCGTCTCGGGGTTGGAGTTGACCATGACGGCGCTCCAGCCCTCGCGGCGCAGAACGTCGGCGGCCTGGACGGCGCAGTAGTCGAACTCGATCCCCTGCCCGATCCGGACCGGGCCGCTGCCGATGACGAGGGCCGCGGGCCGCCGGACCGGCGCGGCCTCGGGCGGCGAGCCGGCCGAGGCATACGTGGAGTAGAAGTACGGCGTCTCGGCGGCGAACTCGGCGGCGCAGGTGTCCACCATCGCGTAGCCCGGGATGAGGCCCAGGGCCGTCCGCGTCCCCCGGACGGCGGCTTCCTGGACGCCGGCGAGGGTCGCCAGATCCCGGTCGGCGAACCCTGCCCGCTTGGCGGTCACCAGCAGGGAGGCGGCGTCCGCATCCTCCGGGTCCACGAGGCGGGGGCCCGCCGCCCGAACGTCCCGCTCAAGCGCGAGGTTGCGGCCCATCTCGGCGAGGAACCAGGGCGAGATCCCCGTCACCCTGCGGACCACCTCCTGCGGCACACCCCGGCGCAGGAGCCCCAGCAGGCGCCACAGCCGCGAGTCGGACGGCTCCAGGAACTGCTTCAGCACGATCGGCGCGGCGGACCGCTGCGCGAACCGCGTGCTCTCGCAGGCCTCGCCACGCTCGTCGATCCAGCGGATCGCGGTGTCGTCGTCCGGGAGCAGCGGGTCCGCGGCGGCATCCGCCGCGTCGGCCTCGGGGCCGGCGAAAACGGCGGCGAGGTACTCGAAGGTCGGCTTCCACGACGGGTCCTCGCCCAGCGGTCCCGCGCCGGCCTGCTCCAGGCCACGGAGCGCCTTGTTGAGCGCGGCCCCGAAGGTGCGGTCGATCGCCATGACCTCGCCGGTCGCCTTCATCTGCGACCCCAGGCTCCGGTCCGCGCCCGGGAACTTGTCGAACGGGAACCGCGGCAGCTTGACGACGACGTAGTCCAGCGCGGGCTCGAAGGCGGCGACGGTCGTGCCGGTGACCACGTTCGGGATATCGGCGAGGGTCCGCCCGGCGGCGATCTGGGCCGCGACGCGGGCGATCGGGTAGCCCGTGGCCTTGGACGCGAGCGCCGACGAGCGCGAGACGCGCGGGTTCACCTCGATCACCGCGTACTCGGTGGAGTCCGGCGAGAGGGCGAACTGGACGTTGCAGCCGCCCTCCACTCCCAGGGCGCGGATGATCGCGAGCGCGGCGCTGCGCAGCCGCTGGTGCACGGAATCCGTGAGCGTCTGGACGGGCGCCACGACGATCGAGTCGCCGGTGTGGACGCCGAGCGGGTCCACGTTCTCCATCGAGCACACGGCGATGCACGTGTCCTCGGCGTCACGCATGACCTCGTACTCGATCTCCTGCCAGCCCACCAGGCAGCGCTCGATCATGACCTGCTTGATCGGGCTGGCGCGGAGGCCGGCCCTCACGCGCTCCCAGTACGCCGCCTCCGTCTCCACGATCCCGCCGCCGGTGCCGCCCAGGGTGAATGCGGGCCGGATGATCGCGGGCAGGCCGATGTCGAGGAGCGCCGCCTCCGCGGACGCGTGCCGGGCCTCGTCGTCCGCGCCCTCCACGATGAACGACGGCGCGTACGGCTGGTCGATCCGGTCGAGCAGGTCTCGGAACGCCTCCCGGTCCTCGGCCATGCGGATCGCCTCGAGCGGCGTGCCCAGGAGGCGGACGTTGTGCCGCTCGAGGACCCCGGCCCCGGCCAGCGCCATGGCGAGGTTGAGCGCCGTCTGCCCGCCCAGGCCCGCCAGCAGCCCCTCGGGCTTCTCGCGCGCGATCACGGCCTCGATCGCGGACACCGTCAGTGGCTCCAGGTACACGGCGTCAGCCACCGTCGGATCCGTCATGATCGTCGCCGGGTTGGAGTTGACGAGGATCGTCCGGACACCCTCGGCGCGCAGGGCGCGACAGGCCTGGGTGCCCGCGTAGTCGAACTCCGCGGCCTGCCCGATGACCACGGGGCCGGAGCCCAGGATCAGCACCGAGGCGGGCCTGGGGCGGTGCGGCCGCTGGTACGGGGTCGGGACGGTCACGGGCGGCTCACGCGCCGGGCTCCCGCCGGCACGCGTCCACGAACCGGTCGAAGACCGCCAGCGCGTCGAGCGGCCCCGGGGCGCCTTCCGGGTGGTACTGGACGGTCTCGATCGGCTTCTCCGCGTGGCGGAGACCCTCCACGGACCGGTCGTTGAGGTTGAGCTGGGAGACGCGGAACCCGGAGGCGGCGGGGAGGCTGTCCCCCACCACCTGGACCTCGTGGTTCTGGGCCGTCACCTGCACGTAGCCCGTGTCCAGGTCCTGGACCGGGTGGTTGGCACCGTGGTGCCCGAAGCGGAGGCGGCTGGTCTCGGCCCCCGCGGCCCTGCCGACGATCTGGTGCCCGAGGCAGATCCCCAGGAGCGGCCGCCCGTCCTCGATGACGGTGCGGGCGAGGGAGACGGGGCCGTCGAGCCGGGCAGGGTCGCCCGGCCCGGGCGAGAACACGACGCCGGCCACGTCCGAGGACAGCACGTCCGAGGCGGACGCGGTGTGCGGGAGCACGCGCACCCGGACGCCGCGGCGCCGGAGCGAGTTGACGATGTTGGCCTTCAGGCCGAAGTCCACGATGGCCACGAGCGGCGCGGCGGGGTCGTCTCCCACCTCGCGGACCTCGGCGGGCGATACCTGCGCCACGAAGTCCTGGTCCTCCCAGCGCGGCACCGCGCGGGCGAGGGCGACCGCCTCGTCCCGGTCGATGAGGCCGGGCGCCGTGATGATCCCGCGCAGGCATCCGGACGAGCGGAGATGGCGTGCCAGTGCCCGGGTGTCCACGCCGGCGATCGCGGGGATGCCGTTCGCGCGGAGCAGCGTCGCCAGCTGGCGCGCGTCGTCCAGGACCGCGGCCGTGGCGTGGGCGACGACGAGGCCCCGGAGCCAGGGGCGCACGGACTGGTCGTCGGCGACGAGACGCCCGTAGTTGCCGATCAGCGGGTAGGTCATGACCACGACCTGGCCGGCGTAGGACGGGTCCGTGGCGATCTCCTGGTAGCCGGTCTGCGACGTGTTGACCACGAGGTCCCCGCCGGCGGGCACTGACGCCCCGAAGGCGATGCCGGCGAAGACGGTGCCGTCCTCAAGCGCGAGCAGGACGGGGCCCGCGTCACCGACCCGCGGGTCGACGATCGCGTCGGCACGCGGCAGCGGAGGGTGACCGGAAGACGGTGGGGCGATCACGGGATCCCGGCGGGCCGCGGCAGATGGCCGCAGGCGGGCATGCGCACTGGCAGGTTCCTCCTACCCGGCCTCACGGGACCGGTACGCCGGCCTCACGGGACCGGCCCTCAGGATGCTGTGAGGGTACCAGCCCGGGACTCAGCCCGCAGCAGAGGCGGACGCGCCCGCGGAGCCCGGACGCGGCGGCAGCTCGACCCGGAAGGCGGCGCCGCCGGTGGCCCGGTTTGCCACGCCGATCCG
>Ga0302299_10000844_pt1 | contig 17794 bp, 17 predicted proteins | sample III_Fen_N3_4_FD_198795 | JGI IMG/M metagenome (GOLD analysis project Ga0302299, IMG submission 198795) | Peat permafrost microbial communities from Stordalen Mire near Abisko, Sweden - III_Fen_N3_4 | ecosystem: Environmental > Terrestrial > Soil > Wetlands > Permafrost | place: Sweden: Abisko... | reverse complement strand
TCCCTGGTCGATCCAGGTCCGCTCGGACAGCGAGCGGGTGAAGGTGCCCGGTACCGCCGCCGAGGCGAGCACCAGGCCCACCTGCTGCCCGCGACCGACGATCTCGCGCCCTGCCATGACCCCTCCTCGTCCCACGTGATGATCTCCAACATGGGACCGTAGGCCATCCGACGAGAGTGGTGCAGTGCAGATGGTCACAACGGTGAGCCGCGGGGTCGGCTTCACCCTACTCATCGGTGGCGTGCTGGGCGGGTGGCTGCTGCTGGGCACATACGGCGCCATCGCGGGCGTCCTCGTCACGATGCTCGGCTTCCAGATGCTGACCCGGGGCGTGGAGGGCGCGCCCTACATCGTCGCCGGAGTCTCGGCGACGGTCGGGATCGCTTTCGTGGCATGGCGGCACCACCTGTCGTGGACCGATGTCGGTCTGGGTCGGTCGACCTGGGTGACCGGTGCGCTGTGGTCGCTCGGCATCGTCGTCGCCGTGGGGACAGTGATCGGGATCGCGGGTGCTATCCCGCGGCTGCACCACCTGTTCGCCGACGACCGGATCACGGAGGTGAGCGGTGCCGAGACAGCGCGCAAGGCGCTGCTCGACATCCCCTTCGGCACCGTCCTCATCGAGGAGTTCGCGTTCCGCGGCGTGATGCTCGCGCTCGTCTCGACGTTGACGGGCACCATGTGGGCCGTCGTCGTCACGTCCGGGCTGTTCGGCCTCTGGCACATCAGCCCGGCCCTGGAGATGCACGACTCGCACAACGCCACCACGGGCAACTCCTGGGTCACGGTGGTGGGCACGGTCTTCTTCACCGGGCTCTCGGGTGTCGGCTTCGCGCTGCTGCGCCTGTTCACCGGGAGCCTGTTCCCGCCCGCAGCGCTGCACTGGGCGGCCAACGGCACCGGCGTCGTGGTCGGCTGGGTCGTGCACAACATCACGCCGCGCATCCTCGACGACCACGACGACCCCGAGCGCGACGGCCCTCCGGCGGGCTAGTGCGCGCCCGTCAGCCTGAGAGAGCCTGCCGCGTCAGAGTCGCGAGCCCGGCCCGGTCGACGCCGGCCAGGCGGAGCGCGCGCGGCACAGTGCCTGCCTGAGCACCGAGGACCCCCAGCAGCAGGTGCGCGGGGCGGATCTGACGAGATCCGGCTGCGGCCGTGACGGAGCGTTCCATCGCCGCCTTGAACGAGGCGCTCAGCCGGAGGCGACGCCTCGGCCCAGGACTGGGTCGAGGCGGGCCACCGGCAGATACCGACACGCCCCCGGCGGCGAGACTCGCCTCGAACTCCGTCGCCAGCGCGCGTTCGAGGGCCTCGTGGGTCAGTCCGGCCGAGGCGAGGACCTGCCCCGCGTCGGTGGCCGGGTGCGCGGACATCGCGAGGAGCAGGTGCTCGGCCTCGACGAGCGGCGACCGGTTCGTGCGCGCCTCGATCTCAGCCGCCGTGAACAGCGAGCGCGCGTCGAGAGCGAGCCTGGTGACCATCACCGTCTCCTCAGGTCGACGCCCGCGGCGATGAGCCGCTGGGCGTGCTTCTTGTGGACCGCCTGCCGAGTCACTCCGAGGGCCTCAGCCACCTGGGGCCAGCTCCATCCGGATCGCATCGCCCGCTCGACCTCCGCGTCCTCCGTGAGGTCGGCCAGCCGCCGCAGTGCCACGACTGCGGCGAGGCCGTCCGCGGGGCCGCTGGTGGGGTCGATCTCGAGGGCGGGCATGCAAGCAACTCTAGTTGCCTAATGCCGGTTGTCAACCTGCGTTGCTACTTCAGTCCTCGCGGTCGCCGCGACGGTCCCGGGACGTGTCCGCAGGGGCAACGGCGTCGGTGCGAGCGCGCGGGTGCTGAGATGTCTGCATGAGACTGATCGGCACCGTCCGCGCGGACCGGCCGCTGCTCGTCGTCGCGCTCGACGAGGAGGCCGCGCAGCTCGGCTCCGCGCTGCCCGTCCTCATCACCGGCGTCGGCAAGGTCCGCGCGGCGACGGCGGCGGCTCGACTGCTGGCGACCGAGGCTCCGGCGTACGTCGTGAACATCGGCACCGCGGGCGGGCTGCGGCACGGACTCGACGGCGTGCACGAGATCGGCACCGTCATCCAGCACGACTTCGCGAGCGTGGCCATCGAGGCGGTCACCGGCATCGGGTTCGGGCCGCCGCTGCGGCTCGGTGACGGCCTCACCCTCGCGACCGGCGACCAGTTCGTCGCGGGCGGCCCGATGCGCGAGGCGCTCGCCGCGCAGGCCGACCTCGTCGACATGGAGGGCTACGCCGTCGCCGCCGCCTGCCTCGAGGCAGGCGTGACCGCGCGCCTGGTCAAGCTCGTGAGCGACGACGCCGACGAGCACGCCCTGCGCTCCTGGGTCGACACCGTGGCCGACCACGCCCACACCCTGGCCACCTGGGTCGCCGCGAACCTCTAGCTCAGCCCCGCGGGAGTACGCGGTCAGACGCGGAGGACGGGCCTCGTCATGCAGGTGGGGCCGCCCTCGCCCTTGTCGCTCTGCTCGGAGTCGAAGGTGTGGACCTCGACGCCGCGCTCGCGCAGCTTGTCGGCCGTACGCACGTTGCGCTGACCCATCACGACGACGCCGGGGCGCACGGCGAGGATGTTGCAGCCGAGGGTGACGTACTCCTCGTCGTCGACAGGGACCCACTCGATGCCGCGGCGCGACAGCGCGCGCAGCATCGCGACCGGCGCGAGCCGCTCGTAGACCACCGCGAGGTCCTCGCGGATCGGCGAGATCACGGACATCAGGTGCAGGCAGTACTCCGGACCCTGGTCGTGGGGCACGTCGAACACCTCGACCGCCACGCCGTCGGCGGCGAGGATGCCGCGCAGCTGGGCCACCGCCTCCTCGTTCGTGCGGTAGCTGCGCCCGATGGCGACCGTGTCGGCGTCGAGCCAGAACATGTCGCCCGCGTCGGCCGTGGCCTCGCCGAGCAGCCGTCCCACGGTCGGTACGCCGGCCAGCTCGAGGTCGGCCACGAGGCGCTCGGCCTCGCCGACCCGCGCCGCCTTGGCGGACCGGAACTCCACCGTGCCCGACGGGATGACGAACGCGGGGTCGTAGACGAAGACGGCGTCGGGCAGGCCCGGCACCGGGGCGAGCGAGATGACGTCGCAGCCGAGCCCGGTCAGGATGTCGACGAACCCGGCGTGCTGCGCGGCGAGGCGGTCGAGGTCCGGCGTCTGCCAGTGCGCCCTCTCGTACTCCGCGACCACGTCCGGACCCCCGACGAGCGGGCGTCGCACCGCGACCCGCCTCAGCTCCGCGACCGACGACCTGACTCCGTAGCTCTGCTGGCTCATGGCGGCACCCTGCCAGGTCGCAACGGCGGTCGCCACGAGCACCCTGCAGCGGGGCTGCAGCCGCACACGACTCCGGATCGGGCAGGATGCCACCAGCCACCGGGATCCCGGGGCTAGCGTCGAGCTAGGGGGTCGGGTGCGCACGCTGTCACGGCGACGCTTCATCACGGCGTTCCGTCCCTGGTCGTCCGCGGCCGACGACCCCCGGCTGCGCCGCCCCACCGACATCCTGCTGCTCGTCGGCTCGCTGCTCGTCTCCCTCGCGATCGGGACGGCGCTGCGGGCCAACCCGCCGGCGCCGAGCACCCCGCCGGCCCCCTCCACGATCACCGACGTCGTCGGGTGGGTCGCCGACACCGTCTACGCGCTCGTGGCGGTGTGGGCGCTCGTGCTGCTGCTGCTCCCCGTGTTCTCCCGGGGACGACGTCGCCTCCTGCTCGACTACCTGCTCGGCGGTGCGGTGACGCTGTTCACCGGCCTCCTGGTGTCGCGCCCGTCCGGCGGCGGCTGGACCGACACGCTGCGCTCGATCATCACGACCGATCCGCGGCCGGTCGACGTCGTCGGTCCGATGGCGGTGGCCACGGCCATCGTCGTCATCGCCTCGCCGCACATCACCCGGCCGCTGCGCTGGACCGGGCGCCTGCTGATCCTGCTGGGATCGATCGCCGCCGTCGCACTCGACGTCACCCACGTCCTCGGCGGACTGACGCTCATCGTCGTCGGCGTCGTGGGCGCGTCCCTCGCGCACCTGCTGCTCGGCACGCCGTCGGGCCATCCGACGGCCGACCAGGTGCTCGAGTCGCTGCCGGACGTCGGCGTGGAGGTCGACGACCTCGTCCTGGCGGACCGCCAGACCCCGGGCGCCTCGCGGTTCCTCGCCACGTCGGCCGCCGGCGATCCCCTCGTGGTCACCGTGTACGGGCGCGACGCCTGGGACGACCAGCTCGTCGGCTCGGTCTGGACCGCGCTGACCATCCGTGGCGAGACCATCGACCTGTTCGGCGGACGCCGACGGCGGGTCGAGCACGAGGCGCTGGTGACCCTGCTGGCCGAGCGAGCCGGCGCCCCCATCGTGCCCGTCGTCACCGCGGGCATGGCTGACGGAGGCGACGCCGTGCTCGTGACGGCAGCGCCGCTGACGATGCTCGCCGACGTCGCCCACGACGACGTCGAGCAGGGCGCGCTCGCCGAGATGTGGGCCGGGCTCGCGACGCTGCACGCGGCCGACATCGCCCACCGTGGCATCGACCGCTTCACCGTCGTACGCCGTGCCGACGGCAGCTGGGGGTTCACCGACCTCGAGGACGCCCGGGTGGCGGCCGACCCGTCGGCCTTCATGATCGACCGGGTCAGGCTGCTCGTGGCCACCGCCATCGCGGCCGGTCACGAGCGCGCCATCGCCGCCGCCGTCGGGTCGCTCGGGTCCGACGGCGTCGCGGAGATGCTGCCCTACCTGCAGTCCGCAGTCCTCGACCGCGCGGCCCGCAAGGCCGTCAACGACAAGGAGTGGGAGCTCGACGACCTGCGCTCCGCCGCCGTCGAGGCGGCCGGGGTCGAGGCGCCGCCGCTGCTCAACGTGCGGCGCGTGACGGCGAAGTCGATCGGGCTCGTCCTGCTCGTCGGGGTCATGGCCTACATCATCATCGGGATGCTGGCCGGCGTCGACTTCGCCGCCATCCGTCAGGAGCTGCAGGACGCCGACAAGGTGTGGCTCTGGGTCGCCCTGCTGATGTCGCCGTTCGTGCAGACGGCGTTCGCGTTCTCCACCATCGGTGCGTCGATGGCCCGGCTGCGCTACGTCCCCGTCCTGATGCTGCAGTACGCGATCCAGTTCATCGCGCTCACTCTCCCGTCGACCGCGGCACGCCTCGCCCTCTCGGTGCGCTTCTTCCAGCGCTTCGGCGTACCGCCGGGCACCGCGATCTCGATGGGGATGATCGACAGCTTCAGCGGCTTCGTCGTGCAGGTGGTCCTGCTGCTCGTGATCCTGCTGTCGAACCTGCCGGGGCTCACCTCGCCGATCCGCGGCACGGAGTCGTCGAGCTCCTCGACCTCGACGTCGTCGACGCCGTCGCTGGTCGCCGTGCTGCTGGTGCTGATCGTGGTGGGTGCGCTCGTGACCGCGCTGGTGCCGCGGCTGCGCCACCGCGCGCTCGGCCGCATCCCCGCGATCCGCCAGACCCTGCGCGAGCAGCTCGACAGCGCGAAGACCGGCCTCGTCGTTCTGCGGCACCCGGCCAAGGTGGCGACGATGCTGCTCGGCAACCTGACCGCTCAGGTGATCCAGGCGACCATCCTGGGCGTCTGCCTCTACGCGTTCGGGGGCTCGGCGCACCTGTCGCAGCTGATCCTCATCAACACCGCGGTGAGCCTGTTCGCGGGGCTGATGCCCGTGCCGGGCGGGATGGGCGTCGCGGAGGCGGGCTACACCGCCGGCCTGCAGGCCATCGGAATCGACAGCGCGGCCGCGATGTCGACCGCGATCGCGTTCCGGCTCGTCACGTTCTACCTGCCGCCGATCTGGGGCTCGTACGGCATGCGCTGGCTGCGCAAGCGCCAGTATGTCTGAGCGGCCCCCCGCTCCTGACGGTCAGTAGCGCGGGCGCGGGCGGGCGTCGGGGCCGGCGGGCCACCAGCCGCGGTCGTCGTGCGCGGCCTCGGAGCGGGCGTCGGAGCTGTCCGCGCCGAGGAGCGGCGCCAGCACGGCGAGGAGCAGGAGAGCGGCGAGGAAGACCAGCGCTGCCATGGGACTCACATCCTTCGTTGTCCAGGGTCCGCCGGGCGGCGTCCTCCAGTCCAGGATGAGCGCTCAACCATGAAAGGACAAGCAACAATCTCTTCACTTCCGTTCGGTGATGGTGAATGATCGGCGCATGCTCGACCTACGCCGCCTCCAGGTCCTCCACGCCGTCGTCGACACCGGCTCCGTCACGGCCGCCGCGACCCGGCTGGGCTACACGCCGTCCTCGGTGAGCCAGCAGCTCTCCGTGCTCGAGCGCGAGACGGGTGTGCCGCTGTTCGCGAAGCACGGGCGCGGCATCCGGCCCACCGAGGCCGGCGTGCTGCTCTCCGAGCACGCCGTCGGGGTCCTGCGCGCGGTGAGCGACGCCGAGGACGCGATGAGCGACCTGCGCGAGGGGCGCAGCGGCCGGGTGCGGGTGATGTCGTTCACCAGCGCCGGCGACACCCTGCTCCCCACCGCGGTCGCGCACCTGCGGCGCACACGGCCCGGGCTCCACGTGGCCACGACCATCGGCGAGACCGAGCAGGCCTACGAGATGCTGCGGGCCAACAAGATCGAGCTCGCGGTGGTGCTCGAGCCGTTCGCGAAGGGCGACGAGCCGCACGACGACCTGCGTCGTGTGCACCTGCTCGACGACCCCTACCGCGCGATGCTGCCGGAGGGACACCCTCTCGCCGACTCCGACACCGTCGAGCTCACCGACCTCGCGCACGAGGACTGGGTCGCGGCCATGGGCGGCAACGGCTTCTGCCGCGACGACACCATCGACCTGTGCCGCCGGGCAGGCTTCACACCGCGGTTCGTCGCGCACGCGGTGGAGTTCCCCGCGGCCCAGGCGTACGTCGCGGCCGGCATCGGCGTCGGGCTTGTGCCCGTGCTCGCGCTCGGCACCGTGCACCGCGGCGTCTCGATCCGTCGGCTGCGCCGTGAGCCCGAGCCGCGCCACGTGTGGGTGGTGACGCGCCCGACCATCGCGACGACGGCCACCGTCGTCGAGACCGTCGACGCGCTGCGCCGTGCCGCGGCCGAGCACTCGCGTCGCACGGCGGGCCACGTCACGCCGCAGGACGCCGGGCTGGCTCCGGCGTAGCCCTCCCGGCGCTCGCGGATACGTCGACGGGGACCGTCGATTCCGGCGTTCCTCGTTCGTGCAGAGGGTGAGAGGCTGCCTCCGCAGCCGGTCCCGAAGGAGAAGGTCATGCCGTACTACCAGCTCTCCGTCTGCTACCCCGCCGGCGCCACCCCGCCCCCGCCGCCGGAGCTCGACGGCATCATGGAGCGCGTGGCCGCGCTCAACGCGGAGATGAAGGCGGCCGGCACGTGGGTCTTCGGCGGTGGGCTTCACGACGCGTCGTCCTCGACCGTCGTGGTGGTCCGCGACGGCGAGGTGGTGATGACCGACGGGCCGTTCATCGAGTCCAAGGAGCAGGTCGGCGGCATCACCATCATCGACGCCGCGGACCTCGACGCGGCGCTGGGCTGGGCCTCCCGCCTCACCGTGGCGATCGGCGTCCCGATCGAGGTGCGACCGTTCGCCGGCTGGGCCAACTGAGACCGTGCGGGAGTCCCTGGCACGCTGTCGGCGATGACCGCCACCATGTGCGTGGCGAGGATCGTCGCGCGGAGTGCGTCGGCGAAAGTGTCGAACGAGCCGGGCGCTGCTCGTGCAGGCAGTGAGCGACCGGGCAGCACCGGTGCCACGAGATGAGGAGATCGCGATGACCCAGTACCTGCTCTCCGTGCACAACGACGGGACCAGCCCCTACGCCTCCGAGGAAGACATGCAGCGCGCGTTCGCCGCGACCGGCGCCTTCAACGAGGAGCTCCGCGCCGCCGGCATGTGGGTGTTCGCGGGGGGCCTCGAGTTCCCGGACTCGGCGAAGGTCGTGCGTCGGCGCGACGGCGCGCTCGAGCGCACCGACGGCCCGTACCTCGAGAGCAAGGAGCACATCGGCGGCTTCTGGATCATCGAAGCGGCCGACATGGACGAGGCGCTCGCCTGGGCCGAGCGCGGCGCCACCGCGTGCGAGGGCGACGTCGAGGTCCGCGCCTTCCAGGGCCTCGGCTAGGACCGAGCACCCCGCGTGACCGACGTCCCCGACTTCCTTGATCGCCCCTTAGGGACAGAACGTGCCAGTTCTTCGCACGATCTGACCCTTAGGGGCGATCTTGAGAGTTCGCGGGCGGTGGTCGAGGGGGTGTTCCGGGAGGGGTACGGGCGGGCCGTCGCGACCCTGACCCGGCTGCTCGGGGACATCGGGCTGGCGGAGGAGGCGGTGCAGGACGCGTTCGCGGTCGCCCTCGAGACCTGGCCACGCACTGGGGTGCCGCCGAGCCCGGCCGGCTGGATCGTCACCACCGCCCGCAATCGAGCCATCGACCGGTTCCGCCGCGAGGCGACGCGCGACCAGCGCCACGCGCAGGCTGCGCTGCTGTTCACGTCCGACGAGCCGGAGGAGGAGACCGCCGTGAGCGACGACCGGCTCCGCCTCGTCTTCACCTGCTGCCACCCGGCCCTCGCGCCGGCCGCCCAGGTCGCACTCACCCTGCGACTCATCGCGGGGCTCACCACACCGGAGATCGCGCGCGCGTTCCTCGTGCCCGAGCCGACCATGGCGCAGCGGCTCGTCCGCGCCAAGAACAAGATCCGTGACGCCCACATCCCGTACCGCGTGCCCGAGCCGCACGAGCTCCCCGACCGCGTGCGCCCCGTCCTCTCGGTGATCTACCTCGTCCACAACGAGGGCTACGTCGCCACCTCGGGCGACTCGCTCGGTCGCGTCGACCTCGCGGCGGAGGCGGTGCGCCTCGGACGTCTGCTCGTCGAGCTGATGCCGGACGAGCCCGAGGCGCGCGGCCTGCTCGCGCTCATGCTTCTCGGCGAGTCGCGTCGACCCGCACGGGTCGCACCCGACGGCTCGCTCGTGCGGCTCGCCGACCAGGACCGCTCGCTGTGGGACCGCGCTCTCCTCCACGAGGGCCACGCTCTCGTCCGAGAGTGCTTGCGGCGCAATGCACCTGGGCACTACCAGATCCAAGCGGCCATCGCCGCCGTGCACTCCGACGCCGCGACCGCCGCCGAGACGGACTGGCGTCAGGTGCTCGCGCTCTACGACCAGCTGCTCGCCGTCGCGCCCTCGCAGGTCGTACGCCTCAACCGCGCGATCGCCCGCGCGGAGGTCGATGGTCCCGAGGTGGCGCTCGAGGACGTCGACGCCCTCGACCTCGAGGGCTACCACCTGCTGCACGCCACCCGCGCCGAGCTGCTCGCGCGGCTCGGCCGGGCGTCCGACGCGGAGTCGGCGTACGACCGCGCGATCGCGCGGACCGACAACACCGCCGAGCAACGCTTCCTCGCGACGAGGCGCGACGCCCTGCCACGGCCCGGCGCGCTCGCCTGACCTCACGCGAGTACCTGGCGCAGCTGTCGCTCAGGAGGCGGCCGCGGCGGCGTTCGGGCCAGGTACTCGCGGCGGGGCCACGAGATGTGCCCACGCCCGCGGATCTCGCGACGTGGGCACATCAGTCCTGCGGTGGCCCAAGCCGGCGTCGGTCAGGCCGAGACGTCGGCCGACCCGAGGGTGACCTTCGAGCTCGCCGGCTGGCCGTCGCGCTGGTAGCCGATCTCGACCGTCGAGCCCGGGGCGGCGGAGCGCACCGTGGCCAGCAGGCTCTCGGTGCCGGTGATCCGGGCGACCCCGACCGAGGTGACGACGTCGCCGACTTGCAGGCCCGCGGCTGCGGCCGCGCCGCCGTCGGTGACCTGGGTGAGCTTCGCGCCGCCCTCGGCGTCCTCCGACGCGACACCGAGGACCGCGCGCGTCGCGGTGCCCTTCGACTGCAGCTCGTCGGCGATGCGCTTGGCCTGGTCGATCGGGATCGCGAAGCCGAGCCCGATCGAGCCGCCCTGCGTTCCCTGCGCCGCCCCGAGCGAGGCGATCGCGGAGTTGATGCCGACCACACGCCCGGTCATGTCGACGAGCGCGCCACCGGAGTTGCCGGGGTTCACCGCGGCGTCGGTCTGGATCGCGTTGAGGACCGACGTCGCGCTGCTGCCCTGCTCGCCCGAGACGACCGGGCGGTTCAGCGCGGAGACGATGCCGGAGGTCACCGTGCCGGACAGGCCGAGCGGCGAGCCGATCGCGACGACCTGCTGGCCCACCTTGAGCGACGCCGACGAGCCGAGCGTGGCGGTCACGAGGTTGTCGACGCCGTCGACCTTGATGACCGCGACGTCCGCGCCCGGGTCGCGGCCGAGGATGGTGGCCGACGCCGTACGCCCGTCCTGGAACGAGACCCGCAGCGAGCCGCCGTCGGCGGCCTCGGCCACGACGTGGTTGTTCGTGAGGATGATGCCCGCGCGGTCGATCACGATGCCGGAGCCCGTTCCGCTGCCGGCCTTGCCGGTGAAGGCGATCGAGACGACGCTCGGCAGCACCTTGGCCGACACCGACTCGATCGAGTTGTCGAGCGACGCCTGGCTGATGGTTCCGGTGGAGGTCGAGGACGACGCGGTCGCCTCGGTCTGGTGGCTCGCGGTCGCCGCGGCGCCGACGGCGCCACCGACTCCGCCGGCGAGCAGCGCGGTCGCGAGGACGGCGGCCGTCGTACGGCCGAGCCCGCCGCGCTTCTGACTCGCAGCGGTCGGGCGTACGGGCGCGGCCGGGGCCTCGGGCTCCGGCGCGATCGGGGGGAGGAAGGTGAACTCGGGGGTGCGGTTGTCGTTGTCCATGGCCGTGTTCTGACCCGCGACCTGTGAGGACGCTGTGAGCGGCCTCTGCGCACCTCAAGAGCGTCGGTCGGGGTTCTCCAGGATCTGGTCGCGGACCTCGCGGTGCACGACCTTGCCGACCATCGAGCGCGGCAGGGCCTCCACGACGAACACCTGGCGCGGCACCTTGTAGCCAGTGAGGTGCTCGCGCGCACCGGCACGCACCACCTCGGGGTCGAGCTCCACACCCGGCTGCGCGACGACCGCTGCGACCACGGTCTCGCCACCCGACTCGTGCGGGATCCCCACCGCCGCGGCGTCGAGCACCCCGGGCACCCGCCGCAGCGCGTCCTCGACCTCCGACGGGTAGACGTTGAACCCGCCGGTGATGATGAGCTCCTTGATCCGGTCGACGATGGAGATGAACCCGTCCTCGTCCATCACGGCGATGTCGCCGGTGCGGATCCAGCCGCCCTCGAGCAGCACGGCGGCCGTGTCGGCCGGTCGGTTCCAGTAGCCGGAGAACACCTGCGGGCCGCGCACGAGCAGCTCGCCCGGCTCCTCGGCAGCGAAGTCGTGGCTCGGGTCGTGCGGGTCGACGATCCGGACGTACGTCGACGGGAACGGGACGCCGACCGTCCCCGGACGTCGCGTCGCCGCGACAGGGTTGCCGACGGTCACCGGCGACGTCTCGGTCATTCCGTAGCCCTCGACCAGCACGCCACCGGTGACGGCCTCCCACTCGTCGACGACGGCCGGCGGCAGCGACATCGCCCCCGAGATCGCGTAACGGATCGAGCGCAGTTCTGCATGCCGCGCGACCGCGGCCGTGGCGAGCGCCTGGTAGACCGGCGGCACCCCGGGGAGGAACGTCGCCGGGCGTCGCTCCATGGCCTCCAGCACCTGGTCGACGTCGAACCGCGGGAAGAGCACGAGCACCGCGCCGATGCTCATCGCGAAGGTGAGGCAGAGGGTCAGGCCGTAGGCGTGGAACAGCGGCAGCACGGCGTAGACCACCTCCTCCCCGTCGCGCAGCCCCGGCACCCAGGCACGGCCCTGCGCGGCGTTGGACCGCAGGTTGCGGTGGGTGAGCATCGCGCCCTTCGGGACTCCGGTGGTGCCGCCGGTGTACTGCAGGAGCGCGAGGTCGTCGCAGGCCGGCCGCGGGTGGTCGGCAGGAAGCGGAGAGGTACGACGCAGCAGCGTGGCCCACGAGAGCGCGCCGTCGGACGGGCCGGTCATCGCGGCACGGGTGGCCCGTGCCTTCGCGACAGGCAGCCGCAGCAGCCACTGCTGCCTGCGCGGCAGCGCGGTGGTGAGATCGACCGCGACGATCGTGCGGACCGAGGTCTGCAGCGCGACCTGCTGCAGGGTCGGGACCACCTTGTCCCAGGCGATCGCGACGGTCGCGCCGTGGTCGGCGAGCTGCCGGGCGAGCTCCTCGGCGGTGTAGAGCGGATTGTGCTCGACGACGACGGCGCCGAGGCGCAGCACGGCGTAGAACGCCGCCACGTGCTGCGGACAGTTCGGCATGACCAGCGCCACCCGGTCGCCCGCCACGACACCGCGATCGGCGAGCGCCTGCGCGGCACGGGCCACCGTGTCGCCGAGCTCGGCGTAGGTCGTCTCACGACCGTAGAAGTCCAGGGCGACATGGTCGGGGAACCGTCCGACGGCGGTGTCGAGCAGGTCGCACAGCGACTCGCCACGGATGTCGACGTCGGCCGGGACGCCTGGGGCGTACTGCGACAGCCAGGGGCGGGGCTGCGGGTTCGTCATGTCGGCCTCTCGCGGCGGGGTATGCCCCCAGCCTGGCACGCCCGCCTCCCGCCATCGGACCGACCGCACCGACAGGCCGACGGCTCGGGACCGAGAGGGTGACATCCCGCACCGGGGTCGCGGCGCGGTAGAACGTCCCCAGGGTTCCCGGAGTCCGCGTCCACCGCCCTGAGCAGCCGGACGCCGAGCCAGAGGAATCTCCGTGTCGCCCCGTGATCGCCGTACGTCGCCCCTGGCCGGTTCTCGGCGTGGCACAGTCGCAGCCGCCGTCGTGAGCGCCGCGCTGCTCCTCACCGCCTGCTCGTCCTCGCCTGCGCCGGCAGGCAGCGCATCGGCCACCGGCGACCTGGCTGCTCAGTTCGCGGCCGTGGCCGCCCTCGCCCCGGAGGAGCGGGAGGCGCAGCTGCGCACACTGTCGGCCGACGTCGAGCGCCAGCTGGTCACCCTGTCCGGCCTCGAGAAGGAGCTCGGCGGTCCCGAGAAGGCGACGGCGGCGTACACGGCGATGACCACGGCGATGGTCGGCCGGGTGCAGAAGCGGGCAGCCACCCCGGGCTTCGTGGGCAAGCTCGGTGGCCTCGCCCGTGCAGCGGACACGCCGTCGCTCGGCGGGATGATCTTCGCAGGCCTGATCGCGGGGCAGCTCGGTACCGAGGGAGTCGTCTCCGCGACCAACGACTTCAAGCCCGACGCGAAGCCCGTGCACGACGTCAAGCCGGACGGCGACGGGAGCACGATCACGCTCGATGGGTCCGTCGGATCGGCCGCCATGGACTTCAACCTCGAGACGACGGCCAACGGGGTGACCGGGAAGCTGCGGGTGAAGATCGAGGTCAAGCCCTGCCCGGACGCCTCCGGAACCTTCACCGCGCACGTGACCATCACGGCGTCGGCGACGTCGTCCGCCGGGCGAGTCGGGTCCAACACGACCACCGACGTCACGATCACCGGTCACGTCGACGATGACGCCAAGCTCGTCGGCTACGACACCGCGGCGAACACGCAGGCGGCGGAGTTCGGCAGCGGCAGCAACAACTGGGCCGAGTACACCGCCACCACGTCGTGGTCCGGTGACACGGTCACCGCGGCGACCCGCACCTTCGGCCGAACCTCCGGTGCCGTGACACCGAAGTTCCAGCAGGACTGGGCGCAGATGGGCACCCTCACCGAGTTCATGGTCACCAAGAGCGCCCTCGAGGCGGCGCAGAAGGCGTGGGAGTCCGGTCGCTGCGTGGCACTGGTGCCGACGACGTCGCCGGACAAGCGCAGCGGGCTCGAGCCCTCCACCACCGTCAAGATCACCGCGGCGCCGCGCAGCAAGATCGACGGAGGCCAGGTCGGCGGGACCGTGACCGCGACGCTGAGCGGCGACACCTCCGTCGACCCCTCGGGCTCGAAGGTCAAGGCCGACGCGACCTTCACCTACGTCGCTCCCGGCGAGAAGGACAAGTCCGCGAGCGTCGCACTCGAGGCGCGGTCCAAGCGTGGCGTCGCGAAGGCGAGCGTCGACCTCGACACGAAGCCGGGCTCCTACAAAGTCACCGGGACGATGCCCTCGGCACCGTCGGGCACCACGTTCACCGGCACGATCTGCAAGGTCGACAAGCCGTTCACCGTGGACACCGCCGGAGACATGATCGGGACGGCGTCGTTCACACCGAAGAGCGCGACCGCCGGCACGGTGACGTTCAAGGGCAAGGTCGGCAACGCACCGCTGGCGATGGCCGGGACCGGGACCTTTACGCTCGAGGCGCCCCAGGGTTCCGGCACCGACACGTTGTCGATCAGCTGGAAGCTGACGATCAAGATCCCCTACCTCGGGGACCAGACACGCAGCGGCCGGGCGACGCTCACGCTCACCCCGACCAGCAGCTGCTGAGGCGCCCGCGGTCCGCGCGCGGAGGAGGCGGGCGTCCAGGGGTCGTCGATGTCGATCAGGACGTGCGATTAGGGTCGACGGCATGCGCACCGTCACCGCCTACGCGACCTCCGGACCCCGATCCCCGTTCGAGCGCACGACGATCGATCGTCGTGACCTCGGACCTCGCGACGTCCTCATCGCGATCGCCTACGCCGGCATCTGCCACTCCGACATCCACACCGCACGCGAGGAGTGGGGAGCCACGACGTTCCCAATGGTGCCCGGCCATGAGATCGCCGGCGTCGTCGAGGCGGTCGGCAGCGAGGTCACGCGGTACGCCGTGGGCGACCGGGTCGGTGTCGGCTGCATGGTCGACTCGTGCGGCGAGTGCCGGCACTGCCTCGCCGGCAACGAGCAGTTCTGCCGCGCGGGCATCGGCACCTACGCCTCGACCGGTCGGGACGGGAAGCCGACAGCAGGCGGCTACAGCACGCACATCGTCGTCACCGAGGGCTTCGTCCTGCGCATCCCCGACGCCCTCGGGCTCGACGTCGCCGCGCCGCTGCTCTGCGCGGGCATCACGACGTACTCCCCGTTGCGGCACTGGAGGGTCGGCCCCGGCTCGCGGGTCGCGGTCGCCGGTCTCGGCGGGCTCGGTCACATGGGCGTGAAGATCGCGGCGGGGCTCGGCGCCGAGGTCACCGTGCTCACCCGTACGGACAGCAAGGCCGACGACGCGCGTTCGTTCGGTGCCGCGCACGTGCGCGCGACTGCCGACGGCACGGCGTTCCGCGAGCTGCGCAACAGCTTCGACCTGATCCTCAACACCGTGTCGGCCGAGCTCGACCTCGACCGCTACGTCCGGATGCTCGACGTCGACGGCACGATGGTCAACGTCGGGTTGCCGGAGCACGCGCTGTCGATCAGCCTGATGTCGCTGGTCGGAAACCGTCGCTCACTCGCTGGGTCGCCGATCGGGGGCATCGCCGAGACCCAGGAGATGCTCGACTTCTGCGCCGAGCACAACCTCGGCTCCACCATCGAGACCATCGGCGGCGCGGACATCGACGCCGCCTACGAGCGGGTCGTGGCCGGAGATGTCCGCTACCGCTTCGTCATCGACATCGCGACCCTCGAGGGCTGATCCGCAGAGCAGGCTCGCTGGGCCACGAGGACGTCGCCGAGCGTCGCGACGGGCATGTCCGCTCGGCCGATTCGGCAGGATGGGCGCATGTCGAGCACAGCCGTCCGCAGGGTCGACTTCGGGTACTTCGTCCGTCCGGGCGAGGAGACCGGCACGGGTTCACCTCGTGTCGAAGCCCTGCTCGGGTACGTCGTCGAGCATGCCGGAGGCGTGCTGCTGTTCGACACAGGCATGGGGCGCCGTCCCGACGTCGACGCGCACTACCGCCCAACGCGGACAGATCTGCACGAAGCATTGCGAGAGGCCGGGTATCGGCTCGATGAGATCAGCGAGGTAGCCAACTGCCACCTCCACTTTGATCACTGCGGCGGCAACCCACTCCTCACCGGGCGACCGTTCTTCGCCCAGACCAACGAACTCGAGGTGGCCCGCAACGCGAAGGACTACACGATCCCGGAGCTCGTGGACCCAGCCGGAACTCGTTGGCAGGAGTTGGACGGCGAGACCGAGGTCCGGCCCGGCATCACGCTCATCCCCACGCCCGGCCACACCGACGGTCACCAGTCGCTCGTGGTCCGGGGCAGCGATGGAGTGGTCATCGTCGCCGGGCAGAGCCATGACAGTGCACATGGGTTCGCAGCGGATGCCCTGGCCCTGAGAGCACACCACGACGGCGTCGAAGAGCCGCTCCCGGTCTCTCCCGCGTGGATGGAAGTGCTTCTGGCCATGGACCCGTCATGTGTCGTGTTCGCGCATGACCATTCGGTCTGGAGACCCTGACCATGAGCCGGGGGTGATGCGCCTACGTCGGTTCGCGGTCGAAGTCCCCGTGCAGGGGGCGCACTTGGGCGGGCCGGACTTAGAGTCGGCTATGGCGCTCATCGACTTCGAACTGGCCCAGACCCTCACGCTCGCCGATGGCCGCACCGTGGAGTGGGAACCCGTCGGCGACTCCGACCTCCCGCCCCTGTTCTGGGTCGAGGGAGGCCCCGGCATCTGGGCGCACCTGGCGCGACCCGATGTCGAACTCGTCAGCGACCTGTTTCACTGCCACCTCGTCAATGCGCCAGGCTGCGGCCGCACGTCGCGGCCCTCGACGCCCGCGGAGTACGCGCTGGAACCGACGATCGAGTTCTGGGAGGACGTGCGGCGTGCCCTCGGCTTCGAGCGCGTCACCGTCATGGGCCACTCGTGGGGCGGGCTCGTCGCACCTGCGTGGGCGGCTGCCCACCCCGAGTCGGTCGAGCGGCTCGTCGTCATCGATGGGTACCCGGGAGGGGCAGCCATCGTTCCGTGCGTGACCGCCGCAGAACGTGAGCGTGCCCTCGCTCTGCACAACGGGACCGACTACATCGATGCCGCGAGGGCCGCGCTCGCCGGTGAGTACGACGACGAATCCACGGCGGACGAGGAGGCTTCCAATCGGAACTTCGCACCAGCGTGGCCGATCTACTTCGCCGACCCGGAGTCGGCCAACTCGGCACCGCACGTCTCGCGCATCACGGACGACATGCGCATCAACCTCGACATGAGCAACGCATGGTTCCGCGAGCCGCACGGCTTCGACGCAAGGGTCGACATCCTGCCGGCCCTCGGTTCCGTTTCCTGCCCGAGCCTCGTCATCGTCGGCGAGCATGACTTCATCTGCGGCCCTGAGCACAACCGGCCCATCGCGGATGCGATCCCGGGCGCGAGATACGTCGAGATCGCCGACGCCGGACACCTGCCGCAGTACGAGCAGCCCGATGCATTCCGCGCAACCCTGATCGAATGGCTGGCCGACACACGAACCTAAGTGCCCGCTGGCGCTCGAATCTTCAGAGCTCGGATACTCGTCGGGTACGGCGTCGGTGCTTCGGTGTGCGGTCGGCGCGTGCGTCGCTCTATCGGAAGAGCGAGAGCTGGGACCGCAGCTGTCCTGGTCCGCAAGTCCTGTTGGCCGATCAGCGCGGCACAGGCTTTGCGTGCCGCGTCGCAGGCGAGGACGTAGGCCGCCTGGCAGCGCGTGCAACGAGAACGATGTCGCGGGACATCTGTGAGCGGTGTCCCGCGAGATCACACAGAGCGGAGGACTGAGCGGAGGGCGAGGGATTCGAACCCTCGAGGTGTCGCCACCTAGCGGTTTTCAAGATCCATTTTCGGGGTTTCTGGCAGGACCTGGCGGGTTTCGACAGTGTCTGTAATCCGTTGTCTCCCAATGGATCTGATGGTTTCAAGGTCGCTGTGACCGACCGCCGAAATCCGGCAGATC
>Ga0302299_10000843_pt1 | contig 17795 bp, 19 predicted proteins | sample III_Fen_N3_4_FD_198795 | JGI IMG/M metagenome (GOLD analysis project Ga0302299, IMG submission 198795) | Peat permafrost microbial communities from Stordalen Mire near Abisko, Sweden - III_Fen_N3_4 | ecosystem: Environmental > Terrestrial > Soil > Wetlands > Permafrost | place: Sweden: Abisko... | reverse complement strand
ACGCATCTCGCGCCGCCGCTTCGACGGGCGCAGCGTGCCGGCGGAGCTTCGCGAACAGCTCGAGGTGTTCTGCGACGGCGCCGGCGCGCCGGCAGGAGCGCCGGGCTCCGACTCCGTCGCACCCGGCGCAGTCCCGGCGCCGGCCCGGGTCTGCCTCGTCGACGACCCGGCGCAGCAGCTGTTCACCGGGCTCATCGGCGGGTACGGCAAGGTCACCGGCACGCCGCTCTCCGCCGCCTTCGTCGGGCGTTCGTCCAGCGAGGGCCCCCTGCCGGAGGACGTGCAGGCTGCCGCCGGTTACGTCGGCGAGGGGTTCATCCTGGAGGCCACCCGCCTCGGACTCGGCACCTGCTGGATCGCCGGCTCGTTCGACCACGCCGGGGCCGGCGAGCTCGTGGAGCTGGCCGCCGGCGAGCAGGTGGCGGCGGTCACGCCGCTCGGCTACCCGACGCAGCAGCAGGCCGGCGGCGAGCGCCTGCTGCGCACGATGGTCAAGGCCTCGGCGCGGCTCAGCGTGGAGAAGCTCGCGCCGGGCATCCTCGACGGTAGCTGGCCGCGGTGGGCCGTCGCCGCCGTGCAGGCCGCCCGGCTCGCGCCGTCGGGAGCGAACCGCCAGCCCTGGCGCTTCCGCATGGAGGACGGCGCGCTCGTGATGGCGCGCGCGGAGAAGCTCTACTGGACCGCGCCCATAGACTTCGGCATCGCCCGCCTGCACGTCGAGCTGGGCGCGCAGCACGAAGGTATGACGGGCTCGTGGACGATGCTCCCCGAGCCCGACGTCGCCCGGTTCACACCGGCGTCCTGACCGCATCTTCGCTCCGCCCGCCTGACCGCGTCCTCACTCGGCCCGCCTGACCCCCGGCCTCGCTCCGCCCGCCTGGCCGCGTCCTCACTCCGCCCGCCTGACCCCCGGCCTCTCCGCCTGCTGCATGACTCCGGCACTCGCGCCCGCTGCCTGACGCCGGCGTCCTCAGCCCCTCAGTCGTACAGCTCCGGCCGCCGCGCGCCGAGGTAGTCCCCCACGCCCCGCGACTCTTCCGCCACCGCAAGGTCGAGATCGGCCCACACCACGGTCTCGTCGCGGCCGGCGTCGCAGAGCACCCGGCCCAGCGGGTCGACGAAGCAACTCCCGCCCTCGAACACGTAGCCCGACGCCGCTCCCACGGCGTTGGCGTAGGCGACGAACGCATGGTTCTCGAGCGCGCGCGAGCGCACGTAGGCGCGGTGGTGCGCGCCCCACGGCTCCATGTTGGCGCTCGGGACGAGCAGGCACTGGGCGCCGCGCAGGGCGAGCGTGCGCGCCGGCTCGGGGAACTCGATGTCGAAGCAGCAGAGGACGCCGAAGCGGACGCCGCCCCAGGCGAACGGCGGCTCGAGCGCGGCGCCCGGCGTGAAGACCGTCCGCTCACGGTCGAAGAGATGCGTCTTGTCGTAGGCGGTGAGCAGCTCACCGTCCGGCGCGAGGACGACGGTGGTGTCGTAGATCGGTGTGCAGTCATCGGCGGCGTCACTGGTAGCGTCACTGGTGGCGTCATTGGTGGCGTCACTGGTGGCGTCATTGGTGGCGTCACTGGTGGCGTCATTGGTGGCGTCATGGATGGCGCCAGCAGCTGCGGCATCATGCTCGATGTCAGCGCTCACGCACAGGCGCGGCAGGCCCGCGACGAGGCAGACGCCATGCTCGCCGGCCAGCCGGCGGAACGCGGCGAGGCTCGGCCCGTCGAGCGGCTCCGCGAGCTCGCGCATCCGGTCCGCCGGGAAGCCCGTCAGCACGTACTCGGGCAGAACGACCATGCGCGCGCCCGCGTTCGCGGCCGCCGCGACGGCTTCGCCGGCGGCGGCCAGGTTCCGCGCCTTGTCCCCGTCCACGGGACGCGACTGGACGAGCGCGACGCGCAGGACGGGTGAGTCTGCGGCGGTGGCCATGGCACCATCCTACCGCCGCCGATGACGCGCCGGCCGCCGACCGGCGCCCTCGCTCAGCCGAGTGGGGGCGGCGGGGCCGGTCGGGGGCTCGTCATCCCGATGAGGTGGACACCCGCGATCCCGCGTCGATCAACTCGTTTGGCCCGCAGGCGCGCGGGAACCTCATCTCAAAGGGCCGCGGTCGCAGCGCGCCTCCTGCGCGCTGATGACGATCGTCGCCACGAGCCCTCGAGAGGGGCTGGCCACGATGAGAGATGACCACGACGTGGACGCCGAGTACTACCTGGGCGCTCCCAAGAACGAGCGCGAGAGAGAACGCTCGGCCCACGATCCAACCATCCACGACCCCGACTCCATCGGAGGCCAGGAGGACGACGTAGCCGTGCCCTCGACCGGCAGCCCCGTGCAGTCGGCGAAGTCCACAGACGCGAGCCTGCGCTACGGCATCGTCGAAGAGGCCGACGAGACCCTGGACAAGGCCGATACGGGCGGCGCGCCGCCTGACGCGACCTGACGTCAGCGGCGCGCCGCCTGACGCGACCTGACGTCAGCAGTGCGCCCGGCGATAGAATCGGCGCCAGCGATGGACGGAGCGCCCAGATGCACGCAGACAGCGGTACCAGCGCGGGCGGCCGGGCGGGCGGGCGACAGACGGCCACAGGGGTAAGCGGCGCGGTAGCCGTGATCGGAGCCGGCCTGACCGGAGCCAGCTGGGCCGGCCTCTACGCGGCCGCCGGGCTCGAGGTGCGCCTGCAGGACGTGGACGGCGAGCGGCTCGAGGCCGCCGTGGAGCGTGCTGCCGCGGCGGCCGGCTTTCTCGCCGGCAGCGGTCTGGCGAGCATGCCGACCGCCGAACGCGGCGTCGAGCTGCTCACCGGGACCGCCGATCTCGCGGAGGCGGTCGCAGGGGTCATCCACGTCCAGGAGTGCGTGCGCGAGGATGTGGCGCTCAAGCGCGAGGTGTTCGCCGCCGTCAGCGCCGCGGCACCGGCCGACGCCCTCATCTGCACGAGCTCGTCCGGTCTCTCGATCAGCGACATCCAGACGGCGGCGGCACACCCGGAGCGCTGCCTCGCCGCCCACCCGTACAACCCGCCGCACCTGGTGCCGCTGGTGGAGCTCGCGCCCGGCGCGCTGACCTCGCCGGAGGCGATGGAGCGCGCCGTGGCCTTCTACGCCGGCGTCGGCAAGGAGCCCGTCCGCCTGACGCGCGACCTGCCGGGCTACCTCGCCAACCGGCTCTCCGCCGCGCTCTGGCGCGAGGCCGTGGACCTCGTGCTGCGCGGCGTCGCCACCGTCGAAGATGTCGACAAGGCCGTCAGCTACGGCCCCGGCCTGCGCTGGGCCGCCATGGGGCCGCACCTCCTCTACGACCTGGGCGGCGGCGAGGAGGGCATCATCGGCCACGTGGAGCACCTCGCGGGCGTCAAGGAGGGCATGCTCCGCGACCTCGCCACCTGGACCACCTTCCCGCCGGAGACCGGCGAGGTCCTGGACGCCGGGCTGACGCAGGAGAAGGCCGCGCGCAGCTACGACGAGCTGGTCGCGGAACGCGACGCCTTGCTCGTCGCCTACCTGCGCGCTCGCCGCGAGCAGGGTTGAGCGCGGCCAAGGCCGAGTCGCGCGCGGCGCGGCCGGCCTCGACCGCAGTCGCGGCTCTCCTCAGACGGTGAGCTCGGCGCGGACGTCCTTGCTGGCCAGGACGACCAGCCGGTGCAGCGCGCGGGTGCAGCCCACGTAGAACAGCGACCGCATGTCCGGCATGTCGACGTCGTCAACGTCGGTGATCACCACGGCCGGCGCCTCGAGGCCTTTGAAGCGGTAGATCGAGGAGTACTTGCTCGCGCCCGAGCGCAGGTCGACTGCGTCGAGGTCGCTGGGAATGCAGGCGGCCATCCAGTCGCCCAGCTCCTCGTCCTCCTCCCCCTCCCTCGGCTCCTTGACGAGCGGCGCGAGGCGGTCTCGCCACGGCTGTTCGGTGAGCTGGGCAGCGGCGCAGCGCTCGTTGCCGCGAGGGCTGAGGATCGCAACGCGCGGGCCGGCGAAGCCGGCATCGCGGAGCTCGGTGAGGACGGCTCGGAGCTGCTCGAGCTGCTCCCTCTCGCTACCATACCAGCGCAGGTCGGGCTCGACGGCGTCGTCTGGTCGGCGCACGCGTCGGTAGCCGGGCGAGACGTGGCCGGCGGCGCAGGCGAGCCAGGCCACCCGCGGCGTGTTGCGGCAGTTGATGCGCAGCTCGCAGCGGCTGGCAGAGACCGGCACGGCTCCGGCCGCGCGCTCGTCCGCCGGCGGGTCGAGGAATTCGTCCACGGTCAGCGCGGCGGCGTCGTAGATGCGCTGCCAGGTGAAGTCGCCGAAGAAGCGCCAGTGGCCGTGCTCGAGGCCGCCGCGCAGGCTCAGGTCGAGAGCGTCGAGGTAGCTGCGGCGGAGCACGTCCTGGGCCTCGTCGAGGACGATCTCGTCGTACTGGCCACGGTCGCCCTCGCGCCCGAGCAGCGCCTCGATGGCCAGGGCCGGCAGCTCGTCCTGCCAGAACTCGGTGCGGCAGCGCTGCTCGCGCGAGGGCGCGATCCCCGCCAGCAGGCGCAGGTGCTCGTGCAGGGTGCGCGCGGTGATGCCGCGGCCCATCCCGGCCGTCTCCTCCTGGAGCCAGCGGCCGAGAGGCCGGTTGAAGCATAGGAGCAGCACGCGGCGGCCGCGCGAGACGGCGCGGCGCGCGGCCTCGATGGCGAGCAGCGTCTTGCCCGTGCCCGCCGGCCCGTCGAAGACGATGCGCGGGTTGGAGTCGATGGTGTCCAGCGCCTCGAACTGCTCCTCCGTGTAGTGACGGACCTCCTCGTCCAGTCGCAGAAGGCGGGACTTGGGACTCTCGAAGAAGTCGAAGTCGGGGCGCAGCAGGCCGACCAGTGCGTCGCACTGGTGCGGCGTCGGCTCGCCCTTCTCCGGATGGAACCAGCCGGCGTGGTGCTCGAGCAAGTGCTTGCGCGCCTGGTTGAGCACGCCCTCCATGAGCCGCTCGATGGGCTGCGCCTGCAGCGCGCGGCGGTCGATGACCTGCCAGGTGTGCCACTCCGGCGAGCTCTCGGTGAAGTCGATGAACGGGAAGCACACCGCCGACCAGAACGGGACGCGGGCGAGCTCGGGATGCAACGCGGCCAGCCGCTCGCGCAGGCTGTGCATGGCGTCGGCGGCCTGCCGGAAGGGGCCGCGGTGGTCCGGCTCGGCACTGCGGCCGTAGTACCAGTCGCCGCCGTGGCGGCCGAGCTCGTGACAACCCTTGACTTCCACGACGAGCACGCCCTTGCCGGGCACGACGCAGAGGAAGTCGATCTCGCCGGCGAGCTGCCGCCGGTGGTCGGCGATGTCGAAGGAGTGCAGGACCGTCCAGCCGGACGTGTCTGGGCCGGTGGCTGCGCTCGATGCCACCTTGCCGACGGCACCCGAGGCGGCCCGCCCGGTGGCGGCTGCGCCCGCCGGTCCCTTCCGAGGCCGGCCTGCCGTGGCGAGCGCCTCGAAGACGGCGCGCTCGCCGCCGCTCTGCGTGGTCTCGCTGATGATCGGAGGGATGAGGCGCATGGTCACCTGGGTCGGCCCGGACGGTCATGCCATCCTAACGCGTGCGAAGGCGGCCACGGCGGGCCGCGCTGCTCCCGCGGCGCAGGCCGTTGACGCAGGTCGTTAACGCAGGCCGTCGGTCACAGGGCCGCTTCGGTGACATACTGGTCGCGACCCCCTGACGCCAGATCAGGGCCGGGACAGGCCGCGGAGCGTCAGGATCACCATGGGCTGGTTCAGTTCAGACAAAGAGAAGTACGAAACACTCGCCTCGGCGTGGGTCCTGCCTGAACCCAAACGCTGCGTCCAGTGCGGCGTCTGCTCGTTCAATTGCCCCATGGCGATCGACGTGCGACGCCACGTCTGGCTGCGCGAACCGGTCATCGACAGCCGCTGCCTGACCTGCGGTGAGTGCGTGAAGCGCTGCCCGCGAGGCTTGCTGCGCTTCGAGCCGATCGTGGACACCACGTCGGCGAACCGCGCGAAGGAAGCGCGCTGACGTGCCACGCCGCCACCTTCTGATCGGCCTCGGCCCGGGGGCCATCGCCGCAGCCGAGGTGATCCGCGGCGCCGACAGCGCCGCAGAGATCGTCGTCGTCGGCGCCGACCCGCACGGCTACTACTCGCGACCCGGCCTCGCCTACTACCTGGCCAATGAGGTGCCGGAGGAGTGGCTCCGGCCGTTCACGGCCGCCGAGTTCGCTCGCCTCCGCCTCACGATCGTCGGCGAGCGGGCCGCGGCGATCGACCCCGGCGGCCACCGGGTCACCCTTGAGAGCGGCCGCGAGATCGGCTACGACCGCCTACTCCTCGCCACCGGCTCCACGGCGATCCCAACCAGGGTGCCCGGCGCTGAGCTGGACGGAGTGGTCAAGCTGGACGACCTGGACGACGCGCGCGACCTCATTCGCAGGAGCCGCGGCGCCAAGGCCGCGGTCGTCGTCGGCGGCGGCATCACGGCGCTCGAGATCGTCGAGGGCCTGCACGCGCACGGCGTGCACGTGGACTACTTCATGCGCCAGGACCGCTACTGGCGCAATGTGCTGTCGGAGACCGAGTCGCAGGTCGTCGAGCAAGGGCTGCGCGACGGCGGCGTGACGGTCCACAACTTCACCGAACTCGCCGGCATCCTCGGCCGCGACGGCCGTGTGGCCGGCGTCGAGACCGGCGAGGGCAAACGCATTGCGTGCGACCTGGTGGCCGTCGCGATCGGAGTGCGGCCGCGCATCGAGCTTGCGCAGGCGGCCGGGCTCGACTGCGCGCGCGGCATCCTGGTCGACGACTACCTGCAGTCGAGCGCCGAGGACGTGTACGCGGCCGGCGACGTGGCGGAGGCTGCGAACCACGTCACCGGCCGGCGCACGATGGAGGTGCTCTGGAACTCGGCGGTGATCAAGGGCCGCACGGCCGGGCTCAACATGGCCACCGAGCCGCACAGCGTCTACGAGACCGGCGTACCCCTCAACGTCACGAGGCTGGCCGGCCTGCACACGACCATCATCGGCACCGTCGGCAGCGGCAAGGACGCGGACCTCGAGGGCCTCTCGCGCGGCGACAGTGACACCTGGTCCGAGCTGGGCCAGGCCGTGATCGTCGAGACGCAGGCCGCGGGCGCCCGGGTGCGGCTCGCCTTGGGAGAGCACAGCCTGGACGGAGCGGTCGTGATGGGCGACCAGGCCCTGTCCTTCCCGCTGCAGGAGCTCATCGAGGCGCGCGCCGACGTGGCTGCCATCGCGTCGAGCCTGAAGGCGGCCGGGGCCGCGATAGCCGAGGTCGTCGAGGGCTTCTGGCGCGAGTGGAGGGAACAGCTTGTCTAGGCGCGCCCGCAGACTGCCGGCCACAGCGCCCGCAGCGGCCTCGCCGGCGCCGGACGCGTCGTCCGCGCCGGTCGCACGCGAGCGGCTGCGCGTGCTCGGGCACCTGCCGGAGCTGGCCTATGCGCTCGTCGCGATCGTCGCGGTCACGGCGCTCTACGGCGTCGCCTACTCGCAGGCGAGCACGTTCCCCACCGCGTCCAGCCTCGTCGGCCACGGCATCGGCATCGCCGGCTTCATCCTCATGCTGATGACCGCGACCCTGTACTCCCTCCGCAAGCTGCGCACGGACGCGCGTTGGGGGAGCACCGCCGGCTGGCTGAAGTTCCACATGGTCACCGGCCTGGTCGGACCGTACATGGTGCTGCTGCACACGGCCATGAAGTTCAACGGGCTCGCCGGGCTGACAATGCTGCTGACGATCGTCGTCGTCGTCAGCGGGCTCGTGGGCCGCTACCTCTACACGAGGGTGCCGCGAGCCGCCCAGGGCACGTCGGCCGGCGACGCCGGCCAGGAAGCCCGCAGCCGGCTGCTGAGGCGGCGCAAACGGCTGGCCACCTGGCACACGCTGCACGTGCCGCTCACGTGGGTGCTCTTCCTCGCCGCCTTCATCCACGTGGTGGCGGCGCTCTACTACGCGACGCTTCAGCGCTAGGTCGAGGCGGATGCAATGACGAAGAACGGACGCCCAGGGTTCTTCTCCCCCACCGGGATCGCGGCGGCCGTGGTGCTCGTGCTCGTCGTGGTGGCTTTCACCCTGGTCCTCGGGCCCGTGCTCTTCAGCCCCGGGTCGCTGAACGCACAGGCGAAGACGGCGCCGCTCGGCGGCGTCGCCAGCCACGCACAGCTCGGCAACCACTGCGGCGCCTGCCACACGGCGCCGTGGAGTTCCCAGACCATGGCCGGCAAGTGCATGGCGTGCCACAAGGACATCGGAACCGAGATCAGCGGCAAGACGGGGCTGCACGGCGCTCTGCTCAGCACGGTCAAGCCGACCTGCGGCGGCTGCCACCCGGACCACCGCGGACCCAACGCCACCCTGACCCAGCTGACCGGGAGCTTCTCGGCCAGCATGCACGACTCGTTCGCGTTCAAACTGACCGGCAAGCACGCCACGATCCAGTGCAGCGCCTGCCACGCGAACGCGAAGTCGCTCCAGGACTTCCAGAAGACCCCGCAGGACTGCAACTCGTGCCACGGCAAGAGCGACCCGCACAAGGGCTCGTTCGGGACGCAGTGCGGCTCCTGCCACAACACCTCCGGCTGGGGCGGCGCCAGCTTCAACCACGACATCTTCCCGGTGAGCCACGGCACCGACAAGCAGGCGTCCACGTGCCAGACGTGCCATCCGAACGGGACCAGCAGCTACACGTGTTTCGGTTGTCACCAGCACACCCAGTCGAACGTGGTGGGCCAGCACGAGGGGAAGTCCCTCTCCCAGCTGACGAACTGCATCCAGTGCCACAAGGGCGGAAGCGGCGGAGGCGGCTGAGATGCTCTACGACCTCGAGCACCGACAGGTGGCGCTCCTCGTGATCGACGTGCAGGGCGAGTACTTCGACGAGGACGGCCCAGCCTACGTGGAGCATGCGCTCGACATCGTGGGCAACGTGAACCGGCTGATCGACGCGTTCCGCGCCGGCGATCTGCCCGTCGTCTTCGTGAGGCATGCACACCGCGCCGACGGCAGCGACGCCGGCCGCATGGGCGACTTCTCCGCCGCCGACGAGGAGGACTCGTTCGTGGAGGGGACGCCGCGCGCCGAGCTCGTCCCGGAACTGCACGCGGAGCCGGGCGACGTGGTCGTGACCAAGCGCCGCTATAGCGCCTTCCTGGGCACCGATCTCGAGGCCGTGCTGCACACCGTCCGCACGCGGGCGGTCGTGATCTGCGGCCTCATGACGAGCTTCTGCTGCGAGACAACGGCGCGCGACGCGCACGGCCGCGACTACGAAGTGCTCTTCGCGGCCGACGCCGTGGAGGGCCCGGACCTCGAGGACGCCGAGGGCCGCGAGGTCCTGCACGACGCCGTGCTCGCCAACACGGTGACGGCGCTCGGCGCCGGCTTCGCCGAGATCGTGACCACCGAGGACGTCATCGCCCGCCTGGGCTGACGGCCGCCCGCTTGGTCTGAGGGCCGCCGGCATGGCTGTTGGCGGCCCGCCCGTCACGGCCGACGGCGAGCCGGCACGAAGTCGCCCGCGTCACACCCAGTTCGCGACGAGCAGCCCCTCGATCCTGTGGAGGTGACGCACGTCGTTGCTCACCAGCGTCGCGCCGCGGCTGCGTGCGTGGGCGGCGATCATGAGGTCCATGGCGCCGAGCGGTTTGCCGTGCTTCTCGATCTCCGCGCGGATGTCCCCGTAGTGCTCGGCGGCGGCCTCGTCCCACGGCAGGACGGCGAGGCGCGAGACGAAGTCGCCGATCTCGCGCCGGATCGCGGCGCCGGCCGGGTGCCGCGCGGCGCCGAACAGCAGCTCGGCCAGCACCACGGCAGAGACGGCCAGCCCGTCAGGGCCGGCCTCGTCGAAGCGGGCCTTGACCGAGGCCGGCCGGCTCCTGAGCACGCAGCTGCAGATGTTGGTGTCCAGCATGTAGCGCATCAGAACAGCTCGCGGTCTTCGGGCACGCGGTCTTCGCGGTCCGCGAGGAAGTCCTCCGGCACCTCAGAAGGTCGCGCGAAGAAGTCGTCCCACCCCTCGGGCTTGGACCGCAGCACGACGGCGTCTCCCTGGCGCTCGATGAGGACCTCGTGCCCTGAGAACCGGAACTCCGCCGGCAGCCTCACCGCCTGGCTACGGCCGTTCATGAAGAGCTTGGCGGTCTGAACCATCGCGCACCCCCGTGATATATACCATTGATATATACCACAGACGGCGCGTTCCATGCGTGGATCGTGAGGCCCATCCCGTCGCGAGACCAGAGTGGCGATGCCGCGAAGGCGTGGACGTTGCGACCTGGTCCGTACGTGGCGGAGCACCGGCCGGGAGGTCGCTTGCGCGCCGCCCGGCCGGTGCTCCGTCGGAAGAGCTCGACCTACTTCTTCTTGCCCTTCTTCTTTTTCTTGTCCTTCTTCTTGTCCTTCTTCTTGCTCATCGCTCGCTCCCTGCCGTTGAGTGATGCCAATCGTAGGCCCGTCCTACCCACCGAGGTGAGAAACGTCACTCACGCGCACGTCGGAGCCGCACCACCCACGCCGCCGAGTGGAGCGAAGAGCGCTGTGGGTAGAACCCGAAGACGGAGCCAACGGAGGGAGGGACCATGTGCACGAGGGTGACGTATCTGGGGCCGGACGACCTGGTGATCACGGCACGGTCCATGGACTGGTTCGAGGACATGCAGACCGACCTGTGGGCGTTCCCGCGGGGGATGGAGCGCGACGGCGCAGCCGGCTCGCGCTCGGTGCGCTGGACCAGCAAGTACGGCAGCGTCATCGCCGCCGGCTACAACATCGGGACGACCGACGGGCTGAACGTGGCCGGCCTCGTCGCCAACATGCTCTACCTGGTCGAGGCCGAGTATCCCGAAGATGATGGCAAGAGCCCGACGCTCTGCATCGCCGCCTGGCCGCAGTACGCGCTGGACAACTTCGCCTCGGTGGCGGAGACGGTGCAGGCGCTCGCTGCGGATCCCTTCATCCCGCTCGCGCCCGATCTCCCCAACGGCAAGGCCATGTCGCTCCACCTGGCGGTGAGCGACGCGAGCGGCGACTCGGCGATCTTCGAGTACGTCGGCGGCGCGCTACGGGTCCACCACGGCCGCGAGTACCAGACGATGACCAACTCGCCGGTCTACGACGAGCAGTTGGCGATCGACCGCTACTGGCAGACGATCGGCGGCACGACGATGCTGCCGGGCACCAACCGCGCGGCCGACCGGTACGTGCGCGCCAGCTTCTACGTCAAGGCGATCCCGCAGACCGGCAACGCGAGGAGCGCGCTGGCGAGCGTGCTCGGCGTGATCCGCAACGCCTCGGTGCCGCTGGGCATCAGCACTCCCGGCCAGCCCAACATCTCGTCGACGCTGTGGCGGACGATGAGCGACCACAAGGACCGCACCTACTTCTTCGACGCGGCGACCAGCCCCAACGCGTTCTGGACGCCGCTCGCCGACCTGGACCTCGCGGAGGGCGCGCCGGTGAAGAAGCTGCCGCTCGCCGGCGGCGAGACGTACTCGGGAAACGCCGCGGGGGACTTCGTCGCCGCGGCCCCGTTCGCGTTCTTCGCGGCGCCGGCCGACTGACATCCGCTCGCCGGCGCGTCAGCTCGCTGACTTGGGCGCCGCGCCGAACCTGCCCGCCGGAGTCGTGCAGGGGCGCGCGGCCCGAGCCGCGCGCCCCTCTCGCCACGGCTCAGCTGATCTTGAACCTGAGCGCGGCGCTGTACGTCCCGGCGCCGGTAGTGTTGACCCCGCGCACCTTCCACGTCAGGTTGACCTTGCGCGGCAGCGCCTTGCTGGCCTTCCAGGACAGCGTCGTCACCCCGGTCTTCTTGAGCAGCAGCGTGCTGCCCTTGTAGACACGCACCTCGTAGGTCTTCGCGGTGCTGAGCTTCTTCCACTTGAACGTGGGGCGAGTCGTGGCGACCGTGCCCTTCGGTGAGATGCCGGCGGCCTTGGACGGTTGCGCCAGGCGGCCGTACAGGATGTCGTGGGTCGACCACGCGCTGTTGGTGAGCCGGTACTTCCAGTATCCGGACGGCCACAGGCTGCCATCGCCGGCGCCGAGTACGGCGAACGTCGCGCTCGAGAGGCCGGTGACCGCGGCGATGTCCACGTAGCCCTGCACCTGGGTCGGGTCGGCGATGCCCATCGCGGTGAGGAACGACGGCGGGAAGATGCCGTCGAAGGTGGCCTCGACACCGTTCTCACCGTGCGCGCTGAGGCCGGCGAGACCGGTCGCGCTGAAGGTCGGCGGGTCGATGTCGAGCCAGTGCAGGTTCGTCACGAAGAGGCTGCCTTGGAAGTCGCGCGCGGCGGCGTCGGAGCAGTCGACGATCAGGCCGAACGCCGCGCCCACATTGCCGCTGTACGACGCGACCGGGTCGGTCACCGTGGCACGCACGGTGAACTGGGTCGCAGCGGTGAGCGCCGCCGGATCCGACGGCTCGACGGAGACCAGCGCGTCGGGCCGGCCGAGGATCGCGACGGAGTCGACGCGCCGGCCCGCGTCCTTGGCGAACACGAGCTTCAGCGGGACGCCGTAGTAGAGCGGGGTCAGGCTCAGTTCCGTCTCCGACAGTGTGGGCAGGCCAGGGCTCATCGGTACGTCGTTGACGAATCCCATGGCGTAGACCTGGGTGGCGGCATCCCAGAAACCGGCCCCGTAGGCGGCGTCCGGCGCCATCAGCGACGTCGCACCGGTGCCGGCCGGCGCCGGCGCCGGGAGGGCCACGAACGGCGTCTCGGACACGCCGTAGGTCGACGCCGCCGGCGACCAGGTGATCGGGCCGGAGCCCGCGAAGGCCAAGGCCGCCGCCGGCGCCGCCAGCAGCGTCACTAGGAACACGCCGCAGAGCAGCGGCAGCAGCCGCAGGCAGCGCTCAGTGGAGATGCATCGGACCATGATCCGCCCCCCTCGTCGGTTGTGACCCCCTGGGTCGACCGGCACGGAACGTGTCCCGACCCCGGGACGCGCGACCGCTCGGCGCAGAGGGCATCGCGAGGAGATTCGGCGGCGCGGGCGCCACCTCCTGTCCCCGCGACCCACCAGGCGGATGGCGATCGTCGGCCCCAGGCCGCCACTTCGCACGCAGGCGGGTCACCGGGCCGCAAAGCGGTCACGGCTTCAAGTGCCGGTGCCAGGTCCGTGTCGCTGGAGAACAGAATGCCGACGTCGCACTAGCTCAAGGCTGACGATCGCCGCTCACGGTGGACGTTGCGCGACGAGCACGGATTCGCGCCTCGTGGCGTCGCTGCACCCGCGCAAGGGATGCTGTGACCGTGCGACAACCCCTTGCGGAAGCTAGCGAGGGGAAGCCCAGCGCGGACAGGACAGAGACTCAGGCCTCGCCCGTGGTGAGCAGCCCCGGCAGCTCGGCGTCGATGCCGGCGAGCTGGTCCTGGCCGTCGGCTGCGGTGCGGCGCAGGACGCCGCAGAGGGCGCCGGCGGCGGCGAGCGCCTGCTTGGCCTCCTGGGCGTCGACGAAGTCGTCGCTGAGGCAGGTGACGACGGGGGAGTCGTTCAGATGAGCGGCGAGGGCGCCCGCGCCTTCGGCGAGGCACCCCAACTCGAGCACGAGCGCGCGAAGGCACGCGAGATCGGCCTGCGCCCGCTCGCGCGCTCGCGAGGGCGCGTCAGCCTCGCACTCGCGCTCGTCCGCGAAGTGCGCGATGAGCCGCGCGAGACGGCCGGCGAGCGCCTCCGGCACGCCGGCCTCCACCAGATCCTCGGCCTCCAGCTCCCCGGCCGCCAGCTCCGGACAGCCGGGGCTCACGCAGATCCAGCCGCAGCCGTCGTCGTCCAGCGTGCTCACGTTGGGGACCATCGGCTCGCCACACGAGTCGCAGGTGACGGCAAGGAGCTCGCCCATGAGGACCTCCCGGGGTCGCGGCTTCGGATCAGCAGGGCAAGTGTGCCACGATCAAAATAGGATCGTCGACCATGATCGACACAAAGACATCATGGCGCGCCCGGCTTGATCCGCCGCGAGTCACCACCGCAGTGCGTCACCCGTGAGCGATCTCTCGGCTAATCAGAGCTCACATGCGCGTGCTTGTGCCAGTACTCCCACCGCCACTCCACGGCATCCGGATGTGGCTTCTTGCCCAGGCCGGCCAGGTCGGATACCACGATGCCAAGTCGGCGAGCGTCCGGGCCCTTCGCGGCAAAGCGAATCCGTAGGGAATCGGGCTCAATCCCGAAGAGATGAGAGTCGAAGGCTCGATGGTGAGTGGCGCACATCACGAGACCATTGCGTGGGTCATTGGTCCCTCTGGCGGCGACGGGCACAACGTGCGGCGTGTCCAGCACCTGAGGAACGTTTAGAGGACACACTGCGCATCTTGGGCCGTATCGCATGAACACGCCGAAGTGGAACTGCGCCTGACCTGCACGTCTGGCAGTCAAAGTGAGTCGCTTGGACTGTGCCTCGATGGTGGAGAACGGCTCGTCTTCGTCGGGCGCGACATCGACCTGCCGTGGCTCCTCTCCGAACATGACGAGGAACTGCTCAGTTCGATCATCCCACTCGGCAACCCACCCCAGTCTCACCCGTCGCAGGGACGACGACTCGGCCGATGTGGCGATCACAAAGACGGGAATGCCCATCCGGCTCGCGGCCTTCGTGGCCGCGATCTCGTTCTTGTCGCGCCCAGGCATCCCAGTGCGCGGATAGCGGTAGATGATTCCCTCATCGGAAAGGTCGTCGTCGTAGACAGTCCCAGTGTGGGCAAGGCTGACAGTCACGCCGACGCCATCATCCGTGACGTCCGCGGTCCTCTCCTTATTGACCCAAATCCCCCGTTGACCCTTGTAGAGGCCCAGGCGCTGCAGGGTTGAGGGAGCCACGGCACTGGTCCCAGGATCCGCCTGCAACTCCCCCCAAATCGCGAATCGCAGAAGTCGCTCGTCATCCACTGTGCGAGCACTCATCAGCCCTCCCCCTATCAGCGCCAACGATGGTCTTCAGTGGGTCGACTCTATCAAGGTGTGAAGACGGCTCGGAGGTGGCTCGGACGTTGCGTTCGGAAAGAGTACCGTGCTGTCTTGACTTCCTTGCTTCTCCCACAAGCCGAGCAAGAAGGCCGGCGGCGGCCTCCACTCCTGCGTCATCCCCTGCCTCACCGGCAACCTGGTCTTCAGCCTCGTCCGCTTCGGCATGCTGGACGACCCGCGCGTGCAGCGGGCCGTCGACTGGATCACCACCTACCAGCGCTTCGACGACGCCGAGGGAGACGCGCCCACCGGCTGGCCCTACGACAGGCTCGAGATGTGCTGGGGCCGCCACACCTGCAGCATGGGAGCGATCAAGGCGCTCGGGGAGATCCCGCCCGAGCGCCGCACGCCGGCGATGCACGCCACCATCAGGGCCGGCGCCGAGTTCTTCCTGCGCCACCACGTCCACCGGCGCAGCCACGACCTCACCCGCGACGCCAAGCCCGGCTGGCGCCGCTTCGGCTTCCCGCTCATGTACCAGACGGACGCGCTCGAGATCCTGCTCGTGCTCACGCGCCTGGGCTACCGCGACGAGCGCATGCGCGAAGCCCTGGACCTCGTCGCCTCCCGCGCCGACGCCCAAGGCCGCTGGAGGCTCCAGCAGACCTTCAACGACCGCTTCGTCGTCCCCATCGAGACCAAGGGCGAGCCCAGCCGCTGGGTGACGCTGCGGGCGCTCGCGGTGCTGAAGAACGCGTCGTCCACGCCGGAGGCGCCGTCGCGCTGACCGAGCCCTGATCATCGGTCGTCCGCAGGCATTGTCACTCTGTGCGGAGCCTGGGCGCCCATCCACGATGGGTCGATGAAGACTCTCTTCCTGGACGAATCCGGCGACCACAATGCCCAAGAGACTCAACCGGGGCTCATCGTGGCCGAACGCCGCGACAAGGCGCTCGACTCCGCGCTACTCGCATCGTGGCGCAATCTGCGGGAGAGCGGTACGTCATACCTGCGGCCGGCGGCGATCCGTGATCGAGTGGCGCACCTTCGGCTCGAGAGCAAGGGAACCGGAATCGCTGGGCTCGAACTGGCAGATCTCGTCGTCTCGCCCATCGGCCGCTTCGTGGCCGGCAAGCCGCCCCGTGAGGACTGGGCGATCGTCGAATCCAGGCTGAGGCGACGCGAGGGCGCGTACCTTGGCGCCGGGCTGGTCATTCTGCCCAAAGAGTAAGGCCGGGACCCGCTACGCAGTTCCCGACCTCTCCTCTGAGTATCGGCACGAGCAAGCGGAGTGTCAAGAGTGACGATTGGCTGCGCGAAGCGCCGGAACGGGTGGGCGGCGACGCAATGCCGCAGTAACGTCAACCGGCCCTCCGCAGAAGCGTGTGCCGCGCCTCGGTCTCGATTGGGCCCGCTCGCCTGCCGCGGCCTCAGCCCTGCTGTGCCTGCCCGCTGATGTTCACCAGCCAGGCGATGCCGAACCTGTCGATGAGCATCCCGAACGAGTCGCCCCACGGCGCCTTGGCCATGGGCATCGTCTCGGAGCCGCCCTCCTTGAGCTTGTCGTAGTAGCCGCGGAGCTCCGCCTCGTCCTCGCCGCTCAGCGAGACGCTCATGGTGTTGCCCGGCTTGAAGTCCATGGTGTCGGGGGTGTCGGCGCCCATGAGGACCATGCCGTTGGGCGCCTCGAGCATGCCGTGCATGATCTTGTCGGCCTCGGCGGGGTCCTGGGAGACGTTGAACTCCTTGAACGTGGTCATGTCGAGCTTGCCGCCGAAGACGCCCTGGTAGAACTCCATCGCCTCGCGGGCGTTGTCGCGGAAGCTGAGGTACGGGTTGAGCCTGGATGGCATGTCGTCCCTCCCGGTGGGTGGTGTCGTGTGCTTCGTGTGTCCCCCGTGAGGGGCGCCGCAGTCCGTCGGGACGTCGGCAAGCAGCGCACCCGACCAGAAGTGCGTGAGGCCGCCGGCGTCTGACGTTACCCATGCGGGGTATGTCCCTTGTGGCAAACGGAGGAGACGAGGCACCCGCAGATGGACATCAATCAGAACGCGCCCGTGATCGCGCAGGAGCAGATGCACATCGCCGCGGACGTCCAGACCGTCTGGGACGTTCTCAGCGACATCGAGCAGTGGCCGAGGTGGAACGCCGCCGTTCGTTCGGTGTCGGTGCACGGCCCGGTGGCCTCCGGCACGTCGTTCGACTGGAAGGCGGGGCCGGGGACGATCAAGTCGCGGATCGCAGAAGTGGATGCGCCCCACAGGATCGTCTGGACGGGAGTGACCTTCGGTATCAGGGCCGTCGACTCGTTCAGCTTCGAGGCTGCGGACGGCGGCACGCTGGTGCGCGAGGACGAGTCTTGGGAGGGCCTCCTCGCACGCATCTTCCGCTCGCGCATGGAGCGCACCCTGAGCTCGAGCCTGCGCGACGGCCTGCGCTCCCTGAAGGCTGAGGCGGAGCGCCGGGCCGGCGCCGCCGCGGCCCGAGGACCGGCCGCCCGGTCTGGCTACACCGAACACCTGATTCCCTCGTAGGACGGCGGCCCGGCCGGTAGGCTGGGCGCAGCGTCGTTCGCCGCTTGGCCTGTCGACAAGGGGGTCGTCATGCTCACGCACCGCCGCACCGCTCGGCTCATCCGTCTCACGCTGGTCCTGCTGCTCGTGTGCGGGCTCGCCGGACTGCTCGCGCTGGCGAGGCCGGCGGGCGCTTCTGCCGCCTCCGGCCATCTGGACTGGTGGTACACAGAGGACTCCCCGACCCACGCGCTCGACGCCATCACCGCTGCCGCTGCCGGACCCGGCGGCTCCCTGTACGCCGCGGCCAACCTGGGCGACAACTGGGGCGACGGCGCCGACCTGGGCACGTACCGCTTTCGTCCCACGTTCGGCAAGCTCGGCTCGGTGATC
>Ga0302299_10000842_pt1 | contig 17801 bp, 13 predicted proteins | sample III_Fen_N3_4_FD_198795 | JGI IMG/M metagenome (GOLD analysis project Ga0302299, IMG submission 198795) | Peat permafrost microbial communities from Stordalen Mire near Abisko, Sweden - III_Fen_N3_4 | ecosystem: Environmental > Terrestrial > Soil > Wetlands > Permafrost | place: Sweden: Abisko... | reverse complement strand
CACCACGAGGGTCTTGACGATGTCGCGTGGCTCGACTCCACGAGCGGCGGCCGCCTCGGCGAGCGAGCCCACCCGGCCGTGCCGGGTCACGGTGAACGCGATGCCGGATGCCGTCAGCGCGCCCACCGCGCGTTCCTCACCACTCGCCGTCATCGGGCCAGCGTAGGGCCGGCGTCCAACGTCTGGGTACCGAGACAATCACCCGGTACGTGCGAGCCAACGGACTCTGCGGACACGGTCAAATGGATGCATGTTCATGACGCCACCGAACGGCGGGGCCGCCTCCGGCTTCCGGCGGATGTGGCACGACCTCGAGGGCCTCGGTCTTAACGCCGACAGCGGTGGCTACTCCCGCTTCGCATGGACCCGCGAGGACGCTGACCTGCGCGAATGGTTCGCCGGTGAGTGCGCCGACCGAGGGCTCGACCTCACCACCGACCGGATGGGGAACCAGTGGGCCTGGTGGGGCGACCCGGATGCCGCGGTGGCCGCCGGGGACCCCGGCGTGGTCATCGGCTCGCACCTCGACTCGGTGCCCGACGGCGGGGCCTTCGACGGTCCGCTGGGGGTGGTCGGCGCCCTCGCCGCGGTGGACCAGCTGAGGTTCGACGGCTTCGTGCCGGCGCGCCCGGTGGGGGTCGTCAACTTCGCCGACGAGGAGGGCGCCCGGTTCGGCGTCGCCTGCGCCGGGTCGCGGGTCATCACCGGAGCGCTCGGGGCCGACCGGGCGCGCGGGCTCGCCGACATCGACGGCGTGACGATGGCCGAGGCGATGCGCCGCGCCGGCCGTGACCCCGGCACCCTCGGCCGCGACGACGAGACCCTCGCCCGGATCGGGGCGTTCGTCGAGCTGCACGTCGAACAGGGCCGCCGCCTCGTCGACCTCGGCTCCTCCGTAGGGGTCGGCAGCGACATCTGGCCGCACGGCCGGTGGCGGGTCGACGTGCCCGGTGAGGCCAACCACGCCGGCACGACCGCCCTCGTCGAGCGTGAGGACGCCATGCTCGGCCTGGCCGCCATGATCATCGCCGCCCGCCGGGCTGCCGAGGAGCAGGGCTGCGTCGCCACCGTCGGCAAGGTGCAGGTGGTGCCAGGCGGGGTCAACGCCATCGCGAGCGGTGCCACCGGGTGGCTCGACGCCCGGGGGTCCGACCCCGATGCCGTGCTGCGCGTCGTCGCCGAGGTGCGCGAGGTGGTGGCCGACTTCGACGCCCTGGTCACCCAGGAGTCCTGGACCCCGACCACCGACTTCGACCCCGTCCTGGTCAGTCGCATCACCAACCGGCTGGGTGGCCTGCCCGTTCTGGGCACCGGCGCCGGCCACGACGCCGGCATCCTGGCCAACGAGGGCATCCGCAGCGCGATGCTCTTCGTCCGCAACCCCACGGGGGTGTCCCACTCACCCGACGAGTGGGCGTCCGCCGACGACTGCCTCGACGGCATTGCGGCGCTCGCCGACGTCGTCACCGACCTTGCCGGGGCTGGTGCATGACCTCCTTCTGGTGTGAGCACGCGGTGCTCCCCGGCGGTGTGCGTCGCTCGGTGCGGATCGTCACCGACCGCGGCCGGATCCTCGACGTGTTCTCAGATGTCGCGGCCCAGCCCGGTGACACCCGGCTCGGTGGCGTCGTGCTCCCCGGGTTCGCCAACGGCCACAGCCACGCGTTCCACCGGGCACTGCGCGGTCGCACCCACGACGACGGCGGCAACTTCTGGACCTGGCGCGACGCGATGTACGAGGTGACGCACCGCCTCGACCCCGAGACCTACCACCAGCTCGCCAAGGCGGTGTTCGCCGAGATGCTGCTCGCCGGCTACACCACGGTGGGCGAGTTCCACTACGTGCACCACGCGGCGGGCGGGCGGCGCTACGACGACCCGAACGTCATGGGGAAGGCGCTGATCAGCGCGGCGCGCGAGGTCGGCATCCGGATCACCCTGCTCGACACCTGCTACCTCGCCGGTGGGCTCTTCGCGAGCGGTCACGTCCCGCTGGACGAGGTGCAGCAGCGCTTCTCCGACGTGACGGTCGAGGCGTGGGCCGAGCGGGTCACCCGGCTCGTGGACGGCGAGACCGTGCGGATCGGTGCGGCCGTGCACTCGGTGCGCGCCGTGCCGTGCGACGACCTGGCGGTGGTGGGCGAGGTCGCGGCCCGCGACGGCCGGCCGTTGCACATGCACCTGTCCGAGCAGCCCGGTGAGAACCTCGCCTGCGAGGGCTTCTACGGCTGCTCCCCGACCGAGCTGATCGCTGGGGAGGGCTTGCTCACGCCGCGGACGACCGTCGTTCACGCAACTCACCTGTCCGACAGCGACATCGAGCTGCTGGGTGCGGCGCGGGCAACGGCGTGCTTCTGTCCGACGACCGAGCGCGACCTCGCCGACGGCATCGGCCCGGCCCGCCGGTTGCAGGACGCCGGGGCGAGACTGTCCCTGGGCTCGGACCAGCACGCCGTCATCGACCCGTTCGAGGAGGTGCGCGGCATCGAGATGCACGAACGGCTCGAGAGCCTGGAGCGCGGCCGCTTCGCGGGCACCGACCTGCTCGGCATCGCCTCCCTGCACGGCTACCGCTCTCTGGGCTGGGACGACGGCGGCGTCATCGCCAGTGGCCACCTCGCCGACCTGGTGGCGGTGCGGCTCGACAGCCGTCGCACCGCCGGCTGCGGGCCGGACGGCGTGCTCTACGCGGCCACCTCCACCGACGTGACCGATGTCGTCGTCGCAGGGGAGCACGTCGTGTGCGAGGGCCGGCACCGGGCGGGTGACGTGGGCCGGATGCTGACCGACGCGATCGCGGCGGTGCGGAAGTGACTCCCGAGAACGGTTCCGGTGCAGCGGCTTCCGGGTCGGTCCTGGTCACCGGCATCGGCGAGCTGGTGACCTGCGCGGGGCCTGACGGGTCGACCAAGGTCGACGACCGGACGATGGCCGCAGCTGACCGGCTGGGCGTCATCCGCGATGCCGCGGTCGTCGTGGCCGACGGACTGGTGGCCTGGGTCGGGCCGTCCAGCACGGCACCGGCCGCCGATCGGGTCGTGGACGTCGGCGGTCGCGCGGTCCTGCCCGGGTTCGTCGACAGCCACAGCCACCTCGTCTACGCCGGCGACCGGGCCGCCGAGTTCACCGCCCGGATGGCCGGAGTCCCGTACGACGGTGGGGGAATCGGCGTCTCGGTGGCGGCTACCCGGGCGGCGACCGACGACGAGCTGCGGGCCCTGCTGCGCGCGCGGGTCACCGAGATGCGCGCGCTCGGCACGACGACGGTCGAGGTCAAGAGCGGCTACGGGCTGACCGCCGAGCACGAGGCGCGCTCGCTGCGGTTGGCACGCGAAATCACCGACGAGACAACGTTCCTCGGCGCACACGTCGTGCCCCCTGAGGCGAGGGCCGACCGCGCCGCCTACCTCGACCTCGTCTGCGGGCCGATGCTCGCGGCCTGCGCGCCGTACGCCCGCTGGGTCGACGCGTTCTGCGAGCCGGCGTCGCCGCACGCGTTCACCGAGGACGAGTCCCGCCGGGTGCTGATCGCCGGCAGGGATGCCGGGCTCGGCCTGCGCGTGCACGGCAACCAGCTCTCGGCAGGACCGGGCGTGCGGCTCGCGGTCGAGCTGGCGGCTGCCAGCGTCGACCACTGCACCTTCCTCACTCGCGACGACGTCGACGCGCTCGTGGGGGCGGCAGGCACCACGGTGGCCACGCTGCTGCCCGGCGTGGAGTTCTCGACCCGCTCGCCCTACCCGGACGCTCGACACCTGCTCGAGGTCGGGGTCGACCTCGCGCTGGCGACCGACTGCAACCCCGGCACCTGCAACACGGCGTCCATGCCGTTCGTCATCGCTCTCGCCGTGCGCGAGATGCGGATGACGGCTGCCGAGGCGCTGGTGGCGGCAACGGTCGGGGGTGCTCGGGCGTTGCGCCGCACCGACATCGGCCGCGTGGCGGTCGGCGACCGCGCCGACCTGGCGGTGCTCGACGCCCCGTCGTACGAGCACCTGGCCTACCGTCCCGGGATGCCGCTGGCCAGCGCTCTCGAGCTGGGCTGACCGCCCCCGTTCACCGAGTGCCACCCGGTGCGGGTGATCCAGCCGCTCGGGTGTTCGCGTTGGCTGGGGACGTGCCGGTGCGCAGCCGTGCCAGGGAGGTAACCGTGAGTGAGCCGTTGTCGCTGTGGAACCCCGGGCCGACGAGGGATGCCGTGCTGGCGTTCGTCGACCGCGTGACCGACCCGGACACCGGCCTGCCGCCGGCGGACCGGGTCGCCGTGTTCGACAACGACGGCACACTCTGGTGCGAGAAGCCGATGCCGATCCAGCTCGACTTCATCCTGCGCCGACTGGTCGCGATGGTGCAGGAGGACCCTACCCTGTCCGCGACGCAGCCGTGGAAGGCGGCTGCGGAGCGCGACTATGCGTGGTTCGGCACCGCGCTGGCGAAGCACTACGCGGGCGACGACAGCGACCTGCCCGCCCTGGCCGGCGGCATCCTGCAGGCCTTCGCCGACATCGGCGTCGACGACTTCGCCGGTCAGGCGGAGACGTTCCTGCGCGGCACGTCGCACCCCACGCTCGGCCGCGGCTACCTCGAGTGCGCCTACGCCCCGATGGTGGAACTGCTCGGGTACCTCGCCGAGAACGGCTTCACGAGCTACATCGTCTCGGGCGGCGGCCGCGACTTCATGCGGCCGATCACCGCGGAGGTCTACGGCGTGCCGAGCGAGCGGGTCATCGGCAGCGCCACTGCACTGGCCTACGTGCCGAACGCCGACGGCGGAACCATCGTCCGAAAGGCCGCTGCCGACTACCTCGACGACGGTCCGGAGAAGCCCGTCCGCATCTGGAACCGGGTGGGCCGGCGCCCGATGCTCGCCGGAGGCAACTCCAACGGCGACATCGAGATGCTCGACTGGACCCGGCATCCGAGCGTGCCGGCCTTGCGCCTGCTCGTGCTGCACGACGACGCCGAGCGCGAGTTCGACTACGTCTCCGGCTCCGAGCGGGCCCTCGAGCTCGCGGCGAAGAACGGCTGGACCGTCGTCAGCGTCAAGAACGACTGGGCGACCGTCTTCTGACCGGTCAAGTGCACCGGACGAGAGCAGAGAACAGGCCGCGCCGCCACCGGGCCACCCGGCGTGTTCCCTACGCTCGATCAGGTCGAGGCGGGCCCGACTACTCCCGCATCAGCATCCCCTGCGCCTCGCGCTCCAGGTCGATGTACGGCTCGCCGCTGACATCGACCGCCACCCGCTTGATCGTGCCCCCGGTGAACCGGAACGGGTGCTCGCCCGGGTAGTCGTCGGTCACCGGGTCGCCCACGTCGCGCCCGACGGCCAGGCCCTCGCCGGCGATCATGTAGCCGCCGGGCTGCAGCTTGATCCGGCCCTCGCCGACCTTGGTGTCGCCGTGGAAGAGCGAGAGGATGCCGGTGGCGACCGGCGGCGGGTCGACGCCGTCCTTCTCGAACGAGGCCGACAGGATCAGGTTCTCGCCGGTCGGCAGGTCGACGGTGCCGACGACCTTCTGCTCGAACATGCCCACGAAGCTGTTGACGTAGTGCAGCCGGTTGTCCTTGACGTAGAGCGCGTGCCCGCCGAAGCGTGACCCCTGGGCGAAGAGAACGCCCTGGGCGCCGGGCTCGGGGAGGTCGACCAGCGCGCCGATGACGAAGGAACGACCGCGCACGACCACGGCCTGCGCCTCGGGCACCTCCGCGTGGTTGGGGAAGTAGACGTAGCGGTCGCGCGGCGCCGACAGCTGCGGCCGCGGCGACACCAAGATCTCCAGGGCCGAGCGGTCGTCGAGCGGGAACCCCTCGTTGGCGCCGGCCTCGGCGTACCAGAGGTTGACCATCTCGCGGAGCTTGTCGGGCTGCTCGGCCGCCAGGTTGTTCAGCTCGGAGCGGTCGACGTCGACGTGGTACAGCTCCCACTCGTCGTCGTTGAAGTTGCCCCAGCCGCTGATCGTCGGGTGCGTGGTGATGGCCTTCCAGCCGTCGTGCCAGATGCCGCGCGACCCGAGCATCGAGTAGAACTGGGTCTGCCGCTCGCCCGGTGCCTTCGGGTCGTCGAAGCTGTAGCGCATGCTCACGCCGTCGAAGTGGCTCTGGGTGTGGCCCTTGATCGTGTCGGGTGCCTCGATGCCCAGGGCGTCGAGCACGGTGGGCACCAGGTCGACAGCGTGGTGGTACTGCTCGCGGATCTCGCCCTTCGCCGTCATCCCCGCCGGCCACGAGATGATGCACGGGTCGGACGTGCCGCCGTTGAACTCGTAGCGCTTCCACATCTTGAACGGGGTGTTGAAGGCCATCGCCCACCCGTTGGGGTAGTGGTTGTAGGTCTTCGGGCCGCCGAGCTCGTCGAGCATCGCGAGGTTGGCCTCGATGTTGTCCGGGATGCCGTTCATGAACATCATCTCGTTGACCGACCCGTCGGGGCCGCCCTCACCGCTGGCGCCGTTGTCGGACACCACGATCACCATGGTGTTCTCGCGCTGGCCGGTCTCCTCGAGGTACTCGAGCAGCCGCCCGATCTGGGCGTCGGCGTGCGACAGGAACCCGGCGTAGACCTCCGCCATCCGCGCGAAGAGGCGCTTCTCGGCATCCGACAGGGTGTCCCAGGGCCGGGTCGTGTCGAGCGGCGAGAAGGGCTGGCCCGCGGGGCCGGTGCGCGTCTGGGGCGTGCCGATCGGGTTCATCGGCGGCAGCTCGGTGTTCGGGGGGACGATCCCCATCTCGATCTGCCGGGCCAGGGTGGTCTCACGCATCGCCTCGTAGCCCTCGTCGAAGCGGCCGGCGTACCTCTCGATCCACTCCTTGGGCGCGTGGTGCGGCGCGTGCGCGGCCCCGGGGGCGTAGTAGAGGAAGAAGGGCTTGTCGGGCGCGACGGCCTTGGCGTCCATGATGAACTCGATGGCCTTGTCGGTGATGTCCTCACCGAAGTGGTAGCCCTCCTCGGGGCTCTTCGGCTGGTCCACCGGGTGGTTGTCGTAGGTCAGCTCGGGGTACCACTGGCTGGTCTCGGCGCCCAGGAAGCCGTACCAACGCTCGAAGCCACGCCCGGTGGGCCAGTTGCGACGGGTCGAGGCGAGGTTCATCTCGACCGTCGGGCACAGGTGCCACTTGCCGACCATGTAGGTGTTCCAGCCGCGCTCACCGAGGATCTCGGGCAGCATCCCGTTCTCGGGCGGGATGGTGCCGCTCGCGTTCGCGAAGCCGCTGGCACCCTCGGTGATGCAGGCCATCGAGTTACGGGTGTGGTTGCGCCCGGTCAGCAGGCACGAGCGGGTCGGCGAGCACAGGGCAGTCGTGTGCCACTGGGTGTAGCGCACGCCGTCGCCGGCGATCTTGTCGATGTTCGGGGTGTCGATCGGGCCGCCGTAGCAGCTCATCGCGGAGAAGCCGACGTCGTCGAGCACGACGTAGACCACGTTGGGCGCCCCATCGGGTGCCCTGGGCGGGGCGAAGGGGTCCCAGTCCTCCACCGAGTCCCGGATGTCGACGTTGACCTTGCCCTTGAACGGCACGCCCATGGCTCCTCGATCCTGATCGTCAGCAGACGACCACCGAGGGCTGCACGTCCGGCCGGCCGGGTGGTCGTTGCCAGCCACTCAATCCGGATGCCGTGCCCGCCGCCTCGCCCAGCGCGGGTGAGGGGCCGGTCAGGGAGGGGGGAACTTCCGGCTCAGACCGGGTCGTCGGCGATCTCGCCGGGCAGGTGCCCGGCCGACTTCTCGTAGTACTCGGCGGCCTTGCGCGTGGCCAGCGTCTTGGCCGCACCGACCGCGAGGCCGGTGATCATGGCGTACGCGATGGCCTTGGCCAGCGGCGCGTTGGGGCTCTTGGGGTTGATCTCGTCACCCTCGGTCTTCGCCCAGACAGCGTCGATGACCTTGGTGGCGATCACCCCGGCGAGGATGGCACCCCCCGTGCCCATGATCTTCCAGGCGATGGCTCCCATGGCCATGTCGGTCCTCCACAAGGGTTGTCGTGCCGTCGGCCGCAACAACGTCCCGACGAGGTCGTGCTCACTGTAGTCGGCGGGGTTATGGTGGTGAAGTCCAACGACAGGGGAGCGCCCCAAGCGCTGAGAGTGCGGTTCGCCGCAGACCCTCGAACCTGATCCGGTTAGCACCGGCGAAGGGAGTCGGGAATCTCAGGTGCGTCTCCGACACACCCGCGGCCGCGTGCCGTGAGGTGCCGGCGTCGTCCCTCCCCGAGGTCTCCACCACGGAAGCCACGGGAGAAAACACAATGGCAACACAGCTGACCGAGGCGCCCACGCGGCGCTCCATCACCGCGACCCGCCCGCTGATGGGCTGGCGCACCGTCGACATCCTCACCCTCGCCTTCCTCGGGGCCGCGCTCGGCGTGGCGTTCTGGGGCTGGGGAGTGTTCTACAACGGGCCGGTCACCGCCCTGAAGATCGGCTACGCGCCGCTCATGGGCTTGTTCGTCGGGCCCTGGTTCCTCGCCGGCGTCGTCGGCGGGCTCGTCGTGCGGCGGCCCGGCGCGGCCCTGTTCTGCGAGGTCGTGGCCGCCCTGGTCTCGATGCTGCCGGGCACCGAGTGGGGGGCGACCGTGCTCGTGTCCGGCATCCTGCAGGGGCTCGGCGCCGAGCTGGCCTTCGCGGTGCTCGGTTACTCCGCCTTCGGGGCGGCCGCGGCAGCGCTCGCGGGCGTCCTGTCCGCGCCCCTGGAGTGGGTCTTCGAGGTGGTCAAGTTCCCGTCCTCGTGGGCCGACGTGCCGGTGCTGTCGGTGCTCGCCGACGGCGGCGGCTGGTATGCCGAGTGGTTGCTGCGCGACAAGCTGGTCTACCTCGGTGCGATGGCGGTGTCGGGTGCGGTGCTCGCCGGGCTCGTCGGCTGGCTGCTGGTGCGCGCCCTGGCCCGCGCGGGTGCGCTCTCGGCGTTCCCAGCCGGGCAGGAGCACCGGGAGCAGCACGCTGTCTGAGTCCAGCGCTGCAGATGCCGGCCGCGCCGGTTCCGCGCCGGTCGTTCTCGTTGCGGATGCCGGCCGCGCCGGCTCCGCGGCGGCCGTGCCCGGTGCCGTGCGGCGGGGCCGGGTCGAGGTCGACGGCCTCACCTGGCGCCCCTTCGGGCGGCGCGAACCGGTGCTGCACGACATCTCGCTCTCGCTGTCGCCCGGTGAGCGCGTGTTGCTCGTCGGGCCGTCCGGGTCGGGGAAGTCGACCCTGCTGCGAGCGCTCGCCGGGCTGCTCGAGACCGTCGACGCCGGCGACCTGTCCGGGTCGGTGACCGTCGACGGGGTCGCACCCGGCGACCGTCCGGGTGCCGTCGGGCTGGTGCTGCAGGAGCCGGGCGCCGGGGTGGTCGCGGCCTCGGTCGGGCGCGACGTGGCCTTCGGACCGGAGAACGTCGGGATGCCGCGCGCGGCCATGGCCGGGATCGTCACCTCCGCGTTGGCGTCCGTCGGGCTCGAAGGGCTGCCGCTGGATACACCCACGTCGGCGCTGTCCGGAGGGCAGACCCAGCGCCTGGCCCTGGCCGGGACACTGGCCCTCGACCCGTCGGTCGTGCTGCTCGACGAGCCGACCGCCATGCTCGACCCCGGGTCGGCACAGGAGGTGCGCGATGCCGTGGCCGCCCTCAGCCCGGGTTCGGGGCGGCTGGTGGCTGGTTCGAGCTCGTCGGGCACCGCCCTCGTGCGGCACTCGCCGACCGTCGTGGTGGTCGAGCACGTGCTCGGGCCCTGGGTCGACCTCGTCGACCGGCTGGTCGTCCTCTCTGCGGGTGGCCGGGTCGTCGCCGACGGGCCGGTGCGCTCGACGCTCGCCACCGAGCGCGACCGGCTGCTGGCCGTGGGCATCTGGGTGCCGGGAGCGGAGCCGCCCGAGCCGCTGGTCGTCGACCCGGCTCTGGTGGCACCGCGGCTCGCGGGCACGGACCGGCCCCGGGCGTCGGGCGGTGCTGGGCGCCGGCTCAGCAGGGCGGGGGCGTCGGGCGGTGCTGCGCAACCGCCCAGCACGGTCCACTCCGCGGCAACAGCACCGCTGACCGCCTCCGCGTTCGTCGTCGAGCGCACCACCCGGCTCGTCGACGGCACCGCTCGCTCCCGCCGTGCCGCCGTGCTCGCAGACCCCCTCGTGGCCGACCCCGGCACCCTGACTGCACTCGTCGGCCCGAGCGGGTCAGGCAAGTCGACGGTGCTGCACGCCCTCGCCGGGTTCCTCGAGCCCACCGATCCCGTCGCCGTGCGCGTGCGCCCACCGATCGCCTCGTCAGCGACCACGTCGGTCGGCATCCGGAAGGGTGCCAGTACGACGGATGGCGTGCCGCCCGGCTCGTTGTCGGCGCCCGACCTGGCGCGGACGCTCGCCTGGGTGCCTCAGTGGTCGAGCTCGACGATCGTCGCCGGCACCGTGCTCGAGGAGGTGCTGACCACCGCGCGCAGCCAGAGGGTGGAGCGCACCGGGAAGCCGGAGCGGGCCGACGAGCGTCCGGTCCGCGCCCAGCCGTCATCCCCCAGCCCGGACCAGCGCAATGGCGAGCACCCCACCTCGCGCGACCACGCGGCATCCACCGAACGCGCCCGCGCGCTCCTGGCTGCGCTCGGGCTCGCCCACCTCGAGACGGCCGACCCGCGCCAGCTCTCCGGTGGGGAACAGCGCCGGCTCGCCGTGGCCGCGGCCTTGCACTCCGGACCCCCGGTGCTCCTCGCCGACGAGCCGACCGTCGGCCAGGACCGCGGCACCTGGGCCGCGGTCGTGGGGCTGGTGGCGGCCTACCGGGAGGCCGGGGGCGCCGTGGTCACCGCCACCCACGACAGCAACGTCATCGACCGCGCCACGCACGTGCACCGGCTCGCCGCCCCGCCAGAGCCCGCAGTGCCGGAGCCGGCCGGCGTCCCCCTCGTGGCCCGGTGCAGCGCCCTCGCCCTGCTCACGGGCGCCCTGCTGGCCGTGCCCGCCGGCGTCCTCTCACCGCACTGGACCACCAGCCTCGCGGTGCTCGCCACCCAGCTGGTGCTGGCGGTGGTCGGCCTGTGGGCGCCTGGGCCACGCGGCGGCGGCGTCGCCCGCGCCCGCCGGGTGCTGGTGCGCACCATCCCCGGGCTGGTCGCTGCGGTGTCGGTCGGCTGGTCCACCTGGTTCCTCGCCGGCCGCGACCTCGACCCGGCACTGACGGTCAGCCTGCGCGTGCTCGTCATCGTGCTGCCCTCGGCCGTGCTCATCCCGTGGATCGACCCCGACGCCCTGGGCGACGCCCTCGCCCAGCGGCTGCGCATGCCGGACCGCCCGGTCGTCGCGACCTCGGCGGCGCTGCAGCGCGTGCACGGCTTCGGGGAGATCTGGCGAGAGCTCGGCCGAGCCCGCCGGATCCGCGGTCTCGGCGTCTCGTGGCGCTCGCCCCGCACCGTCGTCGCCCACCTCGCGGCGCTCACGATGGGCCTGCTCGTGCGCACCCTGCGTGCCGCCGCCGACCTCGCGGTGGCCATGGATGCTCGCGGGTTCGCAACCGCCACCGCCCGATCGTGGTGGATGCCGTCGCCGTGGCGCCCGCGCGACACCCTCCTCGTCGCACTGGCCACCGTGCCGCTGGTCGTGGCGGTCCTCGCCCGCTGAGGCCCACTACCTCCGACTTCTTGCGCATTACCCACGTCTGAGCCGGTGGTGAGGCACCCTTCGGGTGGGGAAATCGCAAGAAGTCGGCCCGGCATCCACCCGTGGAAGGGTCGCCGACCGTACTCCTCTGCGAAGGGCAACATCACGGCCCGTAGCCGCGGCGTGCGTAGCCGCCCTGGTGACCCGTCGCCCTCTGGCCGGCCGGCGCTCCCCGGGCTTCGGTGCCCGCCGTGCAGCTCGACGACGGCGTGGCACGGCTGACCGCCTACCCGTCGGCCACCCCCAAGCCGCCGTTCATCTCGGCCACCGGCCGGCCCGGGGTCACGACGGCCGTGGTCGGCTCGGCCGCGGGGCCCGACGCCTAGTACGCGGTGTCCTCCACCGGTGTCGTCACCCGGCTCGTACTTCCCGACGTCACGCCGAGCGCCCCGCCCTCGCTCTCGCCCGACGGGCGCTGGCTGGCTCGTGGGTTCCTGCTCACCGACCTGGTACGAGGCGTCACGCTTCCCGACCCCTCGGCGGGCAGTCCCTGGCCTCGGCGCGGATACCGCCCGAGTCGCCGGCCTGGTGGTGCCCGGATTCGCGCCGGGCCCATGTCGACGCCCCAACAGGGGCGAGCCGAAGTCCAGCGGGCTGGTGGTCGGCACCGACTGGTCTATCTCCGAGGTGCCGCTCCTCGCCGGCGGAGCCGTGCCACGGGTTGCGGGCTGGATCGACAAGGACACCGTGCTGGCGTTCGTCGGCATCGGCGACGGTGCCGCGTCGCTGTCGGGTCGCACCTGGCGCATGGGTGACCCGTCGTGGAAGGACTCGATCGTCGACCTGCAGTTGCCCTCGGACGGAACCTTGGATGAATCGGAGCTCTCATCCGTGCGCACCGACCTGTCTCCCGACGGCACCCTGCTGCTGCTGACCAGGAGGGTCACGGACACTGGAACCGGGGTGCCGGGAGCCACCCAGGCGGCGCTGTTCGACGGGCAGACCGGCCGCCGACTCGGCATCCCGGATGCCGAGGGCCGCTTGGGCCCGGTGCCCGAGCTCACCGGGCCGTATCTCGAGTGGGGCGGCTGGGGGTGCCGCCCCGCCTGGCAGGACGGAATGCCGGTCACCACCGACGACCGGGTCCGCCGCGCGGTGATCGCCCTCGGTGCCGACCTCGTGACCGTCTCCCCGCGCTACGGGTCCAGCTGCGTCGCCTTCGCCGGCAACGAGCTGCGGGGAACACCGGAGGTCGACTCCGCAGCGGTGTGGCAGGAGCGCCTGTGGGTCTGGGGCGGGCGCCTGCTCGTCGTGCTGGGCCTGGCCGCGCTGGTCTGGTGGTTCACCCGCCGGCGCAGCTGGCGCGAGGGGCCCGGCTCGGAGGCGCCCCCGTCCTTCCTGCCCTCGCGCGGCTGACGGCATCCGCGCTTCATCCCCTCGCGCGGCTGACGGCATCCGACTTCTTGCGATCCACCCACCTCAGCAGCGGCCTCCGCGCCGCTGGGAGGTGGGTATTCCGCAAGAAGTCGGCAGCAGCATCCACCCGTGGGAGGGTCGAGGTACGTCTTCCTGGGTGAACCAGTGCTGCAGGGCCCGATGGAAGGGATGGAGATGGCCGACCGTGAGGCCTTCGACAGCTACGTGCGCGAGCGGTGGGACCCCCTGCTGCGCACCGCGGCCCTGCTCACCGGCGATGTGGCCGCCGCCGAGGACCTCGTGCAGGAGTCGCTGGTGCGCGCCGCCCGGCACTGGCACCGGGTCGACCCCGGCGCGGTCGACTCCTACGTGCGCCGGGTCATGTACACCCGCTCGATCGACGCCTGGCGCTGGCGTCGGCACCAGCCCGACCCGGTCGACCCGATCCGCTACGAGCGGGCCGGAGTCGACGACACGGATGACGTCACCACCCGGCTGACCCTCGTCGACGCACTGTCCCGGCTCACCCCCCGCCAGCGTGCCGTGCTGGTCGCGCGGTTCTACGAGGACCGCACCGAGGTCGACACCGCGTCGGTGCTCGGCTGCTCGGTGAGCACGGTGAAGTCCCAGACCCGCCATGCCCTCGAGCGACTGCGCGTGCTCGCGCCGGAGCTCGCCACCACGTTCGGCCGTGAGGAGGCCCCGCGATGACCCCATCGACCGAAGAGCTCACCCGCCTGCTGACCGGTGCCGCCGACGACATCGTCGAAGGTCACCACGGGCTGGGTCCCGACGCGCCCGCGCTGTGGGGCCGAGGTCGTCGCGCCACCTGGGCCGCCCGTGGGGCTGCAGTGGGGGTGGTCGCGGCCGTCGTCGCCGCCATTGGACTGGCCGTGTGGCCCACCGGTGCGCCGCGCACCTCCGACCCCGCCGTCATGGTCGACGTCGACGGTACGACTCGGCTCACCGCCTACCCCGACGTCATCGCAAAGGCCCCGAACGTCCTGACGACGACCACCCCAGGAGTGACCGCGGCTGTTGTCCCCGGTGAAGGCCCGGACCAGGTGTATGCAGTGTCGCCGGCGGGGGTGGTGAGCCGGGTTCCGCTGCCGCGCGAGGAATCGCAGTTCGGAGCCGGTCCGGCGCTCTCACCCGATGGCCGGTGGGTCGCCCATGGACCTGCGCTCAGCAACCTCGTCACGGGAGCCACGGTTCCCCCGGCGCCCGCGCGTGCTCAGCTCGAGCGAACCTGGGGGTCTCCCGAGGGGCCGGCGTGGTGGTCTCCCGACTCGCGCCGGATCTTTGTCGGCACCGTCAACGAAGGTCAGCCGAGGTTCGGCGGCGTCGTCATCGGAACCGACGGCTCCACGACCGAGGTGCCCGTCATCGTCGACGGCATCGCGCCAATCTTCGCCGGGTGGCTCGATGACACCACGCTCCTCGCCCTGCTCGACCTCGGGCCCGGGTCCACCCGCCTGGAGCTGCGCACCTGGACCTTCGGTGACACTGCCTGGACCGACAGGGGCACGGTGATCTCGTGGTCACCGAAGGACACGCTGACGACGCGGGCGTCCCTCTCCCCGGACGGGTCACGACTGCTGCTCGTCTCGTCGGACGACACCCAGGAGACCCAGTCGATCGCGGGGACCAACGCCATGATGTTCGACCCGCGCACGGGCGCCCAGCTCGGGATGCCGGCCGGCGACGGTTCCCTCACCCCCTCGCAGTGGGGCAAGGGGACTGCCGTCACCTGGAAGGGATGGGGATGCCGTTCCGCCTGGCGTGGTGGCCTGCCGGTCATCACGGACGGCTCGATCCGCGGGTTCGTCGACACCGACCCCACCGGGCTGGTCGACGGCAAGACGACCACCGAGCTCGTCGCGGTGTCGCCGGGCTACGGGGAGGCGTGCGTGGCCTTCGCCGGCAACGAGCTTCGAGGCACCCCGGTGACCAACCACCTGGCCGTGTGGCAGGAACGGCTCTGGACCTGGGGGTGGCCGCTGCTCGGGGTAGGCCTGGTCGTCCTGGCTCTGTGGGGATGGAACCGACGCCACAAGAACCTGTGGCGCAGGCCGCTCGGACATCTCCCGCCGATCATCGCCAAGCCCTTCTGACCCCGGGCCGCACGGCAACATCCGACTGATTGCGATCCACCCACCTGCACGGCGACGGAGACCGCCGCAGCAGGTGGGTGAATCGCAATCAGTCGGGCTCGCGAGGGTTGGACAGCCGGCGGTGAGGTTCGGGGTGTCGGCTGCGGACGGCATACTGGTGGATCGTGTCTGCCACCCCCGCGACCGAGCCCGTAGAGGCGGTCCACATCCCGCGCGAGCTGTGGGTGCTGGTGGCGGCGGCGTTCGTCATCGCCCTGGGGTTCGGGCTGATCCTGCCGGTGCTGCCGCAGTTCGCGCAGAGCTTCGGCGTCGGGGCCACGGCCAGCTCCATCGTGGTCAGCGCGTTCGCGTTCTTCCGGCTCCTGTTCGCCCCCGTCGGCGGCCGCCTGATCGCCCGGTTCGGCGAGCGGCCGATCTACCTCGCCGGCCTGGTCATCGTCGCGATCTCGACCGGCGCCACGGCCTTCGCGCACACCTACTGGCAGCTGCTCGTCTACCGCGGGCTGGGCGGCATCGGCTCGGTGATGTTCACTGTGTCGGCGGTCGCCCTCATCGTGCGGCTCGCCCCGCCGTCGATCCGTGCGCGCATCTCGTCGGTCTACGCATCCGCGTTCCTGTTCGGCGGCATCCTCGGCCCGGTCGTCGGCGGCGTGCTCGGCAACCTCGGGCTGCGGGTGCCCTTCCTCGTGTATGCCGTGGCGCTCCTCGTCGCGGCCTCGCTCGTCGCGATCTTCATCAGCGGGTCGGCATTGCGGCCCCCGGAGGGCTCACCGGTGCTGCCGGTGATGACGGTGCGCACCGCCTGGCGGGACAACGCCTACCGGGCGTCGATCGGGTCGGCGTTCGCCAACGGCTGGGCCAACTTCGGGGTACGCAACGCGATCCTGCCGCTGTTCGCCGCCGTCGTCATCGGCAAGCAGCCATGGGTCGCGGGCACCGTCCTGGCCATCTTCGCCGCCGGCAACGCCGTGGGGCTCACCGTCTCTGGCCGCCTGTCCGACCGGGTGGGGCGCCGGCCGTTCATCGTCGGAGGCCTGGCCGTCAGTGGGCTGGCGACGATCGTCACCGGCTTCGCGTCCAACCTGCCGGTGCTCGTCGTGCTGTCCATCGTCGCCGGGGTCGGTGCCGGGATGCTGAACCCTGCCCAGCAGGCCGCGCTGGCGGACATCGTCGGGCGCGAGCGCAACGGGGGGCCGGCGCTCGCGACGTTCCAGATGTCGGCCGACAGCGGCACCATCGTCGGGCCGATCCTCGCCGGGCTGCTCATCGACCACACCAACAGCTATCCGCTGGCGTTCGGCCTGACCGGGTTGATCACCCTGCTCGCGGTCCTCCCGTGGCTCTCCGCCCGCGAGACCCACGACGTGCGGCACGGCGCGCCCACGCCCGAGGCGCCGGACAGCACGGATGGTGACGCAGCCAGCGTCGAGGCCACCGTCGTCGAGCGCTCCCGCGAGGTCTGACCCCTCAGGTTCAGCTCGACGGTGCCGTGGCGGCCAGGGCGTCCTGCACGGAGGTCTCGACCGGGCCGAGAACCGGGTCGCGTCCGGAGAGCACGTCGATGACCGCCTTGCCGGCGGCCAGCTTCTCGCGCCGTGACCCGGCGCCCCACTGGACGGGGTACTGCTGCGCGGTCCAGTCGCCGACGCCCTCGGCGTCCAGCCCCACCGCCCGGCAGGTCGTGACCGCCCGCGGCAGGTGGTAGGCCTGCGACACGACGAGCGCCCGCCCGACGCCGAAGATCCGCTTGGCACGCACGCACGAGTCGTAGGTGTCGCGGCCGGCGAAGTCGCGCACCACGGCATTGGCGGGGATGCCGTTGGCGACCAGCCAGTCGCGCATGGCCGTCGGCTCGTCGTGGTTCGCGACCCGGTTGTCGCCCGAGACGAGGAGGACGCGGGCCCGGCCGGAGTCGTGGAGCGCCTTGGCGACCTCGAGGCGCCCGACCAGGAACGCCGACGGGCTGCCGTCGGGGTTCAGGCCCGCCCCGAGGACGAGGGCCACCGGAGCGCTCGGGGCGTCCGCGACGTGGTGGAGGTGGCCACGCGACGCCAACGTCACCCAGGCCCACGGGCCGACGGCCAGTGCGACGAGCAGGGCGAGGGTGGTGATGCCGACGAGCAGCAGACGCCGGCGCCGACGCCTGGGCCAGTGCGGCTCGCTCGCCTGTCCCGCGGCGGGCTCGGTGCTGGTCGTCACTCCCGAATGCTAGCCGCGGAAGATCCACGGCCCGGGAAGCCGACCTGGACCACGGCGCGTGGAACCGGCGTGCCCCGCCCCGGCCCCGGGGAACGGGCGCCGGCCGGCCGGCGTTGACCCTGGGTCGCCCTGCTCCGGCGGCACCGACCCACCACCTCGGAGGTCACCATCCCCGTCGCCACAGCCACCGTGCCCGCCCTTGCCGTCCTCGACCGTCAGGTCGACACCCTGCTCGAGCTCGGCTACCCCGCCCTCGCCGACCTGTCCGCGGCCACCTTCACCGACCGACTGGCGCCGCTGCGTGCCGTGGCCGCCGACCTCCCCGACGTGCCGGACTCGGACGAGCCGGGACGCGCATCCCTCGTGCTCGTCGTCACCCGTGACCTCGTCGACCCCGAGCGCACCGTGCCGCTGCTGCGCCTCGCACCCAACGGCACCGCGCCCGGCATCCTCGACCGCAACCACGGCGAGGCCGGTCTGGCGCCCTACCGGCCCATCGATCAGGTGGCCCTGCC
>Ga0302299_10000840_pt1 | contig 17825 bp, 15 predicted proteins | sample III_Fen_N3_4_FD_198795 | JGI IMG/M metagenome (GOLD analysis project Ga0302299, IMG submission 198795) | Peat permafrost microbial communities from Stordalen Mire near Abisko, Sweden - III_Fen_N3_4 | ecosystem: Environmental > Terrestrial > Soil > Wetlands > Permafrost | place: Sweden: Abisko... | reverse complement strand
CCAACACCGACGACTGCATCACGTTGGCCGCGGGAGGCAACGGTGCCACCCTGATCGCCCAGCGCTTCGGCAAGTCCACCATCCGCATCAACAGCTCGGGCCTGATCTGCGCCATCGACGGGTACCCGGCCACGGGCTGCGGCGAGCACCTGCCCAACGGCAAGTACCGCTACTGGAGCTACTGGAAGGGCGGGTCGCGGTGGGACTACGCAACAATTGGCCCGGCCGACCGCAAGATCGTCGACGGCAGCGTCGAGGGCTGGCGCTTCGGTGACGGCTCGACCGACGTCAACGAGCTGCAACCCCGCTCGTCGGCCGCCGGCGCCTGCTCGTCGTCGTCCCCGACCTCACCGCCGGTCACCGCGGCCCCCTCCGGGCCGGGCGGCGGCACCGGCACCCCGACGACGCCGACCACGGCCACCGGCTCCGGCTCGGGCGGCTCCGAACCGTCGGCGGTCGATCCATCGGCCGGGGCGACCGACCAGCCGCCGGGCGCCATGGTCGACCCGGCGAGCGACGTCTCCGCAGGGGCGGAGGCCTCAGGCGACGACGATGGAACCACTGGCACCTCAGCCGACAGCTCGTTGGGTGCGGCCGAGAACGCGGCGGCGGTGTCCGGGCACGATTCGAAGAGCGGGGGAGGGCCGGTGATCGCCGCCGCGGTCGCGCTGGCGGTGGTGGCCCTCGGCGGTGGTGCCGCGCTGCGGTTCCGCACGAAGTCCGACTCGTGAGCCGGCGTCGGTGACCGCGACCACGCCCGATGCCTCGCCCGTCGGGGCCAGGGCGCGTGTGCGCGAGTCGGCGATGAGCGCGGCCCCGGGTAGCGGTGCCGCGCCCGCGGTGGGCCGGCTGGCGCGGTTGCGACGGCACCCGGCCACCCGGCGCGCCTTGCACCCAGGGGCCTGGTGGCTGTGGGCCGGTGGGCTCGCCGCCGCGGCCATGCGCACCACGAACCCCTTCCTGCTCGGCCTGATCATCGGCGTGGCGGCCTATGTCGTGGCGGCGCGGCGGACGTCGGCCCCGTGGGCCCGCTCGTTCGCCTCCTTCGCCCGGCTCGCGGTGTTCGTGGTGGTCTTCCGGATGGTCATCCAGATCCTCTTCGGCGATCGCCTCCCGGGCACCACCCTGTTCACGTTGCCGTCGATCGCCCTGCCGGACTGGATGGCCGGTGTCAGCCTCGGCGGCCCGGTCACCGCCGAGGCGTTGGTGATGGCGTTCAACCAGGGGTTGCGCCTGGCCGCGGTGCTCATCTGCTTCGGCGCGGTGAACTCGCTGTGCAGCCCCTACCGCATGTTGCGGGCGCTGCCCGCCGCGCTCTACGAAGCCGGCGTGGCCGTCACCGTCGCCCTCTCGTTCGCCCCGCAGGCGGTGATGCAGGCCGGTCGCATCCGTGAGGCCCGGCGGCTGCGGGGCCGCCCCACGAAGGGGTTGGCCGGCCTGCGCAACATGGCGATCCCCGTGCTCGAGGGGGCGCTCGACCGGTCGGTCGCCCTGGCCGCGTCGATGGACACGCGGGGATACGGGCGTCGGGCCACGGTCGCTCCCGCCATCCGTCGCATCACGTCGATCACCACCGGCATCGGGCTGATGGCGGTGACGGTGGGGCTCTACGGCGTGCTCGATGCTGGTGCCCCTCAGGGCCTCGGACTTCCACTGCTCGGCATGGGATCGGTCGCCCTGGCGGCGAGCGTGTTCGCCGGCGGCCGCCGAGCGGTGCGCACCCGTTACCGGCCCGACCCCTGGCGGCTGGCCGAGTGGGTCGTGAGCCTGTCCGGTCTGGCCGCCCTGGCCGGGATGATCGCCGCGGCCCGGACACCCGGCGGTGGCGAGGCGCTCAACCCGTCGTTCTTCCCTCTCGTGTGGCCGACCCTGCCGCTGGTGGCGGCGGCCGGCATCCTCGTCGCCCTGCTGCCCTCCGTGGCCGCGCCTCGACCTCCCGCCTTCGTCACCCTGCCGCCCGAGATCACCAAGCCCGAGATCGAGCCCGACGCGTCGGCGGAGGTCGAGCGATGATCCGCTTCGACCAGGTCGGCTTCACCTATCCCGGGGCCACCCGCCCGACCTTGTCCGGGGTCGACCTGTCGGTCGACGAGGGTGAGCTGTGCCTCGTCGTCGGTCGCACCGGCTCGGGCAAGTCGACCCTGCTGCGGGCCGTCAACGGCCTGGTGCCGCGCTTCACCGGTGGGTTGCTCACCGGTTCGGTGTGGGTGGGCGGACGCCGCACCGAGGACCACCCGCCCCGCGACCTGGCCGACCTCGTCGGCGTCGTCGGTCAGGATCCGGCGGCCGGCTTCGTCAGCGACACCGTCGAGGACGAGCTGGCCTACGCCATGGAGAACCTGGGCGTCCCGGCCGACGTCATGAGGCGGCGGGTCGAGGACACGCTCGACCTGCTCGGCCTCCACGAGCTGCGGTCGCGGCCGCTGATCACGCTGTCGGGTGGCCAGCAGCAGCGGGTCGCCATCGGCGCGGTGCTGACCGCCTCGCCCCGGGTGCTGGTGCTCGACGAGCCGACCTCGGCCCTCGACCCCGCCGCCGCCGAGGAGGTGCTCGCCGCGCTGACCCGGCTGGTGCACGACCTCGGCATCACCGTGCTGGTCGCCGAGCACCGGCTCGAGCGGGTCGTGCAATACGCCGATCGCATCATCCACCTGCCCGGCGGAGGCCGATCGGTCGAGGTCGGCTCGCCGGCCGAGATCATGGCGACGTCCCCGGTGGCGCCTCCAGTGGTCGAGCTCGGCCGGCTGGCGGGGTGGTCGCCCCTGCCGCTGTCGATCCGCGACGCCCGTCGGGCGGCGAAGCCTCTGCGCGAGCGGCTCGCGTCGATCGCCCCGGCCGCCGACGCCCTCAGCGGCAGCTTGGCCGACCTGACGATGGCCGGCGTGGTGCCGCGCTCGGGAGCGGTGCTGGCGTCGACCCGGTCGCTGCACGCCGCCTACGGTCCGGTGGTCGCCCTGCGCGGCGTCGACCTCGAGGTGCGGGCCGGGGAGGTGCTGGCGATCATGGGTCGCAACGGCTCGGGCAAGTCGACCCTGCTCTCGCACCTGGTCGGGCTGCGGGCGCCGCAGTCCGGGCGGGTCGACGTCGACGGCCACGAGCCGCACCGCCTCGGCCCGGCCGACGCCATCCGCCGCATCGGCATGGTGCCGCAGGACGCCGGCCTGCTGCTCAACGCCGACTCGGTCGAGGCCGAGTGCCGGGCCAACGACCACGACGCCGGGCTCGCCGCCGGGGCCACCGCCGCATCGCTGGCCGCGCTCGTGCCCGGCATCGACCCCGAGGCCCATCCCCGAGATCTGTCGGAGGGCCAGCGGCTCGGCCTGGCCCTCGCCGTGGTGCTGGCTCCGGCGCCGCCGATCGTCGTGCTCGACGAGCCCACGCGGGGTCTCGACTACGAGGCCAAGGACCGGCTCGTCGGCGTGCTCGAACGGCTCGTCGCCGAGGGTCATGCCGTCGTGCTGGCCACCCACGACGTCGAGGTCGTGGCCCGGGTCGCCGATCGGGTGGTCGTGCTGGCCGACGGCGACGTGGTGGCCGACGGCCCGGCCCGCGAGGTGGTCAGCCACTCGCCGGTGTTCGCGCCCCAGGTGGCCAAGGTGCTGGCCCCCGAGCCCTGGCTCACCGTGGCCGAGGTCGAGAAGGCCCTCGCCGGGATGACCCCATGACCGACTCGAACCTCATGGCGCCTCCGGTGGGCGACGAGCGGGCGTTGCGCCTGCGGCCCCGCTCGTGGGTGCTGCTGGCGGCGGCCTCGGCGCTCGGGCTGGTGGCGTTCGGCTGGCCGCTGCTGGCCCAACCCCACGGCAGCGCGAACCTGGCCCACAGCGCGGACGCCCCGTGGATCTTCATCGCCCTGCTGCCCCTGCTGTTCGCCATCATCGTGGCCGAGATCGCCGACGGGGCCCTCGACGCCAAGGCTGTCGCCCTCCTCGGAGTGCTCGCCGCCTGCGGGTGCGCGCTGCGCCTGCCGGGCGGGGTGGCCGGGTTCGAGCCGGTGTTCTTCCTGCTGATCCCGGCCGGTCGGGTGCTGGGTCGCGGCTTCGGCTTCGTGCTCGGTGCGCTCACCCTGTTCGCGTCGGCGCTGATCACCGGTGGCGTGGGCCCGTGGTTGCCGTTCCAGATGTTCGGCGCGGCGTGGGTCGGCTTCTTCGCCGGCTGCCTGCCGCCCGCTCGTGGCCGCCGTGAGCTCGGGATCCTGGCGGCCTACGGGTTCGCTGCCGGACTCGCCTACGGCCTGCTGCTCGACTTCTGGTTCTGGCCGTTCGGGTCGAGCGCCGGCACCCAGCTGTCCTACGTCCCCGGCGCCCCGATCGTCGAGAACCTCCACCGCTTCTGGGTGTTCCACCTGACGACCGCCCTGGGATGGGACCTGGCCCGGGCCATCACCAACGCGGTGGTCGTGCTGCTGCTCGGGCGACCGGTGATGGCCGCGCTCCGCCGGGTCGCCCGCAAAGCGGCCTTCGGCGCTCCTGTCACCTTCGTCGCCCCGCCGGACCGCTGATCGAGCGTCAGGGCCGCTGGTAGACGGTGAGGTGGCGGCTGTCGTCGGCGGTGATGACCTGCCCGGACACGACGACCGGGCTCTGCCAGTGGGTGCCCCCGGTGGTGGCGATCCAGGCGGTGGCCCCGGTGATGGGGTTGAAGGCGGCGATGGCCGAACCACCATCGCCGTAGAGCACGCCGTTGGCCACGAACGGCGATGACAGCTCCGAGGCGTTCTGCCAGCGGAACGTGAGCATCGGCTTGTGGCTGGCATCGAGGCCGAGCGTGTAGGCCGACGTGTGGCCGGGGGAGGAGACGAACACCCAGCTGACGCCGTCGGCCGGGTTGGTCCACACCGCGGGTGCGGGCAGGATCTCGCCGGCGCCCGGGATGAAGAAGCTCTGCAGCTCGCCACCGGTGTGGCCGGGGCCACCCTGGCTGCTGAGGTCGTCGAGGTTCAGCACGTAGAGCCGCCCCTCCTTCCCGCCCTGGATGCCGATGTTGGCCACTGTGCTGCCCGCGGGAGCCGGGACGATGGCCGGGAGCACGCTGCCGAGATCGAAGTCGAAGTCATCGAGGTACTGGAAGTTGATCGGCGTGAAGGTGTCGATGGGGTTGCCGTTGGCGCCGGTGCCGTCGGGGTGGACGGCCAGCACGGTGTCGCCCCACTGGTGGGTGGCGGGGCTGAAGTCCGCGTTGCCGGTGGTGAAGTAGAGGCGATCGTTGGCCGCGTCGTACACCGTGCCCGGCCGGGCCCAGACGCCGGCGATGGTCTTGGGGCAGTCGGGTGTGGCCGGGGCCGGCTTGAACAGCACGGTCTGGTCGCTGCACAGGGCGTTGAAGACGTTGGTGTGGGCGTCGGCCAGGTCGATGGCGACCAGGTGGCCCTGGTAGTCGCCGAAGTCGCCCGGATAGCCCGAGTGCACGGCGTAGAGGTAGGTGTGGCCGTTGGCGGCGGTGGCCGAGCTGAGGGCGGACGACCCCTTCTCGTCCCACGGCTTGAGCGTGGTGGTGACCGGCCACCCGCCCGTGGCGACCTCCACACCGGTGGCGAGGGTGACCTTGTGCACCTTGCCGTCGAGGCCGTAGGTGTAGACGGCGGTGCCGACGATCACCGGTGACGAGGTCGTGTAGCAGACGCTGCTGCCGTTGTTGATGTGGCAAGTGCCGGGCCCGAAGGTGATCGACCACACCGCCGCGCCGGTGCTCAGCTCGCGGGCCACGAGGTCGCCGCCCCTGGTGGTGACCACGATGAGGTCCTTGGTGCCGCTCGGGGTCGCGACGGCGTTGGCGATCACCGGGGCCCCGTCAGCCGTGGCCGGCAGGGTGATCTGCCACTTCTGCTTGAGCTGGTTGACGTTGGCCAGCGTGAGGGTGTTCTCGGCCGTGTTGTTGCTTCGGTGCAGGCTGTCCCCACCGAACTGCAGCCACGGCATGACGCATCCGCTCACCAGCAGCGCCGCGGCCACCAGGCCGACGACGGCGATGGGGGCGCGACGGGCGCCGACCTTCGAGTGCCTCAGGTTCCCGGCCATGTGTCTCCCTCGCGAGCCGCCCGCGCGGTCACCTCGATCGAGGGACGGGCGTTCGGAGCACTGTAGGCCCCTGGCGTGCCGCAGGCCGGTGTCGGCGAGCCGGGTCGGCAGGTTGGTGGGAGGATGCTCACCGTGTCCGACCCGCCCGCCCGACCACAACCGTCGCCGGTCGGATCGGGATCGGTGTTCGTGAGCCGGGCCCTCCCAGCGCCGGGGATCGATCCGCTCCTCACCGCCGGGCTCGACGTCGCCTACCGCGACCTCGACTCGGCGCCCGACCGCGCCGAGCTGCTGGCCGGCATCGCCGGGGCGGACGCGCTGTTGTGCACGCTGACCGAACGCGTCGACGCCGAGCTGCTGGACGCCGCCCCGGGCCTGCGGGTGGTGGCCAACCTCGCCGTGGGGTTCGACAACATCGACGTGGACGCGGCGACGGCGCGCGGCATCGTCGTCACCACCACCCCGGACGTGCTCACCGACGCCACCGCGGATCTGGCCTGGGCCCTGATCCTGGCCACCGCCCGGCGGTTGGCCGAGGCCGACCGGTTCGCCCGCGGCGGGGAGTGGACGGCGTGGAGCGGGCTCCAGCTGCTCGGCTCGGCCGTGGCCGGTCGCACGCTCGGCATCGTCGGGATGGGGGCGATCGGTTCGGCCGTCGCCCGTCGCGCCCGCGGCTTCGACATGGCGGTGCTGTACGCCAATCGCCACCGCAACCCCGAAGCCGAGGCCGCGCTGGCGAACGGCGGTTCGGCCCCGCAGCTCGTCGGCCTCGACGAGCTGCTCGAGCGATCCGACATCGTGTCGCTGCACGCGCCGCTCAACGACGACAGTCGCCATCTCATCGACGCCGCGGCCCTGGCCCGGATGAAGCCGACGGCCATGCTCGTCAACACTGCCCGAGGACCGCTGGTCGACGAGGCCGCGCTGGTGGCGGCCCTGCGCGATGGCACCATCGCCGGCGCCGGCCTCGACGTGTTCGAGCACGAGCCCGACCTGGCCCCCGGTCTGGCCGACCTGGCCAACACCGTCCTGTCGCCCCACATCGGCTCGGCCACCGTCGACGCCCGGGCGGCCATGGTGACGCTCTGCTGCGACAACATCAGCGCCGTCCTCTCCGGTCGCCCACCCCTGACCGCCCGCAACCCCGAGGTCCTCCGCTCCAACTGAACTGCGTGAGGATCGCGCCGGGGAAGAACCAGGGGTCGGGGATGGTTGTCCTCTGACGATGACCTCCCTCCCCGCCACCATCAGCCGCAACGGCTTCCGCTCGCTCAATCGTCTGGTGGCCCCGTTGGTGGGCGCCGGCTTCGGCAACCCGCTGCCGTTCGGGGTGGGGCCGGTGATCGTGGAGACGACCGGCCGGTCGAGCGGCAAGCCCCGGTCGGTGCCGCTGATGTCGATGCGACTGGGGGATTCGGTGCTGGTGTCCACCGTTCGCCGCCGATCGCAGTGGATGGCCAACCTCGAGGCCGATCCCTCGGCCCGGGTGCGCCTGTTCGGTCGGGACCACGACGCGTCGTCGCACATCTCCGAGCTGCACGACCTGCGGGTCGCCGTCCTCAAGATCGACCCCGCGGCCTGACCCGACCCGGCCCGCCAAACCGTCCCTTGGCCCTCCCATGATCGATCCCGCGACTCCGGTCGGGCCCGCCGGGGCGACTCCCGTCGACGGGGCCGGGGCCATCGCCAACGCCCACGCCTGGTTCGAGTGGAACAGCGGCTGGGCCCCACCCGACGAGGACACCCTCGACGAGTGGGTCGCCGACGGCGTGTGTCGGTGCCCCGACGAGTGCCTGGTCGCTCCCACGGCGTGGTGCGAGCACGGCCTGGCGTCGTGGTGGCTCATCCTCGGTGCCCTCTGAACCCTCGAGGGTCGACTGGTCGCTTCTCCCACGCGCTGCGACCCGCCTCTGAGGGGGAGGCGGGTCGCGAGCTCTGCGGTCAGGGACCTCCGGGGGTCAGCCGCTGACGACGGGGAGCACGAGACTGCAGCGGGCCCGGAAGTTCGGGTCGTCGGCGCCCAGCGCGTTCATCACGTACTGCAGCGCGACCGGGTCGTAGATGATGCCGATGTGCTCGGTGTAGTCGATGAAGCAGTGGTCCTGGAGCAGGATGTTGCGCACGTTCGCTCCGGTGAGGAAGGCCGAGGTGTAGGGCGTGACCACCTCGTCGTACTTCGACTCGATCACCGTGTAGCGCACCCCGGGCACGGTGTCGCCCCCCGCGTTGAGGGTGTTCAGGAAGGCCGACGGCACGATCTGCTGCGTGCACGAGATGCAGCCGATGAGCGACGTCACCGGCACGCCGGCGATCTGCAGGTTGTTGAGCAACGCGTTGAGCCCGAGCACCGTGGTGCCGTGGTTCGACGGGGCCAGGCCGACCAGCTTGGCGACCTTCGCCGCGCCACCCAGGTACTTCAGGTAGTAGCGGGGCATCATGCCGCCCTGGGAGTGGCCGACCAGATCGACCTTGGCCGCACCGGTGGACGTGCGCACCCGGTCGACGAAGGCGGACAGCTCGCCGGCCGACGCGGCGATGTCGGTGAGGCCGAAGAAGTGCCCGAGCGTCGACCCGTTCTGGCCGTAGTTGAAGGCGTAGACGCAGTACCCGTCGTTGGCCAGCATCGGTGACAGCGCCTGCCAGCTGAACGCCTCGTTGGCCAGGGTGCCGTGCACCAGCACCACCGGATCCGGATGGGTGCTGCTCGGCCGACACGACCAGTTGTTGGAGCCCGGAGGCATGGCCGTCGGCGAGAAGAGCTCGGTGGCGATCCCGTCGGCGAAGGTGCCGATCCGGAGCCTGGTCGCGGCGTCGGCCGGGAGCGTCGTCACCGCCCCCAGCAGCGCGATGGCCAACAGCGCGACGAGCGCGCGAGTGAGACGTTTCCCCATGATGGTTTCCCCCGTGATGGTCGGCGCTGGTTCCCTCACCAGCCGCACCGCCGTGACAATCGTCACACAGCGAGATCACCATACGGGGGTGGGGTGACGAGGTCAATGACCTCGTCAGTGGTGCTGTCAACGAGGCTTCCGAGCCGGGCGCCGGGTCGGGCCAGGACGCATTGGACGACCGAGATCTCCCGCTCGTCGAAGGCCGCCTCGCAGTAGGCGAGATAGAAGTCCCACATGCGACGGAACTCGTCGTCGAGCCCGAGGGCGGGGAGCTCGTCGGCCCGGGCATCGACGTTGGCCTTCCAGCGGCGCAGGGTCTCCGCGTAGTGCAGGCCGAAGTCGTCGACGTCGGTGAGCGTGAGGTCGGTGGCTCGGCCGCTGACCCGGGTGATGGCCTCGATCGACGGGAGGCACCCACCCGGGAAGATGAAGGCCTTGATGAAGTCCTCGGTGTTCTTGGCCCGCTCGTAGCGCTGTCCGGGGATGACGATCGCCTGAAGGCCGACGATGCCGTCGGGCGTCAGCAGCCGCTGGCAGGTGGAGAAGAAGGTGTCGAGCTCGCGCCAGTCGACGGCCTCGATCATCTCGATCGACACGAGCTTGTCGTAGGTGCCGGTGAGATCGCGGTAGTCGTCGTGGCGCACCTCCACCAGACCGGCCAGGCCGGCCGCGGCGACGCGGGCGGTGGCGTACTCGAACTGGGCCTGGCTGATGGTGGTGGTGGTGACCCGGCAGCCGTACGTGGCTGCCGCGTGCACCGCGAAGCCGCCCCATCCGGTGCCGATCTCCACGACGCGGTCGTCGGGGCCCAGGTCGAGCCGACGGCAGAGCCGGTCGAGCTTCGCCGTCGAGGCCTCGGCCAACGAGGTGCTGGCGTCGGTGAAGTAGCCCGAGCTGTACATCATCGTCTCGTCGAGCATCAGGGAGAAGAAGTCGTTGCCCAGGTCGTAGTGGGCCCGGATGTTGGCCCGGTCCCGGTGCTTGTCCTGAGGCCGCATCGAGCGCAGCCGATCGAGCCCGCGGCCGGCGGTGCGGGCGACGCCGTTGCGGGCCGGGTCGTAGCGGTGGACCTCGCGGCTCAGCAGGCGGAGGAAGCCGGTGAGGTCGTCGACGTCCCACCACCCGCGCAGGTAGGCCTCGCCCAGTGCCGCGCTGCCGCCGCTCAGCACCGCCCGGTAGGTGCGGCCGTCGTGGACCCGGGCGTGCACCGAGATGGCCGGCCGGCCGTAGCGGTCGGGTCGGCTGGTGCCGAACTCGGAGCGGTGGCCGCCGTCCTCGTCGATGGTGACGAGGCCGCTGCCCATCCGGCCGAGGAGCTTCCACAGCACGGCTCGGGCCGCCCGGTCGAGCGCCGAGATGGGCATCGCCGGGTCCGACCTGGTGGCCGGCGACGTGCCAGCGGGAGTGTTCGAGGGGGTGCCAGAGGGGGTGGTGGCGGCCATCGCGGCGGTGGGGGTGGCCGTGGTGCGGCGGTCGATCGGGCGGGTGGCGGGTCGTCGATCGATCGTCGCCGCGGGGTCGGCGGCGTCGACGAGCAGGTCGGTCATCGCGGGCTCCTGGGGGACGGGTGGAGGTGGTGATCAGGACGTCGTCGGCCGGGGTGGGCGACGATCGGCACGCGCTTGGCCCACAGGCGCAACGCTTGCCAGTGGATGCTGGCAGAGATCCGCAACGTCTGGGCCGGGTGGCGCACCAGCACGGCGACCGCCGATCGGCGGGTGAGCTCGGTGCGACGGAGCGACAGGTCGGCATCGAAGATCTTGTGGCCCCCGTCGAGGAGCTCGAGGCGGATGGTGAGCGGCGAGCCCGGGGCATCCGACGGTGTGGTGAACGAGAAGCGGTAGTCGAGGTCCATCGCCATGAAGGGTGACACGTGCAGCGACTTGGGGAACACCGCGCCCCGACCGGTGACGTACTCGGCCTCCACGACGTACCAGCTGCGCTCCCCCCACGGGGTGTTGGACACCTCGAGCACGACGATGTCGGGGAGGCCCTCGGCGTCGTCGCACCAGTAGACGGTGATCGGGTTGAACAGCCAGCCCCAGGTGCGCAGGTGGGTCAGCATCCGGATGCGGCCGGTGGGCCGTCGGAGGATCTCGCCCTCGACGACGTCGCCCAGTGCGTCGCGCAGCGGCCGATCGGTGCCGTCGAGGTAGTCGCGGCGCCGGTACCGCACGGGCGCCCGGTGTCGGGTCGACCACAGCGGAAGCCGGTCGAGCTGCTCGACGTCGTCGACGTCGAGCAGGGTCATGGCGACCCCGTAGCTGAACTCGTGGCGCACCGGCCCGAACCGCCGATGCCGCACGACCCCCTCGTACAACGCGCTTCCGGTCACCCGGTTCGACGCGAAGCGGTCGTTCTCCGTGACCGGTTCGACGGTGGTGGGGTGGGGGCTCACAGGGTCAGCCCGAAGTGGCGGCAGACGTCGAGGGCCGAGCGGACGCCGTCCTCGTGGAAGCCGTAGCCCCAGTAGGCGCCGGCGAAGAACGTGCCGTTGACGCCCTGGATCTCGTGGCGGCGTTGCTGGGCGCGCATGGCCGGGGCGTCGAACACCGGGTGGTCGTAGTCGAACCGGCCGAGGACGGTGGCTGGGTCGATCTCGTCGTGGCGGTTCAGGGTGACGAGCAACTCGTGCTCGGATTCGATCGACTGCAGCCGGTTCATCCAGTAGGTCAACGTGCTCGAGCGTCCGTCGCCGGCGCCGAGGTGGTAGTTCCAGCTGGCCCGGGCCCGCGGGTTGCGGGGCAGGAAGCGCTCGTCGGTGTGCAGGGTGGCGACGTTGGGCTGGTAGCCGATGGCGCCGAGGATCTCGTGCTCGGCCGGGCTCGCGTCGCTCAGCACCCCGAGCGCCTGGTCGCTGTGGCTGGCGATGATGACCCGGTCGAACGTCTCCAGTCCGTAGGTGGGGCTCATCAGCTCGACCTCGATGCCGTCCTCACCGGCGTGGCGGCGCACGATCTTGCGCACCGGCGAGTTGCGGCGGATGCGGTCGGCGAACGGCGCGGTGAGCGCTTCGACGTAGCGCTGCGAACCGCCGGAGATCGTCCGCCACTGGGGCATGCCGGACAGTTCGAGCAGCCCGTGGTTGTCCATGAAGCGGGCGTAGGCGACCGCCGGGAACTGGGTGAAGGTGTCGGGGTCGGCCGACCAGATCGACGCTCCGAGCGGCACGAGGAACCGGTCGACGAAGGCCTGGGAGTAGCTGCCCTGGCGCAGGAACTCATCGAGCGAGACGTCGAGGCCGCCGGCCGGTGTCGGGGACGAGTCGCCGCCGTCGGCCAGCATGCGTCGGGCCGAGCGGTTGAAGCGGACGATGTCGACGAGCATGCGGTGGAACCACGGCTTGGCCAGGTTCGCCCGCTGGGCGTAGAGGGTGTTGAGGTTGGTGCCCCGGTACTCGAGCCCGATGCGAGGGTCGCTGACGCTGAAGCTCATCTCGCCGGGTTGGGTGGCCACGCCGAGCTGGTCGAGCAGGGCCACGAAGTTCGGGTAGTTGCGCTCGTTGTAGACGATGAAGCCGGTGTCGACGTCGTGGACCTCGGCTCCTCCCGAACGGCTCGGCACCTCGACCCGCACGGTGTTGGTGTGGCCGCCGACGTAGCTGTTGGCCTCGAACACGGTGACGTCGTGATGGGGGTGCAGCAGGTGGGCGCAGACCAGCCCGGAGATCCCGGTTCCGACGATGCCGATCTTCATGACGGCCTTTCCGATCGAGTGGACGATATTTAGCACTAAGTCATGATGGCAAACCGGTCGGCACGAGCTGGCATTCCCGTCGGCTGTCGTTCGGAGCCGCCCGGGCCGGTGGATGACCGACGATCCCGCTGGTGGTCCGGCCGATGACTAGCCGGACGGCACCGGGGCCGGTCCGTCGGTGGCGCCGATGCCGGAGCGGTCCCTGACCCAGCGCCACAGCCGCTCGGCCTCGTCGGGCGGGGTTCGGGTCCATGGCAGCTTGGTGGGCCAGCGCTGGTGGCGGTCGAGCCAGAAGCGCCCGTTGACGGCGAGCGGTTCTCGGGCGGTGGCCAGCCACACCATGGTGTCGGCGCCCTGGAACGGCGAGCGCAGCCACGGCCCCATCACCCGGTAGAAGTCGGGGAGCGAGGTCTGCACCCCCGGCGTGTCGACCCAGCCCGGGTGCATGGCGTGGAACGTGATGCCCGTCGCCGCCGCCCGCTCGGCCCACATCTCGTTCAACACGACCTGGGCGCGCTTGGCCCGGGCGTAGGTCTTCACCCCGTCGAAGTCCGCGTTGCGGTCAGCATTCGCACTGCCGGTCGATTTGGCGCTCGAGTCGAGCTCGAGCCGGTCGACATCGAGCCGCTCGGTGTACATGCCACCCGAGGACACCGTGACCACCCGGGCGCCTGGTGTGGCGCCGAGCAGCGGCAGGAGCTCGTGGGTCAGCAGGAACGGGGCCACCACGTGGGCCTGGGCGGTGAGCTCGATGCCGTCACCAGTGAGCTCGTGTCGGCGGACGAGGGCACCGGCGTTGTTGATCAGCACGTCGAGCCGGTCGTGGTAGCTGAGGAACTGATCGGCGTAGCGGCGCACATCGTCGAGGCTCGACAGGTCGGCCACACCGATCTCGACGTCGGGGTTGGCGGTGGCGGCCTCGATCTGCTCGCGGGCTCGCTCGGTGCGGGAGATGTCGCGGCCGAGCAGCCGGACCGAGGCCCCGAGCGAGGCCAGGCGGGTCGCCGCGGCCAACCCCAGGCCCGAGGTCGATCCGGTGACGATGGCGACGCGCCCGTGCATCGGTCGCTCGGTGAGGTCGCTCCACCCGTAGAGGCGGTCACGCCACTGGTACCCGAGCCGGGAGAAGCTCAGGGCCACAGTGGCCTCCAGTGCGGTGTCGACGCCCTGGGCCACGATTCGACGTGCGTTCATCAGTGCTCCGTCTGGTCGGTGTCATCGCCGACGGCCGGCGATCGGGATCGGCGGCGGGCCCGGCTGGCTTCGTCGGCCAGTTGCGCGAACAGGGCCACGGCCGCATGCTCGTCGGCGACCCAGTGGTCGCTCCCGAGGCGGCGAGCGTACTCGTCGGACCCGATGGCGCCGCCCCCGATCACGATCGGGACCTCGGGCCCACCTCGCGGGCCGGGCTCACCTCGCGGTGCGGGCTCACCTCGCAGGGCGGCCACGGTCTCGGCGACCGCCTCGTCGTTGTCCGGGGTGGTGACGCTGATGGCGATGGCGACGAGGCGCTCGGCGTGGCGAGCGGCATCCACGAACGACTCCGGCGGGGCATCGGCGCCCAGGTCGATCACGCCCAGCCCGACGCCTCGCAGCAGGTCGGCGAACAACGCGCTCGGCAGGCTGTGGTTGTCGCCCTTCGGTGCGCCGAGCACCACGGTGCCTCGGGTGCGGCCCCGTCGGGTGAACAGGGGCCCGAGCCGGCCGATCAGGCGCAGCACGACCACCGACGCCTGGTGCTCCTGACCCACGCTGAGACGACCCGCTGCCCACTCGTCACCGATGGTGGCCAACGCCGGGCTCAGCACCTGGAGGTAGAGATCGTCGGGGTCGAGGCCACCGGCCAGCGCCGACTGCACGATGCTCCACGAGCCTCGCTCGTCGCCGGCGACCAGGCGGTCGACCAGGCGATGCCGGTGGTCCACGCCGCCCGCCAGGTTCGACGAGCCGGCGCGGAAGGCGGCCAGGTCGTCGGGCTCGACGCGCCACTCGACGCCGACCTTGCGCCCGGGCAGGCGACCGGTGCGCACGTAGCGGTAGACCGTCATGTAGTGGACGCCGAGTTGCTCGGCGGCTTCGTACAGGGTGAGGAGTCCGTCGGCCGGGCGGTCCCGGGGGGCAGCGTCGACCACAGAGCCTCAGGTCGCGGGCGGATCGACGAGTTCGGCCCGATCGAGCAGGGCCGCCCGCAGGCCACCGGCCGCCCGGTCGCCGATGCGGTTGAACAGCAGCCCGATCACCGGGTCGAGGACGCGGAACGCACCCTTCAGCCGCAGGTCGGCGTCGTAGCGCACCTCGGTCTGCGAGCCGACCTCGACCCCGTCCACCTCTCGGCGATCGGTAGTCGTGAACGTGATGGTGTCCTCGGAGATCGTCGAGCCGTTCTCGGCCCGTACCGTCACCTTGTAGGGGCGGTCGAACTCGGTGATCTCGTAGCGCAGCGGCAGCTTGCGACCGGCGAACGAGGTGACCACGCGGAACGCGGACCCCATGCCCACCGGCTCGGGGGTGACCATCTCCGCCTCGTGGACCCCGGGGTCCCATTCGGCGGTGGAGCTGAAGCGGGCGAGGTAGTCGAACGCGTCGGAAATCGGGACAGGGGCGACGATCGTCGCTTGGTACTGGGCCATGGCCGGCCTCCCAATTGGTTAGTGCTAAATCATACCCAGGCCCGGTCGGGAGGAGTCGGGTCGGGCGGCGAGATTCCCGGGCCAGATCTCAGGAGCCAGGCGCCAGCGTCAGGCGTCAGCAGTCAGGGGGCAGGAGTCAGGCGTCGGGGTCGTGCTCGAGCTGTTCGGTGACGTCGAGGCGATCGCGCTCGGCATCCACCAGCAGCGTCAGCGGCCGCCAGATGGGCCAACTGGCGTGGCGGCGCACCCGTTCGACCCGGGTGAGCGGGTACAGGGCCAGGCCGATCAGCAACGCGACCAGGTGGCCGTAGTCGGCGAACCGGGCGTCGAACGCGACCATGGCCAGGGCGGCGGCGAGCCAGCACCCGGCCCACAACAGTCCCCATCGCCCGCGCAGCCGGTAGGAGAAGATGCCGACCACGGCGCCGAAGCCGTAGCTCGAGCCCACGTCGATGACGTCCTTCAAGCGGCGTGGCGCGAGACCGTGTCTCACCATGAAGGCGATGCCGGCTGCGGTGACGAGGGTCGCCCCGACGTGGCCGATGACGAAGACCACGATCACCCGAAGCGTCCCCAGCCACTTCTCGGCGGGAGCCAGCACGAGGGGGAACAGCACGATCCATGCGACGAGCTCGAACCCCGTCAGCCAGAAGGCGCTGGTGGCCAGCACCGAGACCGGGTCGTCCTTGAGGTGGGTGATGTTGGTGCTGTGCAGCCAGAGCAGTTGCTTGTCGACGGTGACGGTCGAGGTGCGCAACACCCAGGTCGTGACGATCAGGACGAACAGGTAGGCGAAGGTGGCCGGCGACGAACGCACGTAGACGCGCACGTAGGGGCGGGCCCGCTCCCATCGGCTCGTGAGCGGCGCGGCCCATGCCCAGCGATGGCGCAGGGCGAGCGACCCGGTCACCATCACCACGAAGACGACGACCAACGGCAGCACGGATGATCCCCCGGGAGCGGACGCCGGAAGGGTAGGGCAGAGTGGGAGGGTCGCCGCCGCGGCGGCTCGGTAGCCTCGGGCGATGGCCACCCCGGGGAACGTGCTGTTCATCACCGTCGACCAGTGGCGCGGCGACTGCCTCTCGGCCGTCGGGCACCCGGTGGTGCGCACCCCGAACCTCGATCGGCTGGCTGCCTCGGGCGCGCTGTTCACCAACCACTGGGCCCAGGCCGCGCCGTGCGGGCCGAGTCGGGCCTGCCTCTACACCGGCACCTACCTCAGCCAGAACCGGTCGGTGCTCAACGGCACGCCACTCGATGCCGGGCTGACCAACGTGGCGCTCGAGGTGCGGGCCGCGTGGTACGACCCCGTGCTCTTCGGCTACACGGACTCGAGCGTCGACCCTCGATCGGTCGAGGTCGACGACCCCCGCCTCCTCACCTACGAGGGTGTGCTGCCCGGCTTGCGCGCGGTGATCGACTTCCCGTTCGAGCCGCTCACGCCGTGGATCGACCACCTCTACGCCCTCGGCTATCCGGTGCAGAAGCGGGCCCACGACATCTTCCGGGCCGACCGCTCCTTTCCGGGCGCCGCCGATCACCCGCCCACGTGGGCCCCGCCCATCTACCGGGCCGAGCACAGCGAGACGGCGTTCCTCACCGACGAGTTCCTGGCCTGGCTCGACGGCACGGGCACGACGACGGGCCACGGCACCGACGGCCGTGACCAGACCACGCCGTGGTTCGCCCACCTCAGCTACCTGCGCCCGCATCCGCCCTACCGGGTCGCCGAGCCGTACCACGATCGCTACGACCCGGCCGAGGTCCCGTTCCCCGTGCGGGCGGCCACCCGGGCCGAGGAGGGGACGCAGCACCGGCTGGCCGAACTGGCCGTCGACGTGGTCGGCGCACCCGACGACGACGCCGAGATGCGCCAGATCCGGGCCACCTACTACGGGCTGATGAGCGAGGTCGACGACCACGTCGGCCGGGTGCTCGACCGGCTCGACGCCTCGGGCCAGGCCGACGACACGCTGATCGTGCTCACCGCGGACCACGGCGACCAGCTCGGCGACCACTGGCTGATGGACAAGTTGGGCTACTGGGACGAGAGCTACCACGTGCCGATGATCGTCCGCGATCCCCGGGCCGCCGGTTCGCCTGCTTCAGCGGCGGGTTCGACTGGTTCGGGTTCAGCGGTGGGTCGACGCATCGACGACTTCACCGAGCACGTCGACGTGATGCCGACGATCCTCGAGTGGCTCGGGCTCGACGTGCCGGCCCAGTGCGACGGCCGCTCGCTGATGCCCTTCGTGGCCGGCGACGGTGCTCCCGACCGGTGGCGACGCGAGGTGCACTGGCAGTGGGACTTCCGCAGCCCCACCACCCACCTGGCCGAGGACCTCCTCGGGATCACCATGGACGAGTGCACGCTCGTCGTCATCCGCGACCACCGGTGGAAGTACGTCCACATGGCCGGGATGGCCCCGCTGCTGTTCGACCTCGAGGCCGATCCGCACCAATTCGTCGACCGGTCGGCCGATCCCGCGTGTGCGCCGGTGGTGGCCGAGTACGCCCAGAAGCTGCTGTCGTGGCAACTGCGCCACGCCGACCGCGCCCTCGCCGGCACCCTGCTCACCCCCGAAGGT
>Ga0302299_10000838_pt1 | contig 17839 bp, 18 predicted proteins | sample III_Fen_N3_4_FD_198795 | JGI IMG/M metagenome (GOLD analysis project Ga0302299, IMG submission 198795) | Peat permafrost microbial communities from Stordalen Mire near Abisko, Sweden - III_Fen_N3_4 | ecosystem: Environmental > Terrestrial > Soil > Wetlands > Permafrost | place: Sweden: Abisko... | reverse complement strand
GGCGACCGCCCGGGGCCCGTGCACCTCAACCTCGCCTTCCGCGAGCCGTTGCTGGGAGTGGCCCTGCCGCTGCCGACGGGTCGTGCCGAGGGCCGTCCCTGGCTCGACCGCGTGGTGGCCGCGCCCTCGACCCTGCACCCCGAGCTGCTCGACGACCTCGTGCGACGGCTGGCGGGCCGGCGGGTGGTGGTCGTGGCAGGTGGCGGGTGCGTGGCGGGCACCGCCGAGGCGGTCCACGGGCTCGCCGAGGCCGCCAACTGGCCGGTGCTGGCCGATCCGCGCAGTGGCGCCTCCAACGAGCGCCCCTCAACGGTGGCCCACTGGGACTCGCTGCTGCGGCTCCCCGACTTCGTGACCCGCCACCAACCCGACGTGGTGCTGCGCGTGGGCGCGCCGCCGGCGTCGAAGGTCCTCGCCGAGTGGCTGGCCCAGAGCCCCGCCGACCAGGTCGTGCTGCCACCCGTCTCCGGGCTCGCCGACCCCCAGCGCCGCGCCGCCCTGGTGGTGACGGCGCCGGTGCCGGTGACCCTCGACGCGCTGCGCGGCCCGCTGTCGAGCCGCCGCGCGGAGCCCGGCTGGCGCCGCTCGTGGGTGTCGGCCGGCGACCTGGCGGCCACGGCCATCTCCCAGGTGCTGGCCCGCTACGTGGAGCCCGTCGAGCCCGGCGTCGCCCGGTCGGTGCTGCGCGCGCTGCCCGACGGCACCGACCTCTTCGTGTCGTCGTCGATGCCCGTGCGCGACCTCGAGTGGTACGGCGCCCCCCGGGGTGGCGTGCGGGTGCTGGCCAACCGCGGCGCCAACGGCATCGACGGCGTGGTGTCGACCGCGGTGGGCGTGGCGCTCGCCGGGCGTCCGACCGTGGCGCTGCTGGGCGACCTGGCGTTCCTGCACGACACCAACGGCCTGCTGCGCCTGCGCGACCGCCAGGTGGACCTGACGTTCGTCGTCGTCGACAACGACGGCGGCGGCATCTTCTCGTTCCTGCCCCAGCGTGCCGACCTGGAGCCCGACCAGTTCGAGCACCTGTTCGGCACGCCCCACGGCGTCGACCTGCTGATGCTGGCGGCGCTGCACGGCCTGCGCGTCGGGGAGATCGTCGAGGAGGCCTCGGTGGCCCGGACCGTGGCCACCGCGGTGCACGAGGGTGGGGTGCGCGTGCTGGTCGTGCGCACCGACCGGCAGGCGAACGTGGAGGTCCACGACACCCTCACCGCCGCCGTCGCCGAGGCGCTCGCCGCCGAGGGCACGGTCCTCTGACGGCCTGACGCCTGACTCCGGCTGGCGACCCGACGGTCAGGGGCGGACGATGGCCCCGAGGACGGCCTGGAGCTTGGCTCGGGACTCGGCCAGCTCGGTGGGCGGGTCGGAGTCGGCCACGATGCCGCAGCCGCCGTGCAGCCGGGCCACGTTGCCCTCGACCTGGGCACAGCGGATGCCGACCGCCCAGGTGCCGTTGCCGTGCCCGTCGACCCACCCCACCAGACCGGCGTAGCGATCGCGGGGCGTGGGCTCGAGCTCGTCGATCGCCGCTCGGGCCGCGTCGCGGGGACGGCCGCACACCGCCGGCGTGGGGTGCAGCGCCCGGGCCAGCTCGAGCACCGATGCGGCGGGGTGCGACAGCCGCCCCTCGACCCGGGTGGCGAGGTGCGACACGTTGGGCAGGGCCACCACCGACGGCTCGGCCTCGTCGTCGAGGTAGGAGCAGAACGGGAGCAACGTGTCGTGGACCATGTCGATGGTGACCTGGTGCTCGTGGCGGTAGGTGGGGGAGGCCAGGAGCGCCGCCGCGAGCCGGGCGTCGGACTGGGGGTCGCCGCCCCGCGGTGCCGTGCCCGCCATGGGCTGGGCGCGCACGAGGTCGCCCGTGCGCGACACCAGCAGCTCGGGGCTGGCGCCGACCATGCCGTCGATGCTGAACACGTAGCAGCCGGCGAACGCCACCCGCAGCCGCGCCACGATCTCGTCGACGCGCAGCGCCACGTCGGTGGTGACGACGACCTCGCGGGCGAGCACCACCTTGTCGAGGGTGCCGGCCCGGATGCGGGTGGTGGCCTCGGCCACCGCGGCGCACCAGTCGGCCGGGTCCTGCACGGTGCGCACGTCGAAGTGCGAGGGGAGCGGGTGGGGGTTGGCGGGAGCGGCCAGCGTGGCGGGGATGGGTGACGGCTCCGGCCCGGCCCCGACCGTGGTGATCCAGCGCGTGCCCTCGCCGTCGGTGCCGACGACCAGCGAGGGGATGACCAGCTCGGCGCCGGGGTCGGGGTGGAACGGCAGCGCGCCGAAGGCGATCGGTCCACAGCCGGGCCGGCCGACCTCGTCGTCGACACCGATGGCCGCCAGGACCTCGTCGACCCGGTCGACCGTGACCCGCGCCGCCACCCCGCGACCGGCCAGACCGGCACCGCCACGCTCGAAGAGCCAGCCGTCGGCGCCCGCGACCTCGAGCAGGTCGACGTCGGCGTCGAGGCGTCGGGTCCGGGCGACGAGCATGGGCGGCAGGTCCGGCGAGCTAGGCGCGGGTGCCGACGATGAGCTGCGAGATGCCGCCCGAGAGCGTGGTGCGCGTGGCATCGGGGAAGCCGGCGTCGCGGACGAGGGCCATCAGCTGGGAGGTGGGCGGCAGGTAGGCCACCGACTTCGGCAGGTAGCGGTAGGCGTCGCCGTCGGAGAGCAGCCCGCCGATCCGGGGCACCACGTGACCGAAGTAGACGCCGTGGCCGGTGCGCAGGACCGGGTTCGCCGGCTCGGCCACCTCGAGCAGGGCGATGCGCCCGCCGGGGCGGGTGACGCGGCCCAGTTCGGTGAGGAAGGGGCCCAGCTCGACGAAGTTGCGCAGCGCGAAGCCGCAGGTCACACCGTCGACGCGACCGTCGGGGACGGGCAGCCGGAGGGCGTCGGCCTGCACGAGGGGGGCGCCGGTGCGGGCGGCGGCGAGCATCCCGAACGACAGGTCGATGCCGACGGGGGCGTGGCCGGCGCGGACGAGGTCGCGGCACAGGTCACCCGTGCCGCACGCCAGGTCGAGCACCCGGGACCCTGCGGGGAGCGCCAGGTCGCGGACGGTGCGGCGGCGCCAGCCCACGTCGAGGCGGAAGGTCATGACCCGGTTCACCAGGTCGTAGCGGGGGGCGATCGTGTCGAACATCGAGCGCACCGCGGCGACCTTCTCGTCGCCGTGCGGCAGGTGGTCGGCGTCGATGCGGGTCACGGCGGGAATCGTAGGCCCGTCGGGGGCAGGGTCCCGCCTCGGCGATCCGTAAGCTGCCCGCCATGGCAGAGCGCCGCGGCCTCCGTATCGGGGGCATCCCGATCCACGTGGAGTGGCCGTTCTTCCTGATCGCGGCGATCCTCGGCGGCAACCGGATCCGCACCTGGCCGGGGAACCGGTTCGTCTTCCTGCTCATCTGGGTCGCCATCGTGTTCGTATCGGTGCTGGTCCACGAGTTGGGCCACGCCGTGGCGTACCGGCTCAACGGCATCCGCCCGTCGATCACGCTCACGGCGTTCTGGGGGCTCACGCACGGCGAGGAGACGCGGAGCCGGTGGCGCAGCATCGGGGTGAGCCTGGCCGGTCCGCTCGCCGGCATGGTCCTGCTCGGCGTGCCCGCCTACCTGCTGGCGCCCAGCTTCCACCACGCCTACGAGGTGCAGGGCACGCTCGCGGCGTGGGAGCGATGGCAGGTGGTCGAAGCCGTCGCGTTCGCCAACATCGCCTGGTCGATCATCAACCTGCTGCCCGTCCTCCCCCTCGACGGCGGGAACATCGCCAACGAGCTCTGGGGCATCCGCGTCACCCGGGTCCTCGGCATCGTGGCGTCCGGCGGCGCGGCGATCTGGTTCTTCCTCACCGGGCTCAGCTACGCCGCGTTCTTCTTCGCGGTGCTCGCCATGATGAACCTCGGCGAGGCCATGCAGGAGGGGATGTCGTGGTCCGACGTGCGTCACGGACGGTTGGGCGACGACGAGCCCCGCGCGCGCCGCACGCGCGCCCGCCCCGAGCCGCCGCCGAACCGGCCCGCGAGCGGCGGCTCCAAGCGCGGTCGCCGGCGCAAGGGCCCCGACCTCACGGTGGTGCCGAGCCTGCCCTACGAGGCGGCACAGGCCACCGACGGCCCGCGCCTCGAGGCCGCGGCATGGGACGCGCTGCGGGCCGGCGACACCGACGAGGCCAGCCGGGTGCTGCTCGAGGCCACCGGCCGATCGGGGGTGTCGCCCTACCTGCCGGCGTCGCTCGCCGCGGTCGAGGGCCGCAGCGCCGACGCCATCGAGCTGTTCCAGCGGGCGTTCGCCGCGGTGCCGACGCCCCCGAACCTGGTGGTGGCCACCGTCATCGGCAAGGCGGGGCTGGCCGTGCCGCTCACCGAGCGGCTGCTCGACCCCACCGGCCCGGGCGTGCACGCCGCGGCCGAGCTCCAGAACCACCTGCACTACGCCGGCTGCTACGCCGATGCGGCCCGCGCCGGTGAGCTGGTGGTGGCCGACGGCCGCCGCAGCGTGGCGCAGTCGTCGTTCGAGGTGGCCTGCTCGTGGTCGAAGGCCGGCGAGGCCGAGCAGGGGCTCGAGTGGCTCGTGCGCGCCGTCGACGCCGGGTTCAAGGCGCCCGCGGTCATCGACAGCGAGGCCGACCTGGCACTCGTCCGGCAGCAGCCGGGCTACGCCGAGCTGCGCGCCCGCCTGCTCGACACCACCACGTGAGCCGACCCGCACCGGTCGTCCTGCTGCCGCACTCGAAGGGCCAGACGACGGGAGGCGACGGGCCGCCGTGGTCGGCCGGCACCGGGGTCCTCCCCGACCTCGATGCCGCCCGGGCAACGGTGCTCGGCGCCACCGTCCGGGCGATGGGACCGCCGCGCGTGAAGGGCCCCGGCCCCGCCCTGGGCCGCCTGCTCGGTGCGCAGGGCCCCACCCTCGTCGCGGCGGTGGAGGCCAACCGTGCGCTCCTCACGGCGCCGACGCGTCCGGCCATCGAGCGCTACAGCGGCGTGCTCTACGACGAGCTCTGCTACTCCTCGCTGCGCGCCCGCGACCGGCGCCGCGTCGACGACCGGGTCCTGATCCTCAACGCGCTCCTCGGCGTCGCGGCGCCCCGCGACCCGCTGCCCGAGCACCGCCTCGAGCTGTCGGCCGCGCTGCCACGGCTGGGTCGGCTCGGCACCTGGTGGCGCCCCCGCCTCACCGCGGCGCTGGCGCCGCGTCTCGCCGGGGCGGTGGTGTGGGACCTGCTGCCGAACGAGCACGGCGCGGCCTGGGATCCCGGCGCGGTGGCGGTGGCACGCCGCTTCACGGTGCGCTTCGTCGACGAGCAGGGTCGGACGGTGAGCCACTGGAACAAGCTGCTGAAGGGCGCCCTGGTGCGGTTCCTGGCGGAGTCGGGAGCCGACGACCCCGCGGCGCTGGCACCGTTCCGGCACCCCACGGGCTACCGCTTCGACGCCGGGTCGAGCGACCTCGGTGGCGTGCACGCCGAGGTGGTCTTCCGCAAGCGGCCCTAGCCGCAGGGGCCTGCGCGGCGCGGGTCAGCGCCAGCGGGGGAGCGCGTCGCAGAAGTCGACGAGCGCGCGGTTGAGCGCCTCGGGCTGCTCCTGCTGCGTCCAGTGCCCGCAGTCCTCGATGAGGACCCGCCGGAGGTCGCTGATGCGGTCTTCCATGCCCTCGCTCAGCGCGGGGCGGAGGACGGGGTCGTGCTCGGCGCACACCATCAGCGCCGGGCGGTCGATCTGCTCGGGGAGCTCCGTCGCGGCGTACCAGTTCACGTCCATGCTGCGGTAGTAGGAGAGCGGTGGCGTGAGCGCGCCCTCGGTGGCGAAGACCTCGGTGAAGCGGTCGACGACGTCGGGGGTGAACACCTCGGGCCGGCGGGTGGCCGGGCCGAGCAGCATCGCCTCCATGAACGCCCGGGGGTCGCGTCCGATGAGGTACTCGGCGGGGCCGTAGGGCTGGAACTGCATGATGTAGTTGGGCTTGTCCCCGAACACGTGCTCCATGACGGCGAGTGGCGGGAGGGTGCCACGGGGCAGGTCGGGGGTGTTGACGCCCACCACGCCGGCGACGAGGTGCGGGTAGCGCCGGACGAAGGGCCACACCAGTAGCCCGCCCCAGTCGTGCCCGGCGATGACGCACTGCTCGGCGCCGAGCGCCTCGACCGCGCCGGCCAGGCAGGCGTTGACCCAGGGCTCGTCGTAGGCGACGTCGGGCTTGTCGGAGCGGCCGTAGCCCGGCAGGTCGACGGCCACGGCGCGGTAGCCCGCTGCGGCGAGCCCCGTGAGCTGCGCCCGCCACGACCACCAGAACTCGGGGAAGCCGTGCACCAGGAGCACGAGTGGCCCGCGGCCCTCCTCGACGCAGAAGAGCCGGATGCCGTTGGTGGTGACGTAGCGCTCGCGCACCGCGGGCACGCTACCCGTCGGCCCGCCCGAGGACCGGAAGGGTCAGGCCACCGTCTCGGCGGCGAGCGCCTTGGCCCAGCGGTAGTCGGCCTTGCCCGCGGGGGAGCGCTGGATCGAGGGCCGGAAGAGGAACGCCTTGGGGAACTTGTAGCGGGAGATGTGCTTGGCGCACTCCTCGAGCAGCTCGTCCTCGGTGACCGTCATGCCCTCGTGCACCTGCACCAGGGCCACGACCTCAGAACCCCACCGCTCGCTCGGGCGCCCGACCACGACCACGTCGTAGACGGCGGGGTGCGAGCCGATGGCCTTCTCGACCTCCTCGGCGAAGATCTTCTCGCCGCCGGAGTTGATGGTGACCGAGTCGCGGCCGAGCAGCTCGATCTCGCCGTTGGGGCCGAGGCGGGCCCGGTCGCCGGGGACGGCGAAGCGCACGCCCTCGATGACGGGGAAGGTGCGTGCGGTCTTGTCGGCGTCGCCGAGGTAGCCGAGCGGCACGCGGCCGCGCTGGGCGAGCCAGCCGAGGTCGTCGTCGCCGGGCTGCAGCACGCGCGTGAGGTCGGCGTCGACCACCACGGTGTCGGGGCCGGGGGCGAAGGTGCCGGTGGTGGCCGCCTGCCCCGCTGCCGAGGCGTGGGTCATCTGCGCGCCGGTCTCCGACGAGCCGACCGCGTCCATCACCAGCAGGGTGGGCAGCGCGGCGATGAAGCGGTCCTTCAGCGAGGCGTTGAGGGGGGCGCCGCCGTTGGACACGACGAACAGCGACGAGAGGTCGTGCTTGCCGGTCTCGATCTCCTCGAGGATGGGACGGGCGATGGCGTCGCCGACCACGAGCATGCTGATGACCTTCTCGCGGGCGGCGACCGAGACCACGTCGGCCGGGTCGAGGCGCTGCACGACGTCCTGCACCACGAGCGTGCCGCCGCTGGTCCAGGTGATGAACGAGGCCCACTGGGCGGCGCCGTGCATGAACGGTGGCGTGGGCAGCATGCGCAGGCCACCGCCGCTGGCGACCGCGGCCTCGGTGATGGCCTCGTAGCTCTCGAAGGGCGCCCCGGTGGAGCCGATGGGACGGCCGCCCATGGCGCCGATGTAGATGTCGGCCTGCCGCCACAGCACGCCCTTCGGCATGCCCGTGGTGCCGCCGGTGTAGAGGATGTAGAGGTCGTCGGGCGAGGGGGTCACCGGCGGCGCCTCGGCGGACGCGGCGGCGAGGATCGTCTCGTAGTCGACCGCACCGGGGAGCAGCTCGTGGGGGGTGCCGTCGTCGACCTGGATGAGCACCCGCAGCCCGGGCAGCTCGGGCAGCACCTTGGCGAGCGTGTCGGCGAAGCTCGAGCCGTAGATGATGGCCGTGGCGCTGGCGTCGCGCAGCAGGTAGAGCAGCTCCTCCTCGACGTAGCGGTAGTTGACGTTGAACGGCGCCACGCGGGCCTTGTAGCCGCCGAGCATGCCCTCGAGGTACTCGTTGCCGTTGTAGAGGTAGAGCGCCAGGTGGTCCTGCCCGCTCTCGTGGCCCGGCAGGTCGCTGCGGTCGCGGTGGCTGCCGAGGCCCTGCTCGTGCAGGTAGTTGCCCAGGCGGTTGGACCGCTCGGCCATCTGCGCGTAGGTGAGGCGGAGGTCGCGCCACACGAGGCACTCCCGGTCGGGCACCGCGCGTGCCACCGTGTCGAAGACCTCGGCGAGGTTGAACTCCATCGGAACCGTTTCCCCCTGCGTGCGGCACCTGACAGGCGTCGGGTGCTCCTGGCGAATCCCCTGGCCCGGGCGTTCCCGGACCGTCCGGCTACCGTGCCGGCGTGTCAGCTGAAGTAGCGGAAGAGCACCTCGGCGACGCACGACGGCTTGGTGGCGCCCTCGACCTCGAACGTGAGGGTCATCTGGACTTGCACACCGCCGGTGACGTCGTCGACCGAGTCGAGCACCGCGCCGATGCGGAGGTTCGACCCCACCGGGACCGGCGACGGGAAGCGGACCTTGCCGGCGCCGTAGTTCACGGCCATCGGGAAGCCCGTGACTTGGACCACCTGCGGCAGCAGCGACGGAGCCAGCGACAGCGTGAGGTAGCCGTGCGCGATGGGGCCTCCGAAGGGGCTCTCCTTCTTGGCGCGTTCCACGTCGACGTGGATCCACTGGTGGTCGCCGGTGGCCTCGGCGAACAGGTTGACCCGCTCCTGCGTGATCTCCAACCAGGGGCTGTAGCCGAGGTGCTCCCCGACCTTGGCCTTGAGCTCTTCGGGGCCGTTGAGAATCGTCGTCATGGGGGCATCTTGCCCCAGCGCCGAGCGCCGATGCGATTCCCGGCGGCGACCGCCCGTGGGGGAGCTTGGCGGGGGCGGTGCCGGTGACGCGCGGGTTGGTGGCGCTCGTGCTGGCAGCCGGATCGGGCGAGCGCCTGGCTCCGCTGACGACGCTGCTGCCGAAGGCGCTCTGCCCCGTGGGCAACGTGCCGCTGGTGGACCTGGCGCTGGGGCGCGCCGCCCGGGTGTTGGAGGCCGCGGGTACTCCGGCGGGCGGCGAGTCGATGGCCGTGAACGTGCACCACGGCCGCGACGCCCTGGTCGACCACCTGGCGGGCCGGGTCGTGGTGTCGGTGGAGGAGGAGGTGGCCCTGGGCACGGCCGGAGGTGTGGGCAACCTGCGCGGCTGGATCGCCGGTCGGGACGTGCTCGTCGCCAACGCCGACGCCTGGCTCGGAGGTGCGGTGGACGACTTCGCCGACGGCTGGGACCGCGAGCGGGTGCGGCTGCTCTGCGTGCCGGCCGGGGCTCGCCGGGGCGACTTCGGCACCGCCAGCTACGCGGGGATGTGCCTGCTCCCGTGGGCGCAGGTGGAGCAGCTCGGTGCCGACCCCTCCGGGTTGTACGAGGTGCTGTGGCGCCGCGAGTGGGAGGCCGGCCGGCTCGACCCGGTGGTCGTCGACACGCCCTTCCTCGACTGCGGCACCCCCGCCGACTACCTCCGGGCGAACCTGTTCGAGGCGGCCCGCTCCGCCTCCGGCTCGCTGGTCGACCCCGACGCGGTCGTGGCGCGCGGCGCCTCGGTGACCCGGTCGGTCGTCGGTGCCGGCGCCGAGGTGCGCGGTGAGGTGGCCGACGCGGTGCTGTGGCCCGGCTCGGTGGTGCACCACGGCGAGCTGCTGCGCGGCGGCATCCGTGCCGGCCGGCTCACCGTGCTCGTCCGCTGACCGGACGTCGCTTCAACGAAGCGGGATCACGGCGAGAGGGTGACGGGGACCGACGTGGTGCCACCGGGCAGGCGCGCGGCGAGCTGGCCGCAGGCGGCGTCGATGTCGGTGCCGCGGTTGCGGCGGACGGTGGCGTTCGTGCCGAGGGCCTCAAGGGCGTCGCGGAACGAGGCGACGCGCTCGGGGGGAGTGCCCCGCGTGGGGTAGCCGGGCGTGGGGTTGAGCGGGATCAGGTTCACGTGGGCGCGCAGGGCGTTGGCGTAGGCCGCGAGCTCGCGCACGTCGGTGGGTCGGTCGTTGACGCCGTCGATGAGGGCCCACTCGAACGAGAGGCGCCGGTTCTTCACCGCGAGGTAGTCGCGGCACGCGGCGGCGAGGGCGTCGAGCGGGTAGCGCTTGTTGAGGGGGACCAGCTCGTCGCGCAGCTGGTCGTTGGCCGCGTGCAGCGACACCGCGAGGTTCACCGGGAGGTCCTCGTCGGCGAGGCGCCGGATGCCGGGGAGCACGCCGACGGTGGAGACCGTGAGGTGGCGTGCCGACAGCCCGAGGTCGCCGTGGATGCGCCGCACCGCGCCCCACACCCGGTCGTAGTTGGCGAGCGGCTCGCCCATGCCCATGAAGACGACGTTCGACAGGCGCCGGTCGGTGTCGGCCGAGCGACGCGCTGCCCTGACGACCTGCTCCACGATCTCGCCGGTGGTGAGGTGCCGGGCGAAGCCGCCCTGGCCCGTGGCGCAGAAGCTGCACGCCATGGCGCAGCCGGCCTGGCTCGACACGCACACCGTGGTGCGGTCGCGGTAGTGCATGAGCACGGTCTCGACGCGCGCGCCGCCCTCGAGCTCCCAGAGCCACTTCACGGTGGCGCCGTCGTGGCTCACCGACTCGGCTGCCAGCTGGAGGGCCGGTGGCAGCTCCTGGTCGAGGCGGGCACGCAACGCCTTGGGGACGTTGGTGAGCTCGCCCGGGTCGGCCAGCTGCCCGTACAGGCCGGCCCAGACCTGGTCGGCCCGGTAGCGCGGCTCGTCGGCCAGGAGCTCGCCCAGCGCGGCCCGATCGAGCTCGTAGCGGGTCGCGGCAGGCACCCCCCGAGGGTACGACGGATGGCCCGGAGTCGTCGCGCCGGTAGCGTTCGGCCATGACCTCGACGGCGGACGACGACTCGATCGACGGACAGTCGACCGATCCGTTGCCCCCGGTGGTCGAGCACCACCACCGCAACGTGCAGGGTGGCGCAGCCCGTGCCGCGGTGTTCGGCGTGAGCGACGGGCTGGTGTCGAACGTGTCGCTGATCCTCGGCATCGCGGGCGCCGGGTCGTCCGCCGCCTCGGTGCGCCTCGCCGGCCTCGCGGGGCTGGTGGCGGGCTCGGTGTCGATGGCCGCCGGCGAGTACGTGTCGATGAAGGCGCAGTCGGAGCTGCTCGAGCGCGAGCTCGAGATGGAGCGGATCGAGCTGCGCCGCAACCCGAACGTCGAGATCGCCGAGCTGGCGCAGATCTACCAGTCGCGCGGCATCGATCCCGACGCGGCGCTGGTGATGGCGCGGTCGGTGATGCACGACCCGAAGCTGGCGCTCGAGACGCACGCCCGCGAGGAGCTGGGCATCAACCCCGACTCGCTCGGCTCGCCGGTGGCGGCGGCTGCGGCCTCGCTGTGCGCCTTCGCCGTCGGCGCGTTCCTGCCGCTGCTGCCGTGGCTGTTCACGTCCGGCACCGCGGCCACCGTCGGTTCGGTGGTCCTGGGCATCGTGGGGGCGCTCGCGGTGGGCACCGCGCTGGCCGGGTTCACCGGCCGCTCCCGCCTGTTCTCGGCGGGACGGCAGCTCGCCATCGCCGTGCTCGCGGCGAGCGTGACCTACCTGGTGGGTCGTGCAGTGGGGGTCGGCGTCAGCTGACCGGGCGGGCCTCGTGGTCGGGCTCGTACAGCCGGTCGACGTGGTGGAGCACGAAGCCGAGCCGGTCGTAGAGGGCCCGAGCCGTGGTGTTCGAGGCGTCGACGTAGAGCATGCCGGTGGCCACGCCGTGCCCGGCGAGCCACGCCAGCCCCGCCTCGGTCAGCGCCCGCCCGAGGCCGAGGCCCTGGAAGTCGGGGTCGACGCCGATGACGAAGATCTCGCCCAGCTCCGGGTCGTCGGCGGTGGGCGGGTGGACCTTGGTCCAGCAGAAGGCGGCGAGGCGGCCGTCGCGCTCGTGGAGGCGGAAGCCGTCGGCCTCGAACCAGGGCTCGGCGAGCAGGTGGTGCAGGCGTTCGAGGGTGAGGCCGGCCTGGTCGGGGTGGCCGGCGAAGGCCCGGTTGTTGGTGTCGAGCCAGGCCACCTCGTCGGCCGACCCGGGCACGAAGGCCCGCGTGGCGACCGGCGGTCGGTCGTCGCCGGCGGAGCCCGGGAGGGGGAGCGGGCAGCGCAGCTGCAGGACGTCGCGCTGGTGGGGCAGGCCCCGCCGCGCGGCCTCGTGGTCCGTCGCCGGGTTGGGGTTCGAGACGGTCCAACGCACCCGGCCACCGTAGAGGGCAGCGGCCGGTACCCTGCGTGCTTCCATGGCCTCCCCCCGAACTCCCAAGGGTCGCGCCCGCGTCACCGACGAGCGGCTCAGCGACGAGTACCCCGACGCCCACTGCGAGCTCGACCACCGCAACCCCTACGAGTTGCTGGTGGCCACCATCCTCTCGGCCCAGTGCACCGATGCCCGGGTCAACCTCGTGACCCCGGCGCTGTTCGCCCGCTTCCCCGACCCGGCCGCGCTCGCGCAGGCCGATCCGGCGGAGGTGCAGGAGCTGATCCGGTCGACCGGCTTCTTCAACAACAAGACCCGGAGCCTGCTCGGCATGGCCCAGGCGCTGGTCGAGCGTTACGACGGCGAGGTGCCCTCGGCCATGGCCGACCTCACCACCATTCCCGGTGTCGGCCGCAAGACCGCCAACGTGGTGCGCAGCGTGGCCATGGACCTGCCGGGCCTCCCGGTCGACACGCACGTGACCCGCCTGTCGCACCGCCTCGGCCTCACCACCGAGACCGACGCCGTGAAGATCGAGTACGCGCTGAACCCGATGATCCCCGCCAAGCGGCGCGGCACGTTCAGCCTGCTGCTCATCCTCCACGGGCGTCGCGTGTGCGTGGCGCGCAAGCCGCGTTGCGGGGAGTGCGTGCTCGCCGACTTCTGCCCCTCGGCCGGCACGGCCTGATGGGGCCGGGCGGCCGCTCCGGAGGCACCATCTGACACTCGGGATGCCACTAGGAAGTTTGGTCGGTGAGCTGGCGAGAACGTGCAGGTCAGAGCCTCAGAACGCGGATCAGCCCGAGAAATCAGGGTTCCGCGCGCGGGAAACCTTGGCGACACGCGACTAGAGTGGTTGGCAACCAGGTTCCCGCCACCTGGTTCCTGGCGACACAGGATCCGCCGCCTGGTGTCGCCCGCAACGGCGCCCCTTCTGGGGCGCCGTTGCCCGTTTTCCGGTGCGGTCGCCTGGGTCGCTCAGGTTGCCGGAACGTTTCGACGGGCTCGCTGGAGCCGCCTCGTGGCGGTGCGCAGCGAGCGCTCCACCTCGAAGAGGTCGATGGCCACGGCCTCGGTGGGCCCGCGGTCGAGGCGCTGCGCCAGGGCGGTGACGCGGGCGGTGAGCTCGTCGAGCGTGGTGGCGAGGGCCGACATCTCGGCCGCGGGGGAGGCAGGCATGACGGCGAGTCTGGCGCCTCCGGCCGGGCCCGGCGACGTCACCCGCCCACGGGGCCGGAATGGGGTCGGGGACGTGCGAGGTGGCCAGGTAGCGTGACCACCCGTGTTGCGACGACTCGACCTGCGTGGAAAGACCGGTGACCTCCGGGCTCACCTGCCCGCTCCCGAAGCCGGGGGCGAGGGTCCCGTCGCGGCCGTGGCCGACATCGTGGCCGCGGTCCGCGAGCGCGGCGACGACGCCGTGCGCGACCTCACGCTCCGCTTCGACGGCGTGCGCATCGATGAGCTGCTCGTCCCGCAGCACGAGCTGAAGGACGCCCTCGAGTCGCTCGACCCCACGCTGCGCACCGCGCTCGAGGTGGCCGTCGACCGCGTGGGCGACTTCCACCGCCACCAACTCGCCGAGACCGCCCACCCGGCCACCTACGAGCGCGACGGCGTCACCGTCCGCACCGAGTTCCGTGCCGTCGAGCGCGCCGCCTGCTACGTGCCCGGCGGCCGCGCCGTCTACCCCAGCACCGTGGTGCACACCGCGGTGCCCGCGCGCATCGCCGGCGTCGACGAGGTGGTGCTCTGCGTGCCGCCCGACGAGACCGGCCACGTCCCGGCCGTCACCCTCGCCGCGGCGGCCCTGGCCGGCGTCGACGAGGTGTACCGCATCGGTGGAGCCCAGGCCATCGCCGCGGTGGCCTACGGCACGGCATCGATCCGCCCGGTCGACGTCATCGTCGGTCCGGGCAACATCTACGTGGCCCTGGCCAAGCGCGCCGTCGCCGACGTGTGCGGCGTGCCCACCGCCTTCGCCGGCCCGTCCGAGGTCGTGGTCGTGGCCGACGCCACCGCCCCGGTCGAGCTGGTCGCGGTCGACGTGCTGGTGCAGGCCGAGCACGGTCCGCTCGGGCTCGCCTGGCTGGTGTGCTGGGACGAGGCCGTGGCCGACGCCGTGACCGCCGAGGTCGCCCGCCAGGTGGCCGTGGCCCCGCGGCGAGCCGAGATCGAGGCCACGCTCGCGTCGAGCGGGTACGCCGTGCTGTGCGACTCGCCCGAGCAGGCCATGGCCGTGAGCAACGCGGTGGCACCCGAGCACCTCGAGCTGATCACGGCCGACCCCGAGGCGCTGGTGCCGCTGGTGCGCCACGCGGGTGCGGTGTTCTGCGGCCCCGCCACCCCGGCGTCGCTCGGCGACTACCTGGCCGGCCCCAGCCACGTGCTCCCCACGCACCGGTCGGCCCGCTTCGGGCAGGCGCTCACGGTGCGCGACTTCCTCAAGGAGGTGCACGTGGTCACCGCCACCCCCGCAGGCATGGCCGCGCTCGCACCGCACCTCGAGGCGCTCGCCACGGCCGAGGGGCTGGTGGCGCACGCCGAGTCGGCCACGCGGCGCCGATGAGCGCGCCCGCCGACACCCCACCCGTCTCGCCCCGCGCCGACGTGGCCCTCATGGAGGGCTACCACTCGCCGCAGCTCGACGTGGCGGTGCGCCTCAACACCAACGAGTCGCCCGTCGCACCGCCCGCCGCGTTCGTCACGGCCCTTCAGGCCGAGGTCGCGAAGGTCGAGTGGCACCGCTACCCCGACCGTCGGGCCTGGGAGCTGCGCACCCGCATCGGCGAGCTGCACGGCGTCGGGCCCGAGCAGGTCTTCGCCGCGAACGGCTCCAACGAGGTGCTCCAGACGGTGTGCCTCACCTACGGGGGCGCCGGCCGCACGGCCGCGGTGTTCGAGCCCACCTACGCGCTGCACAGCCACATCTCCCGCCTCACCGGCACCACCGTCGTCACCGGCGACCGCACCGACGACTTCGCGCTCGACGCCGCGGAGGTGGACCGCGTCCTCGCCGAGGCGCGCCCCGACATCACCTTCCTCTGCTCGCCGAACAACCCCACCGGCCTCGTCGAGGAGCCCGAGCTGGTCCGCCACGTGGTGGCCACCGCGCCCGGCCTGGTGGTGGTCGACGAGGCCTACGGGCAGTTCGCCCCCTGGTCGGCCCTCGAGCTGCTCGGCCCCGACGTGCCGCTGGTCGTCACGCGCACCTTCTCGAAGACGTGGTCGATGGCGGCCGCGCGCCTCGGCTACCTGGTGGGCCCGGCGTGGCTCGTGGCCGAGCTCGAGAAGGTGGTGCTGCCGTACCACCTCGACGCGCTCAAGCAGGCGGCCGGGCGGCTGGCCCTCGACTACCGGCCCGAGATGGAGGCCCGCGTGGCCTCGCTGGTCGAGGAGCGGGGGCGCCTCGTCGCGGCGCTCACCGACCTCGACGTCGATGTGTGGCCCTCGGGCGCCAACTTCGTGCTGTTCCGGCCCCGCCAGCGGGCGGGCAACGACGTGTGGCAGGCGCTGGTCGACCGCTCGGTGCTGATCCGCAACTGCGCCTCGTGGCCCGGGCTCGAGGGGTGCCTCCGGGTCACCCTCGGCACGCCCGCCGAAGACGACCGATTCCTCGAGGCCCTCCAGGAGGCCCTGTCATGACCACCGAGCCGTCGGGCGGGCGTCGCGCCGAACGTCGCCGCACCACCGCCGAGACCGACATCGCCGTCACCATCGACCTCGACGGGCCGGCGGGCGTGGTCGAGGTCTCGACCGGGCTGCCGTTCTTCGACCACATGCTCGACCAGCTCGGACGCCACGGCGGCTTCGACCTGTCGGTGCAGGCCACCGGCGACCTCCACGTCGACGGGCACCACACCGTCGAGGACACGGGCATCCTGCTGGGCGAGGCGTTCCGTGAGGCGCTGGGCGACAAGGCCGGCGTGCGCCGGTTCGCCAGCGGCCTCTACCCGCTCGACGAGGCGTTGGTGGAGGTGGCGCTCGACCTCTCGGGCCGGCCGTTCGTGGTCTACGACGTGCCGTTCGGCGAGGTGCTGCCCCTCGGCGACCCGCCGTTCAACCCGGAGATGGCCGGGCACTTCTGGCACTCGTTCGCCACCGCGGCGGGCATCACCCTGCACGTCACCAAGCGGGCGGGCGAGAACACGCACCACGTCGTCGAGGCCACGTTCAAGGGCGTGGCCCGGACGCTGCGCGACGCGGTGCGCGTCGAGGGTCGGGGCGTGCCGTCGACCAAGGGCGTGCTCTAGATGCGCGACGCGGTCCGGCCGCTCGTGGCGGTCGTCGACTACGGCATCGGCAACCTGCGCTCGGCCGAGAAGGCCCTCCAGCACGTCGGCGCCGACGCCCGCCTCACCACCGACCCCGAGCTGGTCGCGGCGGCGGCCGGCGTGGTCGTGCCCGGCGTGGGCAACTTCGGTCGCTGCGCCGCGGCACTCCGGTCGAGCGGCCTGGAGCCGGTGGTCCGCCAGGCGGGGTGCTCGGCGCGCGACGGAGAGGGGGTGCCGTTCCTCGGGATCTGCATCGGCATGCAGCTGCTGTTCGAGGCGTCCGACGAGAGCCCCGACGAGCCGGGGCTCGGCATCCTCCCCGGCCGGGTGCGCGAGCTGCCCGCCGACGTGAAGCGCCCGCAGATGCAGTGGAACCGGTTGCACCTGGCCGACCCCGCCGCGCCGCTGTGGCAGGGGCTGCCGCCCGATCCCTGGGTCTACTTCGTCCACTCCTACGCCGCCGAGGCCGGCCCCGACGCGGCGGCCGCCACGTGCGAGTACGGCGGCCCGGTCGTGTCCGCGGTGTCCGTCGGGTCGCTCGCCGCGATGCAGTTCCACCCGGAGAAGTCGGGCACCAACGGGCTGCAGATCCTCACCAACTTCGTCGACTCGTGCCGCCTCGCCGGCCGGGTTCCAGGCTGACCCGGAGGCCCCATGCAGCTGTACCCCGCCATCGATCTCCGCGACGGCCGTTGCGTGCGCCTCTACCAGGGCGACTTCGACCGCGAGACGGTGTACGGCGAGGACCCGATCGGCCAGGCGCAGCTGTTCGCCGACGCGGGCTCCGAGTGGATTCACGTGGTCGACCTCGACGCGGCGCGCAGCGGCGTCCCGCGCAACCGCGAGACGGTCGGCGCCATCGCACGGGGCGTGACGGCACAGGTGCAGACGGGCGGGGGCGTGCGCGACGAGGCCGCCGCGGAGGCCCTGCTCGGCGCCGGCGTGGCGCGCGTCGTGATCGGCACGGCGGCCCTCGAGGAGCCCGACCTCGTGCGGCGCCTCGCGGCCACCCACCCGGGACAGGTGGCGGTCGGCCTCGACGCGCGCTTCCACCCCGGGGTCACGGCGGCCGACGACCGCTGGGAGGTGGCGGTGCGTGGTTGGGAGCAGGGGTCGGGGCGTGACCTGCTCGATGTCGCCCGCGAGTTCGACCACGACGGCGTGGCCGCGCTGATCGTCACCGAGATCGGGCGCGACGGCACCCTGGCCGGCCCCGACCTCGACGGGCTGGCGCGGGTGCTCGCCGTGACGCAGCTCGACGTCATCGCGTCGGGTGGCGTCGGCGGCCTCGACGACCTGCGCCGCCTGGCCGCGCTCGACGTCGACGGCCGCACCCTCAGCGGCGCCATCGTCGGTCGCGCCCTCTACGAGGGCCAGTTCTCCATCACCGAGGCCCTCGCCGCCGCGTCTGCCACCCCCGCCTGACCCGCCCCACCCCGCCCCGCCACCTCCGCGGTTTTGGGGGGGTTGGGGGGGGGGGGGGCCCCCCCCAACCCCCCCCAAACG
>Ga0302299_10000836_pt1 | contig 17852 bp, 16 predicted proteins | sample III_Fen_N3_4_FD_198795 | JGI IMG/M metagenome (GOLD analysis project Ga0302299, IMG submission 198795) | Peat permafrost microbial communities from Stordalen Mire near Abisko, Sweden - III_Fen_N3_4 | ecosystem: Environmental > Terrestrial > Soil > Wetlands > Permafrost | place: Sweden: Abisko... | reverse complement strand
GTTCCGAGGAACACCGCACCGAGGAGGTTGAAGGTGGCCGACACCACCACGGCTCGCGCCGGCGTCGCACCGCGGGTGGCCACGAGCGTGGCGATCGCGTTGGACGCGTCGTGGAACCCGTTGGTCAGGGCGAACGCCAGCGCCAAGCCGATGGCGACGACCAACCCGACGTTCATGGAGTCATTGAGCCAGAACTCGTCCGCCGCGTCGCCCAGGTCGAGCACCGGGTCGTCGCCATGGCCGAGACTGTCGCTCAATGGACCCGTTCGCATGGACGATGCTCGCTCGCTGGCTGCTGGGCTGGCTCCTGCTGTGGCGGGTGCCCGGCCTGTCGCCGGGTCCGTCCCCCGGCTCGACCACCGCGGAGTCCCCGGAACGAGGCGGACGGTCGGCCCAGCGCGTGTCGGTCGTCGTGCCGGCCCGCAACGAGGAGCTGCTGCTGCCGGGGCTCCTGGCGGCGCTGGCCCACCAGGACGTACCGGCGGACGAGGTCGTGGTGGTCGATGACCACTCCACCGACGGCACCGCCCGCCTCGCGCGGTCGGCCGGCGTCACCGTCGTCGACGCACCGGATCTGCCGAACGGCTGGACCGGTAAGAACTGGGCGGCCTGGCGGGGCGCGCTCGCGACCGACGGGGACGTCCTGGTGTTCCTGGACGCAGACACCCTGCCGGCGTCCGACTTCCTGGGTCGGCTGGGCTCTGAGCACCGACGACGCGACGGGCTGCTGTCGGTTCAGCCGTACCACCGCATGCAGCGCCGCGACGAGCGGCTGGCGGCGTTCTTCAACGTGCTCGCCGTCATGGGGTCCGGGCTGGCCACACCGTGGCACCACATCACCCGGCACGACGTGTTCGGACCGGCCATGGTCACCGGTCGGTCGGAGTACTTCGCCGTGGGCGGTCACGAGGCGGTGCGCGCCGAGGTGGTCGAGGACCGTGCCCTGGGTCGGCTCTACGCGGCCGCCGGCCACCCGGTGAGCGCCCTCGGTGGCCGCGAGGCCCTGTCCTTCCGCATGTACCCGAAGGGTGCGCGAGCGCTGGTCGAGGGCTTCACCAGGAACTTCTTCGCCGGTGCCTCCGGGACGCCGCTGTGGTGGTTGCTCGTGATCGTCGCCTGGGTGTCCGGCGTCATGGTGGCCGGCTGGGTCGGGCCGATCGGTGTCCTGGACTGGGTCGTGGGCGGCGCGTCCCCCACCTGGCTCGAGCTGGCGTACTACCTCGCGTTCGCCGGGCAGCTCGGCGTCATGCTGCGCCCCCTGGGCAACTTCCGCTGGACCTGGATGGTCTTCCCGGTGCCGCTCGCCTTCTTCTTGCTGGTCTTCGTGTTGTCCGTGGTCGCGGCGGTCCGGGGCAGCGTCACGTGGAAGGGCCGACGCGTGCCGAGTCGGGCTGGGGGATCTTCGTGAGCACGGCGATCCTGACGCCGGTCGGCGACTTGCCCGCGTGGGTGGTGATCGTCGCGAACGTCGGCGGATGGATGGCCTGGATGCTCGCCGTCGGCTGGTGGGCCAACCGCGTTCCACTCGGCCGTCTGGAGCGCGACACGTGGGTGACGCGTCCGCGTCGGTTCGAGCAGGACGGCCGATGGTACGAGCGGACGCTGCGGATCAGACGCTGGAAGGACCGCCTGCCCGAAGGCGGAGCCTTCTACGCGGGCGGGTTCGCCAAGCGATCGATCCGGGCCGGCGACCCCGACGTGATGCAGCGGTTCGTGGCGGAGACCCGACGTGCCGAGTACGCGCACTGGGTGATGTTCGCCGGGTTCCCCGTGTTCTTCCTCTGGAATGCGTGGTGGGGCGACCTACTGATCCTCGGCTTCGCCGTGGTGGTCAACCTGCCTTGTCTGTTGGTGCAGCGCTACAACCGCGCACGGCTGTCGCGCGTGATCCGCGCCCGCGGTCAGAGGTGAGCGCCGCAGACCGGCCAGGGAGCCGCACCGCGTCGCTTGAACAGCAGCCACGCACGATACGTCTGCTCGCGACGGCCCCAGTTCGTGGGGACTCCCTTGCCACCGACTGCGTGCCAGGTCGAGACGCTGAACTGGTAGAGGCCGTAGTAGCCGGCGGCGTTGAAGGCGTTGGGGTTTCCGCCGGACTCGCACTTCGCCAGGCCGTACCAGTTGGGGCCCGTCCCGACCCGGATGACCCGGGCTCGCGCTGCGTGCACCCGGTGCCGACCCACGACACGTCGCTCGACCGCGGAACCGTCCACGTACTTGGTTCGGCGCAAGATGGTGCCCACACCCTTGCGGCCCCTACGCACGAGGCTGGTGTGTCCGGCAGGGACCAACGGCGTGCGTGACCGACGTGTTGTCGGCTGCGTCACGTGGCGCGAAGCGCGGTAGTCGATGCGCACGTGGGCCACGTGCAGAACCGAGTGGGGCTGGAGCAGGTCCGTGCCGGCAGCAGCGACACCCGAAGGAGTTCGGAAGTCCACCGTCAGGAAGCTCCGGTCGCGGTGACCGGAGAACGAGGCCGCCTTGGCGGGGTACGTGTGCGGGTACAGGCCCAGCTCGACGACTGCGTCTGCATAGGTGCGTGACGTGACGTAGGCGGCCCGCACGGTGCCGGACCGACGCACGCGAACCGGTGTGGTGTGCCTGACGGCCACCGACTCGCCGTCGCGCAGGGAGGTGTCGGGAGCGGGGTCGACGGCGTCGTGGGGATCGACCGTCACCGACTGCTCGGTGAGCAGTCCGGCGACGGTGGCGGCGGTGGTGGTCACCTGCTCGGTGCGGCCGTCCACCGTGAGCGACACAGCCAGACCGGGTGACGCGTGCGCGGCCCCGGCGTCGACGGCGACGATCGTGATCGCGGACAGTGCTGCGATGGTCAACTTGGTGCGAGCGCTGGACATCCCACTCCGAACCTCGTGCGTCCGGGCAGGAGGGCGCACACGGCCGAACCGCCGAAGCGGTCAGGGGCGAGGGCGGGAGTTCTCCATCCCGGCGGTCAGGCGCTCAGGGCGCCCAGGTCCCCGGAGACGGTGACGCTGTCAGGTGCTGCCAGGGACCGGTGCACACCCCACGGGGTGGGCACGGGAGTCGAGGCTAATCACGCGCTCGGCGTGGCAGCCAACCGGGAGTCATCCGGTATGTCCGCATTTCCACGGGTTCGGGGCCGTCTGGCTGGGAGATAGGTCACTCGGTGCGGTCCGGTCCGGCTACAGCCGGTCGAGCACCGAGGCCGGTCCCATGACGATCCGGGGGAGTGCGGTGGGGTCCAGCCAGGTCAGGACCGTGCGCATCGTCGGCCGGGCCACCGACACGCAGCCGGCCGTCGCGCCGTCGCCGTTGACGTGCAAGAAGATGCCGCCACCCTTGCGCGTGTCGGCCGGGACCGTGGCCACCCGCTGTCCGCCGTCGACGTGCACCCCGGAGGGAAGGTTGTAGTCGAGGATCATCGCGTACCGGTACTGCCTGCGGTACGTGGCCAGGTGCTCGGCCCACGACGTCCGCCATCGTGCGGCGCGGCTGCGCGAGGTCTGGAAGACGTTGTAGGTGCGGGCGTCCTTCGGGTCGTAGGGCCACCAGTCCTTCAGGTCGACCACCCGGTAGGGCATCCGGACCCCGGCTGGGCGGGCGAGGCCGAACCCGCGCAGCAGCCGGAAGGTGCCCGCGGGCGTCTCGCCGGAGCTCTGGACGCGACGTGCGGCCCAGGCGAACCCGTTCCAGCCGATCCGTGCCGGCACCGGTCCGAAGGCGCGCTGCCAGCTTCCGTCGGACGACTGGCGCCAGGCGACCAGCGACGCGTGGCTGGTCGACCAGTTCGCGGCCCGGACCACCAGCACCTGCGTGCTCGACCCGAGGTGGGTCAGCCGCTGCGGGAGGCTGCGTCGGGTCTGGCTGGGGCCAACGGAGGCGGAGGCGGACGCGGTCGGCTGCTCGGTGGTCGGCGCCGCCGCCGTGGCTGCGGGAAGCCCGGCGAGCAAGGTGCCGGCCGCCACGACGACGACGGCGACGCGCAGGCGAAGGGCTACCGGCATGCCTGGCGCATCGACTCGTTCCCGAGCCGGCTTGACCCCCGACGCGGGGTTCCGGACATCAGTCCAGGGCCAGCGCTTGGACCAGGGTCCGCGCGGCCCGTCCTCCGGTGGCGACCGCGTGGTCGACGGCCCGCGGGACGTCGAGGTCGCGCAGCAGGATCCGGATCACCTCGTGCTCGGCACCGAGCTCGTCGGTGTCCCCACCGGGGCGGCCGGCGGCCCGGTAGAGGTCGTCCAGGCGCTGCTGCGCCCGGGCCAGCTCCGCGGAGGTGAAGTCCCACGGCTCCCACCAGGGGCGGTCGAGCAGCATCAGTCGCAGTACGGCCGCCGAGTGCTTGGCCAGGAGGTCCGACACGAGAACGAGGTTCCCGGTGGACTTGGCCATCTTCTGGCCCTCCAGGCGCACGTTCCCCACGCGCAGCCAGGCCCGGGCGAACGGGGTCACGCCAGTCGCCGCCTCCGCCTGCGCGGCCTCGAAGCCGTGATGAGGGTAGGCGAGCTCCTCGCCACCGGCGTGGATGTCCAGGCTGGGACCGAGCAGGGCGAGCGCCATCGCCGCACACTCGGAGTGCCACCCGGGTCGTCCGTCACTCCACGGACTCGGCCAGGCCGGCTCGTCGCCGTGCGACGCCCGCCAGACCGGCACGTCGAGCGGGTCCTGCTTGTCGGGGTCGTCGGAGCGTTCGCCGAACTCGGTGAGCCGGCCGAGCGCATCGCCGCGATCCAGTCCCTGACGACGGGCGACGTCGACCCCGCGGAAGTAGACGGTGCCGTTGCTCTCGTAGGCGTGACCTCGATCGAGCAGGGCCTGGGCGAGCGTGATCACGTGCGGGATGTAGGCGTGCGCACGCGGCTCGTGATCAGGGCGACGCACCCGCAACGCACTCATGTCGTGGTCGAACTGGTACTGCTGCATCGCGGCGAATGCGTCGGAGGCGAACCCGCTGCCGCGCGCGGCCTCGGTCAGCACGTCGTCCACGTCGGTCACGTTGCGCACCACGTGGGTCTCCACGCCGGCCCGCCGGAGCACGCGGGTGAGTGCGTCGACCCACACGAAGGTCGCGGCATGTCCCAAGTGGGTCACGTCGTAGGGCGTGACCCCACACACGTAGACGCGGGCGGCGCCGAGCAGCGGCAGTCGCTCACCCCGGAGGGTGAGCGGCGGCGTGGGGATGAGCCCGTGGGTCACGGGTCCGAGCGTGCCACAGGGGTCAACCTCGGCTCAGGGCCCCTCGGGCCACGGCCATCGTCAGCACCGAACGAGGCTCGTAGGCGACGCGCCACAGACCGCCATGGTTGGCGCCGTGGGTGAACATCCGCCAGTCCTGCTCCAACGGCACCTCGGCGTGGGCGTAGGACTCGGGGTTGCGCAGGTCGTGGACGAGCAGCGCCGCCATGAGTGCCCGCGTCGTCGCCGGCTCGAAGATCTCGACGCCGAATCCGGCCGCCCCGCGGTAGGCCATCGCCAGCAGCCGGTTGCGGACCACCGAGCGGGTGCTCGTGGGCGGCGCGACATTCACCGAGACGCCGACGCCGTGGACCCGCGCATCCATCGCTCGCCAACGTTGCAGCCGCATCGCCAGTGCGTAGTTGGGTCCTTGTTGCTCGACCAGTACGTCGCTGAGCCCGAACGCGTCACCGTCGACGGCGATCTCGGTGCCCTCGTACTGCGGCCGGAACAGGCGGTGTGCCGAGAGGCCGGCCAGCGCGATCGCGGCAGCTGACCGGCTGTGGTAGCGGGCGAGCGACATCTCGACCGCCTCGATCGGAACGGCGTACACATCGGTCGGCGTGGCCAGGAATGCGAGCCCCAGGTCCGAACGTCGCGCGCTGAGACGGCGGATCACGGCATCCACGGCGACCGTCGCCCGCACATGGTCGGCGCCGGGTGTGTAGATGTAGCTGCCCAGGGTGAACGGCCCCGGAAGCGCCCCGATCCAGCGCGCAGCCTCGGGCGCATCGGTGACCAGGTCGAGGCCGGCGTGGTCGGCGAGCTGGTCGTCGGACCGGTCGACTGCCTCGCTCCGGCGGACCGGAAAGCTTAGCCGGCCGGGGTTGCGACGACCCTCCCGGATCAGCCGCTGCCACAGCTGGGGCCGTGGTACGTCGATCGCGGCCACCGTGGCGCCGCGCCGCAGCAGGGCGACCAGCGGGGAGAGCTCGGCCCCGGCGCCGAGCAGGACGAACGAGAGGTCGGACAGGTCTGACCATTCGGGATGGTCGATCACGGCGGTCAGCGCGGTCGCGAAGCCCGGTTCGACGATGCCCTTGGTCTGCCACGTCTGGAGCTGGCGGCGCAAGGCGTCGCCCTCGAGCAGCGCGCCTCGGTAGGGAACGGCCAGCGCGGGCGGTCGACCCTGGCCGTCACCGCCGCTCACGGTGGCGGTCGCGAACCGGTCGGGGTCGGCCACCGACATCCCCGTGGCCAGGTCCATCTCGTCGCGGCCCCGCACGAAACGCATCCGACGGGTCGCGGCGTCGAGCCCGTCGCGCGCGATCCGCGACGAGTAGACCGCCGAGCGGGCCGACAGGTGCGTCAGCGTGCGGATGTGGTGGTGGTAGTTCTTGTGCCAGCTGGGCTCCCGCAGGAAGCCCGTGGCCAGTGCGGTGTCCACCCGGCTGACGGCATCGGCGAAGACGGCTCGGCCCGTTGCCAGGCTGCTGCGTCGGCCGTCGACGACCGGGAAGACGACGCCCTGGGCGGTGTCGGATTCGTCGGTGGTCACGGCGCCCCTCCGGAGCCGTGGGCCGCCCGCTGAAGGCGGTCTCTGATCGCGTGGCCGACACCCTCGTCGGGCGGGAGTACCGCGACCACCACCTGCAGGCCGCGCGAGTCGGCCTGACGCAGTGCGCCGTACAGGTCGCGCGCGTAGCCGACGAGGTCGGTGGGCCGGCACAGGGCGATCACCGAGCCGTCGATCACTGCCGCGTCGTCGATCGGCGTGGTCGCCAGCGCCATCACGCCGATCGGCCCGGCCCCGGCGCCGAGTTCCGACAACGTGTCATCCAGGGTTCTGGGCTCGGCGAGAACCACGCGCGCCGTGGGCGCGTAGTGGGCCGGGAGAGTCCCCGGTGCCCGCACGTCGGTGTCGCTGCATTCCAGCGCGAGACCCGTGATCGCCTCGATTTCGCCGACGGCGACGGCTCCGGGACGCAGGAGCCTGGGGCGGACACCGGTGGCGTCGACGATCGTCGACTCGACGCCGACCCGGCAGGGCCCGCCGTCGAGGATCCGGTCGCGCAACGGGTCGAGCCGGTCACCGAGCTCGTCGAGCACATGCTGCGCGGTGGTGGGGCTCACCCGTCCGAAGCGGTTGGCCGAGGGGGCGGCGACCCCACGGCCGAACTGCGTCAGCACCGCCTGCGTGAGCGGGTGCGCCGGGCATCGCACCCCGACGGTCTCGGCGCCGCCGGTCAGGTAGGCGCCCACGCTGGCGGCCTTCGGCAGCACGAGCGTCAACGGCCCGGGCCACAGGCGCTGCGTCAGGTGCCGCGCGTATACCGGCACCTCGCGCGCCCAGTCGTCCAGCGCGGCGGCACTGCTCACGTGGACGATCACCGGATGATCCGCAGGGCGTCCCTTGACCGCGTAGATCCGGGCCACCGCGCCGGCATCGCCGGCATCGGCGCCGAGCCCGTAGACCGTCTCGGTGGGGAGGGCCACCAGACCACCGGACCGCAGCGCGGCAACGGCCGACGCCACGTCGGTGGTCAGGAGTTCGACGGCAGCCACGGCGCCAGTGTCGTGGACAGGACAGTCCGGCGACAGCAGGTGGGGTCGTCGGGCTGTCCCGTTGCGCGGGTGGTCAGGCCGCGGTCGCGGCGAGCTTGCGCGCCCGGCGTTGCCGCGATCGGCGCAGCGAACGCCGCTCGTCCTCGGTCAGTCCGCCCCAGACGCCGTAGTCCTGGCGGGCCTCCAAGGCGAAGTCGAGGCACTGGGCGAGGACGGGGCAGGCGGCACAGATCGACTTGGCGGCCGCGATCTGCGGAACGGCGTCGCCGGTGGACCCGATCGGGAAGAACAGGTCGGGGTCCTCGGACAGGCACGCGGCGCGGTTCTGCCACAGCATCGGGATACTCCTCGCGAGTCGAACAGGGCCCAGGGCGCGGGCGCGCCGATCCACACCGGGACGCGGGGGAGGGCCGAACGGGGCTGGTCGAGCAGCCGGGCGTCGCTGGTGGCGCCGCCGGACTGCCCCGTTAGGACGCGGCTCCGGACGGGCCGGTTCCCTCCGGACGGGCCGTTTCCGCAGGCGAGGACGTCCCTGTGACGCGGATCACCGGTGGCTCGGTCAGGCGACCTTCGTGGCCCGCAGGTGGAAGACCGAGGAGTCGTCGGTGGGCACCCCTCCGCACGACCACCGGGTGCCGCGATGACAGGTGGTGCGGTCGCTGGCGTTGACCAGGACCACGTCGACCCGCGCGATCGAGGCGTGACCGAAGACGGCCCGGACCGTCGCCTCGCCACGGACCAGCCGCACCCGCTGGACCACGGCCGACCCGTTCTTCTTGTGGATCACCAGTCGAGCGGCCGGCCGGGTGGCGGCGGCCGGGCCGACGATCTCGATCTCGAGGTGGCCGCGCGCCTTCACCGGGACCAGCCCGAGGGTCATCGAGGTCAGGTGCTTCATCCTCGACGTCACGAGCCACTTGGTCGTCTGCTTCGCTCCGCCGAGGCGCTCGGTGAGCACCGGCCGGCGCACGTACCTCGCGTAGAGGCCGCCGTCGAGGTAGAACGACTTGGGTGCCCGGTTGGCCGCCGAGAAGTCGGCGAACTGCGTCGCCAGGTCGGTGTGGCGGGTCTTCAGGGCCAGCTCGACCGCTCGCAACGAGTAGACGTCGGGGCCCACGGCGTCCTGCCAAGCGGTCCGGACGATCGCCCGCCCGTAGCGCTCGGAGAGGAATCGGAAGAACACCCATGAGCCGTACGTCGACAGGTACCCGCGGTCGCGCAGGTCCAGTGACTGGTAGGAGTAGTGGAAGGGACTGTCCTTCAGGTACTGCAGGTTGTCGTTGACGGTCGGGTAGACCTCGTCCTCCATCCACGCCGCCGTGGCCTCCATGAACCAGGCGTCCTCGGCGGAGTCGTAGTTGAACTGGACGTCGTGGAAGAACTCGTGTGCTGCCGTCACGCGCAGGTTGTCGAGGGGCGTGTTGGCGTGTCCGAACTCGCGCGGGGCGTAGTCGTTGTCGAGGACGCAGAACCCGAAGGACTGGCGCCGGTTCTGCTCAGGTGCGCAGAACCCGTAGTAGCCGGCCGCGCCGACATCGGCCAGGTAGATGTCGATCTTGGGAAGATCGGTGTTGCTGTCCGGCAGGTTCTCGCCCTTGTTGTCCGCCTTGGGCGCGTTGTACCCGTAGCTGGTCACCTCGGTGGCCCACACGTGCTCCATCTCGTGCAGCGTGTAGTCGACCTGGTCGGGAATCCCGTTGCCGGCCCCCCGCGTCAGGTCGGCATCGCGCACGTCGGCCGCCCTCGGGTCGTCCGCGCCGCCCACGGCGTCGGTCCAGTGCACGCACAGGTCCGGGCCGCACGTCGCGTGGCCGGCTTTGATCTCCGACTTGGACCATCCGAAGTGGTAAGGATCAGAGCTGCCGTCGGTGGGCCGGGCCAGGATCGCTCGCGCGGTCCGCCGGTCGGCCCCGGACAGCTGGCCGACGACGTGAGCCAGCGCGGCCAGCGTGGTCGTGGGGTCCGGCTTCAGAGCGCTCCCGGCACCGGCCGAGCCCGAGGAGTCGAACGGGGTGGCGGTCGGGGCGAACAGCGCCTCGGCGGCGTGCAGCGCGTCGACCGCGCTCTGGTCCGTCGACGCCGCCGTTGCCGGGGTGGCGGCCTGCGCGGTGGTGGCCGTGGCGGCCACGGTGACTCCGAAGGAAAGGGCCGCGGCTGTCGCTGCGGAGATCAGGCGGGACCGGCGCACCGGGGTCCTCCAACGATTCTGCCGCGCCAAGGCGCACGGCAGTACACCGTAACCCGCCTACGACGCCGGCTGATCCACCCAGCGCGGTGACGTGGTGCGCGGCGGGTAGAGGGCTGTGGACCACACGAGCATCGACGGTGCCCGACCGCGCCCCGCGGCCGCCAGTGCCGGTCCGAGCGTCGTCGCGGTCACCTCCGCAGCGGGCAGCCCGAACGACTGCGCGACGGTGAGCCAGTTCGGTCCGAGCAGGTCGACACCGCGGTGCAGGTCGCCGTCGCGGTCCTGGTCGAACCGCAACATCCCGTACCCCTGGTCGTCGACCAGCAAGACAGTCACCGGAAGCCGTTCCTGCACGACGGTGGCCAGCTCGCCCAGCACCATGGCCAGTCCCCCGTCGCCGACGACGGCCAGCACCGGCGAGCCGCGGTGGGCCGCCCCGATGGCTGCCGGCAGCCCGAAACCGAGCGTCCCCCACCCCACCGGATAGAGCAGCCGTCGGGGCCGCGACACCTGCGCGTACCCGCCCACCCAGTAGCCCGCGACCGCCATGTCGCACACGACCACCCCGTCGTCGGGCCACTCCGCGATGGCGGTCAGCAGCGGGGGGACGTCGGCGGTGCGGGGGTCGTCGGCGATCGCCCGCCGGACGCGTCCACCGATGTCGTACGGCGCATCGGCCCAGGGATCGCGCGCGGCGAGCCGAACGGCCAACGCGTCGGCCACGCGTCGCACGTCGCCCACGATCGTGAGGTCTGCGTCGTATGTGCCCGAGGGGTCGAGGTTCACGTCGATCAGGCACGGCGACATCGGCATCTGAGCGTTGCGGGTGGTCATGCCGTCGAACGCCGTTCCGAGCGCCAGCATCACGTCGGCCTCGCGAACGAGGGCGGACACCTCCGGTTCGTGCGGCGGGGCGTCGACGAGCAACGGGTGTGCGGGAGGCAGCACCCCGCGCGCGGCGAAGGTCGTGATCACCGGCGCGCCCAACCGCCAGGCGAGGTCGACCACGGCGTCCACCGCGCCAGACGCGACGACGCCCCCGCCGACCCACAGCAGGGGGCGTTCGGCGTGGTTGAGCAGGTCGACGGCGGCCGTGAGGTCGGTGGGATCCACCGGCGGCGGGTCCAGCACGTCGGGGCGCGGACCAGCCGGTGCCGCGGCGGCCAGCACGTCGGACGGGATGCCGAGGTACACCGGGCCCCGTGGGTGCTCCAACGCGGTCTGCACGGCCAGCGCGGCAGCCTCGACGGCGGCCTCCGGCGTGGTCGGCTGCAGCACCGCCTTGGCCAGCGGCGCGAACATGCCGCCCTGGTCCGGCGACTCGTGCAGCAAGGCGCCGGGTCGCTGCGACGGACGGTGTCGCACGCGGGGGCCCTCGGGCACGTCGCTGGCGATCACGAGGACCGGTGACCCGCTCGCGGCGGCTTCCCCGAAGGCGGCCAGTGTGTTGGCCGCGCCCGGGCCAGAGGTGACCAGCGCGACTCCGAGCCCGCCGGTGGCCCGCGCCCACCCGTCGGCAGCGAACGCGGCGGTCTGCTCGTGACGCACGCCGACGATCCGGACCGACCGCATGGGAGCGCCGTCGACCCCGATCACCCCGAGGCCCTGGTCGTCCTGGTCGCTGCCGGCCCAGAACGAGAGGTTGTGCGCCCCCGGAAGACCGAAGACGGTGCTCACGTCGGCCGCAGCCAGCACCTGCAGAACGCGTGCCGCCGTGGTGCCGTGGGGGTCCGTGGCAGGCTTCGTCATCGCACACCCAGCCAACCACGCCCGCCAGGGCAAACCCAGCAGCGCAGACCAGCCGTGCACGTGGCAGGAGGCGACATGTTCGAGAAGCGCAACCCGGCCGACCGGTCCGACGTGGTCTGGCGGGGGCCGTTGGCCGGCGCCGACGACCTGGTGGCCGCGACCGGCGTCGCGCGCGTGGCCCAGCGGGGGTGGGCCGGGCTGCCGGCGCCGGTGCGCGGGCGGGTGATCGCGCAGGTCGGGCGCCTGGTCGAGGCGAACAAGCAGACGCTCGCCGCCGTGATCACGCGGGAGATCGGCAAGCCCCACGCCGAGGCACTGGGTGAGGTGCAGGAGGTCATCGACACCTGCGACTTCTTCCTGGGCGAGGGCCGAAGGCTGTACGGCCAGACCGTTCCCAGCGAGATGCCCGACAAGCAGCTGTTCACCTTCCGGGTGCCGGTCGGGTCGGTCGTGGTGATCACCGCCGGCAACTTCCCGGCCGCGGTGCCGTCGTGGTACCTCGTCCCGGCGCTGCTGTGCGGCAACGCCGTGGTGTGGAAGCCCGCCGAGACGGCCAACGCGGTTGCCGAGGCGTTGGCGTCGCTGTTCCGCGCCGGCGGCGTCCCCGACGAGGTGCTGCAGGTGGTGGCCGCCGACGGGGCCACGACCCACGACGGACTGGAGCGGGCCCTGGCAGCGGGCACTGTGGACAAGGTCGGATTCACCGGCTCGACGGCGGTCGGGCGCGTGATCGGTGAGCTGTGCGGCCGCGCCCTGCAGACGCCCTGCCTGGAGCTCGGCGGCAAGAACCCCATGGTCGTGATGGCTGACGCCGATCTCGAGCTGGCTGTGGAGGGCGCCCTGTTCGGTGGCTTCGGGACCGCCGGCCAGCGCTGCACGTCGTTGGGCACCGCGTGGATCCACCGTTCCCGGTACGACGAGTTCCGCGCGGCGTTCGTGGCCGCGGTCGAGGGCGCGACGATCGGTGACCCGACCGGCGACGTCTTGTACGGACCGATGATCGACGAACGGTTCCTCGACCGGTTCGTGGAGTTCCTCGACCTCGTCCAGCCCCACCACCGCGTCCACGGCTCGACCGACGTGGGACGGATCACCTCGAGCTCGCCGCGCAAGGGGTTCGTCGGTGACCCCGACATCGGGTGGTACGCCCACCCGACGGTGGTCGACGGGATCCGTCCCGGCGACGCCTTGTACGACACCGAGACGTTCGGACCGATGGTCGGCCTCGGGGTCTTCGACGACCTCACGGAGGCGATCGACCTGGCCAACGGGCACGGCTACGGGTTGTCGTCGTCGATCTACACCCGTGACCCCCAGTCGGTCTGGCGGTTCCGCGACGGCATCGGCGCCGGCATGGTCAGCGTCAACAACTCCACGTCGGGGGCCGAGGCGCACCTGCCCTTCGGGGGCAACGGGCTCAGCGGCAACGGATCACGGCAGTCCGGGGTGTGGGTGCTCGACCAGTTCACCCGCTGGCAGGCCATGAACTGGGACTACAGCGGCCGCCTGCAGAAGGCTCAGATGGACGTGGCCGAGCTCGGCTGGGATCCCGACTTCCGAGTGCGGACTACCGTGACGCCATGACGGACGTGGCGCAGGTGCTGGCCGATCGGCGGGCCGAGGTCGAGGCCGAGATCGCCCACCTGCAGCGGCCGGCCGACGAGTCGGGGGGCATCTCGTTCGGCAAGCGAGTCGGCGACGGCACCAGCATCGCGGTGGAGCGACTGGCGCAGGTAGCCGCCTCCGACCGCCTCCAGGCCCTGCTCGGCGACGTGACCCGCGCGCAGGAGAAGGTGTCCGCCGGCACCTACGGCGTCTGCGACACCTGCGGCCGCGACATCCCGGCAGACCGGCTGGAGGCGCTGCCGTGGGCCGTGCAGTGCGTGGCCTGCCGGTCGGCCACCTGAGCGAACCGCCCAGGATTCGGCCAAGGGATTCGGCCAAGGAATCCGACCGGTGGCGTCAAGGCGCACCAGTGACCGGCCGATCTTCCCCGCATGACCGCGTCTGCCGATGACGGCTACGACTTCTTCGGCCCGAGCGCTCGGGCCGACGCGCCGGCTCCGACTGCGCCACCGGCGACGTCGGCAGCGGCTGTTCCCAGTCGAGCCGGAATGGTGCCGGCTCCGTCGTTGATGCCCACCGGGCCGACGCCGAAGGCGTCGCGCTGGGCCAAGAGCGACACGACCTTCGGGCCGACCGGTCGCGTCATGGTCACCGTCGCGATGTTCGTCCCGCTCGCCTTCTTCATCGCCACCGGGATCCTGACGTTCGACCCCTTCGTGCTCGCGGGGGCGCTGATCTGGATCGGACTGATGGCCGTCGGGCTGCGCCAGGTGTGGCAGCCCGTCGCGCACCACCATCGGCGCTGACCGTGGCCGTTCCCCCGGATCCCTTCGCGGTCGCTGACGGCCGGGTGGCCTCCGAACGTCCGGCGGCCCCGCCGGTTCCGCAGCCCCCTGCCGTGCCCGAGCCGGTGTCGACCGAGGACGTGGACCCGTCCCCCGACGCGACGCCCGACGCGACCCCGGAACCGACGCCGGATGACCCCGACCGTCCCGTGCGTCCGCTCAGTCGGGAGATGGAACTCCCCTTCACGCCACTGGAGGCGCGCGCGCCGCAGCACGACCAGCACCGCGCCCAGTTCTCGCGCTGGGCGGCGAGCGAGATCACCTTCGGACCGAAGGGACGGGTGGCCGCCACGGTCGTGATGGTCGCGATCCCCTTCCTCCTGCTGCGCGTCAACATCGCGTTCATCCTCTTCGACGGGATCTACCTCGCCTTCCTCGTCATCGGACTGCGGCACATCTGGCAGCCGGTCATGACGCGCCCGGCTCAGCACACCGTGATCGAGATGGCCCGCGATGCGGGCGACGTGTCCACGTCACCGAGCCAGGAAGCCGGGACATAGACCGGTCGGGTCGGGATCAACCAGGGGACGCGTCCCCGCCACAGCAGGCGATCCCCCTGCGCCACCTGCAGCTGCGGTCGGCGCAGGAACTCGCTGGCGCGCAGAACGAAGCGCGACCGCGGCGGGGTCCCGGCGTCGGTGACGAAGGACGGCGACACCCAGGTCAGCGGATCGGACACTGTCACCTCGGTGCCGTACGCCGGCCACCAGCCGCCGGCGAGCCAGGCGACCACGGAGTGGCCGACGGCGCCCCCTTCGAGGGCACAGACGTCGGCCGTCTCGGCGGGATGCGTCAGATTGCCCGAGGCGAACAGCCCGGGCGCGCTGGTCCGAAGGGAGGTGTCGACTCGCGGCCCGGTTGACGCCGCGTCCATGACGACACCGGCGGTCACGACGAGCTCGTGGTCGGCGACCCAGTCGCCGGTCAGGATCACCGTGTCGCACGCCACGCGCTCGGTTCGCCCCGTGACCAGATCGGTCAGCTCCACCGACTCGACGCGCTCTCGTCCGTTGATTCGCGTCACCTGCGTCGAGCAGCGCACCGGGAACCTCCACCGGACGTCCGCCGCCCGCCGAAAGGCGCCGAAGGTGGTGGGTCGGGGTTCGGTGGTCACCATGGCCACGACGTCGCACTGCGCGTGGGCGAGGGTGACAGCTGCCGAGTAGGACACGTGCTCGGCGCCCACCACGAGGGCACGGGTGCCTGGTCGCAGGTGCTCGACGTTGACGAGCTGTTGCAGCGTGCCGGTTGCGTAGACGCCTGCACCGCGGTCGCCGGGGATCAGTCGCGCCGACCTCGGCCGTTCACGGCAGCCCGTCGCCATGACGACCGCACGCGCGTCGAACGACCAACGGCCCGACGGTGCGGTCACGAGCACCTGCCACCGATCACCGACCCGACTCAGCATCGTGACCGTGTGCGCGGTGCGGACGTCGACTCCGCTGGATTGCGCGCGAGCCAGCCATCGGTCGGCATAGGCGGGGCCGGTGAGCACGCGGCCGAGGTCGCGCAGCCCGTAGCCGGTGTGCTGGCTGTGCCGGGGGATGCCTCCGGCCACGGCTTCGCGTTCCAGCACCACGACCCGCTCGACGCCGAGCGCCCGGCACGCCCGCGCCGCCGCCAGCCCGCCGGGTCCACCGCCGACCACGACGACGTCGGTCTCCTCGCGCCGAATCGGCTCAGTCACCTGGCACCGGCCCGGGACCGTCGGTCGCGATCAGCCGTTGGACGTGGGCGGCGCAGAAGAAGCCCTGGCAGCGTCCCATCAGGGTTCGGGTGCGTCGACGCAGCCCGTCTGCGTCGCGGGCCGGGATCGGTTGCCGGAAGGCGTCTCGGATCTCCGCGGCGCTCACCCGTTCGCAGAAGCAGACGAGGCGACCGAACTCGGGGTCGTCGGCGATGGCCTCGGCGTCGTCGAACGGGCGGCGCCCGGCCTCGGCGAGGTTGGGCAGCGACGCGAGCGTGAAGTCGTCTCGCTCGTGCGCCGATAGGTGCGGGTCGGCGTCGGCGAGATCGTGGACGACGAGCTCGGCAAGGGCCAACGCTGCCGAGACCCCGGTGGAGCGGATCCCACCGACCCGGACGTAGCGGTCGTCGGCGAACACGTCGTAGCAGTAGTCGGAGTGCTCGGTGGCCGCACGCAGTCCGGCGTAGGTCGCCGTGATCTCGTGGTCGACCAACGCCGGCACGATGCGTCGTCCGCGTGTCACCAGGCTCGCCAGACCGACGGCAGTCGTCCCGGTGGCGCTGCGGTCGTCCACGTCGTCGGCCGTGGGACCGAGCAGGACGTTCCCGTACACCGTGGGCGAGACGAGCACGCCCTTGGTCGTGGCTGTGGGGACCGGCAAGACGATGTGGTTGAGCAGTGGGCGAGCCAGCTTGTCGAACACGATGAGCTCGCCGCGGCGCGGCGTCACGGTGAACCCGTCGTGTCCCATCAGCCGGTCCACCGTGTCGCTGCCGAGTCCCGCTGCGTTCACCAGCCACCGGGCGCGCACCAGTCCGCGCGCCGTTGCGATGGCGTGGCTGCCTGCGCGGCGGTCGGTCTCGACCGTGGTGACCTCCGCCCTGAGCAGGAGCCGGGCCCCGTTGAGCACGGCCTCGGTCGCATTGACCAGCGTCACCGCCCACGGGTCCAGCAGTCCTTCGTCGGGGACGAGCAGGCCGCCGGTGGCGCCCGGTCCCAGGTGCGGCTCGTGCTCGTAGACCTGCGCCACCGAGAGGGTCTCGATGCGTCGATAGCCCACTGCGTTCGCGTTGGAGACGATGTGCGCGAGTCGGTCGCGCTGTTCGTCGTCCCAAGCGACGAGCAGCGCTCCGATCCGCTCCAACGGCCAGGCTGACTCGGCCGCCCGCCGGTCGAGCAACGTGTGGCCGCGGGCCACCAGGCGCGCCTCGAGCGTGCCTGCCTTGGCGTCGAAGCCGGTGTGCCAGATCGCGGTGTTGGCCTTGCTCGTGCCCGTGCCCACGTCGTCGGCGGAGTCGATCAGGGCGACGTCGATGTCGTGTCGCACGAGCTCGCGGGCGATCGCCGAACCCACCACGCCCGCGCCCACCACCGCCACTTCCACGGTGGTCGTCATCGAGCACCCTCGACGAGCGTCTTGCGGTACGCCGCCTCCCATGCAGCGAAGCGTTCACTCGCCTGCGGGTCGGCGATCTGCGGCTCGTAGACCAGGACCGGTGTCCACTCGGTGGTCAGGCGGTCGGCGTCCGCCCTGGCGACGGCGTCGGTGCCCGCTGCCCCGCGCAGGGCGAGTGCACCCACGCCGATCGCCGTCGCGCACGGGTGCGGGTAGACCTCGACGGGGATCCCGAGCAGATCGGCCTGCGCCTGCATGACCGAGCGGCTGCGGGTGAGGCCGCCGTCGACGCGCAGTGCGCGCAGGGAGACGCCCAGATCGCCCTCGATCGCCCGCACCAGTCCGGTGACCTGCGCCGCGATGCCCTCCGCGACGGCCCGCGCGAGATGTGACTGCGTGGTGGCCAGCGACAGGCCGAGGAAGGCACCGCGGGCGTGCGGCTTCCAGTCGGGAGCACCCACTCCGGCCAGTGAGGGGACGAAGAGCACCCCGCCGGCATCGCGAACCGACCCGCTCTTCACGTCCAGGTCGGCCGGCCCGTCGATGATGCCGAGGTGCTGCAGCCACCTGACGGCCGCCCCGACGGCGTAGACCTGGCCGTCGACGCAGTACGCGCGTTCTCGTCCGTCGCCCAGCAGCCACGCGACCGACGTGGCGAGCCCGGCGCGCGACGCCGTCGGCGCACTCCCGAGGGTCGCGAGA